>FWPU01000576.1_pt1 | contig 118875 bp, 86 predicted proteins | sample 2228361 | NCBI WGS metagenome assembly FWPU01 (sample SAMEA103939777, study PRJEB20133) | metagenome | reverse complement strand
CGGCAGGGCTCTGCCAGCCCATGATCTCGACGGTGGCATTGGGCACCGGCCTGCCCAGATAGTCGCGAACCACGCCGGTCAGGACGCGATCTGCTGGGCAGACGTCAACGGGCAGGCAGTACAGCCCCGTAAAGTTCAACTGGGTGATGGGACCCTCGGGCGTCACCGTCTGCTCGACGGTCAGACCGCTGGGATGTCTGGCGACGACGGTGTGTGGGCCGGGTGGCAGAGAGGATATGGTGATGGTGTAGGCGCCCGTGGCGTCGGTGAGGGTCGGGTTGGGATGAGGGTCGCCGGGAGGGGTTTGCCAGCCGACAACCTCAATTTTGGCACCGGCTACCGGGTTGCCCTCGCAATCATACGCGAAGCCGGTCAATATGCGCTCTCGAAGGTCAAGCCGTAGATCATCGGTACGGCACTCCCTCCAGAAATTGCCCTGGCGCGTTTCGCGGATGACCCCACCACTGGATAGCGTCGCCACGACGGTGTAGTCGCTGATGGGGAGTCCGGCGATGGTGATGGTGTAGGCGCCGGTGGCGTCGGTGGTGGCCGGGTTCGGATAGGGGGCATCGGGGGACGTCTTCCAACCCATGATCTCCACCGTGGCGCCGGGCACCGGGTTGCCCAGGGCATCGCGGACGACGCCCGTGAGAACGCGGTCTGCCGGGCAGGTGATGACCAGTGGAATCTCGCGGCATTGGGTTACAGTCCCAGCCGGCCATTCCACACCTGCCACACACCACACCTCATCGTTGACCATCTGGCGCGGGCCGAAGGTGTGGAGCCGTCCCTGAATCCACAGCCGCACCGTCACGGACGTAGGGCCTTCGCCGTGATCGGACCAGTAGTGCACGACTACCTGGTAGTTCCCGTCCTCTGGGTGCCGCAAGACGATGTTTTCCGGCCCGAACCCGTCAACATCATTCACATCGAGGGCCGGATCGTCGCTGGGGTCGCCCGAGATGCCCCAATCCGGATTCGTGTTCAGCCAGTGGCAATCGTCGTCCGTCCACATCTCACCGCCGGGCCGGATCAGGTGCAGGTCCACATCGGTGTTGGCCTTGTCCCAGGTGATTTGGGCGTGAATGTCCGGCGGAGGCCGGGTGCATGTTACGGTAACGCTGGCCTGGCCAGAGCCCAAGGCGCTCGTGGCCCTCACCACCAGCGTGTTGGAGCCGGAGAATATGGGGATATCCTGGTCGAAAGCGAAGTTTGGGGGAGTGCCAGTCACGTTGAGGTCAAAGGTGCTCGATTGACCGTCTGCGGTGACTTGCACTCTGGCTGACGTCAACGGCTCGGCGCTGGTGATAGTGCCGGCCAGGCGCACCACGCAAGTGTCCACTTGAGTACCCGGCTCCGGGCTGGTGATGGTCACGCTGGGTGGGCTTGGGGTTGCCGTGGGTGTAGGTGTGGGCGTAGGCGTGACGGGATGCAGGCAGAACTCACCCGCAAAGGTCAGTTGCGTGACGAAGCCGGTCAGCTCCGGGAGCGTTTGCTGAACAGATGCTCCGGTTGGATGCCTTGCTACGATCTTGTAGGGCACATCAGGTAACTGGTAGGGTGACGGCACATCCGGCGGCAGCGGCGACGGGTACGAGACGGTGATGGTGTAGGCGCCGCGCGCATCCGTCACGGCAGGGTTGGGATGGGGATCATCCGGCATGGTCTGGAAGTCCAGAAACTCGACGGTAGCACCTGGCACAGGCACGCCATCACAATCGGACACGTAACCCCTCAGCAGGTGCTCCTCAAAGTTGAGCACCAGATTCCCCTCGGGCAAATCGCTGAAGCACCCCTGCCAGAAGTCAGGCAGTTCAGTGCGCATCGCCAACCCATCGGACCACCGCGCCACTACAGAGTACGTGCTGACGCGCAGCCCCGAAATGGTAATCGTGTACGCGCCGGTGGCGTCGGTGGTGGCCGGGTTCGGCCAGGGGGCACCGGCAGGGCTCTGCCAGCCCATGATCTCGACGGTGGCATTGGGCACCGGCCTGCCCAGATAGTCGCGAACCACGCCGGTCAAAACACAGCACGTGCGGCAGCTCAGGATGAGCAGCCCCGCCTCGGCGCTGGCCACGTATTGATAGCGGCCACTGACGTACACGCCCAGTGCATCGGCTGGTGTCTGGAAGGCATCCTCCACCCGGGGGTGAGAGGGATCGAACACCGCGATGACGTACAGCCCCCTCTGGCCGGCGGCAACATAGGCTAGCCCGCCCACGACGCGCACCTTGCGCGCATCGGCCACAGATTCCACGGCTGCGACCTCTACCGGCTGGGCCGGATCCGCCACCGACAGCACGCGCAGGCCCGCCTGCCCGGCCGCCACGTAGGCGTACTGGCCATCCACGAAGACACCGAAGGCGTCACTGGGCAGCGTGGTCTTGCTCACGGTGGTCGGCTGAGCCGGGTTGGACAGGGAGATGACCCACAGGCCAGCCGGGCCGGCTGCCACGTAAGCGTACCCATCAGCTACGAAGATGTCCTGCGCCCTGCCCGGCTCACCGATGGTGCCCACGAGAGCCGGTTCAGCCGGATCGGACACCGAGAGGACGGTCAGGACGGCCGAGGAACCCTCGTCCTCATCCAGGGTGCTGGCGACGTACGCATAGCCGTTGGCCACGTAGACCGCCGTCGTCTCGCCGGGCGTGGTGTAGTGGCCCACCTCCAGACGCCGGCCCGGGTTGGCGATGGAGATCACCCGCAGCCCGGCCTCGCCCGCCGCCAGGTATGCGTAGTCGCCGGAAATCTCCACCGCCTGCGCCGTGCCCGGCGTGAGCAACTTGCCCACCTGCACGGTTTCAGAGGCGACGGCCATCGAGACGAAGTGGAGGCCGGCTGAGCCGGCGGCGATGTAGGCGGTATCGTCTGGGCCGAGGGCGACATCGCGGGGGCGGATGGGCGTGCTGCGTCGGTCCAGTTCCGTCTCCGTTGGCCAGGTACCGGCCTCGATGGGCCAGGACCTGAGCTCAGTAGGCTGGTGCGGGTTTGCCACGTTGACGATGCGCAAGCCGCGCTCACGGGTGGTGACGTAGGCATTGCCGTCCACCACGTGCAGGGCAAGGGCATCCGAGGGGGTCTGTAAGGTGCCCACCAGGCGCGGCACATTCGGATTGGTGCTCACGTCCACAACCCGCAAGCCGTCCTTGCCGGCAACCACGTAGGCGTAATCTCCGACAACGTTGAGGGCACGCACATCCCCCAGGTGGCTATTGCTACCGATCTCGACTGGATCACGCCAGGGCGAAACGTCAACGACACGCAACCCAGCATCGCGTGCGGCAACGTAAGCACGGAAGCCGACAACTGCCACGTCAACGGCATCCCCTGGCAGGAGAAGGGAGCCAACTTCCAGGGGTTGAGCGCGGTTGGCTGGCGCGTCCAGCGTGAGCACCCGCAGCCCTCCGCTGGAAGCTGCCATGTAGACGTATTTCCAGGCGACGAACACCCCGGTTGCCCTCCCCGGCATTGCTACTTGCCCCACCTCAACTGGATCGTCTGGATCATCTTCGAGGGAGAACACAAGCAAGCCCGCCTCACCTGCGGCCACGTAAGCATAGTCATCAGACCTATCGGCCGTGTCGCCGCCGGTGACGAAAACGTCCAGCGCCGGGCCTTCGGTGACCACGTGGCCTATCGGGGATACGGACGGAGGCTGGCCGAGGAAAAGGCTCCACGAGAAAACCCACAGGCCGGCGTCCCCCGCAGCGACATACAGGTAGTCGCTACCAGCGGCCTGATCCGTGTAGAAGTAAATGGCGCGGATCAAATCCGGGAGAGGTTCGCTGAGGTAGACGGTGTACGGAGCCCGTGCTTCGGACAGGTCTATGACAACCAGCCTGGGGCCAACCCCCAGAAAAGCGAAAGCGCGGCCATCAAACCGCTTAACCAGCACCGCCTGGGGCGAACCGCCAAATTGGCCGACCAGCTCGAAGGGTGTGGACGTGGCCCTGGCCACCGCGGGGGCAGAGGGCTGGCCGGCTGCCGCTGCCAGCGCGCCGACCGCCAGGAGCAGCCCCATCACGAGCCACAGCATCCAGGCGACCACGCGTCGCCGGCGGGCACCACGTCGCCACGCCAGGCTCGTGGTGGCCCCATCGCCATGGGGCTCAGCCTGCCACCTGCCGCCTGCCAGCAGAGCCTGTGGTGGGAAGGTCATCTCTTCGACGGGATGAGTGCATTCGGGCTTCACACAACCGTGAGCTTGCATCGTTGGCACCCCTGTGTTGGAAAAAGAGCCAGAGCGAATGCCAACCCGGTGGCCATCGCCCACCTAGCGCCCCGAAGCCGGTGCGCCACCGGAGGGCGCCTGCGTCGGCGGAGGAGGTGGCGGGGGTGGAGGCTTAGGTGTGGGCGTCTTGCTTGGCTTGGGTTGGGGTTCCGCCGGCGGTGGTGGCGCGGTTGGGCTGGGAGGAGGCGCGGTGGGCGTAGGCGTCGGGCGCACGATCTGCACGACGCGAGTCCAGGTGTGAGTCGGCGATGGGGTGTGGGTCCACGTCGGTGTCGGCGAAGGTGTGGAGGTCTGGGTTGCGGTAGCGGTAGGCGAGGGGGTGTAGGTGTGGGTGGGTGGCGGTGCCGCAGTCGGGATGCGGGTGCGGGTGGCAACGGGCGTGTTGGTAGGGCGGACAGACGCGCTCGGTCGAGGGGTTGCCCCGCCGGCAGGGGCTGGGCCGGGCAAGCACCCCGCCACCAGCAGGCCAACGGCAACCACGGCCATCAGCCACAGCCGGCTGCGGCTTCTTCTATGGTCTCTCCGCCCTTCCCATGCACGACTCATGCTCGCTCCCCTTGCGCCTTGGCCTGGATGCTTCAGCACGAGCGACGCCATTGAGCCACGGCCTCCATGATGTCGGTCATGTCAATGTTCCCGTCGCTATCCAGGTCATATAGTTCCTGGTAAGAGCCTTGCCCGGCCTGGGCACCCCAACGCCTGGTGACCTCCATCACATCCGCCATGTCGACCGTCCCATCACCATCGAAGTCGGCGGTGAGGACGCAGGGTGCAGCAGAGGTAGTGGCATACTTGAGGTCGTAGCCGGTGGTGTCCGTGTAGCTGATGTGGATGCCGCCGGAATTCACCGCCATGGAAGGGTCACGGCCCACATCCCCCCCGGCGTCGACTACTTGGATCTGCCAGCCGGTGGTGTCCTTGTAGGCGTACTTCAGGTCCTGATTGGTCCAGTCGTAGTAGGCGATGTGGGGCCAGCCGGCATCATCCATGGCAAGGGAGGTGTACCATCCCACCCAGGCGAATCCTCCCCCCGCATCCACGGTTTCAATGGTCCAGCCCCCGGCTCCCCTGTAGGCATACTTCAGGGCTCCGTTGCTGCGGTCCTGATAGCTGATGGCGGGATAGCCGCGCACGACGATGGAAGTGAACCACCCCACGTCGTACACCCCGCCACCGTCATCAACGGTCTCCGTGTGCCAGCCCTGGACGTCACTGAAGGCGTACTTGAGGCTCCTGTTAGTCCGATCGTAGTAGCTGATGTGCGGGTTACCGTTCCCGTCCAGGTCAATGGAAGCATACTGGCCCACATCACCCTCGCTGTCCACCACGGTGATGTGCCAGCCGTGCTCGTCTCTGAAAGCGTACAGCAGGTCACCGTCAGTGCTGTTGTAGTAGGCGATGTGAGGCCGGTCAAGTGCATCCAGGGCGATGTCTGTGTAGAGCCCTACGTCTGCCTGGCCTTGGCGGTGGTCCACGGTCTCGGTGTGCCAGCCAGCATCATCTTTGTGGGCGTACTTTAGCGCACCATTGGCCCAGTCGTAGTAGCTAATGTGGGGGTAACTGCCCGTGTCCAGGGCAATGGAGGCATACTCGCCAACATCCCCTTCGCTGTCCACAACCTCGGTATGCCATCCGGCGGCGTCCCGATAGCCGTACCTGAGATCGCCCTTGCTCCAGTCATAGTAGCCGACGTGCGGATAGCCATTCCGATCCACGGCGATAGAGGTATAGTTGCCAACGCCTCGGGAGGTGTCCACCGTCTGGAGATTCCATCCATCATCGGTTTGGCTGACAAGCTTCAGAGCACCTGTGGCCCAATCGTAGTAGCTGATGTGCGAGTGGCCGGCATCATCAACCACTATGGAGCTGTAGAAGCCGGTCTGCCAGCCGCCCCCCACCGTTCCGGTGTGCCACACGGAGCCATCCTTGTGTGCGTGCTTGAGGCTCATGTTGGTCCAGTCGCGGTAGCTGATGCGAGGTCGTCCGCTCGGGTCGAGGGCGATGGAGGTGTACTCGCCGACGCTCCCTGTACTGTCCACCGTCTCGATGGACCAACCTCTCACATCCTCGTAGGCATACTTGAGGTCATTGTTGCTTCTATCCCAATAGCTGATGTGAGGATGCCCATCAAGGTCGAGAGCGATGGAGGCGTACCGTCCCACATCTCCCACGCTGTCCACGACAGTGATGTGCCAGCCCAACTCGTCTTTGTAAGCGTATCGGAGGTCCCGATTGCTGTCATCGTAGTAGGTGATGTGTGGAAAGCCGTTGGTGTCCACGGCGATGGAGGAATAACGGCCGAGGTTGCCGGCGCCGTCAACTGTCTCGATGTGCCAGCCGCTGGCGTCCCTATAGGCGTATTTCAGGTCACGGTTGCTCTCGTCATAGTAGCTGATGTGAGGGCGGCCTGCCGCGTCCACCGCCACCGACGTGTACTGTCCCACCCAGGCTGTGCCGCCACCATCGTCGGCCGTCTCCACGTGCCAGCCAGAAGCGTCCTTGTGGGCGTACTTCAGGTGGCCTTCCAGGAAGCTGTAGTAGCTGACATGCGGGCGGCCGTTCTGATCAATGGCAATAGAGGCGTGCTCGCCGACCCCGGGGAAAGCGTCGGCCGTCTCGAAGTGCCAGCTAAGGCCATCGTACCAGGCATAGTACAGGTGATCCTCGCCGTAGGCGATGTGAAGCCAGCCGCTGGTGTCCAGCGCCAGACCACGGTCACTCATGAGGGCGAATTGCTTAGGGCAGTCCACGCACTCGATAGTCCAACCATCTGCCGTAGCGGGCGATGGCCAGGCGGTCGGTGAAGCCAGCCAAGCCATGGACGCGATGAAGAGGGCGAGTAACGGGCCGACAACCTTTCTAGGCATCTTTGACCTTCCTACGACTTAGAAAGCGTCCTAAGTGCCTATCCGGAAACCGCTCAGGAGGGGCGTCCTCGCCCCGTCCGACGGCGAGGACGCCGTCGGATAGCAGGGTTTCCGCATAGGTTCCAAGTGCCTATCCGGAAACCGCTCAGGAGGGGCGTCCTCGCCCCGTCCAACGGCGAGGACGCTGTCGGATAGCGGGGTTTCCGGATAGGTGCTTAGTAGCCAATGCTGCAGTCACTCCCTCGACGGAGGGGTCGGCTCCTCAGCCTGCACATCAATCTGGTCACCGACGACTGTTGCCGTGCGAGTGATGGTGCCGGCCGGGAGCTCCAGCACGAACTGGGCTCGGCGCACCACCGGTCCGAGCCGAGTTGGCGGCAGCTCCGGCGCCAGCCCGACCACCTTCCCTTGTTGGTCCACGTACACCACATCTATCGGAAAGCGCATGAAGAACGTATGCACGCCCCGGCAAGGGGAGATGAACATGCCCTCGCCGGGGTTCAGGCGGCGGTACCCAAGGAGGCCGCGCAGCCGGGTCCAGAAAGTGGTGGCCGGACGGCCTTGAACCATCAGGATGGCCTGTCGTGTTCGGTTGTACGCGCGTATCACCATCTGGTGACCATCCTCTGGTCGAAGCCAAAGATGTGGGGTGGCAGGAAGATACCGGCTGCCTCGATCTTGTCCATGAACTTGGGCCGGATGCCCGTGGGGCGAAGCTGACCGACCACCTTGCCACCGCGCATACCCTCGATCTCGAAGACGAAGACGTCTTGCAGCACAATCACATCCCCCTCCATGCCCTGCACCTCTGTCACCCGGACGACCTTGCGGCTGCCGTCCTTCAGACGCTCCTGGTGAATGATCAGGTCCAGGGCTGAAGCAATCTGCTCCCGGATGGCGCGCAGAGGTAGCTCCATCCCAGCCATCATCACCATGGTCTCCACGCGGCGGAGCGTGTCTCGCGGCGAGTTGGAGTGGCAGGTGGTCATCGAGCCGTCGTGGCCCGTGTTCATGGCCTGGAGCATGTCCAGGGCCTCACCTGCGCGCACCTCGCCCACGATGATGCGATCCGGGCGCATACGCAAAGCGTTGATGACCAGTTGGCGAATGGTGATTTCGCCCTTGCCCTCGATGTTGGGCAGCCGCGACTCCAACGGAACCACGTGTTCCTGCTTGAGTTGCAACTCGGCGGCGTTCTCGATGGTGATGATGCGCTCGTCATGGGGGATAAATGCCGAAAGCACGTTGAGCAGAGTGGTCTTACCTGAACCGGTGCCGCCGGAGACCACGATGTTGAGTCGCGCCTCAACGCACGCTTTCAGGAACTCCGCCAGCTCCGGCGTCAGGGTGCCGAAGTTGATCAGGTCATCCACCGTGTACGGCACCCGGGAGAACTTGCGGATGGTCAGCACCGGCCCCACGAGCGACAACGGTGGGATGATGGCGTTCACGCGCGAACCGTCAGGCAGGCGGGCGTCCACCATGGGCTGGCCTTCGTCTATGCGCCGGCCCAGGGGAGCCACGATCCGCTCGATGATCTTCATCAAGTGGTCATCGTCCTCAAAGGTGACATCGGTCTTGTAGATCTTGCCGCCCCGTTCGATGTAGACTTGCTTGGGGCCGTTAACCATGATCTCGGTGATGGAGTCATCCTGCAACAAGGGCTCGATAGGGCCGTAGCCGGTGATCTCGGCCGCGATGCGTTCGAAGAGGCGGGCGCGCTCCGCCCGGCTGAGGACCACGTTCTCCTCTGCAAGGACGGTCTCGAACATCTCCTTGATTTTGGTGTAGACTATCTGGCGGTCCCGCGTGTCGGTGTGGTCCAACTCTTCGATGAGACGGTTTTGAATCTTGATCCGCAAATCGTTGTACGCCGTTGCCGAGGCAGGCGTTGCCGACGCCCCGGTCACGCGGCCGTCATCGGGCTCTTGGCGTTTGTTGTTTGTCCGTCGAGTATCCTGACGTGCAGATTCGACTGGGTTTCTAAACATAGCTCACCTCTCCGCGACTGCTGTTGCCGGGATGATTAGCTGCTGTCCCACTTCGATCAGGGACGGGTCTTCCAGGTTGTTGAGAGCAACGATCTCTTCGACTGTGGTGTTGAACCGTATGGCCAGCTTGCTGACGGTGTCGCCGGGCACAACGGTGTACACTAAGGTGCCCGGCTTGCTTTCAACCTCCGCCGGCGCTTGAGAAGCGGTCTGGCTGCGGCTCACCGCTTCCGCCTGACGGAGAACGGCCGCGAGAGCCGCTTTGTAATGGGCGATGGCTGCCTCGAAGTCCTGCTGTTCGGCCGCTTTGTCCCCTTCGGCCACTCCTTTGTCCACCTCTGTCTCATACCGCGTCTGAAGCGCCTCAACCGTCAGCATCACGGCCTCGCGGTAGTATCTTGCTGCGCTCTCCGTGTCTTTGTGCTCCAAAGAAGCTTCGGCCATACGCTCCAGAGCGTCCACGGCCAGGGTGTAGTTCTCAAGTCCCATGGCCCGGGCCACCTGGACTCCCTGGCTGTAGTAGAACGTGGCCAGCTTGTAATCGTCGGCCCGGGCTGCCTCTTCGGCGGCTGCCATGTGTCTGTCGTACAGTGGCCTCAAGTCGGCCTCTTCAGACTTCTGGGCCAATTCCAGCAGAAGCTCATAGCGCTCCTGGGCCTGGGCCCAATTCCTGGCCTGCGCGGCCTCATCCGCCGTCACCATGTAGGCCAAGAACAGCCGTCCGGCTACCTGGCCGTTGGCATAGTCAGGCCGAATAGCCCGTAGAGCCTCCAGCAGGGGAATGGCCTCCTCCCAGTTCTCCTGCTGGACCAAGGTCACGGCGCTCAGATAAGTCTCCATCTCCTGGCGGCCGGCTTGGGCTTGGGGATCCTTGGGCCGCAGCGCCAAAGCCTTGTTGAAGTAGCGCAAGGCTTCGCCGGCCGCGGCATCGTTGGTTCCTATTTGAGATGCCAGATCCCGAGCCACTTGCAGATAGCTGTAGAACAGGTGGTCCGTCACCGTCTTGCCCTCGTAGGTTCCGTCCAGCGAGCGCACCAATTCATAGTGGGAGATGGCATCACGCCAGTCGCCGGCCTGAAAGGCCTGCTCACCGGCCATGAAAGCTTGGGCCACATCTAGCTCACGAGCCACCTCCTTCATCAACTCGGGCACGTCCCGGTACCCTGGTTTCATCTCCTCCAGGGCCATAAGCGTTGAATAAGCTTCGTCCCAACGCTCCGCCCTTATCAGGTCAACAGCGCGTTGATACCACGCCTCCAATTCTTGCCCCTCCTGCGCCTCCCCCAGACCCTGCTGTGCACGAACGTCGTCGGGCGCCAACGCCAGGGCAGCTTCGAAGTAGCCCACGGCTTCAGCGTACTGACCTCTGGCCAGTGCAAACTGCCCTTGCCGGACGTTGGTTTCGATGCGCACCAGACGTCGATTTTCCTCCAGGCGGGGGGCGATTTGTCCCTGATAGGCCACCACGCCGATCACGGCCGCAGATAGCACCGCCAGGGTGAGCAAGAAGGTGAATACCACCCGTCGCCAGGGCAGGAGGTTAGCGAGGCGCCGGCGTGGCCTTAGCTGGGCCGCCCGAGCCCTGAGCAAGATCTCCCTTTCCAGGGATTGGACCTCCGGGCTATCAGGAAAGGCTTGACGTAGCTCGCGCACGCAGCGCAAAGCCTCTTCCCACTCAGCCTGCTGCATGTGGGATTGTGCCTCGCGATACAACTCATGTTCCAGGACGCGCCCTGACCTTAGAAAGCTTGTCATGGTGGTCACACCCCCTGCTCTAACGGGTTATCGTGCCTCACCCCATGGATTGGAACAATTCCAAGAACAGCGGCACAGCCGGCCCCAGGATCACGGCGAACATGGCCGGGAAGATGAGGAACACCAACGGGAACAGCATTTTGATGGGTGCCTTGCGCGCCTGCTCCTCGGCCCGTTGGCGGCGCCGGATGCGCAATTGCTCCGACTGGGTGTGCAGGACCTTGGCGATACCCAGCCCGAGCTGCTCCGCCTGGATGAGGACAGCCACGAAGTTGGACAGGTCTGGCACGTCCAGGCGGTCAGCCATGTCCCGCAAGGCTTCGCGGCGCGTTTTGCCCAGGCGGATCTCGGTCACCACACGGTTGAACTCTTGCGCCAGAGCGTGATCCCATTTCTCGCCGATCTTGAGCAGGGCTGCGTCGAAGCCCAGACCGGCGTCCACCGCGATGGTCAACATGTCGAGCGCATCGGGCAGGGCGCGAACGATTTCGTTTTGGCGCGCCGACATGCGCATTTTCAGCCAGAAGTTGGGCAGGTAAAAGCCCATGAATCCCAGCAGGACCGGAAAGAGGGCAGCCCTGGTGGAGCCGGAAACTGCCATAAGCAGGAGCCCCAGGCCAGCACCCAGCACACCGGCCAGGAAGCGGATGCCCAGGAAGTCGGTGACCGTCAAGCCGTAGGGGTTGCCGGCCACCGTCAGGTCATGGCGCAGGCGCTCCACATTGCGATGCGGTGCCAGGCGAGCTGCCGCGCGGATCACCCTCTGGAACAGTGGCGCCAGCACACGCTGGCTAAAAGGTGCCTGGAGCTCCAGTTCCTCCACCCTGCGTGGTACTTGGTGCTTTGCTCCCATGCGGTCTTCGATCACTTTTGTGGCCGGAACCGGCCGCAAGGCGATCCAAATGCACAAGAAGCCTGCCGCAGCTAAGGCCCCAACCAACGCAGCTATCTCAAACATCCACACCGCTCTCCTTCAGGGCTACACATCAATGGCGACAATCTTGCGAATCACCATGAACCCTGCAAACACCATGAGGATAGCCGAGGCTGGAATGATCAGGATCGGGCCCGGCTCGAACAATCGCGACATGTAGTGGGGGTTAATCATGTACAGGATCGCCCCCAGAATGAACGGCAGCAGCGACAGCACGTAGCCCGTCATGGTCTGCTGGGCGGTGAGCACCCGGATCTCGCCCTGGATGCGGATGCGCTGACGAATGGTGTCGCTGATGGTGTCCAGCACGGTTGCCAGGTTGCCACCCACCTCGTGCTGGATGTTGATGGCGGTTACGATCAGCGCCAGGTCATCGCTGGGCACTCGGTTCGTCAGGTTGTCCAGGGCTTCCTGCAGCGACAGACCCAGGGCTACTTCTCTCACCACGCGTTCAAACTCCTGGGACGCCGGGGGTGCCACCTCCTGCGCGACAATGTCCAGGCTGTGCAGGAGGCTGTACCCGGCCCGCAGTGATCCAACGATCAGCATCAGCACATCTGGTAGCTGAGCATCGAAGGCGTGTACGCGCCGGTTCTGCATCCACTTGAGTACCCACCCGGGCACCAGAAACCCCAAGGCCCCCAACAGCACAGCGAAGACCAGGTTTCGCGTCACTATGAAACCCGGTGCAGCTGCCACGCACGCGCTGCTGAGGACGACTATGAGCCACTCGGACACCGTCATGCGCACGTTGGCCCGGGCGAGGGACGTGGCAATCTCCCCGGCGAAGTTCTGCCGTGCCAGGAGTGCGTTCAGACGCCTCAGGATGCCCGTTGCCATGAGGGGGCGACGTCTCTGGCCGAGTTCCTCCCTGAGGGGCCGGTTGCTCGCCAGGTACTCTTTGAGCCTGGCCACCTCAGGGGCGGTCCCGCTCAGGCGCTCTCGCATGCCCACGAACACCAGGAACGTAGCCAGAGAGATTCCCAGCGATACCAGGAGTGCTGTAGTCATAGCCTAACCTCGCAAGTGCCAAAGATACCAGTTCAGGATACCTGCCCCGTGAATCAGGGTGACTATCGCTCCTACCGCCAGAAAGGGCGCGTAGGGGATGTAGCTGCGACGATTCACCACGCCCATGGCCAGGAGCAAGCCGGCCACAAAGCCCCCGGCCAGGATGCCCAGGATCAGGGCGATGAGCACGTTTGGGAAGCCAGCCATCAGACCGATCACCCCCGCCAGCTTGACGTCTCCCTGCCCCAGGCTCTGCGGGTAGGCCAGGGCTACCATGGCCAGGAGTGCGAAGCCGGTCAGCCCGCCCAGCAAGGCGTTTGTCAGTCCGGGCGGTGGCGTCACCAGACTGGCAACCAGGGCTATCATCGCCGCCGGGGCCAGGACAACGTTGTAAACCAGGCGCTGCCGCAAATCAACGATCAGGACCAGCAACAGCACCCACATGTAGACGCTCAAGACCATCAGCCTGAGCGATGGTCCCACGATTGACCACAAGTACCCAAACAAAGCAGCGCATGTGGCCTCGATCAGCAATGTCCGGTGCAATGCCGGCTGGCGGTGCCCTCTCTTCAGCGCCTCACACCAGCTCCGCACATCCACAACCGAAGCCCGCTCTCCCTCGAAGTAGTCGAGCACAGCGCTCAGCAGTCCACCTGCCAGCCATCCGCACAAGGCGTATGCCCACATCGCGCCTATCCTCCGGTTCAAGTGAGCCTGCTCATCAGCCTGCCAATGCCAAAAGCAGGTCGGGAGCGTGCTTGTGATTCTTCACCTTCGAGCTCAGTCTGTGCTGGGTGCCTGGCTCGCCCGCCGGCACCGACCGGTTCGGCCACCCTCTTGGCCAGGGCGACCAGGTCTTTGGCAGGCCGGCTGCGCCTGTGGCTCAGCACCAGGGGGACGCCCACGTTGAGGGCGTGGCTGGCGGCAGGGCTATCGCTGCTGATGGTAGCGGCCACCGGCCGTCCCAGGAGCTCCTCGACATCCGCCGGCTTGACCACGCTCTCGCTGGTCATCTGGTTCAACACCACCATGACCTTTTCGGCCGGGTACTGCAGAGAACCGGCCAACTCCAGGAACAACTGCGCGTTGCGCAACGCGGTGATGCCGGGCGTGATGACCAGCAGCACTGTATCCGCCATTTCCAGCAGCGCCAGGATGGTCTCGTCCACCCTGGACCACGTGTCCACCACCACGTAGTCGTACATGGCCTTGAGGTGGCCGAGCACGGTGCGCAGCGGACCCGGCTGGATGGCTTCCGGCAGCTCGATGCGCGGCGAAGCCGGCAGCACCTGGACCCCTGACGAGTGGGCGGTGAGCATGCCCTTGATCATGTCCTGGTCCAGCTCGTCCACGTTTTGCAGCAGGTCCATGATGTTGTACGGCGGGTGGATGTTGAGGGCCAGCGCCACCTCACCGAACTGCACGGCGCTGTCCACCAGCACCACCCGGCCTTTGGAGACCTGCTGCAGGGCGATGGCCAGGTTGATGGCCACCGTCGTCCGGCCTGCTCCACCCTTTGGCCCAAAGACCACCAACAGGCGCCCTTCTCGCGGTTCGCCCTCTTCCCCACCCCCGGTCAACCCTAATTGCGACCGGCGCTGCAGCTCTATGTTGTAAACCTGGCGCAGGGTGTTCAGGAGGTCGTCCGGGTGAAATGGCCGGTTGACAAACATGCGTGCGCCGGCCAGCAGTGCCTGGCGGGCCACATCTACGGCCCCTTCAGGGATCACCACAACCGTGGGTGCAGCCGGCCATTGGCTCGCCATCTCTTGGGTCCAGAAGACAGCGCCCTTTCCCTCCGGCCCACCATCCACGAGGATGATGTCCGGCTCCATGGCCCTGGCCATGTTATAGGCCTGGACCGGCTGAGTCGCTGTGCCCAGGAGTTGTACGTCGGGGGCTTCCAGAAGGGTGTCGGCCAGCAGGTCATCAATTGCCCCGGCCTCCCCCACGATCAGCACCCGCATGATGCGCGAAGCACCTTGTACCACCTCTGCCTCCCTTAGCCTCACCGAACCGGCGTACTCATGGCCCAGGCCGGACACTTGTGAGCTTGGGCGTCGCCCTTTGTGGCCGAAAGACGCAGCCCTTTGGCAATGCGCTCCGCCGACTCGACCTCTGTTCGCTCTCTGGCGTGTGACCTCGCCCCGCCGCCGTGTGGCTTGCAAGCGGCCCGGTGCGCTGTCACGCCCCTCCACCTGGAGCCAGCCGGCAAGCGCGGGCCGGTCCCCGGCCCACTACTTCTCCGGCAGGCTCTTAAGTACCCGTATCTGGTAGCGATCCAGCAGATACTGAAGGTCCACGGGCTCTACGTCGTACGTCTGAGTATCGGTGGGAGCCCGCAGCGCGATGTCCATGATTCCCCCGGCGTCCTTGAGATACTTCACCACCAGAGCGTCCTGCGGATCAAGGGCGAGCAGCAGAGCCTGCGGCTTTGACGACTTGTCCCCCTTGGATGATCCCTTCTCTTGCAGGATATCGGATGGCATGACCACTGCCGTGATCCGCAGGTTCTGCAAAGCGTTGAAGGTGGTGTCTTGTTCTCCCTGACCTCCGGGGTTGACGGACATAGTGAACAGGAGATCCACGCGATCGCCGGCTTTCAGGAGGCCGATGCTGCTCATCAGGTCTGAAGGTGGGATGGCCAGGACAACCTTGCCTTCTTCAATGGTGAAAGCGACGCTTGCCCCTTGCTTGCTCGGGTCTACCAGCCGGGCGACCAGGAGGACCTCCCCCGGCACCAGGTCCTGGGTTGTCAGTTTACCCAGGGCCTCATCCAGGCTCGTCACCGCCCCCTCCGGGATGGCGTCAGCCGGGAGGTCTCTCACCTCGATGTCCTCGGCGCTCAGGATGGTGCCAGCCTGCACCGCCTGGGCGGCTACCACGACCGGCTGGCGCTCTTCCTGCGCCACCGGAGTCGCCGAGGTGACCCGTATTATGGTCACGAAGGCTATGCCGCCGGCCAGCACAGCCAGCAGCAAGCCGACCAGTAGCCAGATTCCTCCCCTGCGTGATCTCATGAGCCGTTCCTCCCCAGTGTCATTGGCTTTCCCAACCTGCTTGCTAGCGGACCAGATTGACAGTCCTCAAACCAAAGTCTCGTGATCCACCTCCTCTCCCCAATTGGACATACCGCAGAAAGAGACCTTCGACTTGCTTGGGATGGCCGTGGAAATCCACGTCCTGCACCTCAAATGCCGCGAAACCCACTATGCGGAAACGGAAGTTGTTGCCCTGCCCGGCACTCTCATCATAGACCAGCACGTTGACTTCCCGACCAATGTGCTGTGCCGCCACGCTTTCCAAACTGGCCCTGATACCGGGTGTACCCAGGATCCACACGTAGTCTTGACCCTCAAATTGCCGGAGGTTCAGCTCCGGCGCCTCGACGCTGTCACTGTGCCTGTCACCAGACACGAAGAGCAAGACCCGGTTGTCAGGGCCGGGCGTGAACCCGTTCTCCAGCCACTCTCTCTGCTCAGGGGTCGGGTTGCTGCCGCCGTTGAAGTCTACCCACCCGAAGTTCCCCGGGCCCTCCCTGGCACTGTCCCACATGGCAATTGGGTTATCGAACCCGTTTTGGATGATGTTGTCTTCGTGTACGGCCATAGGCCACAGTGGTATTCCCCTGACGCTACTGATAGCGGAGAAGCTGGCCTGGGCCTCCGCCTGCGCCGTCATCTGAGGCAGCCCCATGATTCCTGCAAAGAACGCCGGGAAGGTGTGCCGCGTGCGCACGGTCACAGTGATGCCGTTGATGGTGATGTCAGCCTCGTCAGCGCCGTTGAGGGTTGCGTACCGGTTGGCCATCTGGTAGGCTTCGCCCTCCGTGGCCCCGCGAGCCAGGGCGCGTGCACCGGCCATGGCGGCAGCGTCGGCCGCGTTTTGCATCCACCTGCGCTGGGCGAAGGCATATGCCCCATCCAGCACGATGGCCGTCACACCCAGGATAGCCACCATGAGCAGGGCGACCAACACCAGGCTCTGCCCTGACTCATCGCGCCACTTTGCCCGTATTCTCTCAAGTACCTTCATACCCGTTTCCCCCAGTTCCAGGCGAAATACAGGTTGCCGACGCCAATGGCGTCCTGGTATCACTAAGCAACTTGCCAAAAGTTCTTTGCACTTTCCTCTGGCATCAAAACGGCTGTCAAGGGGCGTCCGCGTCCCTGCGATCCCTGTGCCAGGGACTAGCGCGCACAGGCTCGCCCCGTCCGGTGGTTGTTTAACCCTGAAAACGGGGCGGGGACGCCCCTTTGTAGCGGTCGAAAAGTTCAAGGAACTTATGGTGACCTCCTTAGAGTGGTTGCACAATCGGGTATCAGCACTACACCTTGTGCAAAGACGGGTCATTGAAAGCCAACATGTCGTGTTTTGCGGCTATTGGGCAACCACTCTACTGTTCGACGGTCATCCTCGACCTCGTGGTAAGCGTCAGGTACCCCTGACCGCTTATGATCCGACTCACGAGCGGGGTCACGGGGTAGAAACGATAGCTAACCGTGACCTGGATCGTGCCCGCACCCTCATCGTAGTCGGGCGCAATCTCCAGGTTGTCGTCGTCCAGGCCGATGCTCCATTGGCGAGCAACGTCCATCAGCAGGTCGGGGTTGTTCGGGTTGATAATCCCCTGCCGGGCGGCCTCCCTGGCGGCGTTGGAGATGGCGCTGTAGGCGTACACCGCCCGGCCCAGGTCCAAAATCCCCATGACCAGCAGTATCAGGACAGGCAACATCAGGGCGAATTCCACCAATCCATCGCCCCGCCAAGCTCTGGACTTCCCCACTCTGCTCATCCCAACCATGGCCCTATGTCAACCTTTGCTGTGCGTGCCGTTCCCCAGTGGTGGTGATAGGGCGCGCCGTGCTCTAGCCGGAGGGCGCGCCCTATCCGCAGGGGGGAACGGCAAGCCCACAAAGGGCAAGCCCCAATCCTGACAAGCTGTCAAAACGCCACCATCGTCACGCGATACCAGACCTGAAAGCTATCTGCTGCGGCGATGATGCCTGTGATCAACGGGACATCGTATGTGATGGTTACCGTGACAGGGGCGCCACTTCCGCTTGCTTCCACTTGAATGTCATCTTCAGACAGTTGGACGCCTGATCCGGCAGCTTCCGCGATGGCGTGTGCCCGGATACCGTCCACGTCGGCCGGATATCCACACCCATACCGGGCACCTTCACGGGCGGCGTTGGTGATGATGATGTATGCGTTTAGAACGCGCCCCAGGTCAGCCAGGCCGGCAAGGATGAGAACCAGGATCATCAGGACAAGAGCCAGTTCCACCAGGCTCTGTCCCGGGCTTGCACGCCCCTTGCCGCGCCTTACCCTGCTCATTGCCCCTCCTAGCAGGCCTGTTGCTCTCTGCCTCACTTCCTGGGAGTTACCAGCCAGAGCCCCACCAGGCTTTGGTGGGGCTCTGCTGTCTTCTTCCAGGTTTGCCTCTAGGTTCCGGAGATCTCGTTGGCGATGCTGGTCAGGATCGCTGAAATGTTCTCACCCAGCATGGTCACGGCTGCCACAGCAACCAGCGCGATGAGGGCGATGAGCAGCGCGTACTCTGCCAGGTCCTGGCCCTCTTCCCGTCGCAGCCAGTCCATCAGGTAGAACAGCATTTGGGTCACCTCCTTTCAATTGTGGCACATATGGACTGCCGACCAGCAAGAGCTCAAAACCCTGAATGTCACCGTCGGGGTGGGCAGCCCCCTAACACCTATCCGGAAACCGCTCGGGAGGGGCATCCCCGTCCCGTCGGATAGATGGGTTTCCGGATAGGTTGTAAGTGGCCTGAGCCAATAACCGAAGGGTCTCTGTGCCGACTCGTTTGAATCTACCCACAGTATAGCACTTGCGCTTGTGTTTGTGGGTAAAATCGGCGTGAAGGTTGCGTTAATTTGCCGTAAAGCGTCCCAAAAGGCACCAGTGCACTCTTTGGGCGCAGTTCGGCGGCTGTCAGAGTGAGGATGGCCGGGGGAACTTGCAGAACCGTGAGCAAGGTACCGATTCTTCACCCTCGCCAGGTTTGAAGATGGTGCTGCTTGCGGGCTTGCTGCTGTCACAGGCGCTTGCCGCGTCTGCGCGTGTCTTCGCAGCCTTCGCCGGGGGTTCTCGTTGATGGTGCTAGCCTATCGGGGGTTGCCTTGTTCCTGCAAGCTGTACACGGCGCTGCGCTCATCGCTGTACACCAGGTGCCACCGGTCGGACCTTTCCAGCGCCTGCTCCAGGCGCTCTTGAACTTCGTCGGTGCGATCCAGGAGGACGTGCCGAATCCCGTACTGCTGCGCCAATTGCTCCCAGTCGGCCCCACGAATCATCAGCAGGTAGTCGGACCATATCCTGGCGCCGTACAGGTGCACCCGGCCATCCACGAAGACCTTGTGACGTGGGTACAGCTTCCAGATCATGTAGTCCCCGTAGATTTGGGGGTGAAAAATGTGCCCCTCCAGGTCCTGCTCCTCGATGAAGCCCACAGCGTCCACGGGCGTGCGAGGGTCCAGGAGCACCTGCTCACCGCCGGGGTGTCGCAGGTTCATTTGCGCCCACGGGGTGAACAGGAGGGTCACTCCCACCAGGACCACGAGCAACGTCAGGTTGAAGGCGGGCCTCCCCGCCGCACGAGAGGTCATAACGTTGCGAAAGACGACCTGGGCCATTTGGGACGGGCTCAACCGGGCAGTGTCCGGCTGGACACGCGGCTCCAGGGTGGGGAGCGCCTGGAGGGCGAGGATGGGCGCGGCAACTACGCCGAACCACATGATTTTGCGCAGGCTGAACATGCCCAGAGCACCGAAGGCGGCTAAGAGCGTCACCTCCAGCAGGCCGGGACGCCGGCGGCTGTAGAGGAGCAACAGCAAGCCCCCGAACAGCAACGCGAAGAAGGGGAAGTTGTGCCAGTCGCCCGGGCCGGCCGGCTGCCACTCGCTCACCAGGCGCCGTATCACTGGGTCCGAGAGCACGGTGACGAGGTACTGGTACAGTCGCACGCCGGCCGGGTTGAGCAGGGTGGCCAGAACGCTTGCCACCATAACCGCCAACGGCTCCCACAGCGGGCGCGATACGCGCCCCGTCCAGGCGTCCCAGGCGGCTGCTCCCAGCATCAGCGCCATCAGGATCAGGGCCAGGGCGAAAGCCCCATGGAGGTTGACCCACAGGGCCATCAGCGGTGGCAGCAGCCATACCGCCCGGCTGCCACGCCAGTAGTAGAGCCACAGCAGGCCGTAGGCCAGGGCGAGCAGCGGCCAGGAGAAGACCTGGGGGCGAAGGTTGGCCGACCGCAGGGCCATGGCCTCGGCCACGAGGGTCGCCAGGACTGCCAGCCGCAGGTTCCCCGTCAGCCACCAGCACAGGCCGAGGATCAGAGCACACCCGGCGGCCATCAGCAGGCCCCCCAGGACCATCGCCAGGGGCAGGCTGCCCGCGGCGTAGGCTTGGTAGAGCAGCCATTCGGCGAGCCAGTTCTGGGCGATGAAGGGTTTGCCGGCGGCCGTGTACGAGAAGAGGTCCACGGAGGGGATCTGATGGGTCTGGTCAATGATTTGCCCCACTTTGAGGTGCCACCAGAAGTCCAGGACCATGATGCGGTTGTTCCAGGCTATCCACAACATGCCCAGGACGGGCACGGCGGCCCAGATGAGCTCGATTGACACAATTCGCGATCCCGGTGGAACGATGGTTCCGCCGTGCTCGGCCACGTCTCCTAATCCTCCATTTCGAACTGCAAGGCCAGCATGAAGGCCAACACAAGCAGCGCCATGACCTGAGCCAATCCCGCGTCCACCAGCAGGCCAAGGGAGATGACGGGCGCAATGTGCCCTGCTGCGATCAGCTTGTGCGCCCGGGTGCTCCTGGCATGTCGCCGGAAGTAGTCAAAGGCCAGGAATGCCGGCAGAATCAAGAGGGTGAGGTCCTGCCCGAAGAGATGAAGGCTCACCAGCAGGCTGCCGAGGATTGCCTGGGTGAATCGCAGGCCAAAGGTGGGTGCGACCGGATCCCATTGACCACGCTCTGTGTTGTTTCATCATCGTGCTTCTCGCAGTGACTCCTGCCCCAGCTACCCGACAGTTTGCAAGAGTCATTATCCCCACGCGCGCTGCGCGGTTGCGCGAGTCATGCCTTTGCCTTGTGCGGCCGGGTGCAAGCTCCGGGCCAACAGAGCCAACATGGTCCCCAGGATTAGCAGGCCGTAGAAGTAGAGCCCGGCCCAGGTGAACCACACCGTGGGCTCATTTAACTTGGCAGCTGGCATCAGCTCGCGCGGTACTGTGGTGAGCAGCCACGCCAGCAGGATGGCCGTCTTATGGCTTTTCGCATGAGCCATTCGCCATGCCAGGAGCATGGGAAGGGTTAGCAACGGGAAGTAATACATCCACCCCAGGGGGGAGATGAGCAACATCGCGACGGTGGTGAATGAAAAGCCTAGATCAAAGCGCTCGGCCGGCACCCCGGCCGCCCATGGCCTGGCCATCCATGTCAAGCAGGCGAGAGCCAGCAAAGACAAAGCTGCGGTCAATCCGTATGCTAAGCCAGGTAAGTTGAAGAGCGGCGTGTTCCCAGACCCGCCGAAGATGCGCGTCAAGAACCCCATGAAGGAGGCGTTCCAGCTGGCTGCATACCAGGTAACGCTGCCCAGCACGGCCAGCCATTGCCGATACGCATCAGGACCAAGGACCAGGAGCGCTACAAGCCAGCAAAACAGAAAAGTGGCCACAAGCCAAGCCAGCAATCGCCATCGGCGACGCAGCAGGAAGAAGATCAGGAAAAGTCCTGTGAAGATCTTCAAGCTGAAGGCCAGTCCAAGGGCGATGCCCGCAACCTGATCCTTTCTTAAATGGGAAGCCGTCCACGCGATGACGATGAGCAGGAGCAGGAGCAGGGACAACTGACCGTAGACAATGCTCGCCCACGTTGGAAAGTAGGCCAACAGGAGAATCGAGTACCGAAGTGCACGTTCGATACCATCTGTGCTCGCGGTGGCGTGTTGGATGAGGCTGATTCCGGCTATGCCACAGAGGAGCAGCAAAACGGACCAAATCCAGAAAGCAACGTGATACTCGAGTGACCCCAATGGTGCCAGGAGCAAAGTGAGAAAAGGGGGATTCAGATTTGGATGGAGTGTCTCTCTGAACACTTTTGCGGATTCGAGAGGGGGGCCAAATGCATCAATTGGCACTGGCGAGTAGATGTTCTTGCCTTCAAGGAAAAAGCGTGAAGACGCGTGGAATTTCGCGAAGTCGGAACTCGCGGGATGTGCCGACCAGACACCGATGGAGAGTAGATAGAATCCAGTCAGAACACCGAGAATGATAGCCTGACCGAGAATGATTGGTCGTCTGCTTTCGGCCCACATTGCACGCCCATCTCTAAACCCGCCGGAGGCTCAGGTCACCAGACAGCAACCGCTTGGCCAGTTCCTCAAAGGCCATGGCAGCCAGGTCCTCCTGGTGGCTGAGCACGATGGGGACGCCCAACCGGACGCCATCAAAGCACGCCTCCGGAGACGGGGGGATGACGCCCATCACATCATGATCTAGGTAATTCTCCACCTCAGGTATGCGTAGGTTAACCGCTGAACGCGCCCTGGTCACCACCACCAGGCCCAGGTTGGCCGGACCAAAGCCCAGGCCCTTCAGGAACGCCATCTGCGCCCGGGCGGCGGTCAAGGAAGACGGTTCGGGCTCGGTCACCAACAGGGCCATCTCGCATAACCTGAGAGCTTCTTCACTGGCCGCCGTAGGACAGGGGGGAAGGTCGAGAAGCAGATAATTGGCCATAGTCTTGAGGCCTTCGACGATTACCCGGGCGTGGATTGCGGGTATGGTCAGCGCCCGGCGCGAGTCCTGGGGACCTGCCAGGAAGCGTAGCCCGCTGCAATGAGGTGTGAGATGCATCCCCAGTACATCCTGGCTCAAGGTCTCCGCATCGCGCTCAAGCAGGTTCATAAGGTTAGCCCGCACCGTGGCACCTAACAGCAAGCCAGCCGTCCCGTAATGAGGTCTCAGCTCGGCCAGGATGATCTCGGCCTGCTTGGCCATGGCGACGCCCACGTTGACGGCCAGGGTGGTGGTGCCAACGCCACCTTTGGCCCCCAAGCAGCCAATGCTTGTGGCCTTGAGGGCTGGCCGGGTAACGCGCCTCAGCAGAGCTTCCACCCGGGCAGCAACTTCCGGGAAGTGGGCCGGTTTGGTGATGTAGTCATCGGCGCCTGCCTCGAAGCCGCTGATCTTGTTCCTGATCTGGGTCAGCGCCGTGAACATCAGCACCGGCAGGTGGGAGTGCTTGGGGTCGGCCCGCAGCCGCCGACACACCTCAAAGCCGTCTATGTCCGGCATCATCACGTCCAGAATGACCAGGTCCGGGGATTCAGACTGGACTTTAGCGAGAGCCTCTTCTCCATTGAAGGCCGCCACAACCTCGTAGGCTGCTTTCTTGAAGTACTGCTCCAGCGCTCGGTTAAAGAATACGTCATCATCAACAATTAACAACTTGGCCATAGGACAAGCTTTCCTGTTCGACCCTCGGGTTTCAGTCCCCAGGCTCGTCCGGCGTTGCCCGAATGGTGTACCCGTGTCGCCCAATAGTCTGGACGTACTTCGGATTGCGTGGATCGGGCTCGATCTTGAGCCGCAGATTGCGGATGTGCACGCGCACCAGGTCCGGACTGCCCAGCCCGGGTGGATATCCCCACACCTCCTGGAGGAGCCGATCTGTGCTGAACACCTCGCCCGGATGACGCATAAGATATGATAACAACTCAAACTCCACAGGTGTCAGGATGACCGCCTTGCCCCCAACCGTGACCTCATAGGTGTTGGTGTTCAGCTTGATGGGTCCAACCTCCAGCTCCCTCAGCGCCAGGGGCTGGCTACGCCGGAGCACGGCCGTGATGCGCATGGTGAGTTCACGCAGGTCGAAGGGCTTGGGCACGTAGTCGTCGGCCCCGGCCTCAAACCCTTGCAGCTTGTGCTCAACCTGATCCTTGGCCGTGAGAAATATGACCGGAACATCAGCCAGCACAGGATCGCTCCGCATCCGACGGCACACCTCAAAGCCATCCATCTCCGGCATCATCACGTCCAGGATCACCAGGTCGGGCCCGACGGCCTTGGCCAGCTCCAGCGCGTCAGGAGCGTAGGTGCAGGTCGTGACCGAATGCTCGTCCTGCAGGGCGCGAGCAACCATCTGGGCTACGCTGGGCTCATCGTCCACTACGAGGAGCTTGGCCATGGACCCCTCTCCCTCCTAAAGCGTTCCCCCCTATGCTGATGCTTACCACAACATTCCACACTGTTCTGGCTTGATTGGTTCCCTGCTAATCATAGCACATGTTTTCTCACAGAGAACTCACAACCGCATCGTGTGGCAGGGTCTCCGGGGGTCATAGGGTACAACGATAAGCTGGGCTTGATGTTTTGCTGGGGGTGGCTTCGGGGGCAGGCAAGAAGGGCCGGGTACGAGCTTGGGGTACGGGCAACGAGTGCCGGCCCCAACCCCGGGGCGACACATCAGCGGGCAAGGTGTAGCGTGCCCTTACGGTGCCCCAACTTTGATTTGCCGCAGGAGCAAGCTGTTGCTCACCGTGGTTACCCTGCCCGGGTCTGTCACCGGCAGCCGCGCCAGCGTGTCGGGCCGGTACAGCCCCACCCGGAGCTCGTAGGTCCCGGTGAGCGCATCACCCGGCACCTGCAACTCGTGAGGGTCCTCGACGGTCTCGCCGGGCGTCCAGGTGGCCGTGGGCCGCGCGCCACCTGCAGGCCGACCGTCGTGTTGGACGATGGGCCGGCCATCCGGGCCCGCCAGATGTACGAACACAACCAGGTCCTGCCCGACGGGCTTCTCGGCTCGCCAGCGCAGGGTCACGCGGAGGGTCTCCCCGGGCTGCACCTCCACCCGCTCCAGCTCCGCTTCCACCAGCCGCACCAGGTCACCCAGCACCGCGTCCACCGGCAAGCGCCGGCCCGTGCTCACCACCAGGCGCACGGGTCTGCCCTTAGGCACTCCCTCCCCGGCCAGCGGCTCCTGGGCCATCACCGTGCCGGCCGGCACGTCGCCGCCCCACTCTTCTTCCACGCTCACCGTCAGCCCGGCCTGGCGCAGTTGGGCTTCGGCCGCCTCCCTCGTGGCCCCCACGACGTCTGGCACCAGCACGAAGGCCGGGCCGCTGCTCAGGATCACAGCCACGCGGCTGTTGGGTGCCACGCTGCTGCCTGCCGGAGGCGACTGCTCCACCACCAGCAGGGCCGGCACTTGGTCATCGGGACGGGTGCCCAGCAACTCCAGCGTCAGGCCGGCTTCCTCGGCGCGCTGCCGGGCTTCCCGCTGGTCCAGCCCCACCAACGAGGGGACTCTGACCGTCGGGGTCGCGGTAGGTGTGGGCGGCGGAGCGTAGGCCGCTCTCACTGTGTGCCACAGAGGGATCAAGCCCAGGACTGCAGCCAGGGCCACGAGCCCCAGGAGGAGCGTGGCCCAGTCGAAGCCCGCAGCCGGTGTCGGGGCGACCCTCTCAGCTCCCGGCGCGGCCACGGCGGGTTGCGGGGCGGTCAACTCCTCGACCAACTGGCGGTAGGCGCGGAGGGCCTGGCCCAATTCGTTGGCCGTGGGATAGCGCTTGACGGGGTCCTTGGCCATGGCCCGGGCGATGATGGCCGCCAGTTGCGGGGGTACGCGGGGATTGAACTGCTGGATTGGGGGTGGTTCGGCCTGGACGTGCTGAGCGGCGATGGCCGGACGGCTGTCTGCCTCGAAGGGTGGGCGTCCAGCCAGCATCTCGTACAGCACCACCCCCAGGGCGTAGACGTCGGAGGCGGGGGTGGCCGGCTGACCAACGGCCTGCTCGGGCGAGAGGTAGTGGGCCGTCCCCCAGACGACGCCGGGTTCTGTGGGCCCCGCCTCGGCTGCGGCACGAGCGATGCCGAAGTCGGTCACCTTCACCCGATCGTCGGCCGTCACCAGCACGTTCTGGGGCTTGACGTCGCGGTGAATCAGGCCGGCGACGTGAGCGTGACCCACGGCAGCGCAGATCTGGATGGCCAGGTCCACAGCCCGCTCGATGGGCAACGGCGCCTCCTCGCGGATCAGGGTCTTGAGGTCCTGGCCATCCACGAACTCCATGACGATGAAGTGCCGGTCATCATCCTGGCCTACGTCGTGGATCTCGACGACCCCCGGGTGATCCAGGGCTGCCGCTGCCTGAGCCTCACGGGTGAAGCGCGCCAGGAAGACGGGATCCTGGCTGTACTGGGGGTGCAGCACCTTGAGGGCGACAGTGCGGCCCAGGACGGTATCCACAGCCTTGTACACCGTGGCCATGCCTCCCCGGCCCAGGTCTCCCACCACCCGGTAGCGGTTCTTGATGAGGAATTCCTTGGTCATGGGTTTGTCCTGTGGCGCTTGGTGGTGGTATTTTACCCCAAGTGAGGCGATTGTTCAAATCACCATCTCGGTGAACAAAGGCACCCCTTTGACTTCCCCCTCGTAAGGCTGTAAAATACCCGCGCAGTGTGAAAGGCGAGCCAAGGGGGGCTCCCTTTACCCGCCACGCCAAGGGTCGCGCTCTCCGGGCCGTCTCCAGGGGGACTTACGATGGCTGAGAAGAAGAAGCTGGTGCTGATTGACGGACACGCCCTGGCGTATCGGGCTTTCCACGCCCTGCCGCCGGACCTGGCCACCACCAAGGGCGAGCTGACCAACGCGGTGTACGGCTTCACCTCCATGCTCCTGGCCGTGCTGCGCGAGCAGCAGCCGGACTACATCGCCGTAGCCTTCGACGTGGGGAGGACTTTCCGGCACGAGACGTACCCGGAGTACAAGGGCACCCGACTCAAGATGCCGGATGTGCTGTGGGGCCAGATCGAGCGCATCCGGCAAATCGTGCACGCCTTCAACATCCCCATCTTCGAGCTGGAAGGCTACGAGGCCGATGACGTGCTGGGGGCGCTGGCCCGGCAGGCCAGCCAGCAGGGGGTCGAGACCCTCATCGTGACCGGCGACACTGACACTTTCCAGCTCATCGGCCCACACGTCAAGGTGCTCACCTCCCGGCGCCAGTTCTCCGACACCGTCATCTACGACGAGGAGGCCGTCCGGCAGCGCTACGGCCTGGAACCTCGTCAACTGGCGGACTTCAAAGCCCTCAAGGGCGACACCTCCGACAACATCCCCGGGGTGCCCGGCATTGGCGACAAGACGGCGGCCGAGCTGCTCCAGCAGTATGGCAGCGTGGAGGAGGTCCTGGCCCACGCCTCAGAAGTGCGCAACAAGCGGGTGCGTGAGGCCCTCCTGGCCCATGGTGACCAGGTGCTGCTGGCCAAGAAGCTGGCCACCATCATCACCGACGTACCCGTGAAGCTGGACCTGGAAGCGTGCCGGGTGACGGACTACGACCCGGATGCGGTTAAGGCCATTTTCCGCGAGCTGGAGTTCAAGAGCCTGTTCGACCGGCTGCCGCCGGCCCGTCCCAAGGTGCCCCGGCAATTGAGCATGTTCCCGGCAAAGGAGACGCCGCAGGCCACCACACACCACCTGGTCAGCACCCCCGAGGCCCTCAATGAGCTGGTAGCCCGGCTGGAAGCGGCTCCGGCCGTGGCATTGGACGTGGAGACCACCGACACCGACGCCATGCGCGCTCACCTGGTGGGGCTGGCGTTGGCCGTGGAACCGGGCTCGGGCTACTACGTGCCCGTTGGGCATGAGCTCGAGGCGGACGCCGGCCGCAACCTACCCCTGGAGTTGGTCCGCCAGCGGCTGGGGCCGGTGCTGGCCGACCCGGCCAAGGGCAAGATCGCTCACAATGCCAAATACGACCTGATGGTGCTGCTGGGTCACGGGTTCCCTGGCTCACCGGCCAGGACAGGTGGCCTGGACGGCCAGCTGTTCGACACCATGGTGGCGGCGTGGCTGTTGGAGCCGGGTCGGCGCGGCTTCGGGCTCAAGGACTTGGTCTGGTCCAAGATCGGGGTGGAGATGGAACCCATCACCGACCTCATCGGCAAGGGTCGCCAGCAAATCACCATGGACCTGGTGCCCGTGGAGCGAGCTGCCCGGTACGCCGCCGCCGATGTGGACATGACCCTGCGGCTGGCTGGAGTCCTGGAGAACGACCTGCGCCAGCTAGGCCTGTGGGACCTGTTCCACGAGGTGGAGATGCCGCTGGTGCCCATCCTGGCGGAGATGGAGATGACCGGAGTGCTCCTGGACGTGCCCTATCTCCACGAGATCTCGCGCGAGCTGTATCGGCGCATCCAGGCCGAGGAGCAGGCCATCTACGAGCAGGCCGGCTTCGAGTTCAACATCAACTCGACCCCGCAACTGGGGCAGGTGCTCTTCGAGCACCTCAAGCTGCCCGTCCTCCAGAGGACCAAGACCGGCTACTCGACGGCCGCCAGTGTCCTGGAAGAGCTGAGGGAGAAGCACCCGCATCCCATCCTGGAGCACTTGCTGGAGTACCGCAAGCTGACCAAGCTGAAGTCCACCTACGTGGACGCCCTGCCCCTGCTGGTGCACCCACGCACGGGCCGGGTGCACACTTCGTACAACCAGACGGGCACGGTGACCGGGCGGTTGAGCTCTTCGGATCCCAACCTCCAGAACATCCCTATCCGCACCGAGGAAGGCCGCCGCATCCGGCGGGCCTTTATCGCCGCGCCGGGCTATCAGCTCCTGGCCGCCGACTACTCACAGATCGAGCTGCGCATCCTGGCTCACGTCTCCGGCGACGAGGGGCTGCTGTCGGCCTTCCGCCGGGGTGAGGACGTCCACACCAGCACCGCGGCCACCATCTTCGGCGTGCCGCTGTCCGAGGTGACCCCGGAGATGCGCCGCGTGGCCAAGATGATAAACTTCGGTTTGTCGTACGGCATGTCCGGCTACGGCCTGGCCCAACGCACCGGCCTCTCCCAGGAGGAGGCTGACCGTTTCATCGCTACCTACTTCTCCAATTACCCGGGCGTGCGCAAGTACATGGACCAAACCCGGCGGGAGGCGGCCAAGCAGGGCTACGTGGAGACGCTGCTGGGCCGGCGGCGATACTTCCCGGAGTTCCAGAGCGGTCGCCAGGCCCACGCCGCAGCCCGCAGCCGGGCTGAGCGGGAGGCCATCAACATGCCCATCCAGGGCACGGCAGCCGACATCATCAAGCTGGCCATGATACGGCTGCGCCGGGTGCTGGAGGAGGCTGGGCTGGGCGCGCGCATGATCCTACAGGTCCACGACGAGCTGGTGCTGGAGGTGCCGGAAGACGAGGTCGAGGTCGCCGTCCCCCTCGTGCGCGAGGCCATGGAAGGCGCCCTCCAACTGCGGATACCCTTGAAGGTAGACATCAAGGTCGGGCCGAATTGGGAGGAGATGACTGAGGTGGGAGGGTGACCAATGGAGTTCCTCCGGGTTCGCCTGAGTTCCTTGCGTTGTTCAAGGGGCTCGGAGGAACTCGAGGGAACTCAAGGTGGGCAGGTAGCGCTCCGTAGGGGGAATCAGACAGTCATGTTGCTCAAGGACCAAATCGCAAAGCTTATCTACAGGGGTTTGCAGAGGGCTCAGAAAGCCGGTGTGCTGCCGACCTTCGATCTCCCGCAGGAGATCCCCGTCGGGCGCCCGAAGAAGGAGCACGGCGACTACGCTTCGCCCGTGTGCCTGGGGCTGGCGCGCTACGCCCGCATGGCCCCGGTGGCCATCGCCGAGCAGGTGGTGAAACACCTGCCTCATGCCGACTTCGTGGGCGAGGTCAATGTGGCACGTCTGGGGTTCATCAACATCAGCCTGTCGCCGGAGTGGGTGGCGCAGCAGGTGACCACCATCCTGGAGGCGGGTCTGAACTGGGGGAACGTGGACCTGGGGGGCGGCAGGCGGGTGCAGGTGGAGTACGGCAGCGCCAACCCTACCGGGCCGCTGCATGTGGGCTTTGCGCGCAACGTGGTGCTGGGCGACGCCATCGCCAACGTGCTGGCCGCAGCCGGCTACCAGGTGCAGCGCGAGTACTACATCAATGACGCCGGCACCCAGATGAAGCTCTTCGGCGAGAGTCTCTACGCCCGCTACGCCCAGGCCCTGGGGCACGACGTGCCCGTCCCCGAAGGCGGCTACTTCGGCCAGTACCTGGTGGAGTGGGGCCGCGAGATCGCCGCCGAGGTGGGGGACAAGTACCTGCGCATGCCTCGCGAACAGGCGGTTGCGGAACTGCGCGAGTTGGGCTTGGGGGAGAAGGTCCTCAAGAGCGTGCGCGCCGACTGTGAGCGCCTGGGCGTTCACTACGACAACTGGTTTTCTGAGCGCTCGCTGTACGAGGACGGGGCCTTCGAGCGTGTGATGACCAGCCTACGGCAGGGCGATCACCTGGCCTACCGCGACGGGGCGGTCTGGCTCAAGGCCAGGGAGCTGGGGTGTGAGAAGGACGAGGTGTTGGTGCGCTCCAACCAGGAGCCGGGCTACTTCGCCTCGGATATCGCCTATCACTGGGACAAGTTCGTGCGTCGTGGTTTCGACTGGGTGATAGACGTGTGGGGCGCCGACCACCAGGGTCACGTGCCGCGCATGAAGGCCATGATGCGCGCCCTGGGGCTGGCCCCCGACCGGCTGACGCTCGTCATCTACCAGTTGGTCACGCTCAAGCGGGGCGGCGAGGAGGTGCGCATCTCCAAGCGCACCGGCGACCTGATCACGCTGGCGGAGCTGCTGGACGAGGTGGGGCCGGATGCCATCCGGTTCTTCCTGCTGCAGCGCTCGGCTGACAGCCAGATGGACTTCGACCTGGACCTGGCCAAGGAGCAGTCGGAAGAGAACCCGGTCTACTACGTGCAGTACGCCCACGCTCGCATCGCCAGCATCGAGCGGTATGCCCGGGAGCAGGGGGTGGACGACGAGGGCGGCGACGTGAGCCTGCTCACCCACCCGGCGGAACAAGAGCTTATCAAGCAGATGCTGCGGCTGCCGGAGGTGGTGGAGCAGGCAGCCACACAGCTTGCGCCCCACCATCTCACCTTCTACGCCCAGGAGCTGGCCACCAGCTTCCACAGCTTCTACACCCAGTGCCGGGTGGTGTCGTCGGATCCGGCCGATGCGGAGCTGAACAAGGCCCGGCTGAAGCTGGTCCGGGCAGCGCGCCTCGTCTTGGCCCGGACGCTGGGGGTGCTTGGGGTGTCGGCGCCGGAGAAGATGTAGGCCGCCGCTTGTCAACGTTGGAAGAACTCTGCGGCGACCACGCCCAGGTCCTCCGCACCCAGTTTCAGGTGGTCATGTTCCTGCAGCCCCAGCTTTACCGCGGCTTGCAGAACGAGGAAATGAGGAAGCCCTGGATAACGTGGCCTCCGCCAAGACGGTGGCTCCGGCTGCCTGGGGTTACATCTTCGCCTTCAACCAGGACGCCGGGCGGCGTTCCCCGAGGTACCGGCTCCGGCAGGCGTTAGAGAACCACGGGCCGGACGGGCTGCCGGATGCCATCTGCGTCCTCGACGGCACCTTCGTGGAGCGGGTGGGCGATCAGATGCTGGAGCGCGATCCGCAGGACGACCAACTGGCTCTGTTCTAAGGGCCTATCCGGAAACCACGCTATCCGACGGCGTCCTCGGGCGACCAATGTCGTCGCGCACCCCGGGGCGAGGACGCCCCTCCTGAGCGGTTTCCGGATAGGTTCTGGAACGCTTGTGCGCTAGAAGAGACCCACCATGGGCTGTACGTGTGAGCAGGCCCTAACCACCCGCTGAAACGGGTCCAAAGGGGGCATCGTCACCCAGCGTGGCCTTTTTCACTTGCGAAGGGCGGACTTTGCCTGCCGCCTCTCGGCTTCCTCCAGCAACGCAACCACTTCGGCATCTGAGGTCTGGTCGAAGTTGGTGTAGAAACGACCCACGGCCCAGAAGGGCTCAGGGGTGTGAAGACACACGACCTGGTCGGCCTCGGCCTCCAGCCGAATGATGGTCTCCGGCGGGCCGACCGGCACCGCCAGGATTAGCCGGGCCGGATTCTGCTTGCGCAGGGCGCGCAGGGAGGCCATGGTGGTGGAGCCGGTTGCCACGCCGTCGTCCACCACGACCACCACCTTGCCCTCCACCTGGGCCACGGGCTGGTCGCCCCGATAGGCTGCCATGCGCCGGGCGATTTCCTCCTGCTCTCGTTTGATCTCGCCCAGCACGTAGTCCTTGGGGATGCCGAACTGGTGCACCACGAACTCATCCAGCACTACGGTGCCGTCGCCGGCCACCGCGCCCAGCGCGAACTCCGGATTGCCCGGCGCGCCGATCTTCCGCGTGATGATGATGTCCAGCGGGGCGCCCAGCGCCTTGGCCACCTCGTAGCCCACCACCACCCCACCTCGCGGTATGGCTAGGACGATCACGTCATCCCGACCTTTGAGGAAGCTCAAAGCATCCGCCAATTGGCGTCCCGCATCGCGCCGATCGTAGAAGAGCATCTTCGCTTACCTCCTCCTACCGCTGGCGAGGGCCAGGGCCAGCTCCACGGCCTCTTCCGGCGATCTGGCCTCCACGATGCCCGGCACTTTGTGCCCCTGCTTGGCCAGCTCCCAGGTGTTAATCCCCACCACAGGTACGCCCAGCTTCAGCGCATAGGCTATCTCGGATAGGGTGCCGAAGCCCCCGGCCACAGCGATGAGGGCCTGAGCAGTGCGCACCACCAGCACGTTGCGTGCCTGGTCCAGCCCGGTGACAATGGGGACCTGCACCCAGGGGTTGGCGTCTTCGCGGCGGATGCCAGGCAGGATGCCGATGGTGAGCCCGCCGGCCGACCGGGCACCGCGACAGGCCGCGGCCATCACCCCGCCCAGGCCACCGCACACCAGGGCCGCACCCCGGCGGGCCAACTCCCGGCCCACCGCCTCGGCCACGGCCGCGGTCTGTGCGTCACACTCGCCGGCCCCGATGACCCCGATGATGACCATCGCGTCCTCCCGGGAACCGCTATCCTGCCGCTTCCAGCCGCACGGCGGCCAGCCGGGTGTACTTCGCCCCGGCCGGCGACAGGTCACTGCGCATCAGGCTGACCTCATCGACGTGGACCCGGGCCAGGACCCCTAACTCGGTAGCTGCGATCTCCGCGCCGATTTGGCGGGCCTCCCTCGGCGAGGCGCGCTTCAGGCGGCCCAGGGTCAGGTGGGGTTGAAATGGACGCCGCTCCGTGGGGTAGCCGAGGGGCGCGATGTGCTCCTCCACGGCGTCGCGGAGCCGGCGCAAGGTTGCCAGGTCGCCGGCCACCCCGACCCAGATGACCCTGGGACGGCGCACGTTGGGGAAACAGCCCATGCGGGCCAATTCAACGTCAAAGGGGGGCACACCTTCGCAGGCGGCCCACAGTGCGTCGGCCACCTCGTCCATCTGGTCCGCCGGCACGTTCCCCAGGAACTTGAGGGTGAGATGAATGCCATGGGGTTTGACCCAGCGGACGGCCCGGGTGTCCAGCCGTCGCTTCAGGTCGGCCTGCAGCTGATCCAAGCTGGCAATCGCGTCTTGCGGCAGCTCGATGGCTACGAAAGTACGAATCTTCTCCATGATGAATCCTCTTCCCCTAGAGCCGCCAGAGCCTCTCGGCGAACCCGCCCTCCGGCGCCACGCTGGCTGCGTAGGCGCGCATCTGCTCCGCCATCAACTCCAGGTCGCCGAAGAGCATCCCGATCTGAGACTGGTAGCCGGCGATGTCCTCGATCTTCGCCTCCACGTCAATGGGCACAATCTCAGCTTCCCACCCGGCTTCTTCCAGCATCCGTCGCACTTCCTCCTGGCCTCCAAGCTGAACTGCGTAGGGCAGGTCCTCGTAGAACAGGAGGTCACAGCCCAGCCGGTGCAGGGCGACGGCCGCCGCCCGCACGATCTGGTGGTCCACGTGGTCGCCCAGGGCCAGGGGCGCGTAGAAGCTTGCCTCGGGATGCTCTGACCGGAGCCGGGCAAAGTCCAGCGCCAGTTGCTCCAGCAGTTCTGCCTCGGCCAGATCCACACGTCCGAACAACGCTGCCTCTGTCGGGTAGAAGAACCTCTCACCGTCGCCGCGATAAATGCAGTCCAAGTAGTCCCAGTACTCGACCTGGGTACCCAGCCGGCTGAGAACCGCCTGGTCTTCGCGGCGCCGGGCACCGACCGGGTCATCGTGCACGCCCCACTGGGCATGAAGGTGGGCGGCGAAGGGGGACAGTCGCCGGCAGTCCGGGCGCCCGGCGAAGACGTTGACCACCAGGACAGATTCGCCGGCCTGGGTGTGCCGGCGGATGGCGCCCCCGCAGGATAGCACGGCGTCGTCCATGTGCGGGGACAAGTACACGTGTCGCGGTCGCGTCATCTCAACCTCCCAGGCTCAATTATACCCTATCGGCCCTCTTTGTCCAGTGCCCAACCCAATCTCCAAGGGCTTTCCGATGTTTTGACCTTCAGTTCTGATGCAGCACTACAGCTTGGAAAGCTGTAGCTTGAGAGCTTTGATCAAGCTACGCCGTTCACGGTGTAGCCCTCAAGACCACGGGCCTTTCCTTTCCAGGTCGACGTCAGTCCTCACAAGCGGTATGACCGGACGGCCTCTGCGTTAGAAAATCGGAAAGCCCTGCCAATCTCCAGGGCTTTCCAGTGCTCTGACAGATGGCACCTCAAGAACCAGGCACAGGCGGTTCCCACGCCGCTCTTTCCCGATGAGCGGTGGTGATTGGGCTGTGACGCAGCTCACGAGGGTTTGCAGCTTGCGTGCTTGCTTGACCCGTGCAACTCTTCCAGCTATAATTGGCCCCGTCTTGACCCGCTATAGGTCATAATTTCTGTCACGAGGAGGCCACCACGAGCGATCCGGCGCTCCGACAACCGGGAATGGGCCATCACGGGCTCACCCTGGCTCTGATTGTGCTCCTGGGTGCTGCCCTGCGCTTTGTGGCCCTGGGAGCGATACCGCCCGGGCTGTACCACGATGAGGCCTACAACGGGCTGGACGCCCTACGCGTGCTGTCGGGCGCGCGGCCCATTTTTTTCGAGGCCAACAACGGCCGCGAGCCTTTGTTCATCTACCTGGTGGCCGGGTCCGTCGCCCTCCTGGGCCCCACTCCCATCGCCATTCGAGTGGTCTCGGCCATCGTGGGCACCCTGACCGTCCTGGCGGCCTACGGGATGGCGGCTGAGTGGTTTCATCGCCGGGTGGGGCTTCTGACCGCGGCGGTGACGACCATCAGCGTGTGGCCCATCAACCTGAGCCGGGTTGGGTTCCGGGCGGTGACCATGCCACTGCTGGTGGCGCTGGTCCTGTGGGGATTGGGCCGGGCGCGTCGCACGCGGCGCTTGCGCCCCATGTTCGTGAGCGGCGTGCTATACGGATTGCTCTTTTACAGCTACCTGGCCGCACGCATCACCCCGGTGGCCCTGCTCGCCGGAGGCATCTACCTCCTGGCGACGCGTCGCTGGCCGTGGACCGGGCGGCAGACCATCGTCTTCGTCGTCACTGCCTTCCTGGTAGCGCTGCCCTTGCTGGGCTACATGGCCTTCCACGCCGACCTGGTCCTGGTCCGGTCGTACCAGGTCTCGATCTTCAACCCGGCCATCAACGGCGGCGACTTGTTGGGGACGCTCGTGCGACACGCCGGCCGCACTCTGTTAGCCTTCACCACCCGGGGCGATTTCATTCCCCGCCACAACGTGCCCTTGCGTCCGGTCTTCGATCCCCTCATGGCGGTGGCGTTCTTGGCCGGGCTGCTGTTTGCTCTGCGGCGGTTCGGGGAGTCGCCCTGCGGCCTGGCCCTCATCTGGGTGGCGGTGATGCTCCTGCCTACGGTCCTGGCCGAGGACGCCCCCCACTTCCTGCGCGGCGTGGGGGTGCTGCCGGTGCTGTTTGTGGTGCCGGCGGTGGGTCTGGACGCCGGTTGGCGCTGGCTATCCGAGCGCATAGCCACGCCCACAGCCTCAGCGGTGCTGGTCCTGCTCTTCGCAACCAGCCTGGGGTGGACGGTGCGGGACTACTTCGTGCGCCATGGCCACAGCGATGCGGCCTACTACCAGTTCGAGACCGGCGCGGTGGAGCTGGCCGCCGAGGCCAACCGCTTTCTGGGCACGGGGTGGGACGGCAGCGGCATCGCGGCTCGACAGGGCCCACCGATACCCGGTCGCCACGTTTACATCGCTGACCGGCTGTGGGAAGGCTGGGCGGCCATCGGTTATCTGGTGCCCAGGTCGGCTGCCGTCACCGTGTTTCAATCCGCGATGACGCCACCGGCGCGTCGGGCGACGGACGTGCTGATCTTCCTGTGGCCCTTCGAGGCGGAGCTGAGCTATCTGCATCTGCTGCCCCGCGATAGCCTCATCAGCGTGCGGGAGGGGGCGTGGGAGCAGGGCGACCTGGAGCCAGAGCCCCGGCTGCTGTACGCAGTGTTCCGGGCCACCGTGGGCGCCACCGGGCCGGGGAATGCCGACGCTCGCTTCCTGGCCGAGGGGGAGCCGGGCACCGGTCCCCAGATCGCCCTCACCGGCTATGAACTGTCCCGGCGTGATGACCAGCACCTGCTGGTGCGCCTTTTCTGGCAGGCCCTGGCCGGGGTCAGCAGAGATTACACCGTGTTCGTGCACGTCGTCGGTCCGGAGGGGCTCATCGCCCAAGACGATGCCCAGCCGACCCGGGGCTACTATCCCACCTCTCACTGGCGGCCCGGTGACCGGGTGGTGGATGAGCACCTGATCGAGCTGCCGCGCGATGTGAGCCAGGGTGAAGCGCGCATCGTGGTGGGACTCTACTGGCTGGAGACCCTGACCCGGCTGGCCGTAGTGGATCAGAATGGACAGCCGGTGGCCGACAGCGTCACCCTGGCGTGGGGGGAATGAGCGCATCATCAGGGGACGGGATTCACCAATGGGGCGTTTAATCTTGACTTCACGGAAAAAAACATCCAAACCGGGGGTAGGCGCAGGCACTGCCCGCGCCTACCCGGGGCTTTTCTTGCTGGTAGTGGCCCTGTCTTTTGTCTGGATGATCGCGTGGCCAGGGATGTTGGGAGCCGCACCCGTGGCCCAGGAGCCGTGCCCGGGCAACCGTCTGGCCAACCCCGGGTTCGAGGAGGGGGGCCGCAAGACGGAGGCCGAGGGCACCAGCCTGTCGTCGTGGGTGGCCAACGGCTGGTTCCCCTGGTTCGTTCAGGGATCGCCCGAGCAGGTGGCCCAGGGCAAACTGAAGGAGCCGGAGTTCATGCTGGAGGACGCTGTGGCGCGTGGACCTTATCGCGTCCGCAGTGGCCGGTTCTCGCAAAAGTTCTTCAACATCTGGTCCACCCACGACGCTGGATTCTATCAGCGCGTGGCCGTCCCCCGGGGCGGGGTGGCCACTTTCAGTATCTGGGTGCAGATTTACTCGGGTGAAGGGGACGGCTGGGATGCCGATCGCCAGATCTACCTGTCGGACCTGGACCATGCGGGCAAGTACAGGGTCTACGTGGGGATTGACCCCTTCGGAAACGTGCCGGCCGGGCCCACGGCGCCCCTGCCCGCCAGCATCGTCTGGTCTGAGCCGGTGGTGGATTTCCAAACCCGCCAAAAGGATGAGCAGGGACGCCCGATTGACACCTGGGTGCAACTCAGCGTGACGGCACGGGCGGAAACGGATGCCATCACGGTATTCACCCGGGGCAACCCAGAGTTCGCCGTGAAGCACAATGACTCCTTCTGGGACGACGCCTGCCTGATCGTGGTGGCGCCCACGCCGCGTCCGACGAACACGCCGGCACCCACGTCTACGGCGACGGAGACCCCTGTGCCCACCGAGACGGCGACCGCCTTGCCATCGCCTACGGACACGCCGGTCCCGACCGAGACCGCCACTGCCGTACCACCGACAGCTACCCAGCCGCCTACAGCCACACCGCGTCCACCGACGCCGACCCCGGCTCCAACCCTGACGCCGACACCGACTCAGACCCCTGTGCCGGCCCTGACATCCCTGACTGCTCTGTTGCAGGGCGGCGGTCTGGGACTGGTGGTGCTGGTGCTGGCCGTAGGGGTCTTCGCCCTGGCCGTCGTCATCGGACGGACGAGGGCCGCCGGCTAAGAGCCTATCCGGAAACCGCTCAGGAGGGGCGTCCGCGTCCCTGCGACCCCTGTGCCAGGGACTGGCGCCCACAGGCTCGCCCCGGGGTGTGCGACGGCATTGGTCGCCCGAGGACGCCGTCGGATGGGGCAGGCTGGAAAGCCTGCCCCGACAGCCCGGAAAGGCTGTCCTGCATGATTTTTTCGGACAGGCTTTGAATTCAACGTGATGGGAGAGATGCGATGACGATGCACCTGCGCCTCGCAACGACAGCGGGACTGTGCCCCCCGCGAAGGGCGGGGCTCCGCCTGCTGATGGTGGCCATCATCTTGCTGGGGACGGTCATGCTGCCGGCGCCGGCCCTGGCCGAACCGCCGACCCAAGAGGGTTGCCCGGGGCCCCTCGCCAATCCGGACTTCGAGGAGGGCTTCACCGACCGGCAAATGGGCGGCATGACCGAGGTGGCCAACGGGTGGGAGCCATGGTTCTTCACCGGGCTGACGGGACCAGGCATCAACTACAAGCCCGACTACCAGGCCAATGACGCCCGACTGTTCGGCATGAGGCGGATTCACTCTGGCTACTGGTCCCAGAAGATGTCCACCACCTTTGCCACCCACACGGCCGGCCTGCTCCAGCAGGTCAGGGTGCCCAAGGGCAGCCACGTCACCTTCACCATCTGGGTGCAGGTGTGGTCCAGCCAGGAGGAGGACCCTACGGTTTCGGCGCAGCCGGGCAACTACCGCGTCCAGGTGGGGATTGACCCCACCGGCGGGACCTGGTGGGCCGCGGACACCGTCATCTGGTCGCCAGAGGTGATGGAGTACGACAAGTGGGTGCAGCTCCGGGTGGAGGCGGTGGCCCAGAACGACGTCATCACGGTGTTCACCCAAGGGCGCCCGGAGTTCCGCAACAAGCACAACGATTCGTACTGGGATGATGCCTGTCTGATCGTGGTGCCGCCCAAGGTGCCCACGGCGACGCCGCGACCGACCGACACGCCGGGCCCGAGCCCCACGCCGACCAAGAGCCCGACGCCGGCGCCCACGGACACCCCTGTGCCCACCGACACACCCACGCCGACGGACACGCCGGTGCTGACGCTCACGCCCACCAGCACACCCACAGCCACCCACACGGCCACGGCGACCGTCACGCACACGGCGACCCCCACGAAGACGCCCACGCCCGGGCCCACGGTGACCAAGACCCCGCCGGCCACCGAGACCCCCATCCCAACGCTGACCCCGCAGCCGGTGGTGATCCGCGCCGTGGAAGCGGTGGCCACCGGGCAGGCGACCGGGGTGTTCGTGCTGTTGCTGGCCATCGCCGCCTTCGCGCTGTTGCGGGCACTGGGCATCCGGGTGCAGTAGCTGTGGGGGATTGAGCAGCTTGGGGCCAATGACCAGGAAAGGCCGCTGAACTGCTGCCTACCCCAGTGAGCCAGGGGTATGAGGAGGTGATGTGTCTCGGCTTTGGGCGCAGGTCACCCGACTGGACCGGGGGCTAGGGGCCGCGCTGGTCCTGGGGGCCGTGGCCTGGCTGCCCCTGGTGACCCACCCCGGGTTCCTCAGCACCCGGGCCGGCGGCGACAGCCCCTTCCTCCTGGTCCGGCTCCAGCAACTGGTGGTCGCCCTTAGGGACGGCGCCTTTCCCGTCCGCTGGATGCCTGATGCGGCGTATGGCCTGGGCTACCCCTTCTTCAACTACTACGCGCCCCTGCCATACTACCTGGCTGCCGTCTGGCACTTCCTGGGTTTCGGTTACATCGGTGCCCTCAAGCTGACCCAGGTGTTTGGCTTCATGCTGGCCTCAGCCGGCGCCTACTGGCTGGGCCGTGATCTCTGGCGGTCGCGGCCGGCCGGCCTCCTGGTCAGCCTGGCCTACACCTACGCCCCCTTCCACCTGGTCAACGTGTACGTGCGCGGCGACAGCCTGGGCGAGTTCTACGCCTTCGCCTTCTACCCGCTAATCTTCCTGGCTTTGCGCCGGCTGCGTGCTCACCCCACCCGGCGAGGCGTCGCCTGGCTGGGGCTGGCGTATGCCGGTCTCATCTTGAGCCACAACATCTCCGCCCTCATCTTCAGCCCCTTCGTCGGTCTGTATCTGCTGGCCCTCTTGCTTGATTGGACCCTGAACAAGGAGAGAAACCGGGTTTCCAATCACTATGAGGGGCGGCGCTACCTGGGGCTGGCGATGGCCGGGTTGACTCTGGGGCTGGCGTTGAGCGCCTGGTACTGGCTACCGGCCCTGGTGGAGCGCAAGGCGGTGCAGCTCCAGGAGAACCTGACCGGCTATTTCCACTACAGCGGCCATTTCCGCGGCCCGGAACTGCTCCAGCTCGAGCTGCTGTTCAACTACGCACTCACCGACGAGCACACGCCCTTCGTGGTGGGGTTGGCTCAGGCAGCGGCCATCGCCCTGGGGTTGGCCGGGTGGCTGCGCCGGCGTCGCTTTGACGCGGAGACCATCAGCTTGATCCTGACCCTGCTGGTGGCCATCGCTTTCATCACCCCCCTTTCGGCGCCCTTGTGGGCCCGCATCCCGCTGCTGCCCTTCGCCCAGTTCCCCTGGCGCTTCCTCTCGGTGGTAGCCTTCGCCAGCGCGGTCCTGGCTGGCGCGCTGGTTCACCTGGTCCCGCAGGCCAGCACGCTCCGCTGGCCGGCGGCAGGGCTGGCCGGGTTGGTGCTGCTCGTGGCGGGGCTGGCCCGGCTGCCCACGCACTTCATCGCCTTGAACGACGCGGACGTCACGCCGGAAAACCTGGCGCTGTACGAGTGGTTCACCGGCAACATCGGCTCCACGGTGCGCGCCGAGTACCTGCCCGCGACGATCAACCCACGCCCTCACTCATCGGCCGTCTTCCTCAACGGCGGAGTCAAGCCGCCACCGCTGACCCTGGAGGGCGAGGTTGGCGAGGCCAGCCTCGTGCATGGGGGTGCGGCGGGTGAAACCTGGTCGGTAGAGGTGCGCTCTTCCCAGGCCCGGCTGGCCTTCCACACCTACGCCTTCCCCGGCTGGCGGGCCAGCGTGGATGGGCGTCCTGCACCTGTTGAGGCGGTGCCCGGCCTGGGCTACCTGGCCGTGACCGTGCCGGCCGGCCATCACACCCTGAACCTGGGCCTGGGTCGTACGCCCATCCGCCTGGCTGCCGAGATCATGGCTGGCGCGGCGGCGCTGGCCGCCGTCTGGCTGCTGCTTCGCGAGCCCATCAACCGGCCACGTCTCGGCCGCTGGGCGGGAGGCGTAGCCCTCGTGCTGTTGGTGACAGGGGGCATGGTGCGGCTGGCTCCGGTCAGCCCACCCACCGATCTGGCCACGGTGACCATGGACTTCCACCGCGATCCCTACCCTCACGCCAACCCGGCTGGCGTGCCCTTCGGGGATGAGGCGCGGCTGCAGGGCTACAGCCTGTCGGCCCAGGAGGTCGAACCCGGCGAGACCCTGGAAGTGGTGCTGACCTGGGATGTGGTCCCGGCCGATGCCCAGGTGATGGTGGCGCTGGCCTCGCCGGTGGAGGCCATCTTCGGCCACCCGGACCTGCTGGCCGCTGACGCGCGGCCCATCGGCGCGACAACCCGTCACCGGCTGGCCATCCCGTCCGACGCTCCAAGGGGGGTCTACCTGCCCAAGGTGGAGGTCAGCGACGAGAAGGGGAGCCTGGGGGCCGTCTACCTGCGCCCGGTCTGGGTCAGCCGAGGGGCGACGCCGTCTTCGCCGGCCATCGCCCGCTTCGGCCACCGCATTGCCCTCATCAAGGCCAACGCGCGACGGCTCGATCGCAGTACGCTGGAGGTGGACCTGACCTGGCAGGCGCTGGGCCGGATACCGCTGAACTACGCCACCTCGGTGCGGCTGCTGGACGCGACCGGCAGGCGCGTGGCCCAGCGGGACGTCCAGCCGCGTTATGGCTTCTTCCCCACCAGCGCCTGGGAGCCTGGTGAAATCATCGCCGACCGGCGCTGGCTGGCCCTGCCGGAGGACCTCCCGCCCGGCCAAGACTACGCCCTGGAAGTGATCGTCTACGACCGCGTGAGCCTCCAACCCATCGGCACAACGCGGGTTCCCCGCATAGCCTTGTTGCCCTGGCCAGTCGAAGCCCCCTGAGTTCCCAAGCCGGGAACTCAGGGGAACTGGGGGAACTCAAGACCGGCCAGTTGGCTACTCTGCCCACTGCCCCACTTGTGGCCCTTGGCCCTGGCCCAGCTTGAGGAAGCGGTCGTCCAGGACGATGAGAGGCTCCAGGGTGAAGGCGTCGTACACGGCGACGGTGAGGGCCCCTTGGCCCTTCGCGCCCTCAGGGCGTGTCAGCCGGTGCCGGTCCCGTACCTGTATCCCCCGGATCCACTTCAGGGTGGGGATGGCCCCCAGAGCCGGCGTCCCATCGTCCTGAGCGCGCCAGCCGGGTCCCAGTGCCTGCACGGAGACTGAGTAATCCCGCGTCAGCGGCCGCAGCGCGAGCCACTGAAGGTCCACAGTGTGCCCTTGCAGGCTGGCGCCGGTCAGAGCCATTTCGCCGCCGAAGAGCAGGTAGCGCTGAGCGGGCCGGGGCTCTGGCAAGGGGCACCGCCGGGCGGGGACCCCCCAGGGTCCGCGAGCCACGAGGGGCGACCCGTCAGCGCCAGCCAGTTCGAGGTCCAACCCTCTGACCGCCGGGGGCAGGTCGTGGGCGGTGGTCAGGTAGCCGGCCACCTGGGTCGCGGGCAGCGTCCCCTGCGCGAGCCCCTCCCGGCCGGCGTAGAGGCGAATCGTGGCCTCACGGGAGCCGGCCGGTCGCCACCAGTGAAGGTACAGGCGCCGGCTCTCGGGGAGGCTGTGGTCGAAGTCAACGCCCACCAGGGTGGTGCCGCCGGTCCACCGCACATGCTGGGGGTGAAGGGACGCGGGCGGCTGGCTGGCAGGGAGGACGGTGACCTCGGCCAGGCGCACGAAGTCGCCGCCGTCCGGGGTCCGCAGCCGCTGCCATGTGCCATTGGGTCGTGTGATGTAGAGCCCGGCGATGAGCTGGTACCGGCCTGGGGCGACGTGGGGCAGGAGCGGGATCGTGTGTTGGTCGATCAGGAGCGCCCCCGGCTGCCAGGCGTCAGCCGCCGGCGTGGTGTCCTGCTGCCCCCACACCGTCCCCGACTCGTCCACCAGGTGTACGAACACGGAGTAGTCGCGATCTACAGCGCCCGTTGGCTCCCAGAAGAGGGTCACCCCGAGGGCCTGGCCGGGTCTGACCGAGAACCCCTGCTGAAGACTTGCGAAGTCTGGTGAGACTTCGGAAGTCTGGACGTGGTACCCTCGCAGGCGAAACATTGGTCCGGTCCCCTCGGCGGGGTCAAAAGTTGCGTCCGCCGGGGAAGCACCTGCGGGGAGCGTGGTGGTCGGCTGGGTCTCCAGCCAAAAGGCGCCATGGAATGGCACCAGCCGGTAGGGCAGGCTGGCGAATTCGTTGTAGCGACTGGCCAGGATGACCGGGGCGGGGCCAGTCGCCGCCTCAGACACCCGGCGGCGCCAGGTCTCGCCGATGGGCTCGTCTCCGTGGGGGCTGATGTAGCTCACCTGGACGTCAGGACGTAGCCTCTCCACCTGCTGGAGGTACCAGAAGGCGGTGACGTGATGCCAGTTGGAGAGGATGAGGGCGCCGGGTGGAGCAGCCTCTAGCACGCCTTCGGCGTAGGCGCGGGTGGTGTGATCGCGGCTGAGGGCGCGGAAGCTGGGGTAGCGCTCCCAGGCATTCCAGAGCCCCAGGGTGAGCAGGGCCGCCAGCGCGACACGGCTGAGGCTGTTACCACGAAGGATCTGGCCGTGGAAGGCAGCGGCGCCGACAGCCATGAGCAGCGCCAGTGCCACGTAGGAGGGCAGGAGGTACTCGACGGTCTGGGGGGCGCGGTAGGTGATGGCGACGCCGGCGTTCACCAGGAAGGTGCCAGCTAGCAACACGGCGGCCATCCGCTGTCGAAGCGCCAGGTGGATCAGCCCCAAGGCCGCCAGCGCCAGCAGTGGCCAGCCGAATTGGATGCGGAGGATGTCACCCAGCACGAGGAGGCGATCTGCCAGATCGGCGGGCCGGGTGAAGTAGAACAGGTCGCCCCGGAACCCCAGGGCCAGCACGTGGCGCAGAAAGCCTGGGGCTGTAGTCAGACCGCCGGGGTTGAGCGGCGCTCCCACGGCACCGCGGATGGGGAGATAAGCCAGCACCGGCAGCGCGGCCACGAAAGCCGCGGCCAGGCGCAGGAGCACTCGTCTGTTGGTCAGGATGCGCGGGGTGGTCAGGAGCACGTAGGCGACGGCCGGCAGACCCAGGAAGGCCAGCGAACCGTGGTGGGTGACCGCTAGCCCAAAGGAGAAAGAAGCAAGGTACAGGATGCGGGTCCCCTCTCGCCTCCTACCTCCTGCCCCTTGCTCCCTGCCTCCTGCCTTCTGCCAGCGCTGATATTCGCTGAGCAACACCAACAGCAGCGCGGTGAAAAGAGCGGTCAGGGTGCGGATGTTGGCGGGGGTAGCCTGGGCCCAGAAGGTGACCGCAGCCCCGAGAGCCAGCGTTCCCACCAGGGCCGCTGCGGTCGAGCCTGTGAGCCGGCTGCCGGCCCGGGTCACTAAGGCCAGGGTCGCCGCGGCCAGCACGGCCGAGAGGAGGTTAACGCGCCAGGCCGGGTCGCCGACCGGCAGCCAGGTGAAGGCCCAGCCCAGGAGGGTGTAGAGGGGATAGCCGGGTGGGTGAGCGATGCCCAGGGTCCGGCTGACCAGTTGGAACTCGCCGCTGTCGGCCGGGAGCACCGAGGGCGCCAGGGTGGTGACGTAAACCGTAAGGCCGGCCAGGAACACGAGAGGCTCGGGGAGCAACCTTCGCCGCCATTGGCCGTGCGCCAGGATCAGGCCCAGGGCCACGATGACGGCCACGGCGCCAGCCACGTGGGGATCAACCTTGGGCCAGAAGGCGTAGACGTAACCTGCTGCCAGAGGTGCCAGTTGTGGGCGGGCGCGATGGGTCCAGCGGAGGCCGGCGCCGGCACAGAGCACCGTCAGCCCGGCAGCGATGAGGGGTCCGGCCGGCCAGGGCGCCGGTCCGAAGTCCGCCCACAGCCGGCCGATGAACAAACCCACCCCGGCGGCCCACAGAGCTACCCGCCAATCCCGCTTGAGTTCCGTGCTCGCCAGCATCCTCTCAGCCACAGTGACACGAAGTATACCATCAGTCAAGGGGGCAGGCAACTACCTGTGCCACCCGCTTTTCATGTTAACGAACGGTCTCTTCGCTAGAAAATCGGAAAGCCGTGAGTGGGGCTTCAGCGCCTTCCAGAGGGGCGGCTACGAACCTGAGCGCCGGCGACCCACGGCCAGGGTTAGCGCGGCCAGGACGACGATGGCCACCAGCAAGCTGATCTCGATCCGGCGCAGGAAATCCGGCCCTGCGGCCGCCGGGACCGGGGCGACAACTGGTGGGGCGGGAGGGGTGACGGCAGCTTCAGCGCTTCGACAACCACCGTCGGCGGAGGGGGCTGCGTCGCGGTGGGGGGGGGGGGGCGGGGGGACGGTGCTTGTAGCCCTCGGCTGGGGGCTGGGGGTAGATATCAAAACCGGCGTGCCGGGCAGCGCAAGGGCCCTGGCTCCTTCCTCGGTCACCACAGCTGGTGCCACTTCCTTGAGCGACAGAGCTTCCGGTGCTTCAGTTGGTGCTACAGCGGTGGCCGCTACCCTCTTCTCCGCTTCAGCCACCTCCTTTTCCAGAGGTTTCTCCGCCTCTTTTCTGGGCACTATCTCCTCGGCAGGTGTCGGCATCTCCACGGGCAACTCCGCCACCTGGGGCATGGGGGCAGCGGGCGCCCTGAAAACAGCCCCGCCCGGCGCGCCCAGGGGACTCAGCCCCAGCACGTCCACGCTGACCACGATCACCAGCAGGATGGTCACCAGGGCGGTGGCGGCACGCAGGAAGCCGTAGGCCCGGTCACTGGCCAGTCGGCCGAGCAGGCCCCGACGCCGGGCAGGCCCGGGGGCCGGCACCGCGAAGGAGCGGGGCACACGGGCAGCCGGCACCTGGCGGAGCAGACTCACCGTCCACCGCAGGCTCTCCAACTCCCGAGCGCACTCCTGACACCGCGCGAGGTGACGCTCGACCGCCGCCCGCTCCTGAGGGGTCAGTTCACCGTCCACGAAGGGCGACAGCAGTGCGCGAACCCGGTTGTGGTCCAAAGAATCCCTTTGTCCTTGTCTCATGACACTCTCTAGCCTGACTCTAGCCTGAGCTTACCCGACCCTAAGACGGTATCGGTCTGGCAGAAGTTCCTCTTGAGCCAAAAGGTAGTCGCGGAGACGTGCCCGAGCGCGGCTGAGCCGCGACTTCACTGTCCCCAGCGACACCTGGGTGGCTTCTGCGATCTCCTCATAGCTCAGCCCTTGGATATCGGCCAGGACCAGGGTGGCGCGTTGGTCAACGGGCAGGGTGAGAATGCCTTGCTGGATCACCCGACCCAGTTCCTGACGCATGGTGAACTCTTCGGGGCTCTCGTTTTCATCCCGGAAGAACGACGGCTCCTGCTCCGGCTCGGCCAGCAGGTCTTCCAGGGAGGTGCTGGGCCGGCGTTGTTTTGCGCGCAACTGGTCGTAGCAGGCGTTGGTGACAATGCGCAGCAGCCAGGCTTTGAAGGAACCGCCCCGGAAGTCGGGGAGGGCACGATATGCGGAGAGGAAAGCTTCCTGAGTGGCATCGGCGGCGGCTTCCGGGTCACCCACGATGCGATAGGCGACGTTGTAAGCCAAGGACTGATACGCCAGCACAAGCCCATTGAAGGCTTGCGTATCACCACGGCGTGCTTGCTGTACCAGTCGCCTCTCGTCCATGCCAGCTCCTGGCTTGCGCTCCTGGGTCGCCCCGCCACAGGATTTGACGAAACCCGGGCATTGCGCTATACTTATCTCGTGCCGAGGTGGCGGAATCGGCAGACGCGCTCGCCTCAAAAGTGAGTGAGGGCAACCTCGTGTGGGTTCGACTCCCACCCTCGGCATTCCTCTCCTAGAACCTATCTGGAAACCCCGCTATCCGACGGCGTCCTCGGGCGAGCCTGTGTGCGCCAGTCCTTGGCACAGGGGTCGCACAGACGCGGACGCCCCTTCCGAGCGGTTTCCGGATAGGCGCTTAACCGTCCCGTGTGCGGGGCGCCTTTTATTATACCAGCTTTCCCCACCTGGGACCAGATAGACACAGCAAGGAGCAAGATCATGACCGCCGAGATCACCTTCAGTGTCATCAAAGCCGATGTGGGTGGTTATGTGGGACACTCCGCCATGCATCCTGCCCTCATCGAGCGGGCCGGCGCAACGCTGGAGCAGGCCAAAAGCGCAGGCCAGTTGATTGACTATCACGTAACCTACTGCGGTGATGATTTGCAACTCATCATGACCCACACCCGTGGCGTGGACGACGAAGAGATCCACGCCCTGGCCTGGCGTGCGTTGGAGGCTGCCGCTCAGGCAGCTAAGGAGTTGAAGTTGTACGGGGCTGGCCAGGACCTCCTGGCCGACGCCTTCTCCGGCAACGTGCGGGGCATGGGCCCCGGGGTGGCCGAGATGAGCTTCGTGGAGCGACGCTCGGAACCCATCATCGTCTTCATGGCCGACAAGACCTCAGCGGGAGCGTGGAACCTGCCCCTTTATCGCATGTTCGCCGACCCCTTCAACACCGCCGGCCTGGTCATCGCCCCCTCCATGCACCAGGGTTTCCGCTTCGAAGTCTATGATACCAAGGCCAACAGGCGCATCTTCCTCGATTGCCCTGAGGAACTTTACGACTTGCTGGTGTTCATAGGTTCACCATCTCGCTTCGCCATCAAGGCGGTCTACTCCCGGGCCACTGAGGAGGTTGCCGCGGTTTCCTCCACCCAGCGCTTGAGCCTCATCGCCGGGCGTTACGTGGGCAAGGACGATCCGGTGTGCATCGTGCGCTGCCAGTCCCAGTTCCCGGCCGTGGGTGAGGTTCTGGAGCCCTTTGCCCGGCCTCACATCGTCGAAGGCTGGCTGCGTGGCTCACACCATGGACCGCTGATGCCCGTGGCGCTGGCCGACAGCACCCCCAGCCGGTTCGACGGACCGCCTCGGGTGGTGGCCCTGGGCTTCCAGCTCAACGAGGGGCGGCTGGTGGGACCCAGGGACATGTTCGCCGATCCCAGCTTCGACGAGGCTCGTCGGGAGGCTAACCTGATCGCCGACTACCTGCGGCGACACGGCCCCTTTGAACCGCATCGCCTGCCGTTGGAGGAGATGGAGTACACCACCATGCCCCAGGTCATGGGGCGGCTGGAGGAGCGCTGGGAGTCGCTGGAGAGGTAAGAAACCGGGTTTCTTAGATACGCATCATCGGCCCTTTTTCGACTGGGGGCTAGCCACCCGACACTCTATCCAGCAGCCCTTTTTCGCCACAAAGTGGCATCCTCGCCACTTCTAGTCCGGCGCGAAACGGGGCGTAGACGCCCCTCTGTAGCAATTGAAAGGGATTCTTACCTTGATCACCACGGCGGACTGACGCCAGAGGAGATGTTGGTGCCCTTCGTCATTGGGCGGTTAGACGCTTGAGGGCCAATTCGGACAAAGCTCCCACCAGTTCCCCTGAGTTCCTTCACAGGTGGGAACTCGTAGGAACTCAGGAGGCTAGCTGCTGGACCTTCACTTTGAGGCCCTGGCGGACCGTGGCCAGCGCCCCGGCCAGGGCTTCAAGGTTCGGTTCCGCCGCAAAGTGAATCAGGTGCCCTGGGCACCGACAGTCTGAAGCGCCGAAGCCGGGCACCGGCACCCGGGCGCCCGGCCACCCCCTCAACTGGGCTGCCCATGCGCACTCCAGTCGCTCGGGTTGCTCAGCCCACAGTACTCCCACGACCTGAGCGTGGTCCAGCAGGTAGTCCATGTGCCAGTGACGCTGGCGCTCCGCCCGCAGGTAGCGCCTGAGCCTCCCCCGGACCCCGCCGGGGCCAAGGGCGCTGCCAAGGTACAGGTACCAGCCGCCGAGGAACCAGAAGGAGCCCAGCCTGCCCAGGGCGATCCGTTGGTCGCCGTCCAGTCGCAGGACGAGGCAGTAGGTGCCCGGCTCCCTGGTGGGCATATCACTTTGCATCTTCTCCCATCCAGGTGACGTCGCCGCAGAGGTCAGGCGGGTGCTCCCGCGCGGCGAAGATGGCGTATTCGGCCTTGGCCTCGCCGATGGTGGTAGGGAGACCGTGGCCGGGGTGGACGATGGTCTCGTCCGGCAAGGTGAACAGGCGCTCGCGGATGCTGGTGAGGATCTGCCGGAAGTCGGCCGGGGTGTTGGTGTGGCCAGGACCGCCGGGGAACAGGGTGTCGCCGCCGATGAGGTGCCGGCCGGACAGGAAAGCCAGGCTGCCGGGCGTGTGGCCGGGCACGTGGATGACCTTCAGGCGGCACTCGCCCAACGCCACGACGTCGCCATCCCGCAGCTCGAAGCTGGCCGGCAGCGGCACCGACTGCGCATCAGCCGGGTGGAAGGCGACCGGCGCACCGGTGGCGGCCTGGACTTCCTCAAGAGCGCCCACGTGATCCGGATGGCCGTGGGTGAGAAGGATGACCTCCACGGGCGTGTCGGTTAGCGCTGCCAGGATGGTAGCTGGGTCGGCACCCGGGTCAACGATGGCCGTAACCCGGGTCCGTGGGCAGGTAACCCGGTAGCAGTTCATGGGCCACGGCCCAACTTCGATGACCTTCAGCGTTGGCTCGATGGTCATGGCTGCAGCAAAACCTCCAGGTCTCGCAAATCGGTGGGGTGCAATTGTACCTCGAACACCTCGGCGAATCTGGCGGCCACCTGCTGGCGCACCTGCTCCATGGCGACCTGGGCGCTGAGCAATTGGCGCATGGACACCACCGCCTTGTCCTCGATCCCGCAGGGGACGATGAGGTTGAAGTGGCTCATGTCCGGGTCAACGTTCAGGGCGAAGCCGTGGTAGCTCACCCACTCCTCGATGCGCGCGCCGATGGCGGCGATCTTCGCCTCTGAGCCCTGCCACTTGACCCACACGCCAATCAGGCCGGGCACCCGGTAGCCCTGGATGCCGAAATCCGCCAGCGCCCGGATGAGGACCTCTTCGAGGCTGTGCACGTACCAGCCGACATCCTGCCGGTGCTGGCGCAGGTTGAGGATGGGATAGCCGACGAGCTGGCCAGGCCCGTGGTAGGTCACGTCACCGCCGCGCTCCACCCGGTGCACGGTGACGCCCAGGCGCGCCAGCACTTCGGGTGCGGCGACAATGTGGGACTCGTCAGCCCGCCGGCCCAGGGTGATGACCGGCGGGTGCTCCAGGAGCAGGAGGATGTCGTCAACGCGACCCGCTTTGCGCGCCGCCACCAGCCGGTGCTGAAGATCAAGCGCCTGATCGTAAGGGATCAAACCCAGATTGATCAGCGATAACTGCTCGCTCATGCCATTTCGTCCCTCGTCCATCAGGCGCCCGTGACCCCCTCCCCAACCCCCTGCGACTTCGTGCAGGACAGGCTCCCCCTACGAGGGGGAGTGAATCTTGCCAAGGCGCGAGCCCACGAAGTCGCGGTACCCCCGGATGAAGGTATCCGCCGGCATGGCGCGCTTACCGGCCAGTTGAATCTCGTCCAGCAGCAGGGCACCCTGTCCCGTGACCACGGCGGGCAGCTTGTCTGCCAGGATCACGGTGCCGGCTGGCGAGTCCGCCGGCAGGTCCGCCGGCCTGGCACGGAGCACCTTGAGCCGCTGGCCACGCCAGAAGGTGAAGGCACCCGGCCAGGGATCATAGGCGCGCACCTGCCGGGCGATGGCCTCGGCGGGCTGGGTCCAATCTATCTCCCCGTCCTCCTTGCGGATGAGCCCACAATAGGTGGCCTGCGCATCGTCCTGGGGCTGGGGGGTGATCTCGCCCTTGAGCCAACGCGGTAGCACCTCGCTGAGCAGCTCCGCTCCCAGCTCCGCCAGCCGAGCGCTCAGGGAGGCGGTGGTATCGTCGGGATGGATGGGTGTGCGCCGCTGAGCCAGGATGGGACCGGTGTCCATGCCGGCGTCCATGCGCATGATGGTCACCCCGGTCTCCTTGTCGCCGGCCAGGATGGCCGCTGGGATGGGCGCCGGCCCTCGGTACTTCGGCAGTAGCGAGGCGTGAATGTTGAGGCAGCCGTGGGGCGGGATGTCCAGCACGGACTGGGGCAGGATAAGCCCGTAGGCGGCCACAACGATGAGGTCGGGACGCAGGTCGGCGATGGCCTGGAGCGCCGCCGGGTCCTTGCGCAGGCTACGTGGCTGGAGCACGGGCAACCCTTGGGTCAGGGCGAGCTCTTTGACAGGTGGCGGCTGCAGCTTGCGACCCCGGCCGGCGGGGCGATCCGGCTGGGTCACCACACCGACCACCTGATATGCCTCGAGGAGCCGGCGCAGCGCCGGCACCGCGAACTCGGGGGTCCCCATGAAAACCACGCGCGTCATGCGTTCACCTTTCCCCGCTCCGCCTTGCGCTGATCACTTGAGGCGATCGCCAATGCTTTCGCAGCCCGGGCCGCTGTCCTCGGCTCCAAGGGCACAGTGGCCTGAATGTCAGTCAGCACACCGCGCCCCAAGCGTGCTGCCATCTCTGCGGCCTCCATGGGATACAACCTCCGTGCTACGAGGAGCTGATCTGGGCTGACTATGGCCACATTTTCGTAATGGCGCATATCCAAGGGGTCAGGTCGCTGGAGACCGGGTACTGAATTCGCCCAGGTGGATCACAGCCGCCTGGGGCCGACCGAATGTCTCAACGATGTAGGTCTCACGGCGCTCTCGCACTGCCCGTAGAACGTCGGTCAAGCGCTGCCGCAGATCGGTCGCACCGATGCTGCGCTCCACAGCCAGTCTTTGGAAGATTACAAGATTTGCAAAGATTATAAACCTTATACACAGCCTGGTCAAGTAATCCAGGTCTGGTGATTGCCTAGAAGTCCATTTGGGCCAATTCGGGGTTGAGACCCCCTTCTCATCCCCCCACCCCTTCTCCTCCCCCCTACGGTGAGGAGAAGGGGGAGAAAGAGGGGTATGCTTCTGCAGAGTGTTCGGTTGTAATGGTGTCCAGAGTTGCCAACGCGCAGACGAGTGCGTTGCACGACAACGTGGCCGAATCCACTTGCGTAGGACGGGAGGCTCGGCTATAATTCGGCCACCTTGAAGGGAGGATGGCTCCATGAACCGCAAGCGCTGGCGCGTACGTCCACCGGCACCCCCTGAGCTTCTGGCGCGCTTCCCCCACCTGTCCCCGCTCGTGGTCCAGGTATTGCACAACCGCGGGATCGCCGACCCGGCTGAGGTACGGGCTTTCCTGGAAGGCGCTGTGGTCTCCGAGAACCCCTTTCGGCTCAAGGGCATGAACGAAGCCGTCGCCCGCCTGCGCCAGGCCATCGTCGCTGGCGAGCCCATCGCGGTCTACGGCGACTTCGACGTGGACGGGGTGACGGCCACGGTCCTGCTGGTGGAAGTGCTGGCCTCCCTGGGTGCCAGGGTTGTGCCCTACATCCCCCATCGGGTGGATGAAGGTTACGGGCTAAACTCCGGTGCATTACACCGGCTGCGGCGTCAAGGCGTGCGGGTGGTGGTGACGGTGGACTGCGGGGTCAGGGCGATGGGCGAGATTCAGGAGGGTCGGCGCATCGGCCTGGACCTGATCGTCACGGACCACCACACCGTGCCGCCGGAACTGCCGCCGGCCACCGCGGTGATCAACCCCCATCAGCCCAGCTGCCCTTACCCCTTCAAAGAGCTGGCCGGCGTGGGCCTGGCCTACAAGCTGGCCCAGGCGCTTCTGCGAACCCACTCGCGGGTGCCGCTGCCGGGAGCCGGGCAGGCGCCGTCGGAGGAGGACCTGCTGGACCTGGTGGCGCTGGGCACGGTGGTGGACCTGGCACCGCTGGTGGGGGAGAATCGGGCGCTGGTGCGACGGGGGTTGGAGGTGCTCAGGCAGGCCCGGCGGCCCGGATTGCGGGCGCTCATCGCTCGGGCGGGGCTGGAGCCCGACCGGGTGGACACCGAGGCCCTGAGCTACGCCATCGGGCCGCGCCTCAATGCGGCGGGCCGGCTGGAGCACGCCATGACCAGCTACCGGCTGCTCACGAGCCGGGAGCCTGAGGAAGCGGCACGCCTGGCCCAGGAACTGGAGGAGCAGAACCGCCGGCGTCAGGAACTGACCCTGGAGCACCTGGAGCGGGCGCAACGACAGGCAGAAGAGCAACTGCCGGATGCCCGGCTGCTCTTTGTGGCCGGCGAGGGGTTCCTGCCGGGCATCGTGGGGCTGGTGGCGGGGAAGCTGGCGGACAGGTTCTACCGTCCGGCGGTGGTGGTGGAGGTAGGGCCGGGGGAGAGCCGAGGCTCGGCACGCAGCATCCCGGGGTTCGACATCTCCGCCGCCCTGGATCGGTGCAGCCACCTGCTGGAACGCCATGGTGGCCACAGTGCGGCCGCCGGTTTCACCGTACTCAACGAGAAGTTGGATGAGTTGCGCGCAAGCCTGCAGGCCATCGCTGCCGAAACCCTGGGCCATGTGGAGCTCGTCCCCACGCTGGACATTGATGCCACCCTGCCGCTGAGCCAGGCCACCTGGCAGACCCTGGAGGAACTTTCACGGCTGGCACCATTCGGTGAGGGGAACCCAGCCCCGGTGCTCATGAGCCCAGGCGTCGTGGTGCGCGAGCACCGGGTGGTAGGCACAGGCCACCTTAAGCTGACCCTCAGCGACGGGGTGGCGGTGTGGGATGCCATCGCTTTCCGGCAGGGGGAGTGGGCAGAGAGGATGCCGCAGCGGATTGATGTGGCCTACTGCCTGGAGGCCAACATGTGGAACGATCAGCAGCGGCTGCAGTTGAACGTGCAGGACCTGCGGCCGGCTGAGAGTTGAGCAGAGGAGCAGGGGAGAAGGTTTGGCGATTGTCGTCGTGGTGCGGGCCGGGGGACGTGCCGGACCTGGTGCGGCTGATGCGGCCTATCGCCGCCGAAGAGCAACCGGATGACCCATCGGCAGGACAGCAGGCGGAAGTCGGCCTGGTGCGGGCCGTGGAGGCGGGTGGTCTGCTGATGGGCGATAGGGCTTGGGTGCTGGGGGCCCGGGTGGACGGTGAGCCGGCCGGCTATGCCCTGGCCTGTCGGGTACTCAAACTGGATCAGCGAGTGGGATTCCTGTTCGTGGACGAGAGGTAGTACTTGGGGATGTTGGCCTTCATTGATCTGGCCGCCACGCCGGCCACCAGGCCGGATCTTCACCCAGGGAATAGGTGCTTTGATCCTCGGCCCGCATCATCACCAAGCCCTCTGAGCCGGCAGCCGCGAACCACTCCCCGTCGGGCGACCAGCTCACCGGCCCCCGCAGGTCCGGGATGGCCCGCCAGCGCTCCCCCTCTGCACTTGCCAGGATCACGCCACGCCGACTCTCGTACACGTACCCGGCGAGGGCGCGCTCCCGGGTCAGATGATAGCCGTACGCCAGCCAACGCCCGTCGAGGGACCAGCGCAAGGGCTCCAGGAAGGCCAGGTCGGCCTCTGGCAACCTGGTCAGGTACAGCCGGTTGGCCCAGGTGGTGAAGACCAGGCTAGGAAGGCGTGACTCCGCGTCTTCACCCCAGCCCAGCACCCGAAAGGCGATATGCGTCCCGTGAGGGGACCAGGCAGGGTAACGTAGGGCCAGCTCCGGCACCTTCAGGTGGGGGAGTTCATGGTGGAGGAGCTCTCGCACCTGGTCGGCGGTCACCAGAGCCTGGGCTCGATCACCATGCGCCTCCCACACGGCCAGGGTTGCCGGGTGCAACTCCGTCTTCTGGGCTGAGGCGGGCAGGGGGTGCAGGTTGGTGACGAAGGCCAGGCGACGCCCGTCGGGCGACCAGGCCGGGTCCCGGCCCTCGGTCACGCGCCGAGCCTCCCCGCTGTCCAGATCATGGATCCACACCTCCGGGCGCTTCTCACTGAGGAGGGTGTACGCCAGTTGGTGGCCGTCGGGGGACCAGGCGGGCTGCTCCCTCCAGGGCTAGGAGGGGTTGCCAGGTCTGCCGGCTTAGCACCCACAGGTGCGGCCGCTCCTCTCGCTCCTGCCTCAGGTTACCGTTGCTGTCGGCGAAGCCAGTGACGGCGATGTGGCGAAAACAGGACCAATGGGGGTTCAGGGGCCCAGACGGCGATGAGGATGCCCTCGGCGCTCAGGAAGGTCAGGCGGGTACGAGCCCTGGGCAAGTGCTGCGTTGCCGCCAGGACTTGGCCGTCAGGGGACCAGCCGGGCGGGCCATAGCCTCCGTCGTTGGTCAGGCGGCGGGTCCCGGTCCCATCAGCCTGTGCCAGGCAGAGGGCTGCCTCAGGTCCGCAGATGGAAGCCACTTGCCCGCGAGCTTCGGCCAGACGGACCTGGGCCAGGGTGATGCGCCATGCCCCCTCTTCGTTGCGCAGGTTGTAGGAGGCGGTGCTGTAGCGGCGAGTGCCCAGTCGCCGCAGGAAGATCAGGACGAAGGCCTGGCCCTCTTCGAGGTACTGGATGGGCTGCAGGGCCACCTGGTAGCCGGTCCCACGATGTTCGGAGAAATCCTCGTCCCGGGTGAAGGGCACCACGGGCACGGGGAGGGAGGCCAGGGCGTCGAAGAGGACCTCGGGGGTAGCGGGGCCAGGTTCAGGGGCACCAGGGTGCTCGAGACGGGGGGAGAGGGCCAGGAGGGTGGCCTGTAGCAGCCATTGGGTCGCCAGGTCTTTCAGGATCAGGGCGTAGAGACCTACGTCCCGCCGGCCGCCGGCGTAGGTCTCCTCAAGCCAGACCCGCCATTCGTACTCAAAGCGGCTGGTCCCCATCCCCAGGGTCTGGTTCAAGGCCAGATCCAGGTCGCCCAGGGCATACAGGGTGCGGATCAGGGCCACCAGCTTCTCCTGCCCGTATGCCCGAGCCACGTACTCGCCCAGGGTGGGGACCTGGAAGCTGAGCTGGGAGTAGGGTAGAGCGGAAGGCGGCAACCCCGTCACCATGCGCCACAACGGCAACAGACGCCCCTTGTCTACCTGGCCACGTATGTAGATGGGGTTGGGAAGCGGGCCCTCCTCAGGCCCCACCCATAGGAGGAGGCCCCAAATGAGGGGGCGAAGGCCAGTGTTATCCTTCGCCACACCCCAGGCCAGCTTCAGCGCCAGACCGTGGCGCATCCACTCGAACAGCCGATCTCCGGTGTCCGTTTTTGATGCGTGAGGGAGCGCCTGGGAGGAGGCCAGCCGCACCTGACCGTCCGCCAGGGTGTAGAGGGTACCATCGCCAAACAGGGGGTCCACCCGCACCACCAGCAGTTGATCGTCCTGGTCCAGACCCAGGGTGCGGCGGGCTGCCTGGCAGAAGCGGTCGGCCCGGGGCAGGGCTGCCAGCACGTCCTCCCGATCCCACAGGCGGTACTCCACCCGCAGGCAGGTACCGTCGGCTACCAGCCAGGGACCCCAGGCGTCCTCCGGGGTTGTCCAGCGCCAGCCCTGGGCCGTGCGGCGGTAGGCCCGGGTCTCGACGCTTGCACCCTGGACCCGGGCCACGGCATAAGGCGGGTTCAGCTCCATTTTCATCACTACAGCTGGTTGGTCGGCCTGGCCAGCCCAGTCGAGCATGAGGCCCATACGCTTCAGCCGCCAGCGCTCTGACGTCTCGGGATCGAAGAGGGCCTGGAATCCCTCCTCGTCGCCTGCCTGCAGCACGGCAGCCTCCCGGGCAAGCACAGCTTCGATCTGGCGCACCGCGGTCAGGGCTTCTGCCACCAGGTGGCTCAGGGCCTCAGCCGGAGTCTGGTCTGGACTGCGGGGGATGAAGGATGGCGAGGGCAGGAGCAGTTCGGCCTCAAGGGCACCACTGGCCTCAACCCGGCGGTAGCGGGCAGCGTCCACCGCCGGGTCCAGGGTCACGAGGAGGCGGTCCCAGGGGGCTCGACCGGCACACAAAGCCTGACCCCGGCGGACCAGCTCCCGCACAGCCGGCCCATCGGCTTGGCGGTACGTAATCTGGCCGCAGGGCACATCGGCCTGGCGTTGGGGACCCCACAGGTCGGCCCTGGGAGCGGTGAGGCGCCAGCCCGCGGGGGTCAGGCGATAGAGGCGGGAGACGTGTTGGCGGGTCCCTTCGGCCTGCACCTCTACCGTGGCCAGGGCATGGGACGGGTCCAGGAGGTGGGCTTCCATGACCCGCAGCGTCGCCGGCGCGAGGTTGGCGCCCTGACGGACCTGCCAGGCCAGGGCGGCTTCGGGGTCCAGGAGGGAGTCAAAGAGGCGCCGGTTCCCCTGCCGCCGGGCCCAGGATTCCATGTCAGCCACGGCCTGGAGATCGGTTTGAAGACGCTGGCGGGCCAGGTGGGCCTTTCGCAAGCTATACCCGGCCAGGATTAAGGCCACGAGCAGGAGAGCCAGTACCACTCCCAGGAAGCGCCGGCGCCATTCAGAGCCCCGCGGGCGTTCCGGTCCGGGCAACTCGATTGCCTTTCCGATCCGCCATTCGAGCATGCCCACCTTCTCCCCTCACAACTGCTATATCATCCACAAGCCCATCCCCCGGCCCAGGCTGCGCCCCGAAAGGCGCCCGGCCACCACCGGGGCCACGGCGTGGAGGCTGGCAGAACTGACACCGACCACCGTCAGTAGCAAGGCCAGTACCAGGTAGCGCGGTCACGGCCGATAGCGGATATTCGGCCTTCACGTACTGCTCGGTCATGCCGCCTCCTCACTGTAGTCAGCGACCTCAGTGTCTTCAGTGATTCAGCCTCTCTGCAGTAGATGAAGCCTACGTCAGTAATACCAGGCGTTCAGGAGAGGGTCAACAGCCGGTCCACCGCCACGGCCAGTTGGGCCAGGTTGCCCACCTCGTGCACGGCGTCGCAGTAGGGCATGTAGACGTACATGTCGCTGTCGCCGGTGCCCCACAGGCCGGGGGGCTCCGGGTTGAACCACAGCACCCGGCGTGCCCGCCGACGGATGGTCTCGAAGGCGTCCAGCCGGGGCGATGCAAAGTTGTTGCGCGCATCCCCCAGGATCACCACCGTCGTGCGGGGATCCACCGCGTCCAGGTACTCCTGGCAAAAGTGGGCCAGGGAGAAGCCCAGGTCGGTGTTGTAATAGCCGGCCGGCATCCGGCGCAGCACCTCCTGAATGGCCACTTCGGGGCGTAACTCGGCGAAGTCCTGGGTGATCTCCTCGATGTCGTCAATGAAGGCGAAGCTGCGGGCCCGCGCCACCTGGTCCTGCAACTCGTAGACCAGGTACAGGAAGAACTCCACCACGGGGCGCACCGAGGTGGAGACGTCGCAGATGAGGGCCAGCTTGGGCTTGAGGTGGCGGCGCCGGTGGCGCACTTCCATGGGCACCCCGCCATAGCGCAGGTTAGCCCGGATGGTGGCCTTGGCGTCCAGCAGCCCCACCTTGCCTCGCTTGTGGCGCAGAGATGCCCGGCTGCGCAGCCGGGCCGCCAGCCGGCGCACGTGGTGGCGCAGCTCCTCTGCCTCCCGGGGGCTGAGGGAGCGGAAGGGGCGCTGCATCAGGTCGGATACCCGTGCAGGCCGGGGGTGCTGTTGGGCCACCTGCCGCGCGATGGTGGCGCCGGCAAACTGCGCCACCTGCCCCTCCAGCGCCTCGGCGTTGGCCTGGATGGCCTGGGCCAACTGCCGCAGCGCCTCTTCGCCCGCGCCCGCCTGGGCCAGCCCCTGCAGCAACTCCTCCAGGAACTGGGCCAATTGCCCCATCCCCATCACCTGCAACATGCGGCGCACCAGCCAGTCCTGCTGGTAGGGATGGGTGACGCGTTGCAAGCCCACCTGCTCGCCGATTTGCTCCAGCTCCTCCCGGGTCGGGCCCTGTCCGGATATGAGCCAGTTGAGCAACGGGGCCAGCCGGTTCATGAGCAGCTCAGAGAGGCGGTCCATCAACTCCTGCTGATCCAGGCTGGGCTGCATGTCACCGGCCCGGAAGGCGTCCAGGCGAGCCAGCAGTTCTGCCATCTCCTCGGGGCTGAGGCGTTGACCGCTGAGGAGCCGGCCCAGCAGGTCTGCCAGCTCTGGGGGCAGGGACTTCAGCGCCTCCAGGAGCTGGCGCTGGGCCTCCGGGCTGAGCCCTGCCTGCGCCGGCAGCATGGGTGGCTCCTCCACGCCGAAGTACAGGGGGAATAACCGCTCGAACACGGGCACGTCGGCCGGCTCCTTCACCAGGGTCGCCCGCAGGGCCGCGCGGAATGCCTCGCGGTGCATCACGCCGATCTCCTCGACGGCCTTGAAGCTATCGGCGCTCTCGGCGACGGATATGCGCACGCCGGCGGCTCGCAGTGCGGCAATGAACTCCAAGAGGCGCTGGTCCATGATCAAGGCTCCTTCAGGGCGGCGTCCATCGCTCTGGTGGCCAGGGCCGGCGGGGAGGTCTGGGCTGCCACGTCCCGCCAGCCGGCTCGTCGCCACCTGGGGCCGGGGTGCCGGCCCCACCCAGCGCGCGCCGGGCGCGCAAGACATCGTGCTCGTGCTTCAAGAGGACGGTCAGGGTGTTGTCTAGGGTCTCCTGGTCAATGTGGCTGGCGTTCAAGGTGACCAGCGCCCGGGCCCAGTCGAGGGTCTCCGAGATGCTGGGGTGCTTCTTCAGGTCGAGCTGGCGCAGGCGCTGGACCAGCTCGACGGCCTGCCGGGCCACCTGGGGCGCCAGTTCGGGCACCTTGAGGCGCACAATGCGCAATTCCGCTTCCAGGCTGGGGTAGTCCAGGTACAGGTAGAGGCAGCGCCGCTTGAGGGCTTCGCTCAGCTCCCGGGTGTTGTTGGAGGTCAGCACCACCAGCGGCAGGTGGTTGGCCTTGAGGGTGCCCAATTCCGGCACGCTCACCTGAAAGTCGCTCAGCACCTCCAGCAGGAAAGCCTCAAACTCGGTGTCACTGCGATCAACCTCGTCTATCAGGAGGACTACTGGTTCGTGAGAGCGGATGGCCCGCAGCAGCGGTCGGGGGAGCAGAAAGCGTTCGGAGAAGAAGACGTCCTCTTCGGCTGCCAGCCGGTCGGCGGCTTCGGCCAGCGTGTTGGCTCCGGCCAGGACGTCGTTGAGCTTGTCGCGCAAAAGTTGGGTGTAGAGAAGCTGCTTGGCGTACTCCCACTCGTAGAGGGCCTTGGTCTCATCCAGCCCTTCGTAGCACTGCAAGCGGATCAACTGGCGCCCGGTGGCGGCGGCCCAGGCCTTGCCCAGTTCTGTCTTGCCGACGCCGGCCGGGCCTTCGACCAGCACCGGCTTATTCAGGCGCTCGGCCAGAAACAGTGCTGTGGCAATCTCATCGCTGGCGATGTAGCGCTGCTCGGCCAGGGCTTCACGCACTTCATCTACTGATTGAAACACGACAACCCCTTTCTTGACCACTCCGGTTCATCCCTCATCCATGCCTTCGGTCAAGCGCCTGTCCGGAAACCGCTCGCGAGGAGCGTCCGCGTCCCTGCGACCCCTGTGCCACGCCAGTCCCTGGCACAAGGGGGCTAGCGCACACAAGCTCGCCCCGGGGTACGCGACGGCATGGCCGTCGCCCGAGGACGCCGTCGGACAGCGGGGTTTCCGGATAAGCTCTGAGAACCTGTCCGCAAAGGGGTAGGGCGGGCTTTCAAGCTTGCCCGGACAGCCTGAAAAAGGCTGTCCTACTGTCGGACCGGCTCTAAGTGCCTATCCGGAAACCGCTCAGGAGGGGCGTCCTCGCCCCGTCCGACGGCGAGGACGCCATCGGATAGCAGGCTTTCCGGATAAGTTCTAAGTGTCTAAATGATAGCACAAGGGGGGTAAGTTGCCAAAGAGCCTGACGCGAGGCACCCCATCACCGTACTCGCAGTCACAGCCCAAGAAACCCGGTTTCTGACCCCTTTGTGGTCAAGATGTGCTTGACTCAAGTAAATCTTTGCCCGGAACTGGGCAATTCTTGGAACGAGTCTGTCATCGTTAGAAAATTGAGCGGCCCTGGTGTAAATGATGGCGGCATTGACCTTTGAGTCCGCCCAGGGTACAATTGGAGACGGATTACGCAGTACGTTGCAAGAATACAGCGTAGTCCATCGTCTTCCGGCTTAAAGGTCACCTCGGTCAAGGAGGTGGTCAGATGCCCATGAACCCTCACCTTGACCCACGGCCCTTTCACTTTCCGGGGGGACCTGTGGGCTGCCTGTTGATCCACGGCTTCACCGGCGCGCCGCCGGAGATGCGCCCCATGGGCCAGTACCTGGCAGCACGTGGGCTGACTGCCCGGGGCGTGCGCCTGGCCGGCCACGGGACCACGGTGGAGGAGATGGCGCGCACCGGGTGGCGCGATTGGGTGGCCTCTGCCCAAGAAGGGCTGGAGGCATTGCAGGGTGAGTGCCGGCAGGTCTTCGTGGCCGGGCTGTCGCTGGGGGCTCTGCTGACCCTGCACCTGGGGGCGCACCACCCGGTTGACGGGCTGATCGCCATGGCGCCGGCCCTCTACGTCCTCGACTGGCGCATCCACCTCACCCCCATCCTCAAGCACTTCATCAAGTTCATGCCCAAGCCCGAGGGCGAAACAGATCTGGCCGACCCGGGCGCCCTGGACCTGCTGTGGTTCTACGACCAGGTGCCGCTGGCCTGCGCGGCGGAGCTGCGGGCGTTCATGGGGGTGGTGCGGAGGGAGCTGGGCCGGATCACCGCGCCGACGCTGATCATGCAGGGGCGGCTGGACCGCAGCGTGTCGCTGAAGGGGGCGCAGGTAGCCTACGAGCGCATCGCCTCCCGGGTGAAGCGGCTGGTCTGGCTGGATGGCTCCGGCCACGCCATCACCGTGGACGCGGAGAGGGAGCGGGTATGGGAGGAGGCGTACAGGTTTATCGGGGAGGTGGCGGAGTTGAGGCAGCGGATGGGATAGCGGAGCAGCGGATGGCGGGTTGAGTATCCGCTACAATCGCGAGAATGGGTATGGACAAAGCCTGGATTTTCGAGTATAATGGGCATGGGTCGTTTTTCACATGCCGGGCACAAGGACTCTCCCCCTTGAATGTTGTTGCTGGATTGGTCCCGGTCTAGAACCGCCGATTAGCAGGGAGTCGCGGATTTTGGCAACGGTGATCCGCGCTTTCCTGCGAATCCGTGGTTCTTCGCTCATTTCCCAGCCCGGCAACACTGGAGCAGGAGACTACCTCAACACAAGGAGAAGGCCATGGCTGCTCAACAACAATTCGTCCGCGCCACGGACCTGGATCAGGCGTGGAGCAACTTCGATCCACATGAGCCGCTGCCCAGCGGCAGCCCCTTTTACGTGGAGCGGCAGGGAAACCCTATCGGTGCGCTCACCAGGGCCCTTCTGCGCCGTCACCTTCAGCCGCCCAAGTACTTCTTCTCCGGGCACCAGGGAAGTGGCAAATCCACGGAACTGAACCGCCTGGTGGCCGATCCCGCAATCCAGGAGAAATTCTTCCCGGTCAAGTTCTCGGTGCGGAAACTGTGCGACACTTTCAACCTGGACTACGTGGATGTGCTCCTGGCCATTGGGGCTCAGGTCTTCGTCCAGTACATAGAGAGCGGGGGCCGCCTGCCGGATGATTTGCTGAGGGAGCTGGAAGCCTGGAAGGGCCGGACGGTTGAGCGGCTCACGGAAAAGGGGGCCGTGTTTGCTACCGGAGCAGGGTTTGATGTCAAGGCTTTCTTCCTATCTGCTTTGGCCAAGGTGCAAACGGAGCACGCCAGCCGGGAGATCATCCGCCAGGAACTGGAGCCCCGCCTTTCCGAGCTCATCGGAAAGATCAACGACATCGTGACTGCGATCCAGAGCAGAGAAAGACGTCAGGTGCTGGTTGTGATTGACGACCTGGATAAGCCACCATTGAAACAGGCGAGGGCCATCTTCCACGGTGCTTACTCAGCCCTCATCCAACCCATTTGCGCCATCGTTTACACCGTGCCCGTGGCCATGTTCTTCTCCAAAGAGTTCGCCACCATTCGAGAGCATTGTTTCTTCCTGCCCAACGTCAAGCTGCATCCTAAGGGTGAGCCAAAGGGGAGGGACCCCCACCGGTCAGGCGACGATGCGGGACTTCGTCCATTTGCGCATGGAAGAAGCCCTCATCGAAACCGAGGCTTTGCAGGCTGCCATTGACTTGAGCGGGGGCGTGTTTCGGCAGATGGCCTTTGTGATGCAACCGAGTGCGTCCCACGCCATTGAGCGCGGAGGTGAATGGATCGAGGTGGTGGATGTGGAGCGCGCCGAGAGCCGTATCCGCAGTGATTTTCGTCGCATTCTGACCGACGAAGACTACACGCTCCTGCAGGAAGTGCGACGGACCAACGAGATGCGCAGTGTGGACAAGCTGGCTGATCTATTACACATTCTGGCGGTGTTGGAATACACCAACGACGAGAACTGGTGTGATATTCACCCGTCCTTGCGCAAGCTTTTAGGTGAAGAGCCATGAAACGCAGCGGGAATTCACTGCTCACTGAGCCCCCCATCCCGCCGGAGAAAGGGGTGCGGCTCATGGTTGGCGACCTGGAACGGGGCCGCCGCTTCGGCAAAGCCGTCCTGCATTTTGTCGTGTACCGGGCCGAGAGCACACGGGCGGTGAGCGAGGCCCTGCTGGAGGCACGCCTGCGAGAGCTGGGCTTCCGCATAGAGCGGGTGCGCCTGCCGCTGCCAGAAGAACCCGACTGGCCTTACTGGCTCCATTTCCATCCCCCGGACGGGCACACGGTTTTCTTCGTCTACGACCTGCGAAAAGCCTTCCCCGAGATACTGCAAGACCTGAATTATCGGCGCGAGATCTTCGTCGAGCAGCAGGTGCGGGCTGTGTTCTGGGTGCTGGAGGAAGAGGCCAGGGAGGTGGCGTTGAAGGCCCCCGACTTCTGGGCCTTCCGGGGGCAGGTGTTGGAGTTCCTGGAGGTGCCACCGCCCCGCGAGCGGGCCGAGGTGGCGCGCGAGCTGGCCTGGTGGGGCTGGCATGGGGTGCCCTACGCCTATGAGTCGCCGCAGGAGATCGAAGACCGCATCGCCCTGCGGGAGCGGCTGCTGGCGGAGCTGGGGGAAGAGGACGAGACGGCGGCGGCCCGCGCCGAGCTGCACTACACCCTGGGCGGGCTCTACTGGGCCAGGCGCGAATACGAGGCGGCCCTGGAGCACATGCGGCAGGCGCTGGCTCTGGCTCAGAGGATAGCCAACGAACGGCTGGAGACGTGGGCCTGGCACGGCCTGGGCATCGTCTACGATGACCTGGGCCGCCACGATGAGGCCCTCGGGGCCTACCGGAAGGCCATCGAGCTGGACCCCAAGGACGCCTACCTCTACGCTAACCTGGCCGACGTCTACGTGGAGCGAGGGCGTGACGAGGAAGCGATTGAACTGTACAAGAAGTCCTTCGAGTTGCAGCCAAGAGCCATACCTCGCAGCAAACTGGGATACCTACACCTGAGACGAGGCGAACTTGACAAAGCGGTTCCTGCGCTGGAGGAGGCCATCCAACTGGACCCCAATGCCTACAGCCCCCTCGTCAACCTGGGCATCGTCCGCTACCGGCAGGGGGAGGGCCAGGCCGGGGCGGAGCTGTTCCGACGGGCCCTGGAGCTGTGCACGGGCCACGACCTCTATGACAGATTGAGCCGGGCCTGGCTGCGGGTGGTCACCGGGGAGGTGAAGCAGGGGCTGGAGGAGATGCGGGGGCTGCTGGGGAGCCTCAAGCCGCCGGCCGGCCTGCTGCAGCACCTCATCACCAACACGGAGCTGCTGGTCCAGGCGCCCCAGCCGCCGGAGGGGGTGGAAGAGATGCTGGAATTGTTGCGGGAGACGGCTAGAAGAACCCCGGTTTCTTGAAGAAACCGGGGTTCTGGACCGGGGTTCTAGAGGGAGACGAACCATGCCACGCCGTCAAGTTGAATTTCGGGCTGGGCACTACTACCACCTCTATAACCGAGGGAACAACCGACAGACCATCTTCTTCGAGCAGGAAAACTACCTGTTCTTCCTGCGCCAACTGAGCAAATACTTCCTGCCCGAGCTGGTGGACATCATCGCCTACTGCCTGATGCCCAACCACTACCATCTGTTGGTCCACCTCAAAGTGGATGACCTGCCCAGCATCATGCAGCCCTTCGCGCTCTCCTACACCAAGGCCATCAACAAACGGTACGGCCGTGTTGGTGCCCTTTTCCAGGGCCGCTTCAAAGCCGTCCTGGTGGACAGGGACGAGTACCTGGTCCACCTGTCCCGCTACATCCACCTCAACCCTGTCATGGCCGGTCTGGCTCCAAGGGCTGAGGACTGGGAGTTTTCCAGTTACAGAGACTACATCGGCCTGCGCCGTGGTGCTCTGCCTGTGCCGGCTATCGTGCTCGACCAATTCTCCTCCCCCGAGGCGTACCGGGCCTTCGTCAATGCATATCGGGAAGCCGATCGCAAGATTATGGAGCATCTGATGCTGGACTAATCAGTCAGAAACCCGGTTTCTTAAAGGAAACCGGGTTTCTAACGCTGAGAGGAGCAGGAATGCCATCGAAACACCCCATCACCCGCAGGGACTTCCTGCGCAGGGCGGCCAGCCTGGGCGGCCTGATGGCCGCCTCCCTCCTGAAGGCCTGCGCAAGGGCCGGCCTGGAGACGCCGACCCCCGCCCCGAGCCCCATCGCACGCCCAACCCCAACGGCCACCGCCAGTCCATCCCCCACCGCTTCCCCAGGGCCCACCGTCACCCCCAGCCCCGGGACACCAGAGGAGGTGAGCATGGCCCAAATAGCCTTTGTCAAGACGCGCGACCGAGCCAAAGGGGTGCGACGAGCCCTCGACCTCCTGGGCCTCAACCCTGTGCGCAACCAGCGCGTCCTTCTCAAACCCAACTTCAACAGCGCCGACCCGGCACCCGGCTCCACCCACAACGATGTCCTGCGCGCCCTGGTCCAGGCGCTGTGGGAGATGGGCGCGCGCTCCATCACCGTGGCCGATCGCAGTGGCATGGGGGACACCCGGGCGGTCATGCAGCAGAAGGGCATCTTCGCCATAGCCCGGGAGCTGGGTTTCGACGCCATCGTCTTCGACGAACTGGCAGAACAGGACTGGGTGATGATCCAGCCTCCCGAGGGCCACTGGCGCCACGGCTTCCCCTTGGCCCGGCCCTGCCTGGAAGCCGGAGCCGTGGTCCAGACCTGTTGCCTCAAGACCCACCGCTTCGGCGGTCACTTCACCATGTCCCTCAAAAACTCTGTGGGCATGGTGGCCAAGTTCGTCCCCGGCCAGCGCTACAACTACATGAACGAGCTGCACTCCTCCCGCCACCAGCGGCTGATGATCGCCGAGATCAACGCCGCCTACACTCCGGCCCTCATCGTGCTGGACGGCGTCGAGGCCTTCGTCAGCGGCGGGCCGGAATCCGGCCGACGGGTCCGGGCGGAGGTGGTGCTGGCGGGCACGGACCGGGTGGCGATAGACGCCGTGGGAGTGGCGCTGCTGCGCCACTTCGGGACCACGCGGGAGGTGAGCCAGGGACCCATCTTCCAGCAGGAGCAAATCGCCCGGGCGGTGGAGCTGGGCCTGGGAGTGGACAGACCCGAGAAGATCGAACTTGTCACCGACGATCCCGACAGCGCGGCCTACGCGGCGCAGATTCGGGAGGTTCTGCTACGCCAGTAGATGCTTTCCCCTCCCTGGGAGGGAGGGGAAAAGGCCTGGAACTGATAGCTGTTGTCGCCATGACGCGGCGATCGGCAGTCTGCGGTCGGCGGTCGCCAAAGGAGGGAGAGCGATGAGTGTCATCTCAGGAGCCGAAGCCCTGCTCCAGTGCCTGATCCAGGAGGGGGTGCGCTACATCTTTGGCATTCCCGGAGACCAGTGGACGCCCTTCTTGGACGCCATCTACCGGCTGGGGCGAGAGGCGGGACTGGACTTCGTGACCACTCGCCACGAGCAGGCAGCGGCCCACATGGCCGACGCCTGGGCGCGGGTCACGGGCGAGGTGGGCGTGTGCCTGGGGACAGTGGGGCCCGGGGCGGCCAACCTGGTGCCCGGCGTCTACCCCGCCTGGGCCGATTCGGTGCCCATGCTGGTCCTCACCGCCCAGAACCAGTCCTGGCGCAGCTACCCCGACCATGGCTCCATGCAGGCCCTGGATCAGGTGCCCCTCTTCGCGCCCATCACCAAGTGGAACGCCTTCGTGGGCCACTGGCAGCGCATTCCAGAGCTGGTGCAGCGCGCCTTTCGCACGGCCACGTCCGGCAAGCCCGGCCCGGTCCACCTGGACATCCCACCCGACGTCCTGGTGGCCGCGGGTGACGAAGCCGACCTGACCATCGTGCCGCCCCAGCGCTACCGGGCTATGACGCCGCCGGCCGGCGACTCGACCCTCATCAAGGAGGCCGCCGAGCTGCTGGCTCGTGCAGAGCGACCGCTGATCCACGCCGGGACCGGCGTGCTGCGCTCCGGCGCGTGGAGCGAACTCGTCGCCCTGGCCGAGTACCTGGCGGCGCCGGTCACCACCAGCGTCGGCGCTCGCGGGGTCATCCCGGAGGATCACCCCCTCTGCCTCATCCCCACCAGCTACGGCGCCCTGGGCGCCCAGGCCACCGCCGACGTGGTGCTCTTCGTGGGCGGGCGCCTGGGCGACCTGGACTTCTGGGGCCGACCTCCTGCCTGGGGCGAGCCCGACGAGCAGACCTGGGTGCAGGTGGACATCTGCGGGGAGAGCATCGGCCTCAACCGCCCGGTGGACCTGGCCATCGTGGGCGACGCCAAGGCCGTGCTCCGCGACCTGCTGGCAGCCGTGCGGGAGCGCAGCCCTCAGCGGGAGGAGTGGCCGGAGATCGAAGATGCCCGGGCAGCCCAGGAGGCCTGGCTGCGAGGTTTCCTGGAGCAGGCGGAGTCCGACGCCATCCCCATCCACCCACTGCGGGTGGTGCGCGAGGTGCGGGACTTCTTCCCCCGCCAGGCCATCTGTGCCGTGGACGGCGGCACCACGGCCGTGTGGGCCTTCTACCTCAACCGGGTGTACGAGCCACGGGCATTCCTGTGGGCTGCCGACTCGGGGCATCTGGGGACCGGGCTGCCCTATGCCATCGCCGCCAAGTTGGCCCGGCCCGATGTCCCCGTCTACTGCATCACCGGCGATGGCTCCTTCGGCTTCAACGCCATGGAGCTGGAGACGGCGGTCCGGCTGGGCACACCCGTCGTGGTGGTCATCTTGAACGACCGCGCCTGGGGGATGATCAAGGGCGGGCAGAAGCTGGCCTACGAGGGACGCTACATCGGGGTGGACTTCACCGATGCCCGCTACGACAAGCTGGCCGAAGCCCTGGGGTGCTACGGCGAGCGGGTGACGGAGCCGGACCAGATCCGCCCGGCGCTGGAGCGTGCTGTGGAGTCCGGGCTGCCGGCCGTCCTCGACGTGCTGGTGGATGTGGAAACCCACATCGTCCCACCGGACCTGGAGACGTTGGACGCCCTGTGGATGGAGGGGTGCCGGTAGCAGGACAACTGCTTCTTGGGAAAGGAAGTCGTCCGATGAAGCTGGGAAGCCCTGAGTACCTGGAGGAAGTCCAGAGACGGACCAATGCCGATGAGGAATATCGGCGCTTGGCGGCCGATGAGCGCGATTCGTACACCTTGGTGATCCAGGCCGAGCCCGACAAGGGGGTGCACGAAGACCTGGTGGTAGGCTTCCGAGTAGATGGAGGGCAGATCACGGAAATCTGGCAGGGAGAACGACCGACGGATTTCACCCTCTCCGGTCCCTACGGCGTCTGGGTAGACATCCTGCGCGGGAAACTGGGGCCTAACCGGGCCTTCACCATGCGCAAGCTGAAGGTGCGAGGCAATTTCCTGAAGCTGCTGCGGGGCGCTGACTCCACCAACCGCTGGGTGCAAATCCTCCAGACCATCCCCACGGAGTTCGAAGGGGAGTACGTCCAGTATAACCTGCCGGGCTCGGAGACGACTTAGAACCTATCCGGAAAATCCGCTATCCGACGGCATCCTCGGGCGACGGCATTGCCGTCGCCCACCCCGGGGCGAGGACGCCCCTCTACAGCAGGTTATGTCGAAATCTCGTTGTAGTATTAGAACCTGTCCGAAAACCCCGCTATCCGACGGCATCCTCGGGCGACGGCAATGCCCTCGCCCACCCCGGGGCGAGGACGCCCCTCGTGAGCGGTTTGCGGACAAGTTAGAACCTGTCCGGAAAAGGTGCTCCCGTAACTGACAACCGCAAGGAGGAACTCATGGACGAAGCCAAGACCATGCCCGGCGAGAAGCTTTCCTTCTGGACCAAGGCCGGTTACGCCATCGGCGACTTCGGCCCGGCCGTGGGACCGGGCACCATCGTGCCGTTCTTCTTCATGTTCTTCCTCACCGACGTGGTCAAGCTCAACCCCAGCCTGGCGGGGATCACCCTCCTCGCGGCCAAGATCTGGGACGCGGCAAACGACCCCTTCTTTGGCTTCATCACCGACCGCACCCGCACCCGTTGGGGCCGGCGCCGGCCATACATCCTCTTCGGCGCAGTCCCCTTCGGCCTCACCTTCTTCCTGCTGTGGGTGACCCCGCCCTGGCGAGACCAGATCGTCATCTGCATCCATTTCATCCTGCTCTACATCCTGTTCGACACGGCGTTCACGGCCGTAGGAGTGCCCTATCAGGCCCTGATCCCGGAGATGACCCAGGACTACGACGAGCGCACCTCGCTGGTCGGCTATCAGATGGTGGTGTCCATCGGTGGTGGCCTGCTAGGGGCCGTGCTGCCCATGGCCATCGTAGGCATGTTCCCCGACAAGCGTATCGGCTTTGCGGCCATGGGGGCCATCATGGGGGTAGCCTTCGCCCTGCCGCTGTTTGCCACCTTCGCGGTGGCCAGAGAGCGCAAGGAATTTCAACGGCGGGCTGCCCTGCCTGTCATGGAGAGCCTGCGGTTCGTGGTGCGCAACCGGGCCCTGTGGTACGTGATGGGGCTGGATGTGCTGAGCTGGCTGGCGGTAGACATCGTGTCTGCGGTCTTCATCTACTACCTCAAGTACTGGATCGGCATGCCCGAGGAGACCGCCGGCCTGGTCCTGGGGTTGGTGCTGGCCAGCGCCTTGATCTTCCTGCCCCTGTGCGTCCTGCTCTCCCGGCGCGTCGAGAAGAAGTGGGCCTTCGTGTGGGGCATGTCCACCTGGGCCGTCATCCAGCTAGCCATCCTGTTAATCCCGCAGGGTGCGGAGACGCTCGTGTGGATCATGGCCTTCATGGCCGGGTTGGGGGTATCCGCAGCCCACGTCATGCCTAGCTCCATGCGACCCGACGTGCTGGAGGTAGATGAGCTGGCCAGCGGCAGCCGGCAGGAGGGCATCTACTCCGGGGTGGCCGTGTTCATCCGCAAGCTCTCCACCTCCATCGCCCTGCTGATCATCGGGGTAGCCCTGGACTGGGCCGGCTACGTGCCGGAGGGCGTCCAACCGGAGAGCGCGCTGTGGGCCATTCGCATCATCATGAGCCCGGTCCCGGCCCTGCTGCTCATCATCGCCATCATCATCGCCGCTTTCTACCCCATCACCCGGGAGAAGCACAAGACCATCCTGGAGGAAGTTATGCGCGCCAGAACGTCTGCCGATAGCTGAACCGGCCAAAAGGATGCGCTAAGCAACTTGTCAAAAGTTCTTCGCACTTTCCCTATCCACCGAAACTGCTATCAAGGGGCATCCACGCCCCGCCTGGTGGCTGTCTGGCCCTGAAAATCGGGGCGGGGAGGCCCCTCTGCAGCACGGGAAAAAAAAGAACTTATGGCCACCTGCTCAGATTTACGGCGAGGAGGCTCGTGATGAAGACCATCTACATCGAACTTGATCCCCTGCGTATCGTGGCTACCAAGTTCCTTGGGAAGGTGTGGCGGGGCGCCTACTTCAGCCCTCTCTCACCCCTGCACTACACTGAGGTACCCCGGCCTGCCCTGCCCGGACCTCGCTGGGCCCGGGTCAGGACGCGCCTGGCCGGGATATGCGGCAGTGACCTCCACCTGGTTTTTATCGAAGGGAGCCTCTCAGTGGCGCCAGCAGCCCTCCCCGGCCATGCCCGTATGTACCTGGGCCACGAGGCCGTGGGCGAGATCATCGAGGTTGGCCCAGAGGTGACCCGCTTCGAAGTGGGGGACCGGGTGGTTCTCTGGGGCGGCGGGGAATGCATCAACATGGAGATGGATCCGCCGTGTCGCCATTGTGCACAAGGGAACTGGGCGCTGTGTGAAAACGCCTCAGAGTTGAAGGGGCCTCACCCGGTGGGTGGCGGTTGGAGCGAAGAGATGGTGCGGCACGAGAAAGCCTTGTTCCCAGTTCCTGAAGATCTCACCGACGAGGAGGCGGTGCTCATCGAGCCCGCCGCCAACGGGGTGCGTGCGGCCCTGCGCGGCGATCCCCAGCCTGGGGACAAGGTGCTCATCATCGGCGCTGGAACCCTGGGACTGATGGTGCTCCAGGCTCTGCGCGCTGCCCAGCCCGATGTGGACATCACCGTCTCCGTACTTTTCTCCTACCAGGCTGAGGAAGCCCGCAAACGCGGGGCCGACCGGGCCCTCATTCGGGAGGACCTCTTCGAGGCCACCGCTGGGCTCACCGGCGCCAAGCTCTACCGCGGCTTCCGGGGCAACACCATGCTGAAGGGCGGCTTCGACCTGGTCTACGATTGCGTCGGGGTCGAGGAGACCCTGGAGACGGCTCTGCGGTGTGCCCGGGCGGGCGGTCGCGTGGTCCTGGTGGGGGTCAAGCTGGACAGGATGAAGATTGACCTCACGCCGGTGTGGTACGAGGAGGTGGACCTGCGGGGCTTCCACGCCCACGGCACCGAAGAGTGGAGGGGGGAACGCCTCTCCTCCTTTGAGCGGGTGATCAAGTGGATGCGCGAAGGAAAGCTGAACTTGAAGGGGATGGTCACTCACCGCTTCCCCCTCCGGGAGTATCGTCAGGCTCTGCTGATGGCCTCAGCGCGGGACAAGCAGCGGTATCGGTCCATCAAGGTGGCCTTTGAGCATTGATCTTCCGGAGGATTTCGATGTACAACCTGGAAGGACGTGTGGCCTTGGTGACAGGGGCCAGCCGGCCCCGGGGCATTGGGCGGGCCATCGCCCTGCGCCTGGCCCGGGAAGGGGCCAACGTGGTGGTGGCCGACCTGCCGGCGCCTTTCGCCGACTTCCCTGACTACGGGGTGGGGTCCGTGGAGCAGGCGGCAGTGGCAGAGGAGATCCGACGCCTGGGACGGCAGGCCCTGGCCCTGCCGGTAGACGTGACCGATAGCGAGCTGGTTCAGCAGATGGTGGAGCGGGTGCTGGAGACCTTCGGCCGCCTGGACATCCTGGTGAACAACGCCGGCGGGGTGGTGGGGCCCGCGCCGGTTGTGGAGAAGGAGGAGGCTGCCTGGCGCAAGACGCTAGACATCAACGCCACCGGCACCTTCCTCTGTTCCCGCGCTGTGGCCGCCCACATGATCCAGCGGGGCGAGGGTGGCAAGATCATCAACATCTCCTCGGCGGCTGCCAAAGCCGGAGCCCCCTGGCTCAGCGCCTACTGTGCGGCCAAGGCCGGCCATCATCGCCTTCACCCGGGTGCTGGCCTTAGAGCAGGCTCCCTATCGGATCAGCGTGAACGCCGTGTGCCCAGGCGACGTGGACACCGACCTGCAGCGCTGGGGCTGGCAGTTGGAGGTCCAAGTGCGTGGCATCCCCTACGAAGAGGTGCGCCGGGAAGCCGTTGAGCGCATCCCCCTGGGCCGGCTGTCGGTCCCCAATGACGTGGCCAACGTGGTGGCCTTCCTAGCCTCGTCGGAGTCGGACTACATGACCGGCCAGGCAGTGAACGTCACGGGCGGGGTGGTGATGTATTGACGACGGCCGACCGCCGACGGCGGACTGCCGTCCTAAAGAAAGCGGCGGTCATGAGTGGGGCAAGTTTCATGGAAGACACGAAAACGGTCTCAGCAGAGCGGCTTTCCTTCTGGCGGAAACTGGCCTACGCCAGCGGGGACTTTGGCATGTCCATGGAGCCGGGGACCATCGTGCCCTTCTTTTTCCTGTTCTTCCTAACCGACGTGGTGCGGCTGAGCCCGAGCCTGGCGGGACTGGCCCTGCTCATCGGCAAGATCGGGGATGCCCTCAACGGCCCCATCCTGGACCTGCTGTCTGACCGCACCCGGACCCGCTGGGGGCGCCGCCGGCCCTACTTCATGTTCGGGATTCTCCCCTTCGCTCTCGCCTTCTTCCTGCTGTGGGTGACACCTCCCTGGGAGAACCCCATCGCCCTGTGCATCCACTTCGCGCTCCTGTTCATCGTTTTTGACACCACCTTCAATGCCGTGGGGCTGGCTTACTACGCCCTGATCCCGGAGCTCACTCAGGACTACGACGAACGCACCTCGTTGATGTCCTATATCACCATTTTCTCCATTAGCGGAGGCCTGGTGGGGGCAGTGTTGCCCATGACCATCGTCGGGCTCTTCCCCAACCGGCAAACGGGCTTTGCCGCCATGGGGGTCATCATGGGAGCCACCTTCGTGCCTCCCCTCGTCCTGGCCCTGGCCGTGGCCCGGGAGCGAAAGGAGTTCCAGGCCATGAAGACGCCGTCGGTGCTGGACAGCCTGCGCTACGTCTTCCACAATCACCCCATGCGCTTCATCATCGGCCTGGACATCCTGAGCTGGACCACGGTTAGCATCCTGTCCGCCGTTTTCATCTATTACCTGGTGTACTGGATCGGAGTCAGCGAGGAGGACGCCTCCCTCGTGCTAGGGTTGGTGCTGGCCAGCGCGCTGGCCTACCTGCCCATCTTCAATTTCCTCTCCCGGCGCATGGAAAAGAAATGGGCCTACGTCATCGGGATGTCGGCCTGGGTGGTGGTGCAGATGGTGATCTTCCTGGTTCCACAAGGCGCCGTCTCCCTGACCTACCCCCTGGCGGTGCTGGCCGGCTTCGGCGTCGCCGCGGCCCACATCCTGCCGGCCGCCATGCGAGCCGACGTCATCGAGGTAGACGAGTGGTATAGCGGTTCCCGGCAGGAGGGGATCTACATGGCGGTGTCCGTCTTCCTGCGTAAGCTGGCCATCTCCCTGGCGTTGGCCAGCATCGGTACCGCCCTGGACCGAACTGGGTACGTGCCGGGAGGTTCCCAGCCGGAAAGCGCCCTGCTGGCCATCCGGGTCTTCATGGGGCCGGTTCCGGCCCTGATGCTGATCCTGGCCATTGTCCTGGCCGACTTCTACCCCATCACCTGGGAATCACACCGCGCCTTGTTGGAAGAGTTGCGGCGTCGGAGGGAAGCGCTGTGAACATCGTGTTGATCATCCCGGACACCCTGCGCCCTGACCACGTGGGGTGCTATCAGAAACTACCTGCCTTCGGGGGCGATGTTTGGATCCACACCCCTCACCTGGATGCCCTGGCCCGCCAGTCGGTGCTCTTCACCCGGGCTTATCCAGAGTCCTTGCCCACCCTGCCCGCCCGACGTGCTCTCCACACCGGCCAGCGCCTTTTCCCCTTCTACGAGCACCGGCCTCAGAAGGGTGACTTCGTCGGCGCACCCGGCTGGGGACCCATCCCCGAGGAGCAGGATACCGTAGCCGAGCTGCTCCGGGAGGCTGGCTACCGCACGGCCCTCATCACCGACACCTACCACCAGTTCAAGCCCTCAAAGAACTTCCACCAGGGCTTCGATGAGTGGGTCTGGATCCGGGGCCAGGAGATGGATCCCTACCGCTCCGGCCCCCGTCCCGGCCTTGAGGTGGTGTTCCGCCACCTCCCGGAGCGAACGCGGACGCCAGCACTGGTAGAGCTGCTGCGCACTCACATTGGCAACACCGCCGACCGGCGCGCCGAGGAGGATTACTTCGCCGCCCGGATGTTCCGCGAGGCGACATCCTGGCTGCACCGCAACCAGGACGCCGAGCGGTTCTTCCTGGTGGTGGATTCCTTCGATCCCCACGAGCCCTGGGATCCACCCGCTTACTACCGCCGCCTCTACGACCCGGACGACGATGTGGTGGACGTCAACACCTCCATCTACGCCCCGGTCAGCCGGCTCACCCCTCGGGAGCTGCAGCGCCTGCGGGCCAACTACGCCGGCGAGGTCACCCTGGTGGACCGCTGGCTGGGCTATTTCGTGGAGACGCTGGACGCCATGGGCTTGCGGGAGGAAACCCTGCTCATCGTGGTCTCGGACCACGGTCATTGCCTGGGCGAGCAGGAATTGATCTCCAAGCAGGGCCACCCAATATCCCGCGAGGTGGCCGACCTGGTGTTGCTCATCCGCCATCCAACGGGCCAGGGGGCGGGCACCACCTGCCATCACTTCGTCTCCCACACCGACATCCCGGCTACCATCCTGGCCTTCGCCGGCATCGAGCCCCGACAGCCCTTGGAGGGCCGAGACCTGTGGCCTCTGGTCACCGGTCGTGGGCAACCTCATCACCACCACGTGACGGTTGGCTGGGGCAGCTTCGTTATGGTGTGGGATGACCGTTACTGGTACAACGCCTGCATTTGGGGAGAGTCGCCATTACTCTTCGACCTGACCCGTGATCCCGGGCTGGAGCAAGACATTGCCCCGGAGCACCCGGAAGTCTGCGCCCGGATGCAGGCCCTGGCACTGGCCGATGCCGGGGGCTCCTACCCGGAGTACCTGCGCCAGATGGCCCAAACCCGGGATCCGGGCTGCACCCCTGCCCGGGTTCGTTGGCCGGAGCTGCGGCGATGACCGCCAACCGCAGATGGCAGACGACAGAACGACGGCGGACCGCTGTCCCCGAGGAAGCAGCGGTCCGCGGTGGGTGGTCGACGGTCGCGAGCGCAGCGAGCCCGGCGGTCGGTAATCATTGGGGAAGGAGGAAAATGCCGATGGGAAAGCTGCAAGCCGGAGCGGCGTGGACGTCTGTCACTCCTCAGGAGCACTACCCCATGGGCGGCTATCACGTGGGAGGGGGATTGGTGCGCACGCTGCTGTGCCCCCGGCGTTCCACCGGGGTCCACGACGACCTCCAGGCCCGTGCCCTGGTCCTAGACGACGGTGAGCGGGCGCTGGCCCTGGTGGCCGTAGACCTCATGGCGCTGTACTATGACGACGTGCTGGCCATCCGCGAGCTGGCCGTCAAGAAGACAGGCCTACCGTCCCTGGAGATCATCGTCGCTGCCGTTCACACCCAGGCAGGGCCGGACATGTACGGCATCTACGGCGGGGTGCCGCAACGCTACCGGAGCTTCGTGCACCGGCGGACGGCGGAGGCCATCGTCCAGGCCGTGGCGAAGCGGGTGCCCGCCCACGTCGGCTTCGCCACGACCCGGGTGGAGGGGTTGGTGGGCAATCGGCGCGATCCCCAGGGGCCGGTGGACCCCGAACTGGCCGTTATGGTCGTGGAGAACAAGGCAGGGGAGACCATCGCCACCGTGGTCAATTTCGCCTGCCACACCAACGTCCTCGGCCCGCAGAACACCCTCCTCAGCGCCGATTGGCCTTATTACATGCGGGAATCTGTGGAGGAGGCGAAGGGTGGCCTGACCCTCTACTTCAACGGCGCGGTAGGAGACGTGCATCCGCTACAGACCATTCGTGACCCGAAAGGCGAGTTGGGCCTGAGGACCTTCGAGGAGGCGGAGAAGTTGGGGGAGGCAATTGGCCGAGCTGTCCTTGCGGCTCTGGAGCATGGGGAATACGCCGAGGAGGTGGCCATCAGCATCGAGAAGCAGGTGGTGGACCTCCCCGGCGAGAATCGGTTCCTGAGGCTGTTACGTGCTGTGGGCATCATCAAACGGCGGCTGTACGATGGCAAGGTGCGCACCGAGACCTGGTCGGTGCGGCTGGGCCCGGCTCAGATCGTCACCATCCCCGGCCAGCCCTTCTGCCGGCTGGGCCGCGAGGTGAAGGAGGCCATGAGCGGCAGATACCGCTTCCTCTTCGGCCTGGCCAACGACGAGGTCGCCTACATCGTCCCGCCGGATGAGTGGGACCCCAAGCACGGGGAGGAGATGCAATCAGTGGGTATTGAAACCTGGCCAATCTTAAGGGCGCATATGCCCTTGTAGAGATGAGGGATGACCATGCACCGGTCCCGCTACCGCTGGTTCGTCGTCGCTGTCTCCTTCGCCTTCATACTTCTGCACCAGGCCGACAGGCTGCTCATAGGCCCCTTAACCACCCCCATTATGGAGACTTTCAAGATCAACGAGGCCCAGATGGGGGCGGTGTTCACGGGAGCCCTCGTCGTGGGAGCAACCTTTTACCCGGTGTGGGGTTACTTGTGCGACCGCTATGCCCGGGCCAAACTGCTGGCCCTGGCCTCGTTCATCTGGGGCGCTACCACCTGGATCAGCGCGGTCGCCCCCACTTACCGGTGGTTCCTCATCACCCGGGCCTCAAGCGGAATTGACGACTCCAGTTACCCGGGCCTGTACAGCCTGATCTCCGACCATTTCGGCCCGGCCGTGCGCGGGAAGATCTACGGCTTGCTGCAAATCGCCGCGCCCATGGGGTACATGCTGGGGATGGTCCTGGCCCTGGGCGTGCGGGACCTGCTCGGTTGGCGCCGGGTGTTCTACCTGACTGGCTCCCTGGGCATTGCGCTGGCGGTGATTATCTTCTTCGGCGTGCGCGAGGTCGCCCGGGGTAGGAGTGAACCGGAGTTGGCCAGCCTGGAGGAGATCGGGGTCTATCGCTTCGACTGGCAACTGGCCCGGGGGTTATTCCGCAACCGAACCCTGCTCCTGCTCTACACCCAGGGGTTCTTCGGTGTTTTCCCCTGGAACGTTATGACTTACTGGGCCTTCCGCTACCTGGAAAAAGAGCGTGGCTACGCCTCAGACGTGATCCTCGTGACCATGGCGGTTGCGGTGTTGATGATGGCTTTAGGGCAATTTGTCGGAGGGGCGATGGGCGACTTCCTCTTCCAGCACACCCGACGGGGGCGGTTATTGGTGGCTGCTGCGGGCGTGCTTATGGGGGCCCTCCTGCTTTTCCTTGCCCTGAGCGTGCCGGTGGGGAACCAAAGCCTTTTCCTGGTCATGATGGGCCTGGCCACCCTGTTCATGCCCTTTGCCGGGCCTAACGTCATCTCCACGGTTTATGACGTGACCCTGCCCGAGGTGCGCTCCACGGCGTTGGCGGTGCAAAACTTTGCCGAGTCCGTTGGGGCAGCCACAGCTCCGCTCCTGGGTGGGCTTATTGCCGTGCGACTTTCCTTGCACGACGCCATTCTCATCGTCAGTGAGAGCGCCTGGATGCTGTGCGCCATCTTCTTCTTCGTGGCCGCCTATGTGGTGCCGGACGACATCGAGGTCTTGCGCCAGGCTATGCGTCAGCGGGCAGGGCTAGAACGGCCCCCTGCCGTTGACTAGCCGATCCTGCTCCTTGAGTTGCACAGAAACGGAGGTTTCGCGTATGCCCAGTGAACAATCCCTGAACGAGAACGAAAGGCCTAGAAGACCCAGCATCATCACGGTTCTCATCGGTTTGAACGTCTTCGCAGCCGTGGCCACGGTCCTGTACTGGATCGCCTTCTTCACCGTGCCGGAAGCCATCCAGACCCGCCCCGGCGACCCGGTCTACCTGGCCTTCGAGCTGGCCTTCCCCCTGGCCGACGGCTGGCTGGTGGTGACAGCCACATTGGGGGCCATCGGCTTGTGGAGGATGCGCGCCTGGGGGCTCCTCTTCACCCTGCTGGCCGGCAGCGCCGCCATCTTCCTGGGGCTCATGGACCTGCTCTTCGACCTGCAACACGGCATCTTCGTCCCCCTGACCTTCGAGGCCCTGACGGAGCTGGCCATTGTGGTCCTGCTGCTAACCCTGGGGCCCTTTGCCATCGTCGCGGCGTGGCGGCAACGGCACCTGTTCCTGGGCCGATGATCCTTGCATCGGGTGATGCACGTCGCATTCGCGGAAGCTCGCCAGATAGGGCCGCTGCGGCCGGTCTCTTCTCAGCAGGGCCGGGGTGGGTGTCACCGCATCGGTTCCTTTGGCCCGTGGTGATCGAAGGCCGGGTGGATTTTGCCCAAAACTGCCACTTGTGGCATAATAGTCACCAATTAGGTCACAAGACTCGGCACCACACCGCCTATGTCGTGAGGGTTGTCCAGTGCCGCTGGGAATTGGAGCTCGCGACCCATGAATTTATACGACGAAACTGGAATCCGGACGCGCTTTCTGAAACCCCTGGAGTTGGGCGTGTGCGGCATCGCCCTCTTCGCGCTCCTCCCGGCGTGGGTTCTTCCCCTGACACCGGCTGAACAACTGCAACTTGGGCTCATCGCGGGCCTTACGGTAGCGATCATGCTGGTCCTGTTCCATTGGCTGGTTCCTCGCGTTGGGTTGCCCCTCTGGCTTCACTACCTGGGCATCTTCGGCAGCATCTCTTCCGTGGCGGCTACCTGCTACGTGTTGCACCCCTATGGGGTGGCCCTGGACGTGGTCTACGTGCTCATCGTCGCGGCAGCCGGAATCATGGTAGGATGGCCACTGGCTGTCGTGGCAGCTTTGTTTGCCCTGGCAGCTGAAATCTTGGTGAATGCTCTGCGCGCGGGTATTTCGAACTCCGTTTTGCTTGGCGAGGCTCTGCACTTCGCGGTTTTCCTGGCGGCGGGCTACCTGGCCAGTTATCTGGCCGGTGTAATCCGCCAGCAAGCCTTGGGGGCGACTCAACGAAGCGGTCAGCTCTCCCTCCTTCTGGACACCAGTGTCACCGCAGCCCGGTCGCTGGATCTGGATGAAACCCTGCCGCGCCTGGCAGAGAAGATTGCCAGGGGATTGCCGGTCACATCCTGCCGCATCTGCCTGCTGGACCCCACACACCAGTATCTGGTGACCAGAGGGGCCTACGTGCTGCACTCGGAGCCAGGGTGGGAGCCATCGGTGGGTCAGCGGTACCCGGTGAATGGCCTGCCCCTGCACCGGCAGGCTGTTGAGACCGGCCGCCCGGTCATCGCCCGCCAAGATGATCCCTCCTCAATCATGAGCCAGGGTGAAAGGGATACCCTGTTCTTCATGGGCGTGAAGACCGCGTGCCTGGTGCCGTTGCTGGCCGAAGGCCAGCCGGTGGGGGTGATTTCGGTGGGCGAGGTGCGCCCTTGGGGGCGGATGCCCTTCGACCAGGCCAAGCTGGACCTGCTCCAGACCCTGGCAGCGCAGCTCGCCGTCGTCATCCAGAACGCCCGACTCCACGAAGAGACGAAGCGACGCGCAGAGCGCATGAGCGTGCTGAACGAGGTGGCTCAGGCGGTGAGTTCTACCATCGAGCTGGACGAATTGCTTGAGCTGATCTACCAGCAGCTCAGCAGGGTCATCCCCACCGATACGTACTACGTGGCACTGTACGACCCCAGGGAAGAGGTGCTGGACGTGCGCATCTTGATTGACGAGCAAGAGCGTTTCCCGCCCAGGAAGCTGCCCGTTGGTCAGGGGCTATCAAGCCTGGTGATCCGCGAGCGCCGGCCGCTACTGGTGCGACATCTGAGCGAGGAACTGGGCTCGTTGCCGGCCAAGCCCGTCTACATGGGGCACGAGAAGATGTCCCAGTCGTGGCTTGGCGTGCCCATGGTGGCGGGCGACCACTTCATGGGGTTGCTGGCGGTAGCCAGCTATCAGCCCCATGCCTTCGATGAGGAGGACCTGACGCTGCTGAGCAGCGTGGCCCGGCAGGCCGCTTTGGCCCTCGATAACGCCCGCCATCACGCCGCGGTGGAAGAGCAGGCTCGCCGAGATGCCCTGACCGGGGTCTACAACCACAACCACTTCCTGCTGCGCCTCAACGAGGCGGTGGAACAGGCCAGGAAGGCCGGGAGATCTGTGTCCCTCATCATGCTCGACATTGACCACTTCAAGGAGTACAACGACACCTACGGCCACGTGGTGGGCGACGAGGTGCTGCGGCTGACCGTTCAGGCCATTGAAGCTCACGTGAAGAAGACGGATGTGGTGGGCCGGTGGGGTGGCGAGGAGTTCGGCATCGTCCTGCGCGGCGCCACCACGGCTCAGGCGCGTCAGGTGGCACAGCGCATACGCCGCACCCTGGCGGAGCTCGAGTTGGTCAACGGTGCAGGCAACCCCATCCCCAAGCCGACCGTGAGCCAGGGCATCGCCAACTTCCCCGAGCACGCTGCGGACGCGGACCACCTGGTCCAGTTGGCTGACCAGGCGTTGTATCGCGCCAAATCGGCCGGGCGCGACCAGGTCCGCGTGGCAGAACCGCTCCCCGATCGCGCCTCCGTCTTATGGGCCAACCGCTCGTAGTGAGGTGCGTGGCGCAGCGCGGTGCGGGGTGGAGGCCACTTCGCTGCGTGGCTTGCTTGTATACTCCGAACTACGAGTGGGACGCGGGTTTCCGCAAGTCTCACGCAAGCTTCACAGTAGCCACCTCCCTCATCATACTCGCCTTCCTGTCTCTCGTCAGCATCGCTACCCCACCTGGAGCGGCAACCATCTGGGTGACGGTGACGGAGACACCTCACCCCCCACCCCGTCCGCCTGGAGGTGGGCACCCCTCTCCTCTCTCCGCAGCGGAGAGGGGCCGGGGGAGAGGGGTGAGGTCCACGGCGTCTACCTGCGCCTCACCTTCCCCGGCGCCAACCCCCGCCCCCGCCTCGAGCCCTTCCACCGGCTGGACACCGTGGTCTCCTACTTCATCGGCAACGACCCGGACCAGTGGCGTCTCAACGTGCCGGTGTGGGGCGGGGTGCGCTACGCAGACCTGTATCCTGGCATCGACCTGGAGCTCACCGGCCAGAACGGCCGCCTGGTGCCGCGGCTGGTGGCCCGGCCCGGGGCCGACCTGGGCGCCGTGCGCCTGCGAGGGGGGTGGAGAGGGCTGGGGGTGAGGGCTTGCGCCTGACCACCGCCGTGGGCGAATTCACCCTGCCGCTGTTGCAGCCCGTGGCCGCTGATGGTTCCCCTCTCCCGACGTCGGGAGAGGGGCCAGGGGTGAGGGCCAATGAAATCACCGCCCCCTTCCCCTCCGCTCCTCCGCTCAAAGCGACCTCCTCTACGCCACCTTCCTGGGCGGGAGTTACCTGGAGGGGGGCTCTGGCATTGCGGTGGACGGGAGTGGGGCGGCCTACGTCACGGGCGTGACCGGGTCTTCCGACTTCCCCACCACGCCCGGCGCCTTTGACACGACCTTCAACGGCGGCGACAGCGACGCCTTCGTGGTCAAGCTGGCGGTGGAAGAAGGGGTGTACCTGCCCCTCATCCTGCGCAACCGGTGAGGCGACGGGGAGATAGTGGCCGCAGGCGCTCGCATTCCGGCGGGGGGCACCGCCTTCGCCAACGCGATGGCGCCCCCGACGTTCAGTCCGGGCTCCATTCGATCAGGCTGGAGCGGTGGCCATGGACGGCATCCCCGGCCTGGTTGATCTGGCGGTCGGCTACGGCGATGGCATCGCCACCATCGCCTACACCCGCTTCCTGACGCCCACGGGGGGCGTCACGCCCACCCTGCAGCTCTTCACCAGCCCCTGGGACGGGGGCACCTGGTCGGTGCCCCAGCAGCTCACCAACGATGACCTGGGCCATACCAACCCGCAGGTGGTCTACAACACCCTCAACCAGCCGCTGCTGGTCTGGCAGGCGGGAGACACCCTGCGCCTGCGCCACCTGACCAGAGGCGATGAGGCCACCCTGGCCCTGGACCCCGACCTGGTGGTGGACGAGTTCCACCTGCTCCACGATGCCGCCGACAACCTGGCGGCCGTCTTCACCGGCCAGAAGGCCGGGCAGCGGGATCTGTTTGTCGCCTTCTACGACGCCGTCCACAACGCCTGGGGACGCCCCTACCGCCTGACCGACGACAGGCACCTCCGAGGGCTACCCCTCGCCGGCGCTGGACGCGACGGGCCGGCTGCTCATGGCTTACGCCCAGACGCAGATCTCCTTGGAGGAGCGCACCACCACAGACCCCAATACCGGAGAGACCATCACCTACACCCTGCCGGTGGAGGGGCAGACGGACCTGTACACCCTGAGCCACCGCTTCGTGCAGGACCTGGCCATGGGTGCGCTGACCGTCTCCGACACGCACCCCCAGGCCGGGGCCAGCGTGACCGTCAGTGCCACGGTGACCAACACCGGTGCGCTGGCATTGGAGGGCGTGCAGGTGGCCTTTTACGATGGCGACCCTGACGCCGGCGGCACCCTCCTCGACACCGCCTCGTGGCCGGGCACCCTGGCGGCGGGGTACACGGCTACGCTGACCACCACGTACCCCGTTCCGTCCCTCGGTGGGGTGCGGCAACTGGTGGCCGCGGCCGACCCGCAGGACCAGATCGCCGAGGCGGACGAGACCAACAACCGCGCCTCGCTGTTCGCCTTTGGTCCGGACCTGGAGCTGGTGGGGGCAGGCGTGGACTACTGGGGCAGTTCCAATGTGGGCCTGACGGCCCTCATCCGCAACATGGGCACCACGGCCAGCCCCGCCACGACCATCGCCTACCGGTGGGAGGCCATCACCGGCACGCTGGCCATCACCGACACCGTGCCCCCGCTGGAGGCCGGCCAGGCCATCACCCTCACCACGCCCTGGGACTACGGGGCATTGGCTCAGGGGAGCTACGGGCTGGTTGCCGTCGTCAACGAGGGCCAGGGCGACTTCGCTGAGACGTTCACCGACAACAACGTTGCCGCACTCACCCTGGACGTTTTGCCCGATCTGGCCGTGAGCCCGCTGTACCTGTGGACAGAGCCGCTACCCGACGGGCGAGTGGTCATCACGGGCACCGTATACAACTTCATATCCCAATAACATGCTACCGGGCGGCGTCCTCGCCGCCCTGACGGGGCGAGGACGCCCCTTAAGAGCAATTATTTGGGATCTACCGAACTTCGGCAGCGTGGCCGCACCGCCAGTGGAGGCAGCTTTCTATGTGGACGATCCCTTCACTGACACGGCGCGCATCAGCGTGACGACGCTGCCGGAATTAGACGCCGCTGGATACGCTGTCGTCACGACCACATGGAACGTCCCGACATTCGGACAACACTCTTTCTATCTGACGGTGAACTCCGGCTGGACGGTCACCGAGACCACATGGGCCAACAACCTGGCCAGCATGTATGGTGCCTCAGCTTGCACAGCACTGGGGGTGGACTTCGACTGCAGTTGCACAGTGGACGTTGCTGACATCCAGGCTGTCGCCAGCCGCTGGCGCTGCAAGTGCGAAGATGCCTGCTATAACTCGCTCTACGACCTCGATCACGACTGCGACATTGACATCGTGGACATCATGCTGGTGGTGAAGCATTGGGGGGAGAGTTGCGGGTGAGGAGGCGGTTTGGACCGCGAAACATGCGAAAGGCCACGAAAGGCACGGACAGCTTTCGTGGCCTTCGCTTTGCGCCCTCCCACATTCAGCTTCCTCCAGCTTGTCAGATGCCAGGAAACAAGTAATAGTCGCAGAAGCGTCCTTCGGAGGTGAAATAAGGTGATCGTACGTATCAAGCCGTAGGGGCTTGAGATCATCATGGTGACAGGTGGAGGTGATCGACTTTCAGGGGAACGAAGTGGTGTGGCTGATGACGCTGGGCGCGGCAAGATGAGTATAGCAGGAGGTGAAGAGGTGGAACTGCAGCATAAGGCTCTCGAATGGTGGGGTGACTGATGTAATCGTTGACGCATCCCACAAGTTCAACCTGGACTTTGATGATGCCTACCAGTATGCTGCGGCAGAGAAGTACAACCTGATCATCGTGAGCTTTGACGGCGACTTCGACCGCACCGAACGCGGAAGGAGAACCCCGCCAGAGGTGCTGCAGAGGTGATTGAGAGATTCTCGGCCAGTAAGCGGTGCAGCATGGGCCACCACCGTCACCACTTGCAAGGCGGCTTCCCCCTCCCGCTTACTGGTCCGCAACTACTTCCCATCTGCACTGACGGCTTCCCTAAGCCCTCACTCCCTCGCCCACGTCGACAGGGCGGCGGCAAAAGCTTCCTGGTCCAGTTTGCTCCCCCATATCGTCGCCAAAGCGGGTATCCGCCCCGCCTGCCAAAAACCCAGAGGCCACAACAACTGCTCCTGGTGCGCTTCGGCTTTCGACGAGCCTTCGGCCCGAGGCACCTCAGGTGGGGGCTGAGGACAGGCGGCGCTTCGCGCCTCAGAATGACACCCTTAGAGCTACGGGTAATCACCGGCTTACTTCAACTTGACCGGAGACAGGAATGGGGCTATATTCTCATCATCCAGACAGAGTGGGGGGAACTTGGCGCCTGCAGCAGGGTGGCGAAAGGGAAGCTGTATGTTGCGGACGAAGATCGTGGCTACTATTGGCCCGGCCAGCCGGGAGCCAGACGTCCTGCGTGCCCTCATCCAGGCCGGGATGGACGTGGCCCGCCTGAACTTTTCTCACGGCGACCAGGAGTACCACGGCGAAAACTTGCAACGCATCCGCCGGGCCGCCCAGGAGGCCGGCAAGCCGGTGGCCGTGCTCATGGACCTGCAGGGGCCCAAGCTGCGCGTGGGCCGGCTGCCGGACGAGGGGGTAACCCTGGTGCAGGGGCAGGAGGTGACCCTCACTGCGCGGCCCGTCATCGGCCGGCCGGGGCTTATCCCCGTGCAATACTCGGGCCTGCCGGCTGCCATGCACGCAGGCGATCGCATCCTCCTCGACGACGGCCTGATGGAGCTGACCGTGCTGGAGAGCAGTTCGCAGGATGTGCGCTGCCAGGTGCTGGTCGGTGGGGTGTTGCAGTCGAGCAAGGGGATCAACCTGCCCAGGGCCTCGATCTCCATCCCGGCTATCACGGACAAGGACCGAGATGATTTGCGCTTTGCCCTGGAGCAGGGTGCGGACTGGATCGCCCTCTCCTTCGTGCGCTCGGCTCGGGAGGTGCTGGAGCTAAAGGAGATGATACGCGGGCACGGCGGCGAGTTTCCCACGCCTGTGGTGGCCAAGATCGAGAAGCCGGAAGCGGTGGAACACATTGATGAGATCATCGCGGCTGCGGATGCCATCATGGTGGCCCGGGGGGATCTGGGGGTTGAGACGTCGTCGGAAGAGGTGCCCATGATGCAAAAGATGATCATCCGCAAGTGCAATCAGGCCGGCAAGCCGGTCATCACGGCGACGCAGATGCTGGACTCCATGATCCGCAACCCGCGACCCACCCGGGCCGAGGCCAGCGACGTGGCCAACGCGGTTCTGGACGGTACGGATGCCATCATGCTATCCGGCGAGACGGCCGTGGGGAAATACCCGCTAGAAGCGATGCGGACCATGGTCAAGATCGCCTGGCACGCAGAAGCCACCGGCTCAGCCTCCTTTCGCGCGGAGTTGACCCTTCGCGCCAGGCCCCGCACCATCGCCGAGGCCGTGGCTCACGCCACCTGCCAGACTGCACAGGACCTGGGGGCCGCCGCCATCATCACGCCCACTGTGTCCGGGTCCACGGCCGGCCTGGTGGCACGCTACCGGCCTGAGGTGCCCATCGTGGCAGTCACGCCCTCGCCGGCGGTCCAACGGCGCCTCATGCTAACCTGGGGGGTGTACCCGCTGCTGGCCCCCCGGGTGGATAACACGGATCAGATGATTGCCGACGCCGTGGCGGCGGCGCGGGAGGCCGGATACGTGCGAAAGGGCGACCTGGTAGTGGTCACCGCGGGAGCTGCCGGGTACTCCCCCGGTACGACCAACTTGATAAAGGTTCAAGAGGTTGCCTGAATCTACATTAAGCGCCTGGCCGGAACCGCAAGAGTGCCCCAATACCACCCAGCTTGGCCAGCCTCTCGCCGGCCTGGCCGTCCAGGAATCTCACCTCGCACCCCTGGTCGAAGGCTTGATCGGCTACGGCCTGCACGATGTCCATTACCGGCGCCAGTTCTCCCCCGCAATAGCTGCACATTTCCTGCTCGCGCACCGTGAGGTGGCCGCATTGCCGGCAGCGCTTGCCGCTTTCGGCAAAGCCCTCCGTCACCAGGAGGATGTGTACCTGACCCTGTTGCACGGCGCGGAGTGTGCCGGGCAACGCCACCACGCCCAATCCCTGGGCGCCGGACTCGCTTTCCACCCGCTCCACCAGCTCCAGCGCCTCTTTTTGCACCAGTTCATCCACCACGCGCCTGGTGTGCTCGTGGACCATCTTGGTGCCCGCCGTCATGCCAAGGGGGAAAGTCCCCACCAGCCGCTCTCGCAGATAGGGGTGGAGATACTCCTCGAACTGGCTTACCAGCTCTTCGGTCCCGGCTACGAGCAACTTGTCGAATTTGATCCGCTGGTACAGGTCAAAGATGCGGTCGGCCGTCGTTTTCAGATGGTGCGTGACAGCCTCGTTATGCCGGCGCTGCAAGCGGGCCTGGGCCCATCCCCCCTGATCATGGCGCTTGGGTATCTCGGTCAGGACATCGCTGGGCTCCTCGATCTGGTCGCCACGGGTGACGAACACCCGGGCCTTGCGCTTCCCAACCAGCACCGTGCACACCGGCTCATAGTAGGTCAAGATGCTGAACAGGGGCTTCACGTAAGGTTGGTGATCGAGGTGCACGTGGTTGCCCACCCTGCGTGGGAAGGCGTAGGCCTGCCAAAAGTTGTCGGCGGAGCACGCAAAGGCCACCACACCTTGACCGCCGCGCACTCGCTGGTCGCGCACGAAGGCCCGAATCCGCTCCACGTCACGCTCGACGGATTCCATTTGGGCCTTGGTCCAGCGATCACGCTGCTCCTCGATCTGGGCGAGCACGTTCTTGAGGCGCACTTCGACCTTCGCCTCGTCCGGTCGTCCCTTGTCAATGTTCAGGTAGAAACTGGTAACCGGGTAGTCGGGGTTATGGTACTTGGAAAGTTGCTCCAGCTCAATGCGGGTCAGCATAGTCGGTCCCTCCCGGCATGGCATTCCGGCCTGGTCCCGATAGTCGGGCAGGTCAATTATACTCAATTCCGTCCGAGATGTCCACGCCGGTAGTCTCCCGCTTTCGTGTGGAGGGTATTGCAGGGGATGCGGCTGGCATCGCTTCGGACGCGCATAAAGGACCACCGACCGACGCGGTGCCACATCGCAGTTGGGGTCATTGAGAAGTGGCTTGCTGCCATAGCCGGTGATGCGTAATAGATTGCTAGCCCTTGGCCCGGGCACAAGCCGCGCACAACGTGGTCTCGGGAAGAATGGCTAGCCGCTCCGGCTGAATCTCTGCCCCGCAACTCTCACAGTACCCGTAGGTTGCCTCATCTATGCGGTCCAACACCTGCCTGATGGAGGCTTCTCGGGCTTCCAGGCGTCGCAATAGTGCCCAGTTCAACTCCCAGTCGTAGATGGAGGGATCACCCTCACCCAGGCCGTAGTCGGGCGTAAAGTCCAAACGCTCCTGCAAGCGACGAATCTCATCCTGCAGGTGTTCCAGTTCCTCTTTTAGTCTTTCGTACGGCGTCTTAGCCATAGAATCACTTCCCGACGTGCGCAACAAGGCGCCTGCACCTTGAAGTCTGGGCATGATGCCTCGCTCAGCTCATCTGTCCCGAAGGTGATTGAACCAAGGCTTGAGTTCTCATCTGCTCCCGCCGGGCCCCCTCGCCCGTCCGGACACATCGAGGTCCGGCGGCATAGTCCATCGCCCTGGCCGCGAAGTGGCGAAGGCCAATCGGCCGCGAACGTAAGGTGGCAGATAGATCAAGCTTGCACCGGTCCCCCGTCGTGCGTCATCTCACGATGGCACCAGAGGGTGCGCGGGGACCAAATCAGGATCAGGGATACCGGTCGTTCGTGCGGCTGGCGCTCAGGCTCAGCCGTTTTCCGGGGCCAGTTCCGCCAGGCTGTTGTTGAGGGTAGATTGGAGCACGCGCTCAGCCTCTTCCAGCTCGATGTTCTTGACGAGGGCGATCTCGCCGGCCAGCAAAGCATTGGCTCGTTCCAGGAGGGCCGCATCCTTGGCTGTGAGACCGCTCTCATGGCGCAACCACGTGAGGTCGCGCACCACGGAACCAATCAGCTCCGGGTCGGCCGATCGCAGTCGCTCTTCGACCTGAGCCTGGCGCTCCTTATAGTCCTCGGGGAGGCTCTTGGGTGGTTCCTTTAGGATCGCCAGAACCTTCGACAGCCTCCCAGTCTTCATGGCAGGTCTGAGTCCAACCTGCTCCGCGTTCTTCACGGGTACCAGGAGCCGCATATCGCTGCCGAGGAGGGAAATCACGTAGTAACGGCTGTACTCATCGAGCAAATCCAGTTGCTCTATGGCCATCACCACGCCGGCTCCATGCGCTGGATGCACTACCTTGTCGCCTACGGCAAACATCTCCTTGCCTTCCTCTCATCAATCAGGGCATTTGGACCTGATCCCTAGACCGATGGCCACGGGTTTGGCGCCCATCCGGGAAATGCCCCGCTGCCCGGTGGGGCGCTGACAAGGGACCTCATGTAGGCATCGCCAGATAGGCTGCTAAAGTGCGGCTCCATGCCTTGCGAATAACGTCCCCCACTCATGCCTGGTGAAGTCTAAACCGGAGTGCTTGCACATGGCTGCCGAACAACTGAGCAGGCACTCTGTCACCCTCCATTTGCGGATGCTCAGCGGCGCTTGCTCTGCTGTCGCTGACGACGCCAGAGCCGGCGCTGGGCCTTGCGGATCGCCTTGCGCTTCTGAATCCGCCGCTGCTCGCTCTTGGACACAAACCAGCGCCGCCGCCTGTAGGTGCTAAGAATGCGGCTCTGGGTTACCTCTTTACGAAATCGCTTGAGCAAGCTGTCAAAAGATTCCCCAGGACGTAACTCAACAGTCATGCGCCCAGTCTCACCTCCTGACTGACAAAACAAATCTCGGCCATCCCACCCTATTTCGACGCACATGGTGGACAACCGAGATTGCCACCTGCCCGCAAGGTTTGCTTCACCCACAGGGCAAGATTCCAGGTCGTTTGGGCACGGGCCGGATGGGTAGCCCTCAGTCGCAAAACCAACAACTTGCGGGGTCCCCGTCCGACACGTGTATGTGACGCGGGACCTCGACTCTCCTTCCTCCGCAGTACCTCTCGGCTGACCGCAGGGTTGCAGGATCTGCCTAATATAATTATACACCAATAGCCTGTGGAGGTCAAACAATGGTTTATCGATCAGGCTTCCCGATGTTTTGACCCTCAGATCTGGTTTGCAGCGCTACGGCTTGGAAAGCTATAGCTTGAGGGTGCTCAAGAACACGGGCGTTGCCTTTCCAAGTCCACGTGGCTCGTCATAGGCAGTATGACCCAACGGTCCCTCCGTCACAGAATCGGAAAGCCCTGTGATCAATCAGGGCTTTTCGCTGCTTTTGACCTTTGAGACCCCGGCTTCGCCCCTCCCCCTACCCCCTTGCCACCCACGCGGGGGAGAAGGGGATAGGGGGATTAGGGGGGCGTACGCCATACACACGTTCCTGACGCCAGCGGCCTCATGGGGGACTTCGGAAGTCCCTACTTGTTAAGGAGCTGAAAAGCCCTGTGGGTCAATTTGGCGTAAACGGTGGAAGCGGGTATAATAGGCCCGCGTCTGACAGCCTGGCTCGTGCCCCAAAAGGCTCGAGCCCCTTGCGGCACCTGCGCAGCCCGGCCCAGGGGGCCTTGGCCGGCGGGTGAGGGTGCGCCACAAACGGCAGAGCATATGGACGAGTCTCAGACTGTGCGGGTGGGTGACAGGCGGGCAGACCGTCCTGCATGGACGTCTCCGCCCGACTTTGTGCCCACCGAGGAACAATTCGCGCTGGCTCTGGCTTTCATGGGCGCGGTGGCGGTGTTGCTCCTTGCCGCTTACCTGCGTCTGACCTCACTGGACCTGATACAGTTCACCCGCCACGAGGTCGCTCAACTGCGGCTCAGCTCGCAATGGCTGCAGCAGGCGGGTATTGAGATTCCCCAGACCGACGGGGGTGCTGGGGCATCACCGGTCGCCGTCTACCTGCTGGCGCTGCCTCTGGTTGTCTCCGGCGATCCCTTGCTGGCAGCCGGGTTCGTGGCGTTGCTGAACGTCGCGGCTGTGGCGGTCGGCTACCTGCTGGCCCGACGCTACTTCGGCGAGGGCGTGGCCTTGATCTCCGCGCTCCTATACGCCGTGGCCCCGTGGGCCGTGATCTTTGCCCGTGGCCTGGACGCGGCGGCGTTCCTGCCGCTCTTCGCGGCGCTCTTCTTCTACGCGCTGTTCGCCACTTTCATCGAGCGGCGGTCGTGGTTCCTGGTGCTGGCTGGGTTCTGGCTGGGGGTGCTGCTCCAGGTACACCCGGCATCAGCCTCGTTCCTACCGGTCTTCGTCCTTGCTCTCATCATCTACTGGCGCCGGCTCAAGTCGTTGCCGTTCATCGTCAGCCTCATCGCCTTGGGGTTGACACTGTGGCCTAGCTTGAGCTACGCAGCGGCCCATGGGTGGTCCAGCCTGCGGATGCTGGTGCCGGGAGGGGGGCCAGGAGCTGAGCTAGATCTGGCCAGCATCCAGTACGGCCTGCAGATTGCCACCGGTGCCGGTCTGCAGCACCTGGCCGGCCAGGGCATGTGGCGTTTCCAGGCAGGTCGGCTGGCGCTGGGTTGGCTGGACCTGATGGAGCAGGCGCTCATCGTACTGGGCATCATCCACCTCTTCGTGGCCATCATCGCCGACGGGGTTAGGGCCTGGGGGCGTCCCACCCCCAGCCGTGCTGTCGGCTACTCCCTGGTGTTGCTGTGGTTCCTGGTGCCGGTGGTGGTCAACGTGCGCCATCGGCCTGACCTGGCGCCTATCCATTTGAGCCTGCTCTACCCCAGCCAGTTCCTCATCGTGGGCATCTTCCTGGCCTCGCTGGCGAGAAGCGTGGCCAGGCTGCTGGACAAGCGTCGGCCCGCCCACGAGCCGGGGCTGCTGGCGCTGGCAGCCGGCTACACCTTGCCCCTGGCCGCCGTAGCTGCTGTGGCGTTGTGGCAGTTCCAGAGCACAGGAGCTTTGCAGGCCTTCCTGGAGCGCAATACGACCGAGGGCGGCTACGGGACGCCTATCAAGTATCCCCTGGAGGTGACCAACAGAACTCGGGAGTTAAGCCGTGCTCTGGACAATCAGCGGGTGATGGTGCTCACAGGGAACCTGGACCTGTCGGAGTCTGATTTGCTGGCAGCGCTGGACTATCTCTTCGGAGCGGACATCCAGCCCAAGTACGTGGATGCCCGGCAAGAGGCCTTCGTCTTCCCGGCCAGCCAGGAGCGCGATAGCCTGTACCTGGTGCTCCCCGGCGACGGCTTGGCCCGGTCAGTGTTGGAGATCTACGCCGAGGAGTTGGAGGACCAAGCGGTGGTCCTGCCGGGCGGCGAGTCGGTAATCCGCTTCTACCGCTTGCCACCCGCCGAGGATGCGTTGCCCCAGGTGGCCCCGGGGATGCCGGTCAGCATGGGGGACGGGCTCAGTCTGCTGCGCATCGAGGCCCCGAGCGTGACGGAGCCAGGCAGCACCCTGCCAGTCACCCTGACATGGCGCATCGAAGAGGTAAGTCCTGAGAGCCTGGGCTACTCCCTCTTCAACCAGCTGGTGGATGACTGGGGCCAGAAGTGGGCGCAGGATGACGGCACCGGGTACAGCCCGTACCAGTGGGAGGCGGGCGAGACGGTGGTGAGTTGGTACCGTTTGCAGGTGCCGCCCGAGGCCCCGCCGGGACGCTGCTGGCTGATATCCGGCATGTATCGCATCTCTGACCTGCAGCGCCTGCCATTGGTGGGGCCGGACGGTCAGGAGCTGGGCAAGGAGTTGCGGCTGGGACCGATCAAGGTGGCGCGGCCCCGAGCCGTGTGGGAGGCGGAGGCAGTGGCCATGGAGCATGAAGCCAAAGCGGATCTGGCCGGCAAGGTGACGCTCCTGGGATATGATTTGTCCGACCGCTTCCCGCAGCCGGGCGATCGCCTGCGTCTGGTGCTCTACTGGCAGGCCCAAACCACGATGGAGCGCGACTACACGGTGTTCGCGCACTTGCTGGATGGGGAAGGACGTCTGCGTGCGCAGCACGATGGGCAGCCGCAAGCGGGCCGCTACCCCACATCCATCTGGGCGCCGGGGGAGATCGTGCGGGATGCCTTCGACATCGTCATCCCGGAGGACATGCCGGTGGGCACTTACGAGCTTCGGGTGGGTATGTACGACCTGGCGACGATGGAGCGGTTGGAGGTGCGCGAGGGGCCGCCGGGCGTGATGGACAACAGCATCCTCCTGGCCGAGGTGGTGGTGGTCCCCTGATGGTGCGGTCATTAGAGTGGAATACGTTGTGGCGCCCCGTGGGAGTGGCCGCTCTGGCCCTCCTGAGCAACGGGGTTGTTTTATGGGGCAAGCCGGGCTTGCTGGCTTTCGCCGCCACCTTCCTCCTGACCTGCCTCCTGCCTGGTTACCTCCTCATCGAGACCATCTTGCCACGACGCGAAACCATGGACGGGCTGGAGCGAGCGGCCCTCAGCCTGGGAGCCGGCTACGCCAGCCTGATCCTGGGTGGCCTGGTCATCCACTACCTGCCCAGCCCAGTCACGCCCGGCCTGATCCTCCTGATTTATGACGCCTTCCTGCTGCTCCTCCTGATCCCCTACAGCCGGCGAGAGCGAGGGAGTTCAAGCGCACCGGTCCCCAAACACGTCCTGGTCCAGGCTTCGCTGGTCCTCGCCGTGTCCGCCTTCTTCCGCCTCACCCACCTGGGCTACGCCGAGTTCCAGGGCGACGAGGCCATCATCATGCTCAAGGCCACCGCCGCCATCCAGGGCCGGACCGACGCCATCTTCGTGCACAAGAAAGGCCCGGCCGAGATCCTGATCCCGACCCTCTTCTACGCCCTCCAGGGCCAGATCAGCGAGGGTATGGCTCGATTGCCCTTCGCCCTGGCGATGCTGGCCGGGTTCCTGGCCCTGTACCAACTGGGCCGTGCCACGATCAACCCCTTCGTGGGGCTCATGGCCGGGCTCCTCCTGGCGATCAACGGCTTCTTCGTGGCCTTCGGCCGCATCGTCCAGTACCAGAGCCTGGTCTTCCTCACCTCCACGCTGGCCTTGTTGTGCTACTACCGATTCTGTCAGGACAGGCCCCTGGCGCGGCGCTATCAGTTCCTGGGCACCCTGTTCCTGGGGGTAGGCCTGCTGGCCCACTACGACGCGACCTTCGTCGCCCCAGCCCTGGCCTACCTGAGCTTCCGCCGCTGGCGAGCTCAACCAGGAGCTCTTAGAGGCGACTTGAAGGTGTGGCTGGGTACCGGCGCCCTGTGCGCCGTCCTGCTGGCCGCCTTCTACGTGCCCCTGGTGCGCCATCCCTATTTCCGCACCGCTACCCTGGCCTACCTGACCGATGTGCGGGTGGGTGAGGGATTCCTGTACAACACCCTCAGCAAATCCTTCGACCTCAGCACCTTCTACAACTCTACCTATTACATGGGCTTCCTGGCCCTCACCCTGGCGGCAGAGGTGGTGCGGCACCTCAGGGCCATCTCCCGTCGCCGGGTCGGCCTTCTGCTGAGCCTACTTTTCATCGGCGGCTCGGTGGCGGTCGTGGCGCGCCCCCAATGGTGGCAGTTCGGCGACCTCAACGCAGCGCTCTTCTTCCTGGCGGCTTTCCTCCTCATCTTGCTGGCCCTCCCCAGCCCCTCCACCCCTTGGAAGGCCCACTGGCTGTGGTTCGCCGTGCCCTTCGTCTTCTACGCCTGCCTGATCGGCTCACCCCGCACCCACGTCCACATCGTCTTCCCCGCCTGGACCTTGCTCAGCGCTGTAGCTCTCGATCGCGTGCGCGCCAGTCTCGGTAGCTGCGCGGGCTCCCATGCCTGCGATTCGGCGGCGCGGGAGCTGCCTCTGCTGGGGATTTGCGGTTTACTGAGTCTCAAGGGGGCCCGCTGGCGCTGGGCCGCCGCCCTCGGTTTTGCGGCCCTGTACCTGATGTTCGGATATTACATCTACCTGGTCTTCGTGCGGCACGATGTCGAATACAAGCGGACCTACCCGGCCAGCAAGCATCCCCTCTACTGGGCGGCATATGACAGGCTGCCCTCCACGGGCTGGTTCGGGTTCCCCTATCGGGCAGGCTGGAAGGTCATCGGGGCCCTCTACGGCCAGGGGGTGCTGCGGGGCGACTACGACAGCAACGAGGAGCCGGCTATCACCAACTGGTACACCCGGGGTGCGTGGCGCTGCTCCGAAAGCCCACGCTACTACTTCATCGCCGAGAACGTGCAGGATGAGCGACCTGTCCCCTACGACGTGATCGCCGCTGAGTACGAAGAGATTGGACGGGTCACCGTCGCTGGCCGACCCAGGATCCGCATCTACCAGCGAGCTCCCGCCCCCTCTTTCATCCCCCCCGAAATCGGGGGGGAAAGAGGGGGAGCCATCTACGCCGTGGAAGCCTACGCCGGGTACTACGACCGCCAGCTCAGCAAGCCGACCTTCGACCCGGGTCTGCCCTTCGGCGACCCGCTGGCCTTCATGGAGCACCCGCTGGAGGCGAACCTGGCCGGCAGGGCCAGGCTGCTGGGCTACTCGCTGGATTCCTCCCAGGTGGAGCCCGGGGGCGTGCTGCTGTTGACCCTCTATTGGCAAGGGGTGGCCGAGATGGATCGGGACTACCAGGTATTCGTCCACGTGGAGGCCGGGGGGCGCATCTGGGGGCAGAACGATCACACGCCGGGCACCTGCGAGGAGAGGCACCCCACCTCCAGGTGGCGGCCCGGCCAGGTGGTCGTGGACCGCAGCGTGGTACCCATTGCCCCCGACGCTCCTGAGGGGCGCTATCCCCTCCTGGTGGGCCTGTACGACTGGCAGACGCTCCAGCGGCTTGAGGTCCTCGGTCCCGCGGGCCAGCCTCAGGGCGACAGCGTGCTCCTCGGTGAGGTGACGGTACAACGTGGCCCGTGAGCAATGAGGATGGGAGATGCGTAGTATGAGCTTTTCCGACAAGACCGGGGGGTGGCGAAGCTGGGCCGTGGAAGGGTTCCTGGTACTGGCCGTCTTTCTAGTGGCGTTGATCCCACGGGTCTTGGACCTGGATGTGTTCATCACCGCCGACGAGCTCAAGTGGACCTGCCGGTCCGCCAACTTCCACGCTGCCCTGACCAAAGGTACCCTGACCGAGACCTTCCAGAAGGGGCATCCGGGTGTCATCACCATGTGGCTGGGTGGGCTGGGCCAGCCTGTTGACCCCGAGTCAGCCTGGGCGCGGGCCTGCTATGAGATCCCCCTGGGCAAGCTGGTCAACCTGACCACACATGAGACATTGGCCACGTTGGGTGATCGCCTCTTCGCCGGACGACGACCGGTTGCGGTTTTCGTCGCTCTGGGGATTGCGGGCATCTACCTCCTCGCTGCACGTCTCTTCGACCGTCGGATTGCTTTTCTGAGCGGCCTTCTCGTAGCCTTGGACCCCCTGTACCTGGCTCACTCGCGGGTCCTGCACCTGGACGCTGTGACCACCACCTTGATGACCCTCTCGCTGCTGAGCCTGCTGGTCTACCTCTTGCGACGACCGGCGAGCTTCTACCTGATCCTATCCGGCCTGATGGCTGGTCTGGCGACCCTGAACAAGTCGCCGGCTGGCTTCATGGCCCCCTTCACCGCCCTGCTGGTGGGGGTCATCGGCCTGCGCCGGGGCCAGAGGCCCTGGCCCATGGTTCGCTCATTGGTTCTGTGGGGGTTGGCTGCAGCCGCGATCTTCGTGGCGCTGTGGCCCGTCATGTGGGTGAATCCCGTCCTGGCAATGTCCGGCGTCCTGACGGAAGCTATCGGCTACGCCAGCAGTCCCCACGAAGGGCTGAACTACTTCTGGGGCGCCATCCGGCCCGACCCCGGGCCCTTTTTCTACCCCGTGGCCTGGCTGTTCCGCACCACGCCTTTGGTGCTTCTCGGCTGCCTGGCGGTCCTGCCACGCTTCGCGCGGCGGGAAAAGGAAGGCCAGCACCTGTCCCTCTTGGCGATGGGAGCCTATGTCCTCCTCTTTGGGCTGTTCATGACCACCGGGGCCAAGAAATTCGACCGCTACCTGCTGCCCATCTTCCCGACCCTGGACCTCATGGCTGCAGTGGGGCTGGTCGCACTGTGCGATTGGGTGGCGCGGATATTGAGTGGAGGGGGAGACAAGGAGACAAGGAGACAAGGGGACGAAGAGCGACTTCATAGTTCCTCGTCTGCGCACCTACTTGTTTCCCTTTTGACTTTTTCCCTTCAGGCTCTACTCGTCCTGGCTCATCACCCCTACTACCTGAGCTACTACAACCCCCTCCTGGGAGGAGGGCGCGTGGCCTCCAGGGTCCTGTTGGTGGGCTGGGGCGAGGGCATTGACCAGGCCGCCCGCTACCTGAACCAGAAGCAGGACGCCCAGACTCTCCAGGTAGCCACGCGATACCGGTCGGCCTTCGGGCCTCTGTTCCAGGGCCAGGTCCTCGAGATGGACGACTATGATCCTGCCACGGTGGACTACTTCCTGTTTTACCAGAATCAAATCCAACGCGACCTGGACCCGGAACTCATCCGGCGCTACTTGCAGGGAGGGCCGGCCGAGTACGTGGTCACGATTCACGGCATCAACTACGTCTGGCTGTACGCCAATGACAACTACGTCGCGCCCATGGCCTACATCGAGGCTAACGCCCGCCCTGAGGAGGACGTCATCCTGGTGCGTGGAGATTCCCTCTTCGCTCAGCGGTACCAGGGGGTGGTGCCATTGATCAAGGTAGACCCGGATGGGACCAAGGACGAGGTCCTGGCCGCCTTGAAGCGAGCCTTCCGGGAGCACAAGCGCGTGTGGTACGTGCGCTACGTGGACGTTTACCCCCGGCCCATCCTGGCAACCGTGGATTACGAGCTCACCATCCGGACTTTTAGGTTGGCGCAGCGCCAGTTTCCCGATGTCACGGTAGGGCTGTATCAGGCCCTGGAGCCACCTGCCTTTGGCGGTGAGCCGGCTCTGTACCCCCTGGCGGTGGATTTCGGCGACCAATTGGGGTTGACCGGCTACGGTTTCGTCTCGGAGCCCATCCAGTGGGGCCGGGAGCTGGGGGTGACTCTGACTTGGCAGGCGCGGGAGGGGATGACGCGGGACTACACCGCCTTCCTCCACCTCATCGGCCCGGATGGCCACCGCTGGGCGCAAGTGGACCAACCCATCACCGATCGGGACCTGGTGCCTACCTCTAGCTGGGCGCCCGGCACGACAGTGCGTGACCACTACCACCTGGCCATCCCGGCCGGCACGCCCCCGGGCCGGTATAAGCTCCTGATAGGGGTTTACGACAGCCAGACGGGAAGCCGGCTGCCGGCCACCCTCGGGGGTGAGGAGCTGCCCGACAAGGCATACGCACTGGACGTGGAGGTGGCTCGATCCCTGTTCATCCCGGCCGTGGAGGACCTGGACCTGGCGCAGCGCGTTGAGTGGCCTCTGACTGATTGGATGGAGCTACTGGGCTACAGCCTGATGGGGTCGGCCGAAGGGGGTAAGTCCACCTCCCTAACGCTGGCCTGGAGGGTGTTGAAACAGCCCCCAGGGGACTACCGGCTGCGGCTGGAGCTACGCGACGTCAGCGGTGCGCTGGTGGCTCAGGGGACCTTCGATCCAGCCGGCCCTGCCTATCCCACCAGCCAGTGGGAGCCGGGTGAGGTGGTGCGTGGCTGGTATGATCTGCTTCTCAATGGCCGGGCGCTTGCAGGGGAAGGCCAGCTCTATGTCAACTTAGTGGACCCGGCAGGCCAGCCCCTGTGGCCTGAGAGCGTGCCCGTGGGACCGTTGGGGGTGGCCGGTCCGCAGCGGATATTCGAGCTGCCTGGTCAAGTCCAGCACCCATTGCGCGTGGACCTGGGTGGACAGGTGCGCTTGTTAGGCTACCACGTGGCCGAGCGCCGGGTCAAGCCTGGAGACACGATCCACCTGACCCTCTACTGGCAGGCCCAGAAGCTAATGGACGTCTCCTATACCGTTTTCGTGCACCTGCTGGACGAATCTGGGCAAATGCGGGGGCAGGTGGACACGCTGCCTGTGGGCGGGGCGCGTCCCACAAACTCGTGGTTGGCCGGCGAGGTAACTGTAGACACCTACAAGGTGACGGTGGCGCCTGATGCGCCTCCGGGCCGGTACACCTTCGCCGTGGGCATGTACGACCTGGCCACGCTGCAGCGGCTGCCGGCCTTCGACGCCAACGGCCAGCGGCTCCCCGACGACCGGGTCCTCCTGGGCCAGGTAGAGGTGCGGCCGTGAGGGACGAAGAGGGCCGCCACTGCAAGCTGCTGCTCTTGAGCGCCATCTTCCTCCTGGCGCTCTTGCCCCGGCTCTGGGCACCCTCCCCCTTCATCACTTGGGACGAGCCAACCTGGACATACCGTTCCCTCAAGTTCCTGGCGGCCTTGCGGGCGGGGGATGGGGCTGGGACCTATCTAACGGCCCATCCGGGTGTGGTGACCATGTGGGCCGGAGCGCTGGGGATCGCCGGACCCATGGCTCTCTCCCCCGGCGCAGGGGATGACCTGGCCTGGGTTGGCCAGCTGCCGACTTTTGAGGAGGACGATGTGGCCCTGCTGGCCCGGCTCACCCCCTGGTTACCCCCCGCCAGGCTGCCCATCGCCGTGCTCACCGCTCTCGCGGTGGTGGGCGCTTGTCGGCTGCTCCACTGGTTGGTGGATCAGCGGGTGGCGTTCCTGGCAGGGCTACTGCTGGCCCTCGACCCCTTCTTCCTGGCCCACTCGCGGGTGCTGCACGTGGATGCCCTCATGGCCGGTGCCATGCTGCTCTCGGTCCTGAGCACACTGGTTTACCTGCAACGGCAGGAGACCGTTTACCTGCTGCTGGGAGGCGCGCTGGGCGGAGTGGCCGCCCTAGAGAAATCGCCGGCCCTCTTCCTGGTCCCCTTCACTGCGCTGCTGGTAGCCGGCGCGAGCGTACGCCGCCAGGACCTCGGTCTTTCGACGCTGTGGTGGGCCATGCTCACCCTGACCCTGTGGGGCCTGGCGGCGGGAGTGACCTATCTCGCCTTGTGGCCCGCCCTATGGGTTGACCCTGGCGGCACCCTGGGCCGCATGTGGGCTTACGCCGCCCAGTCTGCGGGCAAGCCCCGGGAGGCGGTCTTCTTCTGGGGGCGCATCCAGCCCGACCCCGGTCTGGGCTTCTACCCCTGTGCCATCCTTTACCGCCTCACCCCGCTGACCTCCCTAAGCCTGGTGGCCAGCCTGCCGGCCCTGGTCAGGGGCAGGCGTCAAAGCCGCGGGCCGCTCCTGGCACTGCTGGCCTACGCGATCCTTTTCACTGCTTTCATGGCCAGCGGGGCCAAGAAGTTCGAGCGGTACATCCTGCCCGTCCTCCCGGCTCTGGACATCCTGGCGGCTGCCGGGCTGGTCTGGCTGGCCGATGAGTCGCTCCGGGTGTTAAAGAAACGGGAAGGTGGGCGACAGCCTTCCCGTCCGTTGTTAGCTCTCGCGCCTATGCTCCTGGTTGCCCTCCTGATCCAAGGTGCTTCGATCTTGCCCTACCACCCTTACTACTTGGCCTACTACAACCCACTGTTGGGCGGCGGGGCGCAGGCGGTGCGGCGGTTGCCGGTGGGTTGGGGCGAGGGGATGGACCAGATCGCCCAGTACCTCAACCAGAAACCGGGCCGGGCGGAGCTGAGAGTGGCCACGCCCAGCGTGACCCTGCTGGCCCCCCTGCTCCAGGGGCATACGGTCCGCGCCCGCGAGTGGCAGGAGGCGGATTACATGGTGCTGTATGTGGACGACGTGCAAATCCGCCAGCCGGACGTGGTCACCCGCTTCTACGGCTTACAGGAGCCAGAGTACGTGGTACAGCTACACGGCATTGAGTATGCCTGGATCTACCGCATCCCCCAGCGATCTTTCCTGATCAGGGGTAGATAGGTCTGGCGGGCGATCACGCCTCCTCTCACGGCTTCCATGCCGTCTAAGTAGACGCGCAGCTCAAAGGTGTCCCCCCAGGCCGCCCCCTCTTCGGCTTGCAGTACGATGGGCACCACGCCTGCCGGCGGAGGCACCATCAGGCTGAACGTCTTCGTGCTATCCCCGAAGACGATAGGGCCCGTGACGGCGCCCGTGACCGTGCTGGGGGCGGAGATGCTGCCGTAGCTCACCTCCATAGCTCGGAAGGCACCCCGGCCGACCAGGATGGGCAAACTTGGGTCGCCCAGGCTGACCCATGGCGTGGAAGGTGTGGCTGTGGGTGCAGGTGTGGCCGTGGCAGTGGGCGTTGGAGGAAGGGTAGAGGTGGGGGTCGGTGTTGCCGTCGGCCCAGGCCCACTGCGGTGCAGGATGAGCCCGCCTGTGCCCACCACCCAGCCGGTGCTGGCATCCACGAAGTGGGCCCCCCGCAGGCTGCGCGTGGTCAGCCCCTCGGCCTCGCGCACCCAGGTGACACCTCCGTCGGTGGTGTGCAGGATGAATCCCTCGTCGCCCACAGCCCAACCGTTGTTGGCGTCCACAAAGTAGATATCGTTGAGGGTCTTGGTGGTTTGGTGGGGTGCCTGTTCCGTCCAGGTGGCTCCCCCGTTGGTGGTGTGCATGATATCGTTGCCGGCCGCCCACCCCAGGTTGGCATCCACGAAGTGGACGGCGTAGAGGCGGTTACTGGTCCCGCTCTCCTGGCTGTGCCACGTAAACCCGCCGTCGATGGTATGCATGATGACACCCTCGCTGCCGACCGTCCAGCCGTTGTTGGCATCGGCGAAGTGGATGTCGAAGAGCCCTACGCCGGCCCCGGTGTTGTGGCGCTCCCAATCCGCACCCCCGTTCGTCGTGCGCAGGACCCGGCTGTTGCGGGCCGACACCCAACCCAGGTTGGCGTCCAGGAAGTAGACGCCGGTCAGGGTGGCGTCCGTTCTCTTTTCCTGCTTGCTCCAGGTGATGCCGCCGTTGGTGGTGTGCAGGATGGTGCCGTTGACGCCCACGGCCCACCCGGTGTGGGCATCCACAAAGTACACATCCTCGAGCCTGTACGGGAAGTCACAGCGCTCCTGAACCCACGTGATGCCACCGTTGGTGGTGCGCAGGATGAGGCAGTCATCGTCGTTCTCCCCGCCTACCGCCCAGCCGATGTTGGCATCCACGAAGTAGACGGCTCGCAAAGTCTGACCCGTGCCGCTATATTGCACCGTCCAGGTACCGCCATCATCCGTCGTAGCCGGATGGCTCGGTTGTGGCTGCGAGAAGGCAGGAGCGCCCCACCATATGGCGATGATGATCACGACCACCATCAACAGCAGGCTCACAGCCGAGCGAAGATTCGTCCTCTTGATCACGTAAGCACCTCCTTGATGAGCTCACAACTCGCTCTTGGTCAACTACATGTTGAGCCACTTCTGTGCTATAATTGGCCGTAGTCAGGGTAGCAGTTTATAAATCTTGATAACAGGACCGGGCCGGACGAAGGCCGACAGGTAGGTGGCGGGACCGTAGACCTGGTCAAAGATGAAAGGTGGCTTCTCATCGCCCTTGTAAGGCCGGAATTCCTGGATTAGCTGAGCCTCGGCATCGAGGGTGGCGTAGAAGGCCCGGCGAGCAGCATCCTTCTCCGGATCCAACAACCTGCGGTCGTAGGAGAAGCTGCTGATGACCATGTACTCGAAACCCTGCTCCCGGTAGTAGGACAGGGGATGCTTGTACAGGCTGGTCGTGCCCACCACGGTCAGGTCATACCTGCGTCGGGAGCGCGGGGCGTAGTGATCGGCCCCGGCCAGCTCAGGCCCGTTGGACTGGGTGATTATCTTCGCTCCGGCCGGGATGTTGGCTTCGATCCAGGTCTTGGCCAGGGTGCGGGTGTCCGTCCGGGTCAGCAGAAGGTCATGGCGCACCGTGTCAGAGACGGGCTGAAACAGGAGGAGGATGGCAACCGCCACCACGGTCATCGCCCGGCCACGGTCACCCGGGGGCAGACGATCGAGGGCTGACCACACGGTCATCGCCGCCAGGATGGTCAGCACCGGCAATGCAGGGATGAGGAACCGGGCGAAGATCAGGAGTTGACGTCCTATGTAGAGGTAGAGGATCAGGGGGAAGGAGGCCAGCACTAGGTCCTCTCGCCAGTGTCGGGCCAGGGCGACGAGCACGGCCAGGATAGAGAGCAGCGCCAGCGGCATGCCCATGCCCCACAGCAAGGTCTTGAGGTAGAAGAGCCAGCCAGGGGCCGGATCCAGTTGCAGGCCCTTGAAGCCGGTGGCCCCCCGGGCGATGAGGGTTTCCAGATCGGCCCGAAAAGCCGGCCAGTCGAGGACGGTGTATGGGGCGGCCAGGAGGTAGGCGCCTGCGCAGGCTCCCAGGGCAACCGTGAGCCGGCGGCTCATCAGGCGGGCGGGCCAGTCGCGGAGCTGTGTCCCCTCTTCTGACGCGCCTGTACGCGGCAAGGGGCGAACACTTCGCTCAGTAAGAGGCGAGCGTGCAAGCGCGTCGCTCAGCAGGTGGGCCAGCAAGAGGGGGACCAACAGGAGCAAGCCGGTGTACTTGGTCGCCGTCGCCAGGCCGATGCAAACGCCAGCCAGCACGTAGTCGCGGAGCCTGCCGCGCTGCAAAACGCGCAGGATGAAGAACAGCGCCAGCGTCACGAAGAAGGTGGCGGGCACGTCGTTGACGGCGTAGTGGGAGTCGCGGGCGTGGAGGAATGCCCCGGCCAGGAGGGCGGCTGCCAGCAGGCCCGTCTTGCGGTCATAGGCCAGCCGGCCGAGGGCATAGGTAACGACCACCGTGGCCGTCCCCAGCAGGGCGCTGGTGTACCGGGCCAGCAGGTAGACCGGCGTAGGATCGGTCGCCGCCCAGTCCTGGAAGGCCGTGACCGACTCGAAGGTGCCCAATCCGCGACCGGCCAGATACCACAGGCCGTAGAGGGTGCCGAGGAGGTACTTGAAGAGGGCCGGATTGTTGAAGCGCTGGGGGTTCAGGTCGCCGCTCAAGAACCCAAGAGCGGTATCAACGTACTGGTGCTCGTCAGGGTGGTAAGTGAAAGGGAGGCCGAATCCGATGCCCCAGATGCGGAGCAAGAAGGCCACTATCACTACGGGCAGGAGAAATTCCAGGTCCCGGCGAGATACCATGTTCCTCCCAGGGGCTAGTCGTCAAAGTGCCCTTTGGAGTACATCAGCAAAGGCTCACCCACTCCAGGTAACCGCTATGCAGGAGGTGGCAACAAAACTCCTCCCCCTGTGAGGGGGGAGGCTGGGGAGTAGGTGCTCTTCGAGAGCAACCTCACTCTCCCCTGGTCCTCCCTCAAAGGGAGGGGCGCAGGGCAATTATACCTATCTGGGATACCGGAGTCAACCAAGCATGGTCCGGCTGGGTGAAAGGTGAAGGGCTGATGTGGCACAAACGTTGGCCGACGAGCGAGTGGACCTGTCTGTCCCCTGTCCTGGCGTCAGGCCAGGGGACAGGTCCACGCCGGAGCAGAGCGGGCTACCTGCCGTGCAGAGGAGGTGGCAGGTGGGCGGTAGGCTACTCGGGCTTCCGCTCTCTGTCGCTGGAGGTGGTGGGGATCACGGTGGAGAGCTCCGTTTCAAGTGATCGCCAGAGCATGGATGAGGGGCTATGAGTGAGGCAACGTGGACGGCCGAGGTGCGAACGCGCCTGGCCCGGCTGAACCCGGGTGAGATAGTGGCCCGCTACGGAGACCTGATCGCCGTGGCACTCCTCATCTGGGGGCTATTCTTCTATCTCAACAACATTGACGGCTGGCTCATCAACGACGATGAGGGCTCGTATCTTTACGCCGCCTGGCGCATCAGCCAGGGCGAACTGCCATACCGCGACTTCCTCACCCCTCAGCTCCCTGTCTTCCTGTATTCTGGCGCCCTGCTGATCAAGCTTTTCGGGCCTTCGGTCCTGGCCCTGCGCACGGTCAGCGCCTGGCTAAGCCTCTTGTCAGTGGCGCTGCTCTACCTGACGGCCCGCCGGCTGTTCCGGCGGGAAGTGGCACTCATCGCTGCCCTGGCTTTCCTCATGCATCCGGACCTCTACCTGGAAGGCCGGGTCTACCGGCCTGAACCGTACATGCTGTTCTTCGCAGCAGCCGGGCTGTACGCCTTCGTCGAGGCTACCTTTGGCCATCGGCGCTGGCTGCTCGTCGTAGCGGGGCTGCTGTTCGGTGTGGGAACCCTGGCCAAGCTGTTCGTCTTCCTCCCCCTGGTGGCCTGCGTCGCCTTCCTGGGCTACCAGGCACTGCGCGGCGAGACGACCTGGCCGGACGCGGCCAAAGACATCGCCGCCCTGGTGGTGCCCTATGGGCTGGTTGTCGTGGGTGTACTCGTCGGGTTCTACCTGCTGGTTACCCCCGCCGTCGCTATGGCCGTGTTCGGTCACCATTTGATGCAGGGTCGCGGCCTCAGCCGATGGGCAATCTTCGTCAAGGGCCTGGTGTTCTACGTGCGCTACGTTCAGGAATATGGGCTCCTCGTGGCCTTCGCCGTCCCGGCCGCCATCCACGCCCTGGTGGGGCAGGATCGGCGCCGTTGGCTCTTTGCCTGGCAGGTGCCCACCGCGCTGGCTTTCCTGCTCCTATCCCGGGAACTGTGGGCCAGGCACCTGCTCTACCTGGTGCCGGGTCTCTCGATGCTCTTCGCCCTGGCTCTGGAACCCATGCTGACCTGGCCCCGGCGCTCTTACCTGCTGCTGGCCCTGGTCGTGGGGCTCACCATCCCCTGGTACCTGGACAACCGTGACATCGCCTGGCGCTCGGAGACGGGCACCTGGCGCCTGGCCGACTTCATCGCCGCTCACACCGCGCCGAACCACCATGTGCTGGCCGACTACTCGGGCCTCAACTTCTACGCCCGGCGCAAGAGCACCTACTCAGGAACCTCTCTGTCAGCCGGGGCCACGAGGAGCGGTCAGATCACCGCTCGGCGCCTGATCGAAGAAATGCAGGCCAATGATGTCAAGATGGTCATCGTGGATCAGTCGCAATACTCCCACCTGCGGTTCCTGCACGATCGCGCGCTGCTCGAACGCTATCTGGAAGAGGACTTTCGCCTGCTGGGCACCTTCTGGCGCAACCACCAGGTGTTCAATATCTACTGGACCAAGGACCAGCCGTTCCCGGGCCTGGGGGTGAACTTCGAGAACGGCCTGACCCTGCTGAGCGGCAACCTGATGGAGAACCTCGTTGAGTCCGGTGGTCAGGTGGAGGTGCGCCTGCGCTGGCAGGCCCAGGAAGACCTACGACAAGACTACATAGCCTTCCTCCATCTGGAGGACCAGCGAGGGCACCTGTGGGGTCAGGGAGATGGGCCGCTGATTGATTCGCGAGAGCGGATGACCTCCGGCTGGGACCCGGGGGAGATCAACGTGGACCGCTACACGCTCCAGGTCTTACCCGGCACCCCGCCCGGCGAATACCAACTGCACGTGGGTCTCTACCGCCGCAATGTCCTCTCACGCGTGAACATCGTGGACGCGGTGGGCAATCCCGTGGGCACCGAGTACGCCCTGGGGACCCTGCAGGTCACGCGGCCAGCCAGCCCCGCGTCACCGGAGACTTTGGAGATCCCCCGGGCCTTGCAGGCCGACCTGGGGGACACGGTGCGCCTCCTGGGCTACGGTGGCCTGGGTGAGGAGACCGTGCGGGCCGGGGATACCGTCTCCCTCTCCCTGTTCTGGCAGGCCCTGCGGGACATCCCGACCAACTACTCCCTGCGCCTGCAGCTCAGAGACGCGGAGGGGCGGCTGGCCGCCTCCCAACTCCTGCCCCCAGCCGGCGATGCCTTCCCTACCAGCCAGTGGCGCCAGGGCGACGTCATCCGGGGCCGCTATGACCTGCTGGTGGATGCGACGGCGTCGGCTGGCCGCTACCAACTCGTGCTCAACTGGGTAGAGGCGGACACCGGCCAGCCCCTGGCCGAGGCCGATATCCCTCTGGGCCAGGTAGAGGTGACCCAGCTGGAGCGGCAGTTCCAGGTGCCCTCCATCTCAACGCCCCTGCGGGCCGACCTGGGGGAGCGCATCGCCTTCCTGGGTTACGATCTGGGGACGCCCCAGGTGGAGCCCGGCGGGACGGTGCGACTGACCCTCTACTGGCAGGCTCGTGGGCAGATGAAGACCAGCTACACCGTCTTCACTCACCTGCTGGACGAGCGGCAGCGCATCCGGGGGCAGCGGGACAGCCTCCCTGCGGAGGGTGCACGGCCCACCACGGGCTGGCTGCCGGGAGAGGTGATCACCGACGAGTACGCCATCCCCGTGGACCCGGATGCTCCTCCCGGGGAGTACGTCCTGGAGATCGGGATGTACGACGCCCTCACGGGCGAGCGGTTGCCCGTGGTGATGGACGGGGTGCGCGTCCCCGGCGACCGGATTTTGCTGGCAAAGGTGGAGGTACGCTGACCTGAAGTCTGAAGTCCGAAGTCCGAAATCCGAAATCCCCACCCTTTGGACCGAGGCACTGATCGTCCTGGGCCTCCTGATCCTGGCGGCGGCCCTGCGGCTGTACCGGCTGGCGGAACTGCCACCCGGCTTCCACATTGACGAGGCCTTCAACATGTTTGATGCCCTGCGCATCGCGGGCGGCGAGCGCCCTGTCTTCCTGGAGGCCAATGCCGGGCGAGAGGTGCTCTACAGCTACTTTCAGGCTGTCCTGGTCGTTCTCCTGGGACCGCAGGTCTTCTCCTTGCGGCTCACATCGGCGCTGATCGGGGTCGCCACCGTGGGGCTGACCTATGGCTTCGTGCGCAGCCTGCCTCTGCGGCGCATGACCGCCCTCCTGACGGCCGTGCTCTTGGCGACCAGCTTCTGGCACCTGGCCTTCAGCCGCTTCGGCATCCGGGCCATCACCCTGCCCTTCATCGAGGTGCTGACCTTTTGGTTCTTCTGGCAAGGGGTGCAAGCTGGACGCCTCCGCGACTTTGTCCTCAGCGGCCTCTTTCTGGGTCTGGGTGCCTACACCCATCCGGCTGGCCGGCTGATGCCCCTCATACCCCCGCTCTTTACCGCCTACCTGGCCACGCGCTATCGAGCCCGGGCTAAGACCTACCTGCGGGGCCTGATGCTCATGGCGCTGATGGCCGTGATCGTCTTCCTGCCCCTGGGCGGCTACTTCTGGACCCACCCCTGGGCCTTTCTAAGTCATCCGGAGGAGGTCTCGATCCTCAGCAGCAGGGTGGCGCCGGGGGAGAGCCGCGCTCATCTGTTGGCCGCCAACACCTGGCGGGTTTTGGGCATGTTCACCTGGGAGGGGGACGGTGCCTGGTGGCGCAACCTGGCCGGGCGGCCGGTCTTCGATCCGCTGATGGGCCTGGCTTTCGTGGTGGGGGTGGGGCTGCTCCTGGGCCTGGCCTTCGGTCGAAGGGGGATGGAGGCGAAGCGCGACCTGGCCGTCTTCGCCCTGTTGTGGCTGGCGGTGATGCTGCTGCCTACCTGGCTGACCGATCGGGCCCCAAACTTCTCCCGGGCTATTGGGATTCTACCCATCATCTTGCTCCTGCCGGCCTGGGCCCTGACGGTGGCGTGGGAGTGGGGTGCCGAGCGCTGGGGGCGATGGGCCGACGCAGGCCTGGCGCTAGTCGTGCTGATCAGCGCGGTGTGGACCGCCGACGATTACTTTGTGGTTTATGCCCGCAGCCCGCAGCTCTACTACGCCTACGACCAGGACAAGGTGGACATCGCCACTTACGTCCGTCAGGCCGCAGCCCACGACCGGCTCTACCTGGCGCCCTTCTTGGCCGAACATCCCACGGTGCGCCTCCTGACCCGAGATGCTGACGCGCCTGCACCTTCGGCTCTTCTTTTGGCGACGCAGCTGGCGGAGCCGCGTGCAAGCGCGTCAGTGAACTTGCCTTCTTTCGACATTCGCGAGGGTCTGGTCCTGCCCGGGCGTGAAGGCGATCGGGGAGCGCGCTACGTTTTCTGGGCGCGGCGGCCGGAGCCGGCTGCTGAGACCGCCCTGGCCGGGCTGGCGGAGAAGGAGGTGGTGCCCGATGCCCAGGGGAACCCCATGTTGATCGTGTATCACGTCCCAGCCCGGCGACTGCCGACGACCGAAGCACCCCTGCTAACCCTGCCCGCAGAGCTGGGTCCCCTGCAACCCGTGGGCGCCCGCTTTGGTGAGGTCATCGAATTGGTGGGCTACGCGGTCGAGGGAGAGCTGACGGCCGGCGGGAGACCGGTCCTGACCCTGGTCTGGCGCGGCCTGAGGCCCGTCGAACAGGAGTACACCGTCTTCGTCCACGTGGTGGATGAGGCGGAAAAGCGCTGGGGCCAAGGTGACAAGCAGCCGCTGGGTGGCAGCTATCCTACCAGTGCGTGGGCCCAGGGCGAGGTGGTGATTGATCGTTACCCACTGACCATCGCGCCCGAGGCGCCGGGGGGGCTGCGCTTGTGGGTGGGCCTCTATCTGCTGGAGACAGGTGCACGGCTCCCCGTCGCCGGGAGCGGCGAGACCTTCATGGAGCTGGGACGGTGAGGCCGGTATGAGGTTCAGCGCTCTTCGACACGAGAGAACACGGGTCGCGTTCGGCCTGACGATCATCCTGATCCTGGCCGCAGCGCTGCGCCTCTACCGCCTGGACTCGGTGCCACCCGGCTTCCAGTTCGACGAGGCTTACAACGCCATTGATGCAATTGGCGTGTTGGAGGGCGAATGGCGCATCTTCTTCCCAGCCAACGGCGGCCGCGAACCCCTTTACACCTACTGGCAGGCACTCCTTTTCGCGCTGCTGGGGCAAAACCTCTTCGCCTTGCGAGTGGCGTCGGCACTAGTTGGGGTGCTGACCTTGCCCCTGGCCTTCGGAGCCATCCGCTACCTCTTCCGGGATCACCCTAGAGCCAACGCCTTGGGTCTGCTGACCGCTGGGTTCATGGCCATCTCCTTCTGGCACCTGCACTTCAGCCACTACGCCATCCGCGCGGTACTTCTGCCCCCCATCGTCCTGGTGACCTTTTGGGCCTTCTGGTACGGTCAGGCCACTGGCCGGCTGTGGGCCTTCGCGGCCGCCGGCGTGGGGTTGGCGGCGGGGGTTTACGCCCACCCGGCGGCCCGCCTCCTGCCTTTTCTGCTCATCCTCTTCAGCGCTTACGACGTCATCGCTGCTCGCAACGACTTCCGCCGTCAGCTGAGGGGCCTGGTCGTGGCCGGCCTGGTCTCCTTCCTGCTTTTCTTGCCCCTGGGGCTTTATTTCCTGAAGCATCCCTGGTTGTTCACCGGCCACCCCGGTGCCGTCTCCGTGTTGGATCCGAGGGTAAACAAGGGTGATCTGCCCGGCACCCTGGTGCGTCACACCCTGCAACTGGCTGGGATGTTCCTGTGGCGGGGCGACCCAGCCTGGCTGCACAATCTCCCCGGTCGGCCCGTCTTCGACCTCGTCAGCGGCGCGGCCTTCCTGGCCGGGGTGGTCACGTGGGCTAGGGCATTGATGCGACCGCGGACCGCAGACCGCAGCCCACCGCAATCCGACGAAACGGTGGTCAGCACCTGTCCCGACACGGTCGGGAGTCAGCGGTCAGCCGTCGTTCTCGACCGCCGTCCGCATGCCTACCTGGCTTTGTGGATCGGCATCATGGTCCTGCCCTCCTTGCTGAGCGACAATCCGCCCAACTTCTCCCGGGCCATCGGCGCCCTGCCGGCCATCTGTGTCTTCCCGGCCCTCGGCCTGGTGGCTATCAATGACTTGCTTCGCAAACGATCGCGCATCGCAGACCGCCAACCCCCTCCTTCCCCTCCCCCTAGCAGGGGGAGCCTGTCCTTCGCGAAGCCGAAAGGGGTTAGGGAGGGGGTGTGGCCTGGGTTTATCTTGGCATCCCTCATCCTCCTGGTGAGCGGCGCCTGGACCGCCCGCGATTACTACATCCGCTTCGCCCAGGACCCCCAGGCGTACTACTGGTATGACGGGGACAAAGGCGATGTGGTGGCAATCCTGGCCGACCTGGTACAGCGAGGGCAGGTCTACATGGCCCCACCCTGGGCCAAACACGCCACGGTGGACTTCTTGACCAGGGGCTGGGAGATCAAGGAGGTGGCCCTGGGGCCGGGTGTGGTGATCCCGACTCCGGCCTCTGGCCGCGATGCGTACTACGTCATCAGGGCCGAGGACCTCAGCGAGAGCAGCGCCGTGCGGCGACGGCTAGGACCGGCCGCTGCGCGGTGGTTGATTCTCGACCGCTACGGCCAGCCCCTCATCTTTGTCCACCACCTGCCCATTGAAGCCGTTCCCGATGCCATCCCGCCCCCCGAGCATGAGGCGCGGGTCATCTTCGGCAACCTGTTTGAACTCATCGGTTACACCGTGGATTCCTCGGTGCGGGCTGGCGACCGGCTGAAAGCCTACGTCTTCTGGCGGTCCCTGCAACCGGCCCCGCTGAACTACACCCAGTTCCTGCACCTCGTAGACCAGGCCGGGCGGCGCTGGGGCCAGGTGGATCGCGAACCCCTGGAGGGCACCTATGGCACCTCTGAGTGGGAGCCCGGAGAGGTGATCATTGACCGCCTGCGATTCGTGGTTGACCCCTGTGCGCCGCCGGGTACCTACCGACTGCTCTTGGGTTGGTACGACGCGCAGACGGGCCAGCGAGTGCCCGTGAGCAGAGGCGGGCTGACGGCATGGGAATTGGGGCAGGTGCAGCTGGCGCGGGGGCTTTCGCCCGAGCAGGTAGCACCTCAGCACCGGCTCCAGGCAGCCCTGACCAAGGGCATCAGCCTGCTGGGCTACGATGGTCGCGGTGGGGAGCTACGGGCCGGCGACAGCTTGCCCTTGAGCCTCTACTGGCAGCCCATGGACCGGATGGATGGTGAACTGGAGTTCATCGTGCAGATGCGGGAGCTGGGGATGGGACGGGTGGCGGTGCTGGACCGATGGGGGCCAGGGGTTCCGACTTCCGAGTGGAGGCCCGGCCAGGTCTTCTGCGATCACCGAGAATTCCAACTGCCCCTCAACCTGTCGAGGGGAACCTACCAGCTTGAGGTCAGCGCCAGCGACGGACAGGCCGTGCCCCTGGAAGGACTGACCCTCCAGGTGCAGGCGCGGAGCTTCGACCTGCCGCAGCCCCAGGTGTCCCTGAAAGCCAGCCTGGGGGATCAGATCCTCCTCCTGGGCTACGATCTGGGGGAGACCCAGGTCGCGCCCGGCGAGACACTGCACCTGACCCTGTACTGGCAGGCCCAGGCCGGGATGGACGTCAGTTACACGGTCTTTACCCATCTCCTTGATGGAGACGAGCGCATCTGGGGGCAGGTGGACAGTATCCCAGTTCAAGGGACCTACCCTACCAGCGACTGGCTGCCCGGCGAGGTGGTGGCCGACGAGTACACTATCCCCGTGTCGCCGGATGCCCCACCAGGCACCTACGTCATCGAGGTAGGGATGTACTATGCGGTCACAGGTGCCCGCCTGCCTGTCCACGACACCGCGGGCCGCCCTGTGCCCGGCGGTCGGGTCCTGTTGGACACCACTGTGGAGGTGCGGTAAAATTGGCGTTAGGCAACATGGCTCTTGGGGGAGGAGGAACAAAAATGCAAGAAGGTCAGAAACCCGGTTTCTCGGACTTTATTGCGGGGACACGTATCACCTTTGAACTTATCTTGGAGAAATTGGCTGCTGGCGAATCAATTGGGCGGGTTCTTGAGGCCCATCCCCGATTGACACGTGAGGCGATTCTGGCCGCCCTGGCTGTGATCACGCCCGGGGCTATGCGCATTCGCCGATGGAATGCATGAAAGGCGCAGGGGTACAAGAGCGCAGGAGCATTGGACCCGGACAGGGTGTTCCTCGTGCCCGCCTCTGCGCTGGTGCATCGCAACTTGTAGTTCTCCTCCTCGCTTTCCTCCTCCTGGGTTTACTCTACAGCCTGACCGTGCCGGTCTTCGAGGCGCCGGACGAGGATGCCCACTTCGCCTACGCCCGCTACCTGGCCGAGACGTGGCGCCTGCCGGTGCAGGACCCAGATAACCCTGGCCCCTGGCGTCAGGAGGGCAGCCAGCCGCCCCTCTACTACGCGGTAGTGGCGTTGGTCATCCAGGGTATTGACACCCGCGACGCGGAGGCCCTAGATTGGAACAACCCCCAGAACGTGATGGGGCACCCGGGCGTGCCCGGAAACAAGAACCGCTTCATCCACACCGATCGCGAGGCGTTCCCGTACCGAGGCGCGGCGCTGGCCGTCCACCTGGCCCGGCTGGTGTCGCTCCTCATGGGAGCCGGCACCGTGTGGCTGACCTACCTGATCGCCCAGCATATCTTCGCCGGCCGGCTGGCACCGGCTCTCGCCGCAGCCGCTCTGGTCGCCTTCCTGCCCCAGTTTCTCTTCGTCAGCGGGGCGGTGAACAATGACAACGCCGTTACCCTGTTCAGCACCGGCACCCTCTACTGCCTGCTGAGAGTGGTCTCGGGTCCCGGGTCTCAGGACTCAGAGGGCAGGGCGCTAGTCGCAGGTCGCAGGCGGCCGTGGACCTGGGAGCTGGGACTGGGGGCTTGTCTGGGCCTGGCGCTGCTCTCCAAGCTCAGTGCGTTGCTGCTCGTACCCTTCGTGGTGCTGGTCCTGGCGGTAGCGGCATGGCAGCGTCGCTCAGAAGCCCGCTTCGCTCGTGCTCACGGACCGCAGACCGCAGACCGTCGTCCATCTACGGAACAGCCGTCAACCGTCGGCGATCAGCGGTCGTTCCAGCACTCAGCCCTCTTCTGGTTTGGCATTATGACCCTGGTCACGCTAGGCATGGCGGCACTGGTAGCCGGCTGGTGGTTCCTGCGCAACGTTCAGCTCTACGGAGACCCCGTCGCCAGCAACGTGATCATGGCCGTCGCCGGCCGCCGTGCCTTCAACCTGGAGCGCTTCCTGGCCGGCGCCTGGGACGAGTTCCGTGGCCTGCGCTGGTCCTTCTGGGCGCTGTTCGGCTGGTTCAGCCTGCCTGTCGTCCGGTCGGTCTACCTGGTCCTTGACCTTCTGACCCTCGTGGCGGTCCTGGGCCTGGTAATTGTGGCCATGGGACGTCGGCCCTCGGCGGCCCTCAGGTCGGCCGCTCTTCTGGCCCTCTGGCTCCTAATGGTCTTCGGCGGCTTGGTGTGGTGGACCACCCTGGTCAAGGGTGCTCAGGGGCGGCTGCTCTTCCCGGCCATCGCCCCCATCGCTGTGCTCCTGGTGGCCGGGTGGCGGGTGTGGCTGCCTGACCGCCTGGAGAGGGCCATGCCGGCATTGGTTGGGGTGCCCATGCTGGCCTTCGCAGTGTGGTGCCTTCTGGGGGTGATCCGACCGGCCTACGCCCGGCCGCCGCTGATTGAGCCGGGTCAGGTCCCCGCTGAAGCGACGCGCCCGCAGGTCACGTTCGGCGGACGCATCCGCCTGCTGGGGGTAGATGTCTCGCCAACGGACGTGGCACCGGGCGGCACGGTGCGGCTCACCTTCTACTGGCAGGCCCTGGCACCTGTGGAGGAAGATGCCCTGCTCAACATCCGGCTCTTCGGCCACAACCTGGCCCTGCTGGTCAACGAGGACACCTACCCCGGGTGGGGCACCTTTCCGCCCAGCCTATGGCCTGTTGGGCCTGTGATCGTGGATCGCTACCGTTTCCAGCTGCCGGCCGAAGCGGACATACCCACTCTGGTGAGGGTGGATGTGGGTTTCGTGGACCGGGCGACGCAGGCACGCTGGCCGGCAACCGATCCCCGTGGCCAGTCTGTCCCCTCGCCCACCTTAGTGGCCAATTTCCGCTTGCGTCAGCCGGGTGAGGCCGCGCCGTTCGGCGAGCCGGTTGCCCGGCTGGACGAGGGCATCGTCCTCCTGAGCTACCGGGTTGAGCCGGAGGTCACCCGGGCCGGCGGGAGGGTGACGCTGACCCTGGAGTGGGGCGCGGAGAGCGTCCCCGCTGAGGACTATGCCGTGTTCCTGCACCTGGTTGATGCCGACGGACAGGTTGTGGCCCAGGCAGATGGCCCGCCGCGTGGCGGTGACTACCCGACGAGCGCCTGGCTGCCCGGCGACCGGGTGCCCGACCTGCGAGCGGTGAAGGTGCCGCCGGACGTCCGGCCCGGCGAATACCACCTGCTGGTGGGGATGTACCGGCTGGAGACCGGAGAGCGCCTCCGGGCATACGACGCTGCCGGACGGCGCTGGCGTGACGATGCCATCTTGCTGGACTTCACCGTGTACGTGCGGTAAAATTGGAGCCAGGTGAATGGGATGGGAAATTGGCAGAGACACAAGACCGTTCTCCTGGCCCTGGTCTTCCTGGCCTTTGCCTTGCGAGCCTATCGTCTGGATAACCAGAGCCTGTGGAGCGACGAGCACATCACGCTGCTGCGTGCTTCCCTGCCCCTGGGGGAGATGCTGGCCAGGATGCCGGCTGAGCACGCCCCCCTCTACTTCGTGGCGCAGCATTTCTGGCTGCCCGCGGCCGGAGAGAGCGATTTCGCCCTGCGCTTCCCCTCGGTGATCGGAGGAGTCCTGGCCGTACCGCTGCTCTACTTTCTGGGTAAAACCCTCTTTGACCAGACAGTGGGAGTGATAGCCGCCTTTCTACTGACGATTAACCCCTTCCACGTGTGGTACGCTCAGGATGCCCGCATGTACACCCTGTTGACGGCTTTCGTGCTGGGCTCCCTGGGTTGCCTGGCCCGGGCCGTCCGGGATGACCGGCCACGTTGGTGGACCGGCTACCCTATCTTCACCCTCTCGGCTCTGTACACTCATTACTACGCCGGCTTGGTGCTGGTCGTCGGGATCGTCTTTTCCCTGCTGTGGCTCGTTGTGACTGCGTCAGGGGGAGCCGGCGGTGCGGGGGCTCGTCGGTGGCGCCATTGGTTGGCTGCCCACCTGGCCATTGGCCTCCTCTACCTGCCCTGGCTGCCCCGGGCGCTGCGAGTTCTCTCCTTCCCGGGTTGGCGCCCCCCGGCGGACCTCAGCAGCCTGCCGGCCCGCTACCTCACCTACTACAGCGTAGGCACCAGCATGCCTCTAGACCTCGGCTGGCAGTGGACCGTGGTGTTCCTCTTTCTGGCTGGGTTGGGGGCGATCTTCCTGGCCCGCTACAGTGCCCGTAGTCAGGGGGCCGCCTGCCTCGCCCTCTACCTGCTGGTGCCGCTGGCATTCATCGCATTGCAGGCCGTGCGCAACCCCGACTTCCACCAGCGCTACTTCATCGCCATCACCCCGGCCTACTACCTGCTGATAGCTCTGGGGGTCACGTGGCTAGCCTCATTCCCTCAGCCTGGGAACCTGCCGCTCATCGCGAGCGCGCTGCTGTTGTTGACGGGTGTAGAGGCGGTTTCCCTGCGCAACCACTACTTTGACCCGGCTTTCAGCAAGCCGGACTACAAGGCTTACACTCGGCACATCCGTGAGGTGGGTCGGCCTGAGGATGCCCTGGTGCTCTACGGACCTGGTCACGGGCTCACCCGTCGCTACAGCGGAGGTGAGGGCTTCCCGGAAATCTACAACCTGCGCAGCACCCGCAACCGGGACAAGACCCAGGCCGAGATCGAGGCCCTCCTGGCAGAGATCGCCGGCAAGCACGGGCGGGTGTGGCTGGCGGTGCAGTTTCACGAGCCGGGCGCCGTGGGAGAGTGGTTCGAGCGCCACGGCTACCCCCTGGAGGGCGGCTGGCTGCGCGGCATACGCCTGTACTACTACTCGTTCCCAACGGAGCTGCCCGGACCTCTCCTCCATCCTGAGGGTGCCGCGGGGGACGTGCCGGTGAGGGTAGCCGGCTATCGCATCACCCCGCAAGTGGTGTCCCCGGGTGAGGTGCTGCACCTGACCGTGGTGTGGGAGGCCGAGGAGCCGGTGAACTTTAGCGGGCATGTCAGCGCCCGGCTGATAGATCCCGATAACCGCACCTGGGCCAGCCTGGATCGTCCGCCCGTGGGTGGTTTCGCACCCACCACGAGCTGGGTGCCCGGTCAGCCCATCGAAGACCACTACGGGTTGCGGGTCCCCGATGATGCGCCGGCCGGCGAATACCGGCTGATGGTCATCCTCTATGACCTGGCAACCATCACCGAGCATCTGCGGGTGGACCTTGGCGCGCTGGTTGTGAGCCCCAAACAGGAGGGACCGGGCTCCGTGGCGGAGTCTGACCGATGATGGACGGAGGTCGGAGATTGGAGCTGGGAGAGCGAGGGCGGGAGAAGCCTCGATGGTCCCTCTTGATCGTCGTAGGGTTGATCATGGTTGCCTTCGCTCTCCGCGCCCATGACCTGGACGCCCGCAGCCTGTGGATTGACGAGGGGTCCACCTTCTACCGTGCTACCAAGGACGTGGCTTTCATCCTCACCAATCACATCATTCTGGACGGCGTGGTGACCACCGACACGCAGCCGCCGCTGTACTTCATCCTGCTGCGCGGGTTCCTGTTAGGAACCGGCTTCACACCCTTTGCGGCCAGGCTTTTCTCTGCCCTGGTCAGCCTGCCCAGCCTGTCGCTCATCCACCTGATCGGCCGTCGCCTGGGCAGCGAGATGGCCGGCCTGTGTGCTGCTCTGATCGGGGCTCTGGCACCCGTCTACCTGTGGTACGGACAGGAAGCCCGTCCCTACGCCCTCCTGATCACCTTGAGCCTCATTTCGGTGTATGCTCTCCTGCGGCTCGTGGCCCCAGATGGTTCAAAAGCGAAACAGGTGACGTGGGGGACGGCCTACATCCTGTCCACGGGCGCCATGGTATACACCCACTACTCCGGCCTTTTCCTCTTGGGCTTTCAGGGCCTTTTCCTCCTGGCCGTGGTGATCCGACAGCGGCGTTCGTGGCTGGTCCCCCTCCTGGCCGGGGCCGGCGTGCTGGTTGTCCCCATGATTCCCTTCATCGTGCACCGCATGGGGACGGGGGCGGAGAAGGACTACTTCTTCGTCCCGCTGAGGACTATCCTGTGGGACCTGGCCAACGGCTTCTCCCTGGGTCTCTCAGTGCGCGCTGAGCAGGTGTGGTGGCTGGATGGGTTGTTCCTGCTCATTGCCCTGGTGGGACTCGTCGCTCTGGCAAGATCCGGGCGCTGTGGGTGGACGCTGTGGATCATCGGTTACCTGGCCGTCCCCATCCTCACCCTGTACGTCGCATCGTACGTCAAACCCATGTATATGGGCGTGCGCCACCTGCTCATCATCTCCCCGGCTTACTACTTGGCTCTCGGCCTGGGCCTGGCAGCCCTGGCCCGCTGGCGGCGTCCGGCTCTGCTGGCCGGACTAGCCATCATCGTCGTGGGCACGGGTTACTCTACCGGCAACTACTTCACCGATCCGGCTTATCTCAAGGATGACCACCGGGGCCTGGCCAAGTACTTGGAGGAGCACGTCCGGCCCGGCGACGTGGTTGTGGTGGACGGTGCCGTGCGCGCCTACGTTCTGGACTTTTACTACGATGGCGTTGCACCGCTCGTGATCCTGCCTCGCTACGGGACCGAGCCCGGCCCCCACACCCTGGCGTCTCTGGAAGGGCTGGCGCGCCGGTACCAGCGCGTCTGGTTCGCCTATGGGATACCCGGCGACGACTGGGTGACCCCGGCGGGGGACAGGCCCATCCGCACCTGGCGCGAAGAGGGCCTTTTCCAGTTCGTCGAAACGTACTTTCACGGCCTGGACGATGCCATCTCCTTGCGAGGCTTCCTCACGCGATCGCCGGTCCTAGGTCAACTGCCGGCTCAAGTGATCCCCGTGGGGGCTGATCTTGCTTCTCAGCTCGAGTTGGCGGGAGTGAAGGTCCGTCAGACTTCCGAAGGCCTGGAAATCTTGACGACAGTGGCAGCCGGAGACTCGCTGGACGTGACCCTCTACTGGCGTCCCCGGCAACCTCTGGAAGACTACCGGGTCGTGTTGAGCCTGCAGGACGCAGGAGATCATCGTTGGGGGATGAGCGACCAGATGCCCTATCAGGGGTTCTTCCCGCCATCCGAGTGGCCCGTGGGGGGGATAGTGGCCTGGAGGCAGAGCCTGCGGGTTGACCCGACCACGCCTCCTGGCCGCTACAGCCTGAGCCTGCATGTCTATGACCCGGGCACAGGCCAGGCGCTGGCTGTCATTGGCCCTGACGGCAACCCGGCCGGCCAGCAGGTTGACCTGGGCCAGGTGATCGTGACCCGTCCGGCTGCGCCGGTGAAGCTGCCGGCGGGTGTGCCACCTCACAGGTTCAGCGCACGTTGGGCCAACGGGATCGAGCTGGTGGGCTATGACCAGCCGGTGGAGGCAGTGGCTGTGGGCCATCCGGCACCGTTGGACCTGTACTTCGCGGCCCGGAGCACGCCCCCGGGTGACGTGTCCCTGCGCTTGCGCCTGGCTGACTCCGTCGGACGCGAGATCGTGTCCACCGTTGTGCCGCCCGTGGCCGCCAGCTACCCCACCAGCCAGTGGCAGCCGGGCCATGTGCTCAAAGGCCAGCACGGCCTGCGTGTGCCTGCCACC
>FWPU01000575.1_pt1 | contig 118974 bp, 106 predicted proteins | sample 2228361 | NCBI WGS metagenome assembly FWPU01 (sample SAMEA103939777, study PRJEB20133) | metagenome | reverse complement strand
AGAACTTGGGTTGAGAGACACGGCGTTTTACCGAGAAGCCTTTGAGGAAGGTAAGTTGGAAGGCAAGTTGGAAGGTGAAGCGCAGGGCATTTTGAAAGGCAAATTGGAAGGTGAAGCGCAGGGCATTTTGAAAGGCAAATTGGAAGGCAAGCTCGAGACGGTTCCGCTGTTGCGAGAGTTGGGGTTAAGCGATAAGCAGATAGCGGAGCGGCTTAACTTGCCGCTTGCGGATGTTCAATGCGTGCCGAAATGACAATATGTCGAAGAAATCAAGCGAACAAAGAACAGTGTAAAGTAAGAGCATAATCCGTGCGCAAGGAAATTCAACTCTTGCAAGAAAGCTCCACCGACCTTGCACGCGAAGCCCTCGCATCGCTTCACGAGCAAATTAATTTCTCTCTCGAGAAATTCACCGAAAAAGAACTTCGCGATTTCTTTAAAACGCTGATTCACGAAATCTGCCTCGACCTTTCAGAAGAAGTCTTCGAGCGAACGCGCAAAGCCCTGCTCAAACAGTCCGATTTTCTTGAAGACCTGCGCATCGACGAACGCCTGCGCCTATTGCTCACGCTCAAAAAAGTGTTGCTAAAATCGCTTGCCTCAATGAACGTTTACACTTCTTCAACGGCGCGACGCATTTCCGAACTCATCGATGAAAGTTTGATTGAACTTGCATACAACTACGAAATCGAGGTCATGAAATCCGAAACGAGCGATGAACTCGTTGCTGATGAAATCGCCGATGAACTTTACAAAACGCGACGCAAATTGGAGCGTCAAAAAAAGTTCATCAACTCGCTCTTGGAAAACTCGCCCGACGCAATTGCTTTGCTGGACGCACGGCGCAAAATCGTGATGTGGAACGCCGCCGCAAGCGATCTCTTCGGATACAAACAAGCGCAACTCTTGGGCAAGGCGTTAGAAAAACTCGCCGTCGAAGAAAGCCTCATTCGCTCCGTCTTGAAAGAAGCTGAAAAAAAGGGCAAAGTCTTCGGCGCGGAACTGCCGATGATGACCCAAGACCAGCAACAACTGCCCGTTTCCATGTCGGTCTCTGAAATTGAAAGCGCATCTGAAAAAGAAGCCAACTTTCTCGTCGTCATGCGCGACGCCTCCGAACTGCGCAAAATGCGCGATAAAGTCATCGACGCCGAGCGGCTTTCAGCCATGGCGAAAATCGCAGGTGCAGTAGCGCACGAAGTCCGAAATCCCCTCAACTCCATTATGCTCAATCTCGATTTGCTCGAAGACGAACTCCCCGAAAACCCCAGCGAGCGACTGCTCAAACAGCTTGCCATTTTCCGCGAAGAAATCGAGAAACTCAACGCGATTGTTACGAACTATCTTTCGCTCTCGCGCCTGACGAAATCCGATTTCAAAGTCAAATCCATTCAAGCCGTCATCGAAGGCGCGATTCAACGCTACCTTCAAACAACAGCGGAACGACTTGCAGACGACGGAAAAACGCTCCTCATTCACAAACGCTATGCCGCTGAAAAGCCATGCGCAGTCGTCATCGACGAAAACCAATTTTCGCGCGTGCTTCTGAACCTCATTCAAAACGCGGTCGAAGCATCTTACAAAGAAAAAACCATTGAAATTGAGATTGTGCTTGCCGAAAAAGAAAACCAAGTGGTGATTGAACTTCACGACAACGGCGACGGCATCGCCGAAGAAACGCGCGAAAAACTCTTCACGCCGTTCTTCTCCACAAAATCAGGCGGAACGGGGTTGGGACTTTACATCGTGCGCGAAATTCTCGAAACGCATCGCGGCGAAATCGACTTGCGCAACCGTCCAACGGGCAAAGGCGCAGTGGTGCGACTTACGCTCCCGCTCGCCGACGCCTCGCGCGCCGAAGGCATTATCGATGAAGTGTGAGAAGGTGAAGAAGTCAAGTAACTTTTTTGTGTTTGTCATGAATGCGATTCTGAACGAAGCGTAGCGGAGTGAAGAATTCATCTTTCAAATGCTTGTAAAAACACTGGATTCCTCGCTCCGCTCGCAATGACGAACGCATTTTTACAGCACTACCCATGAATTATTTTCAGGCTTTCCGAAACGGAGAAGTTCATTGGGGCTAATCCTAACCGAATCGCACGTCAGAAAAAGAAGCTAAACCTCTTGACTATGCCCACTGTCCACAAAAACCGCCGAAATGCCGATTTTCCCCAAATTTTTTCAATTTTGAAATCGACATAACCCATAGGGGTGATGCTGCAGAAAAGCCACAAGGACTTATAATTATGCACCGTAACAGGTGATTCTGGGGCGGTTTTATTCAACTTAAACTCAATTACACATGAAACTCGCCATTGTCGGTTCGCGCTCGTTCACAAATTATGAAGCGTTTGAGCGTCAAGTCCAGCGAATCCTTACCGAAAGAAAACTCACGCCGACGGTGATTGTGTCGGGCGGCGCAAAAGGAGCGGACACCTTAGCAGAACATTTCGCCCGTCGCCACAATCTGCCGCTTGAAATCCATAAGCCCGATTGGAAGCACAAGGGCGGCGGCAAAATCCGCAATCAACGCATCGTCGAGAACGCCGACTTTATGATTGCTTTCTGGGATTTCAAGTCAAGCGGCACACAGCACACGATTTCGCTTTGGCGCAAGACGCTCAAATCCTTTGAGGTCGTTAATACCGAAAAACTTTAACCGCTTTTCCCTGTTCAGCCCGTTTCGCCGTTGAAGTGGGCTGTTGATTTTATTTGCTCTCGCGTTATGCGCGTGGGTGAAACGTGGTGTGAACTTCTTTTAAAAATTGACGGTCAATATGCGTGTAGATTTGCGTGGCTTTGATGGTGCTATGCCCCAACATCTCTTGTACGGCGCGTAAATCCGCTCCGCCTTCGAGCAAGTGCGTGGCAAAGGTGTGGCGAAGCGTATGCGGACTAATTTCTTTGGCGATTTCTGCTCGCACCGCGTTTTCCGTGATAATGTTGTAAAAACTCATGCGCGTGAGTTTTTTTCCGCGTGCGTTGAGAAATAGATAATCTTCGGAATGCTTGCACATTAACCTGACGCGCAGTTCAGTTTGGTAGCGCGTAACCCACTCAATAGCCGAGCGACCAACGGGCACAAGCCGCTCCTTTGCACCTTTACCGAACACACGAATAAACCCAGCTTGAAAATAAAGGTTCTGCTGTTTGAGCTCGACGGCTTCGCTCACACGCATGCCCGTTGCATACATCAATTCTAAAATCGCTCTATCGCGCAAGGCGAATTTCGGCGAGGGATTTTTCTCGCTCATTGGGGCTTCAAGCAAGCGAAATGCCTCGTCGTGCGTCAGCACCGTCGGCAAATACTTCGTCGATTTCGGAAGCGAGATTTCTTCCGCCACGTTTTTGGAAAGGATTTTCTCCGAGAGCAAAAACTTGTGCAGTGAACGAATCGCCGAGATGTTGCGCGAAACGGAAGTGGACTCTAAACCGAGTTCTGAAAGTGCTTTCAAGTAGTTGCGTATGTGGTCGCTGGTGGCGTCGTTGAGCGATGGGCATCGCTCTTGAATGAAGAGAAGGTATCGGGTGAGGTCGCGCTTGTAGGCTTCGCGGGTGTTGTCGGAAAGGTTGCGTTCAAGTTTGGTGAAGTTGAGAAAGTCGCGCAGGTAGGCTTTGTATTGCGCGTGAAGTTCGGTGGTCGTCACAAGAAAAACGGGTTTTGAATCAAGAGACGATTTTCAACATTCAAGTTGTGATGTAAATCTTCGGAGTAAATAAACTTACAACTTGACCCAACTGCTGTTGAAACAATGAGCGCGTCGTAGAAAGAAAATGAATATGTCTGCATCAAAGTCAAAGCGTGTAAAGTATTTTGTTCGTTGAGAATCAGGACCTCACAAATGGTGAGTATCTTCTTTATGCAAATCTCGACGCTCTTCAAAGAAAACTTATATCTGCGGTGCAATACATTATCCGTTTCGTTCAAGACTTGTGTGGAGATGAAAATAAAGTCGAGTCTGCTGATTAAAGCTACCGCCTTGCGATACTTTTCCGCTTCTGCAAGAGATGTGCTCTCCAAGAAAAAGTAAATCCAAATGTTTGAATCAATGAACACTTTATCGGGCATTGCGCTCCTCCCTTGTGAGAGTTACGATTGGATCGTCAATTTTGACGCGGTTGGTTTTCGTCCATTCTAAAAATTCCTCGATGCGCTTTTTTCGCTCTTCATGTGAAAGCCGTTCTACTTGTATCGTTGAGCCCTTGACTAACTGGGCATATTGGAACGCGCGTTGCCATTCTTCTTCGGTATTCACTTCATCGTAATTTTTGCCATTGCTTGATGTAGGTTCAAATTTTACAAAGATACTTCAAAATTTTTTCGGTTGCGCCGAGTTGTGCGTGGACAAACGCCGCCGCTTTTTCGCCAGCCTGACGCCGTGCCTTGTCGTTCTTAAAAAGCATATTCAACGTGGGTTGAAGCGACGATTCGGTAACGATGAATGCGCCGCCCGACTCTGCCAATTCTTTCGCCTCGCGCGATTTGTGAATCTTTCCGCCGAACACCACAGGAACGCCATGCGCCGCAACTTCGAGCGTGTTATGCACATTCACACCAAAGCCGCCGCCCACGTAGCCCACACTTGCCAGTGCATAAAGTTCCGCTAAATATCCCATCGCGTCAACGATTAAGACCCTCTCGCTCGAGAACTGTTCAGACAAACGCGATAGCCGCACCGACTCCAATCCCTTTGATTTCAAGAGCGTTTCCAACCATGAAAGATGCGCCTCATCGATTTCATGCGGAACGAGAATCAACGCAACATCTTTGAGCCTTGTAAAGGCATCAATGAGCAAGATTTCATCGATTTGCCACGTGCTTCCGCCAATCAGGACGCGCTTGCCGCGATAAAACTTTTCCAAATGCGCGATTTTCTCTCGCCCTTTGCTTCGCGCGAAAACTTGGTCGTAGCGTGTGTCGCCTGCTGCTTCAATTGTGGTCAATTCAAACTCTTTGCGCAATAGGTCTCTGTCTTGCTCCGAGACGGTGAAAATTTTCTCGAAGAGCGAAAAGAGCGTTTTGTAAAACGATTTCAAAATCGGCTTGAAGTAATTGGATTTGGCTTGAACGGACGCGGCGATGAGAATAAGCCTTGCGCCGATGCGTTTGGCTTCGAAGAGATGATTGAGCCAAAAGTCATATCGCACCACGACGGCGACGTCGGGCTGAACGAGCGCGCAAAATCGCTTGGCATTAGCGATGGTGTCTTCGGGCAAGTAGGTGATGAGGTCGGCGTCGGGAAAATTTTTTCGCGCTTCATAGCCAGAGACGGAAAGAAACGACACGATAATCGTCCACTCGCCTTGTTTGCGCAAGTTGGCAATTAAGGGACGCGCTTGTTCAAATTCGCCGACCGACGCGACGTGAAACCATATCCGCTTGCGCGTTTTCGGAATCATTTGAATTTTTTTTTCAAGCGTTTCAAAAAGATGCTTGCGCCCATTGAGCGTTGCGCGAATTTTAGGGTTGAGCGTTCCAAGCATGCGCACCAACAAAAGAAAGAGAGGAAGAAGCAGATTGTAAATCGTGCGCCAAAGGGTAAGCATTGAACTTGAACGAAGTTCGTTGAAATGTTGTAAGTTGAACTTGTCGTTTGTAAGATACGGTTTCTTTAACAATCACATCTTCAAACTCACACACCAATTTTATGCGACTCATTTTCGCGCTCATCATTCTCGCCGTTGCGTGCATCGGCGCGTTTCTCTTTTTTCTTCGCGGATACGCACGCACGCCGAAGCCAATGGGCAGTTCAACCGCAAACCCAAGTCCTGACTGGGTGAAAGGCGCAGTTATCTACGAAATTTTCTTGCGCAACTTCACGCCCGAAGGCACATTCAAAGCGGCACAAGCCAAACTCGCCGACCTGAAAGCCCTCGGTGTCAATACGATTTGGCTGATGCCCATTCACCCGATTGGCAAAGAAAAACGCAAAGGCTCGCTCGGCAGTCCCTATTCCGTCAAAGATTATTTTGAAATCAATCCCGAACACGGCACGAAAGCAGATTTCAAAAATTTCGTCAACGCCGCACACGAGTTAGGCTTGAAAGTGATTATGGACTTCGTCGGCAATCATACGGCGTGGGATTGCCCGCTCGTCAAAGCACACCCCGAGTATTATATGAAGGATAAAAAAGGCAACATCGTGCCGCCGAATCCAGAGTGGTTCGACGTCGCTCAACTCGATTACAAAAATCCCGACGTGCGCACCTACTTTGCCAATGTGCTCAAAACATGGCTCAAAGATTACGACGTCGACGGATTCCGATGCGACGTCGCCGAAGCAATTCCATCTGACTTTTGGCAAACGACGATTGCTGAACTCCGTCAGCAGAAGCCCGACCTTCTCATGCTCGCCGAAAGCACATTGCCCGAACATCACACCGTCGGCTTCGACCTCACATACAGTTGGAACGTCTATGACGTGGTGTTGGAGATTGTGAGCGGAAAGAAGTCGGCGCAACACTTGGACGAGATTTTAACGACGGAAGAAAAAGTTTTCGCCAAAGGCTCGTTGCGACTTCGGTTCAATTCCAATCACGACCGTGTCTTGGAGCACGGCACGCCGATTGAAGCCTTCGGCGGCATTGAAGGCGCGAAAGCCACCGCCGCTTTGATGTTCACGCTGGGCGGCTACGGCACGATTCGCTCCGTTCCGCTTTTCTACAACGGCGACGAGGTCGGTTACAACAAACGCACTTCGCTGTTTGAAAAAGACCCAATTGTTTGGACGACGGAACACGCCCAAGCGTTTGAGACCTTCTATCGCAATTTGATTTGGCTACGCACGACACAGCGCGCAATCGTTGATGGCACGATGGAAAAAATTAAATCCTCAAACGATGAGGCAGTCTATGCCTTCACGCGCACCTGCGACGACAATAAAGTCTTAATTGCGATTAACTTGCGCAACATCGTCTTCAACGGCTACTTGCGTCTTGAGCCAAATCGCACGCTGTATGACTTTTTCGAATCCGACCGTCAGTTCGCAACCAAAGACGGAAATCTTAAACTCACCTTGAACCCGTTTGAGTTCAAGTGTCTTGTGTTCAAATAATGTTCAACTCATGTTCACGGGCATTATCAAAGATGTGGGCGAAGTGATTGCAACCACGCGCAAGGGCGATGGACTGCGTTTGAAGATTCGCTTTCAATCGAGCGAGTTCAGCGATTTGAAGGTCGATGAAAGCGTGTGCTGTTCAGGCGCGTGTCAAACGGTTGTGGCTGTTGACGGAAATGCGTTTGAAGTGGATACCGTCGCCGAAACACTGAAAAAAACAACGCTCGGCAGTTGGCGCGTTGGCACAAAGGTCAATCTTGAACGCGCCCTTCGCCCGACTGACCGAATGGGCGGGCATTACGTTCAAGGGCACGTTGACGGCGTCGGAAAAATTACCTCGATACAAAATCTCTCGAACAGTTGGGACGTGTGGATTTCCTTTGACCCGTCATTTAAGCCAAACCTTGTGCCCGTTGGCTCTATTGCGGTTGATGGCATTAGTTTGACGGTGGCGGAAGTCGCCGGCAACACGTTCAAAGTCGCAGTGATTCCATACACATGGGCGCACACGACGATGAGCGCAAAGAAAATCGGCGACGCTGTGAATTTGGAATTTGATATTCTCGGAAAATATGTGCAAAAGCAACTCCTCTATTTGCGCCAAAGCACGCCGAAGTTCAGCGAAGCGCGTTTGAAAGAATTAGGCTACTGAATATCTTGCATCGAACGGTAAAATCTTTTTTACATCAAAAAAACCTTTTAATCCATCGCTTTATCGAGAGCGATACTAACGCGACCCAATGACCATGACTTTGCCGAATCAACTCACGACCTTGCGTATTCTGCTTACGCCGGTGTTTGTCTGGTTGATTCTTTCCGACGCGCAACATCTTCGCATCTGGGGCATCGTGGTGTTTATCGTTGCATCGCTCACCGACCTCTACGACGGCTATCACGCGCGCAAATACGGACAAACGACGCGCTGGGGCGCATTCATGGACCCGCTCGCTGATAAAGTTCTCATTACGTCCGCGTTTATTTATTTCGTGCATCTTGGCTTGCTTCCGCTTTGGATGGTGATTGTCGTTGCGCTTCGCGATGTGATGGTTACGCTCTTGCGTCTTTATGCAGAGTGGAAAGAAAAGCCCGTCATCACGAGCAAATCTGCAAAAATCAAAACCTTGCTTCAAAACGTGCTGGCGTATCTGCTTCTTCTGCTCTCACTGCTTCGCGAGCGAGGACTTTTCAGCGATGCCATTAGCACCGTAGCGGAGAAATTGCTCTTTCACGAGTGGGTCTATTGGGCGATGCTTTCTCTGACGATTTACACGGTCTATACGGGCATTGCCTATCTGGTTGAAAATTGGCAAACGCTTCGCGCCGCTTACTTCGGAGCGCGCTCCACGCTTAACGCTTCGTAAGTATGCGCGCACTTGCACGGCTCTTCGGCACAGGATTCGGGACGGGCTACTTGCCTTATTTTCCGGGCACGTGGGGCAGTCTTGCCGCGCTTCTTGTTGCGTGGTTTGTACCGCAGTTTACATCGCTTCCGACTTTCTTCTATCTCATTATTGCATGTTTTGCGATTGGCGTCTGGGCAGGCGGCGAAGTGGAAAAAGATTACGGAAAAGACGCAAAAGAAATTACGATTGACGAATTCGTCGGACAGTGGATTACGCTTCTCTTCGTTCCGAAAACCTTGCTGGCGTTTGCATTGGCGTTTATTTTCTTTCGTTTTTTCGATGTGGCGAAAGTTGAGCCCATCAACAAACTTCAAAAATTGCCGAAAGGCTGGGGCGTGATGGCGGACGATGTTGTGGCTGGCATTTATGCCAACCTTTGTGTTCATCTAACGCTTTGGGTAGTTGGACGCTTTTTTTAACTCACGCCGTGCGTTGTATATTGACCTTTAACTATCAATTTTAGACCTTTGGTGCCTCTGATGAGCGACCACACTATCACAAAAAGTGAAATTGAACGCCTTTTTCTGCAATACTATGCTGATGGTAAGCGCGACGAATTTTTTCTTACAGACCGATACAACAATTTGAAGTTTCCTCAACTCCAAAAAGAAAATGCGAAAAAAATCAAAGACGTCGCAGTTAGTTTGGTTCGCGCTGGATTTTTGAACGGACAAATTCATCAAGATAAGGGCGATATTACGGTGACTACCAAAGGCATTACTGTTGAGGGATTAAAATATCTGAAAACCTTTGCGCGATAGTTTCCCAGCCTCGCCTTGCCTGATTTGCCAAACCTTTTCTGAAAACTTCTTGTTCACTTTTTTCGTAATAGGGCAAGATGAACTTTTAACTTCAACATTAAAAACGGAAGCAATATGATGGAACGAACTCTCTCATCTTACACCAGCGTTGGCGGCAGAGCCTCTGCGCTCTCGGCGGTTCAAACCCGCGTGATGAATCAAGTGTATTTATGGATGACGCTTGGGCTTGCGCTCACAGGCGCGACAGGCTTCTTTGTCGCCACAACCGACGGCGTCAAACAGGTCATCTTCGGAAACCAAATCGTGTTTTGGGGGCTGATTATCGCGGAGATTGGGCTCGTGTTCGTCATTAGCGGGCTTATCAATCGGCTTTCGGCGGCGGCGGCAACAGGACTCTTTTTCCTTTACTCCGCATTGAACGGGCTGACGTTAGGGGCGATTTTCCTCGTCTACAGTCTCGGCTCGATTGCAGGCGTATTCCTCATCACCGCCGGAACTTTCGGCGTTATGAGCCTCTACGGAATCACGACGAAAACCGACTTGACGAAAATCGGAAACATCTTGTTCATGGCACTCATCGGCATTGTGATTGCCGGACTTGTGAACATTTTCATCGGCAGTTCTATGCTCTCGCTCATTATCAGCGTGATTGGCGTGATTGTCTTCACAGGCTTGACGGCTTACGACGCGCAACGCATCAAGGAAATGTCGGCATCGGCGTTGGACGGAGAGTCGGAAGGTAAAATCGCCGTGCTGGGTGCGCTCAGCCTTTACTTAAACTTCATCAATCTCTTCCTCTCGCTCTTACGGCTCTTTGGCTCAAAGGACGAGTAAGAAGGTTTTGAACGACATTTTGAATTAAGCGGCATCATGCATTTGCATGACGCCGTTTTTATTCGATAGGCGCGGATTTACCCTTTGAGACGCGCTGAAAATTGTCGACCTTTGCAGGCTTTATCACGATTATCACTTCAATGCGTTACATATCGATTCTCTTTTTCCTTTGGCTTGGGTGTTCGGTTTCGCTTTCGGCGCAGATTGGCGGGGCGGCGGCGGCGTATTCGCGCATGGGTTTCGGCGCACGCGGCATTGGGCTGGGCAACGCGGTCGGCGCCGTTACACAAGAAGGCGAGTATCACCCGTATTACAATCCCGCCGTTTTAGGCTTCGCCGAAGTCTATTCCGCGTCGGCAACTTACGGCTACCTTCCGCTCGACCGACGGCTGAACTTTGCGACCTTCACGGGCAACATCGGACCTGATGCGGCGGTCGGCTTTGCATGGATAAATTCCGGCGTGAGCAACATCGACGGGCGCAATCGCGACGGCGACCCCACCGAATCGCTCTCCACTTCCGAAAATCTTTTCATTCTTTCATTCGCACGTCGATTCACCGACGAACTTTCCATCGGTATTTCGCTTCGCGGCTACCTTGCCTCGCTTTTCGCCGAAATTCAAAATTCGTTCTCGCTCGGCTTCGACGTCGGCGCCGTCTATCGCGCTTACAGCGACGACGCCTCTTCGCTTCATCTCGGTGTTGCCATAAGCGACATCAACGCGAAGTATGAATGGAACACTTCGCCGATTTACGGTCAGCAAGGCACCACCACCAAAGACGCCTTGCCGATTTCATACAAGCTCGCGGTTGCGTATTCGCGCGAAAAAGTTTTGGGAATGAAATCGATTTTAATTGCGTCCGAACTGCAACTCTTATCCAAACGTTTTGACGGATTGCAAACGGTGTTCATTACCGAAAACGGCGTTTCAATTCCGCGAAATGAAATCGTGCCGCTCAATAAATCCGAGACCTATTTCAAACTCGGCGTGATGCTTCAACCGATTCGCGAACTGCGATTGCGCGCGGGCATTGACCGATTAGGCGTGCAAGGCGTTTCTTTGATGGAAATCGCACGTGCGTCGGCGGGCTTTACGATTGAATATCCGATTCAAGAATACCTTGCCACGATTGATTACGCGGTTCTCTTTGAGCCTTACGCGCCGATGGGCACAAGCTTTTTCACATTCGGCGTGAGATTTTAATCCAACCACTGATATGAAACGAACACTTGTCGCTGTTTTGGCTATACTCTTCGCGGCGTCGTGCGGCGACGATAAAACGCTCAACGAGCCGCAAGGCATTGCGCCTGAAATCGTTGCCTTTCAAGTGTCGCCCGACACGATTTTTTTCGGACAGTTGCCTCTTGATGAACAAGCACGGGCGCGTATTGCATTTGGCTTTTCTGCTACAGTCCGACAAGTCGACTTACAAGCAGAGCAAGTCCGAGCCGAATTGCTCAACGCACGTGGCGAAAGCGTAGCGATGAAGGAAATTTCAGTCTCGAGCAGTGAGCGGCAATTTGTGGTGAGTGATACGCTTGCGCTCTTTTTGCGGCGCAGTGAGATTGAGCCGTTTACGCTCGTGCTCAATGCGTTTGATGAATTTGGACGGAGCGGCGGCAACGGCAGAGCGCGCGTGGTGGTTCGTCCGCCGAATGCGCGTCCGCAACTGTTGAGTGCGGTCTCGCCTGATACAGTGCGCATCGGTGAGTTCCTCGTGCTGAAAGCGACAGTAAGCGACAGCGACGGGCTTGGCGATATTGCGTCCGTGTTTTACTTCTCGCGTCGTCCCGACGGCATGCTTGCCAATCAGGGCAATCCGATTCAGATGTATGACGATGGCGGCGTCAATCCATTTAGCGGCGACGACATTGCTGGCGACGGCATTTATTCCTTTCGGGCACAAGTGCCTCCAACTACACTTCTCGGAACATTTACTTACACCTTTTACGCACGCGACCGCTTCGATGCACAAAGCGACAGCCTCGTGCGTCAAACCGTGATTGTGCAACCTTAACTTGTTCAGCATGCTCTGGAAAGTCTCTCTCTGCCTAATTTTACTAACAAGTGCGGCGGCAGTCGCGCAACCGAAGTTTTCATCAAAGTATGAAAAGCGGACGGCGCAATCGCTTCTTCTTTCCTCGCCGTCTTCAAATCCAAGTTCAAACCTCATTAGTTACTTCGGCTTCAACGACTTTCGTCAAGAACTCTGGCTCGGCACGCTCGGCGGCTTGAACGTGCTTCAAGACACGTCGCTTCAATTCAGGTCGGTAACAGACTTTCCGCGCTTTAATCGTCAAGGCATTCAAAGTCTTGCCGTGCTTGGCGACACGATTTGGGCGGCAACCTCGACGCGACGCGACGGACAGCCGACCGGCGACGGGCTCATCTTCTCACTCGACGGCGGCAGAACTTGGTCGGAACGACCGCAACCGCTTGACCGCCAAACCGATACGCTCGAGCAATACGGCATCAACACGCTCAAAGCCCTGCCGATTATTGTGCCGCAACAAAATGTGATTTACAGCATGTCGCTTCGCTCGGCATCGCCGACGCAACCCAATGGCAGCATTTGGATTGCCTCTTGGTCGGGCGGGATTCGGCGAAGCACCGATAACGGACAATCGTGGCAACGCATGGTGCTTCCGCCCGATCATGTTCAGCGCATTGCGCCCACCGATACGCTTCGCTTTGCCTTTGAACCACGACGCGGCACAACAGGCGAACTTACTTTTTTGGGCTTTTCGGTGCTTGCCGCCTCCGATGGCTCGGTCTGGTGCGGCACGGTCGACGGCGTTTGTCGAACCACACAAGCCGATTCGCTTTATCCCGCTTGGCAGAAGTTCAATCGACGATTCAGCGGCATTTCAGGCAATTGGATTATCGCGATTCGCGAACAGCGCACCGCAACCGACACCCTCATCTGGCTTGCCTCGTGGCGTGCCGAAGATAATGCAGAACGCTTCGGTGCGTCTTACACTTCCGACAACGGCAGAACTTGGCAAATCGCACTCGACAATGAACGCCTCTATGACTTTGCTTTCAACGGCGACACGGTTTATGCTGTCGGCTCAAATGGACTTTTCATCTCGCCCAACAAAGGCAGAACTTGGATTAACCAACGCAACTTGATTGACAAAGACAATCCGCGCCAATTCATCGGCACGTCGGCGGAGTTTTTCGGCTGTTTTGTTCAATCGCTTTCAACGGGTCAGAAACGTTTGTGGGTCGGCACGGCAGACGGCACGGCGATTTCCGATAACGGTGGCGCGTCGTGGCAAATTCTTCGCGCCAATAAACCCGTTCCAACTTCCGACAATCGCACTTACGCTTATCCGAATCCTTTTGCGCCCAATCTTGATGGGCTTGTGCGGATTCGATACAAACTCTCCGCCGACGCAACCGTTACGATTCGCATTTTGGATTTTTCAATGAATCTTGTGGCAACGCCTGTCAAAAATGCTTCACGCCGAAGCGATAGAGAAGAGGAAGATGTTTGGAACGGAAAAACGGATTTCGGCGGGAAAGTCGCCAACGGCGTGTATTTCTACACGATTGAAGCCAAAGGGCAAGAGCCGATTTACGGCAAAATTATGGTGCTGAATTAAAGTTAGTGACCTGCTCCTCATGCACCTGCCTAATTTCGAGCAAAGACGAGAATTGAGCCTTGAAACTTCAAAGCGAGTATCTTCACATTTGTGAGCGATTGGCTGTATATTCACGCAAACTTAACAAATGAGTGAAAGCAATGGACATTTTTGCAAAATCGCTTGCGCCTGCATTAGGATACCCCGAGGAAGAAGTCGTCAAGTGGTTGGAAGCGGTGTTTCAAAAAATTGCGGAAGAATTGGTGCTAAGCGGTGAAGCACGCTTGGCAGATTTAGGTGTGTTAGAGCGCGTGCATATTCCCTCTGAGCCGCGCGATGTTGATGGGAAATTGATGCTTGTGCCGCCGCGCCATGAAGTCAAATTTATTCAAAAGGCAGTATCGGAAGGCGGCATTGTTTTTGAAGTCGGCGTTGAGCAATTAGAGTTGGAAGAAGATGTTGCGCAAAAGTTTTCAAAGGGATTTGCGCGCGTCGTTGAAAAAGTCGTGGAAGTGCGCGGGTCGTTGCAATTGGGCGAATTAGGCGAATTTGTGCGTGCTGAACGCGACGGCTTGACCTTCAAGCAATCATCAACCTTGTCAGAACTGCTGGATAAGCCTTTTGTTGGACTTTCACCTGTAACGATTTCACAACAGCGAGCGTCTACTCTCGCCTCACCCTCAACGCCTGCATCTGCTCACCAACCGGTTAGTCCGCCAATTCACGCTGAACCGAAAATCGCCCGTGTGCCTGAACCGTTGAGTGAATCGATGCAACATGCGCCCGTCTCGATGCAGGAATCTTCTGCCTCGACCGAACCCGTCGCTAAACTCGCGCCGTCCGATGCTGATGGCTCGTTTTTGAAACCTCCGGGGTCATTTTCACAACAGAAGGATACGCTCTTTGAAGAATCGGACGAACCTGTAACGACGTCTCCGACTGCGGACAGACCGGGCAGAGAGCCACTCTTTGTGATGCTTGCCGCCGCCGCTAAAGTCTCGCCAGACTCCGAAGACGAAAGAAGATCTGCAAGTCAAAGACTAACAACCGAAGAGAACGGCGCACCCTTTCGATATGAAGCGACTGCTCCAACGAAAGCCCCGCAGAAACCGACATTTGAGGAAACTCCGCCGGCACCAGTGCCGTCCTCAACCGAAGACCCCGCGACTTGGATAGACGAAAACCCAGAGGATAAAGAAGCACCCGTTTTGCGCAACATTGCGATTGCAACGGCGATTGTGTTCTTCACCATCATCATTGCCTTCATCGTGATGAAATACGAATCAATTTCTTTCACGCCGCCTGCGCCGCCCGCGCCCGTTGACCGCGCCAAAGTTGAAGCCGAAAAAGCCGCCGCCGCCCGTGCCGAAGCCGAGCGCATTCTCGCCGAAAAGTCTATCCCGAAAAGGTCTATCGGCATGGATAGCTTAACTATCAAAGTCGACGGCACGCTTCTGAAAAACATTACCAAAGCCGCCAAAGACTTGCCGCCGGAACTGACCACGATTGACCTTAGCAAAGGCGGATACACTATCATCGTTGCCTCTCAACCGTTGCGGGAAAATGCCGTTGCAATTGTCGAGGAATTCGGCAAACTCGGATTAGCCGCAACCGTGATGGAAAAACAAGTCGGCAAAGCGATACGATACCGCGTGCGCGTCGGACAATTTGCCACATCAGCCGCCGCTAATGCCGCGAAGAAGAAATACAATACACTCTTTCCCTCTGACGCCTTCTTGGATAAGGTCAATGAATCCTCGCGATAAGACCCAGAGATACTCGTCATAAAAAGCAACAGGGGCGATACACTCGCCCCTCTTTGGTTGTGCAATTTCAGTCGGTAATACCGAATTTGATTTAGCCGGATAGGTCTTTTCAAAGACGACCATTCCGAGCAAAGCAAGGAATCCAACTCTTCATTCTTAACTCTTCACGATCAACTCTCTACGTTTCGTTCTGAATGAGTTGCTTGTAAGTTTCGCGTTTGCGAATGAGCGTTGCTTTTTTTCCACTCACCATCACTTCGGCAGCACGCGGTCGTGCGTTGTAATTGCTCGACATCACCGCGCCGTAAGCCCCTGCCGAAAAAATTGCCAGATACTCGCCTTCCTTCACTTCGGGAATTTCTCGGTCGAGCGCGAAGAAATCCCCCGATTCGCACACGCCGCCGACAATGTCGGTAATCATCACATCGCGCTCCTTCTGCTCAATCGGTAAAATATCGTGATAGGCTTCATAGAGCATCGGTCGAATGAGCTCGGTCATCGCCGCATCGACAATCACGAAGTTCTTGCCGCGATGATTCTGCTTGCGATACAGCACCTCCGTTACAATGACAGACGAATTTCCGACGATGAACCGACCGGGCTCAAAGAGAATTTGCGCCGATTGATTTTTCAACAGCGGAATCAATTTTTCCGCAAAGACTTCAATATCGGGCGCAGGTTGCGTGGCACGATACGTGATGGGAAACCCACCGCCGACATCGAGATACTTCACCTCAAATCCCTTTGATTCGGCAATCGCTTTCACGCCCAAAAGTTTGAACAAGGCTTCAAGGTAAGATTGCGTATCGAAAATTTGCGAGCCGATGTGCATTTCTAACCCGACAAACTTCAAATGCTTATGCTTTGAGAGCGTTGAAAAAATTTCTTCGGCGAGCATTTCATCAATGCCGAACTTCTTTTCGTCGTTGCCTGTGGTGATGTAGGGGTGCGTTTCGGCGGCGACATTCGGATTGATGCGAATCGCAATCGGCGCAACGGTTTTGAGCTTCTTGGCTACCTCATCAATGACGCGCAACTCCGAAAGCGATTCGACTTTTTGACAGAGTATTTTGGATTGAATCGCAAACTTAATTTCTTCCTTCGTTTTGCCCACACCCGCGAAGATGATTTTTTTCGGCTTTGCGCCGGCTTTGAGTGCGCGAAAGAGTTCGCCGCCCGAGTTCACATCAAACCCACTTCCTTCTTGCGCCAGCGTGCGAATCACGGCGAGCGTGTAATTGGCTTTGACCGAATAGCAGGTCAGGTGATTGAGTTGCTTGAAGGCTTTTTCAAATCGGCGATACTGCGCAATGATGGCGTTTTTGCTTGTTACATACAAGGGCGTTCCGAAAGTCTCGGCAAGGTCTTCAACCTTGACGCCTTCGCAATAGAGGTGGTCTTTTTTGTAGTAAAAAAAATCGTCGGTTGGCACGTGCGTTTAGGGTTTAGTGAACTGCTTGCCTTTCGGACGTCGCGTCCTTTGGCGCGGCGAAGTTACAAAAAGCATGGCGATTCGCGCACGGTTCAAGGAGAAAATTCAACCGCATCCTGACCTATCTCACCCATTTTTCTTGGATTCGCCCGGTTGCCCAGAGGTAATCGCTGACGGCACGCAGGTAATCGGCGCGGGCTTCGATGAGTTTGTTTTGGGCTTCGGCGGTGGCGCGCTCGCGCAGGTTCAAAATCAGAATGGTGCTTTCGCCGAGTTCAAATTTGCGTCGTTCTCCTTCTTGCACTAAAAAGGCATACTGCACTTCGCGCTCGGCGACTTCCACGCGCTCTTTGGCGCGCTCAATGGCGGAGACGGCGTCGTCGACACTCGCCAAAACCTTTCGCTCAATTTCCAAGCGTTTGAGGTCGGTGCGTCGGACTTTGATTTCGGCAAGTTGCACGTTTGAATTGGCTTCACGGAAAAAGAGCGGTTGCGAGACCGTCAGCCCGAATCGGTAGTCATTGACGCCGATGGTTGAAAATTTATACTGCAAGGCTTCGGCACTGAGCTCAATGAAGGGGCGTTGAAATTCGGAATTGAAGGCAAGGTCAATGCTTGCGGAGCGTTGCTCGAATTCGATTTGCCCGATTTCAGGGCGTTGAATAAGGGCTAATCGTTTGTCGTTTTGAATTTGAAATGCGGAAATGCTCGGAAGTGGAGGCAGTTTTGTCGGCATGGCGGTTAAGGGTCTTGGCGTGCCGTCTTGATTCCACAAAAAGACCGAGAGCTTGATGGTGGCGGATTCGGCTTTGCGCTCGGCTTTGAGCAAATCGCCGCGCCGTTTTTCCACTTCGAGCAGGGCTTCAACGGAATCAATCGGTGCCGCTTCGCCGCGTCGGGCGCGTTCCGCAATGCCTTTGTATCGCACGATGGCGAGGTCGAGCACAGCTTTGGCGACGTCCATTTGTCCGTAGGCTTCCGCCCAGCTCCAATAGGCGAAGGAGGCGTCGCGCAGGAGTTCGTTTTGCTGTTCGCGTTGATTGGCTTTGGCAAGGTCGAGCGTAAAAGTGGCTTTGGCGAGCGAGGCGCGGCGTTTGTCGGTAAAAATGCCTTGTAGAATCGGCACTTTGACGCCGACGCTGGCTTCGCCATCGCCCGTTGTTCGATCGACGTTGCTAATGCGTGTGCCTTCGCCGCGTTTGTATTTGGCGATGAACTTCGGACCGAAGAGGGTTGCAATCGGCAGTTCCAAACCCGCATTGAGCACGTCGGCAGTAGGCAAGCCGTCTTTGGTTTTGTATTCGTACTCGAGATTGAATGTCGGGTCGAAGCCGCCTCGTGCGTTGCGAAGGGTTGCAGAGGCGACATCGTTTTCCAAATTTGCCGAAATTGAGGTCGGATTGGCTTCGAGCACGATGTCGAGAAACTGCTCAATTGTGATGGAGTCGCTCGACATCACATAGAAGCGTTGCGATTGCGCCGAGAGCGGCGATGTCAAGACAAGAAGAACCAGTAAAGAGCCAACAAGAAATTTTGACACAGGTTTTTGCGATGAAGTTCAAAATGAAAAGTTAAGCGTCATAAAAGGATACTTCTTCACTTCTCACTTCACTTTTGAGAGCGGCGGTTTAGCTTTTCCGTCGCTACCTTTGCCGGCTTTGACGGGGATAATCGGCGGGAAGCCGTTGAGTTGTCGCCAGAATTCATACCCAAGCGGCACTTCATTGAGCAGAATCCAGCCGGTTACTTCTGTGCCTTGTCGGAGGTAGCTGCGCGACGGCCAAGGCTTATCGTTTGGGTCAGGCACAACGAGGACGCGGTATTTGCCGTTGCCATCATCGACGGCATCAACGACTTTGACGATTCCGCCAAATGTGCCAATGGCAAAATCGGGAAATCCGCCGCCCGGTGCTTGAATGGCGGGGAAGCCAGCAAATTGCAAGCGTACTTTTCTGCCGGTATCAATAATCGCCGCGTCGAGACTGCCGACGAAAATTTCCGCCGCGATGTCGTCGGTTTCAGGCACAACGATGGCGAGTTTATCGTTCTTTTTGACGGCTTGCCCGTCGCCCACTTGCATAATCCGCGTAACATAGCCATCTATTGGCGAGAGCATCACGCCGAAGTCGCGTCGGCTGGTTACATTGCCCAATTCCAAATCGGCTTTAGCAATTTTGGCTTCTGCGACACGCATTTTCGCTTGAAGTTCGGTTTGTGCATTTGCAAAGGCTTGGCGTTCTACTTCCAACCCTGTAATGGCTTTGACCGAATCGTTCATGGCTTTTTGCAAGGCGAGCAAATTGGTTTCTAATTCACGTCTTGATGCCAATCCTTGGTCGTAGAGCGAAATAGCACGTTCATATCGTTGGCGTGCGGTTTCGGCATCAATGTTTGCGTTAATCACATTGGCTTCGGCGGCAACCAATTTTTGCTTGGCTTGAAGGACTTTTTGTTTAGCCATCAGCACTTCCAGTTCCGCTTCGCTGACTTCGTTATCACGAATGACACGCTGACGCTCGGCAAATTTCGGGTCTAAAAACTTCGTGTCGATATCGCGCAGCACGACAATCGTATCGCCTTTTTTGACGTAGTCGCCTTCTTTGACATACCACTTTTCAATGCGTCCATCGATGAGCGCGTCGACGGTTTGTGGGCGTTGGTCAGGCGAAAACGAAGTTACAATCCCCGACCCTGCCACGTTTTGAATCCAAGGCGCGACAATGAGAATGATGATGAATCCGACGAGCGTCAAGATGACGGCGCGTGCCAATGGAATAGCACTGTTTGGCGTTTTGACTAATCGTAATGCCGTCGTGTAATAATGTGGAATCGGAAGTCCAGCCGCATACTCTGGAATCACCATGCTGTGAGTGCTTTTTGTCGGTAAGACTTCGGTGTGTCCGTTTTGCCCATTGGCGGGGGTCAGCGTCTTCTTTTCGTTCATGGTCAGGCTTTCCCTTACTTGTTGATATTGAGTTGAACGGATTTAACTGCCATTTCAATAGCGGCTTTTTCTTCACGAGTTTGACGGACGAGTTCGGGGAAAAGTTGCCCGAAGAGCGAGTCGTCTTTGAGCGCGAGTTCAAATGGCGTTCCGCTTTCAATGATTTTTCCATCTTTAAGCACATAAACCATTTCGGAGCGGCGAATCAGTTCGGCGTCGTGCGCGATGTCGATAATCGTCCAGTTCTTTTCTTGGTAAAGCGCGTGAATGAGGTCGAGTTTTACACTTTCTTCAATTCCGCCAAAGCATTCGTCTAAAATCAAGATACTTGGCTTGCCAATAATCGCACGCGCAAACATGATGCGGCGTCGCATGCCAATCGAGACGTTTTGCCCCATTGGCACAAGGCGTGTTCTCAATCCATCTGCAAGTGCAAAGACCTCTTCATAGAGTTGAGCCGTTTTGAGTGCCCAGATGAGACGTTCATATGAAAAATCTCGTCCCATCGTGATATTCTCTTCAATCGTGCCATCAAAAATTTCGTTGGCTTCTAACACGATGCCGACGGTTTTGCGAATGGATTCTAAGCTCATTCGGCTCAAATCATAATCATCAAGCAAGATTTTACCGCGCATCAGTTCGTAGAATCCTAAAAGCAGATGCGCCAGCGTCGTTTTGCCCGAACCGCTTGCACCAACAAGACTGACGCGCGACCCTTTTTGAATGCGGAGCGAGAGGTTTTTGAACACTTTGTGATGCGGGTCATATCCAAATTCGATGTTCTTAAATTCGATGGTGGTGGCACCGTTGAAATTTGGAGCGGGTTCACCGCCGCTGGGCTCGAGCGGTCTGTCGACAAGGTGCGAGACTTTATCAATCGCTGTAAAAAGGTCGTAGTGTTGTTCAAATTGTTCGACGAGTTTTTCAATCGCACCGAGCATCGCAATGACCACGAGTTCTGCCGCAACCAGTTCACCAATCGTCAGTTGCTCATTGATGACGAGCGCGCCACCAAGTCCCAGCACGCCAACCGTTACCGAGGCACGAAAAATCGCTGAACCAATCATCTGACGCGCCAATACTAAAAAGTGCTTGTGCCGCGCTTCCACATAATTGACGGCAATCGAATCAACCCGTTGATAGACAAACTCTGGCTTTGAGAACAACTTGAAACTCGCCTGACACCGCGCAATTTCTTCAAACCAAGACACAAGCGCGTATTTCTTCTTGGACTCTTTAATGCTGGTCTCTAACCCACCGTGTCCCAAAATGAAAATTATAATCGGCACAAAAGCCACTAAGGCAAGGTCAAAGAGGATAAAAAATGGGTGATAGACAGCCAACAAAATCAACCCGATGATAATGACCAGCCCCGACCCCGTGCCGTCGAGCAAAAACTTTCCTATCGTTTTCTGAATCGTCAGCACATCAAAAAAACGATTCACCACTTCGGGCGCGTATTCTTGATTGAACGCCGATTGTGTCATGCGCGGCAAGCGATACGCAATATCAAACGAGGTGCGCACGAAAATTCGCCGCTGCAAAATGTCGGCGACATATCGCTTCATCACGTCAAACACCCCAACAATGAGCAACCCAATCGCTACCAACACGCAGAGCATCGCTAACTGCGAAGAAAGCCCCAACATCACCGAATTGACAATCGCCGACGCCGACAGCGGCACAACCAGCGACATCAAGCCCACAATCATCGCATAAATCAGCACGACCGTAAAATCCTTTTTCTCCTCCTTGAACAGTTTGAAGAGTTTGCCGAAAAGATATTTCACATCGATGTCGTGCCCGCCGCCCTGATGCCCGTGCCCACCGTGTCCGCTCTCTTCGTGCGAGAGATTATCTCGAAGCGGCGTTTGATGCGCTTCCGTCGCTAAAAATGAATCCATCTCGCCGTCAAAAAGGAGTATGTTCAGTTCCTTTTCTTTTTTGAACACCTCTTGAGTTGTGAGAAATACCGTCTTCGCTGTTGTGAAGTTCTTTGCGCTCACGCCCTTACGTCGGTCGTCGTAAGTTTCGGCAAAGCAAAGGTCGTCGTCAAAAAAGAAGAAAAAATGCTTTGCCTTTTCGTGAAGAAGTTGCGGTTCGGAAAGTCGCATCTGGCGCAGAGCAAGGTGGAAGGATTGCCCGATGCGCTCCATCTGCTCCAAAACTCTTTCTTTTGGAAGTTCTTCGTGTCGAATGAAGTTGTGAATATCTTCAGGGGGGACAAAAATGCCCGTCTTTTCGCGTAAATAATCAAACGCGTCATCAATTTGCCGCTCGAACTTTGTGAACTGACTGTCGTGTCGCTGTTGTTGCATAGTGTTGCGAAAGGTCTTGAATTTTCCAGAAAACAACTCAATGTCGCGATAAGTGCAAAAAAAGACAAGCACTCATTTTAAGGGCTGAACCGAGCCGTGAATTGACACAGCAAACTGTAACCCTATTGAAGTCGGATAAGTTTCGTTCAAATCAAGCGTTAGACCAAGAAATTAGACCAAGACGTCGCGAAGGGCTGAGGTCAAACTGACAATATCGAACGGCTTTGGAAGAAACGCCGCCCGCCCTTTGGCGAGAAGCGCGTCGGTTTCAATTTCACGCTCGTAGCCCGATATGAAAATGATAGGGAGAGACGGATTGATTTCGCGCAATTTTTCCGCCAACGCGTCGCCGCGCATTTTGGGCATAATTAAATCAGTGATGACGAGGACGATTTTTTCTTGATGTTGCACATAGAGGTCGAGGGCTTCTTTACCATTTCGTGCTAAAAGAACATTGAACTCGTCGCTCAACGCGTCAGCCATCAACTCCCGAATCAACTCTTCATCATCAACTACCAAGACAGTTTTCATCATCAACTACCAAGACAGTTTTTTTAGACATTGTGAATTTGGGCTTGAATACTTCTTCAAAAACAGAGTTTTCATAAGATAGGAAAAGAAAAGACTTATTTCAACCGCGCTCGAAGTTGCGGTAAACCGACCGCCAAGAGCACGAAAACCGCCGTAATGAGTTTGAAATCAATCGGGTCTAAGCCGATGTAGAGGGCGAGTGCGACAAGCATGCGAAAGACAATCGCGCCAACGACCACCAGCAACAACAGTGCCGTAACCCCGACGCGTTGACGACTGCCAAAGACAAGCGACTCGCCGATAATCACGCTTGCCAAGCCGAACACAATAATCCCAATTCCCATTCCAATATCGGCGAAGCCTTGATACTGCGCTACGAGCGAGCCAGAAAGCGCAATCAAGGCGTTGGAAAGCCCAATGCCGACGATTTTCATAAAGTCGGTATCCACGCCTTGTGCGGCAATCATAATTTCGTTGTCGCCCGTCGCCCGCATCGCCAATCCGAAATTGGTTTTGAACAGCACCGCCAAAAGTGCCCAAATCACCACAATCATAAGCGAGAAGAACATCAGTGCGACGGCGTATTTTGGAAGTGCAGAAAGCGTTTTTTCAAACGGCGTGATGATGTTTTGAACGGTCAGAAGCGGCACATTGGCGCGCCCCATAATGCGAAGATTGATGGAATAAAGCGCAGTGGTAACCAAAATCCCCGAAAGCAATCCATTCACACGCAATTTGGTATGAATCACGCCTGTCAGTGTGCCTGCAAAAAAACCCATCACGCTGGCAACCACAACGGCGAGAATTGGAGGCGCGCCTGAAACGAGCATTGTTGCCGTTACGCTTGCGCCGAGCGTCAGACTGCCGTCGGCGGTAATGTCGGGAAAATTGTAAATGCGCATGGTGATATAGACGCCCATTGCCAAAAAGCCGTAACACAAGCCAAGCGCAATGGAGCCAAGCCAAGATTCCATGTGAGTGTTGTTTTTGGTAAGAAGATTAAAGTTCAAAGTAGCATACAGGCACTTCAATCCAAAATTTCCCAATTGACGCCCAAGCGAAACGCCCGTGCGTACATCGGAAAAAACGGTGCGCGAAAAATCGGCGTGTCAAATACGTTTTCAACGAAAAAGAAAATCATGCCGCTTCCGATGCCCGCCCAAATTTGCGCGTCAAGCATGGCTTTTGGACGAAGCGTTCCGAATTGCAAATTGTTATCGCGAAGCATTCCGTTCTGCTCAATAAGGTTGAAGAAAAACGCTGATTGCCGTTCACTGTTTTGAAGCGCGGCGGAAAGGTCGGTTTGAACATAGCCCATCACGCCGAGTTTCAAATTCAGCGCGCCGTCAAAAAGTTTACTGCGAAAATAAATTCCGCCGTTGGCATAAAAGCGCGGCACATAAAGCACGCGTCCGCTACGCGCGTCAATCGTGTCGCCTTGCAGTTGCAATCCGCCCACAAACGCCCTATCAGGATTTGAAAGCAAGGTGTAATCCAGCACCAGCGTCGCGTTCAGGTGCGATTCGATTTTGCCGATTTTGCTTTGCATCGCAATTCCTACGCCTGAATATGAAAGCGTGCTTGATTGGAGCGATTGATAACGCAGGGCGAGCGTGGTATCGCTGGTGCGACTTTGCACAACGGCGTAGGGCGAACTGACGAGCGAGGAGAGCAACGACACTCGAAGCCGAAGCACGTCGGCGTATCGCAGTTCCGAGCCCAATTCCGCTTGGCTCACGCGTTCATTTTGCCATGTTTGCGCGCCCTTGATATCGGTTGCAGAAAAGACCTCACGCAACGAGGGCACGCGGCTCGTCGTCGCGAGCGATGCAAAGACTTTCAGCACGGCTTCGCGCGACGGCACAAGCGGAAAATTGACTTCGCCACCTGCGCCCGTCGAGAGAAAACTCGTCGTGAAATTTTGCCCGAAGGTGTTTGAAATCGTCTTTGTTGTGGAAGCCAGCGACGCCCCGAGTTCCAACGCTTCGCCGAAAATGAGATTCGCGAATGTGGTTTTCGCGCTTGCAGTCAATTCCACTGTGTTCAAATTCGGCTTGACGGGTTGTGCGCTTGCGTTGGCGAGTGTGTTGTTTTCGCCGACGGATTCAAGCGAATACGCGCCGCGCAATCCGAGCGAAAAGAAAAAGAGTTTGAGCGATTGTGTCGCGCCCAAAGTCAGCCGCGAAGCCGATTCGAAGTCTCTGAACGCGTTGGTGCGTCGCTGTTCAAACGTGTTGGAAAATTCCGTGAAGGCAATCCACGCTTTGAACAAGTTGAGTGAATCGGCTTGAAAGCGTTTGGGAATGAAGGGCAAGGCGGTTTGCAGTTCGGCTTTGTAGAGCGAGAGCGTGTTTTTGCGTTGCACGAATTCATTGGCGATAAGCGTGTTGAGTGGCGAGAAGATGTCGCCGCCGAGCCTTGTGGTTTCAAACAAGTTTGCGCCGCCGAAGGGTTTGAGGTTAAGCGAATTGCGCTCGAGGGCGAAGTTGAAATAAGTTTTCACGCCGTATTGATAGCGAAAGCGGAGGCGCAACTTATTCGCTTCGCTGGACGAGCCGAAGCGGTCTGCACCGAACCCGCCTGAATTGCGAAAGATGCCTTCGGCGCCTTCGCGCACATAGCCGCCGTAAAAGCTCCACCGCTCCGAAAGATTGAGCGCGAAGGTGATGTCCATTTTATTCGTCGAGCCTGAAAATTGATAGTAGTGGGCTTTCGTGTAGCCTTTGGCCGCAACGATGGTTTGCGTTTTCGATTCAAGTGCAATCGGCGAGGCGGAAAGTGCAAACGCGCCGTAGCCGTTGAAAAGATTAAGTTCCGAGAACGATTCGCTCGAGAGGTGGTTATAGAAGGCTTGCGCCGCAATCACATCATTGAGTAAAATTTCATCAAGGTAAAGGGCTTGATAGCGTGCGCCTAATCCGCCGACGAGCAGTTCATTTTGCTGACCGAGTTCGACTTTATCGCGCAAAAAAAAATTTGGCGTGAAAGCAAAGTAATCTTCCACGTGGCGATGGTAGGCGAAATCGCGCGTGCTATCGAGCGCGTGATAAGGCGCCGCAAAAAGCGATGGAACAGGCGGAAGGATTTTGTAAAACTTGATGCTATCTGCTGGTGCTGATGACGGATTGAACGTCGGGCGTTGAATTACGGTTGAATCAAATTCTGATGCCGATGTGTTTGGGAAGGACGGTTGAGTGAAATTGAGTGAATCAGTATCGCGTGCGTTGGAATCTTGTGCGATAAGTGTAGATGACCACGCACCAGTGAAGACGGTCACAACGGCGAAAACGAGAATTGGTAAAGCGGTAAAATTACGTTTCATTTGTAAAGATTCGGCGTTTCCGCCTATTATCACGGCACGGCTATTGAAATATACAGAAATCACTTAACGCAAAGAGATAACCTTGAAGACAACACCAGTAATTGAGAGGTTGGAACTTTCCCTCTTACAACTACGAATGAACTGAACGGACTTTCTCACTTATACTTACAACGACTATGCCAGAGAAAAACAACTTTTTCGACGAGTTTAACAGTCAAGACGACAAAAAGAAGAAAGACAACAAGCCGAAATTTACTGCCATTTACTATGTGCTTGCGATTGTCATTTTGATAGGAATCCAACTCACGTTTTTTTGGTCGAGCACGACGGCAGAACTGCCTTACAGTGATTTCAAGAAAATGCTCGATGAAGGCAAAATTGAATCCGTGCAAATTTCCCCGTCGCGCATTTATGCAACCTTAAAGCAAGGCTACAAAATCGAGGAAAAGAATCCCTCGAGTATTGGACGCAAACCCGATTCGCGCAAATTCTACACGCTGGTTACTTTCCGCGATGAAAAACTCATCGAGAAGCTTGAAGCACAAGGCGTCAAAATTCAAGGTGTTTCCGATAGCAATTGGTTCACGGAACTTCTGCAATGGGTGTTCCCGATTGCATTGCTGGTTGTGATTTACCTCTTCATTTTCCGGCGCATGAATCCGAATTCGCAAGTGATGAACATCGGCAAGAACAAAGCCTCACTTTATGAAAACGATGAAAACAGTCAGCGTATCACGTTCAAAGATGTGGCAGGGTTAGATGAAGCCAAAGAAGAAGTGATGGAGGTCGTAGACTTTCTCAAAGACCCGAAGAAGTTCACGAAACTGGGCGGCAAATTGCCCAAAGGCGTGTTGCTCGTCGGTCCGCCCGGTGCTGGTAAAACCTTGATGGCGAAAGCCGTTGCGGGCGAAGCGGGCGTGCCGTTTTTCTCGCTTTCCGGCTCCGACTTTGTCGAAATGTTCGTCGGCGTTGGCGCGGCGCGCGTACGCGATTTATTTAAGACCGCAAAAGAAAAAGCTCCGTGCATTATCTTCATTGACGAAATCGATGCTGTCGGTCGCTCACGCGGCAGAGGCATGATGATGGGCGTCAACGATGAACGCGAAAACACGCTTAACCAACTGCTTGTGGAAATGGACGGCTTCGCAACCGATAAAGGCGTGATTATGATGGCGGCAACCAACCGCCCCGATGTTTTAGACCCTGCGCTCCTACGTCCAGGACGCTTCGACCGTCAAATTGTTATTGATAAGCCAGACCTAAAAGGACGCATTGACATTCTTAAAGTTCATACGAAGAATATGCCGCTTGCTCCAGATGTTGACCTTAAAGTTATTGCGTCTCAAACGCCTGGCTTTGCTGGTGCTGAACTCGCCAATGTCTGCAACGAAGCGGCATTGCTTGCTTCCCGCCGCAACAAAGACGTGATTGAAATGATTGACTTTCAAGATGCGATTGAGCGCGTGATTGCAGGGTTAGAAAAGAAAAACAAAGTCATCAATCCGAAAGAAAAGAAAGTCGTCGCCTATCACGAGTGCGGGCACGCCATCGTCAGTTGGCTGATGGAAGGCAACGACCCACCGCAAAAAGTAACGATTGTGCCGCGCGGCGTCAGTGCCCTCGGCTATACGCTCAACATGCCCCTCGAAGACCGCTACTTGATGACCAAAGAAGAACTCTTCGCACGCATTTGCGGCCTGCTGGGCGGACGAGTCGCCGAAGAAATCGTTTTCCAATCCATTTCAACCGGTGCACAGAACGACTTGGAGCGCGTTACCGATACTGCTTACAGCATGGTCGCCATCTACGGCATGAGCGAAAAGCTCGGCTACCTTTCCTACGCAGATTCCAGCAATATGTATTTGCAAGGACTTGGCATTGAAAAGCAATACGGCGAAGACACCGCACGCCTCATTGACGAAGAAGTTAAACGCATTGTCAATGAAGCCCATCAAGCCACACGCGATTTGCTCATTGCCAATCGCGACAAACTCGAGCAAATGGCAACCGAACTGTTGAAGCGAGAAGTGCTCAACTACAAAGATATTGAGGATATTCTCGGCAAGCGTCCTAACATGGACGATGCCAATACGAATCGAGAACTATCTCAAGAGTTAGCCGAATCCGAAGTGAAATCAACTATCAGCGAAGAAGAACGACGCGAACTTGAAGCCGCTGTTGAAAAACTCAAAAGCACACGCGGCACAAGCAACCACTAAATCAATTCCATACTTCAAAACGGCAGATGATTCAAGCCATTCACGCCATTGCTGAAGGGCGCGTTCAGGGTGTTGGCTACCGATGGTTCGTTCAAAAAACGGCAACTAAGCTCGGCATTAAAGGCTACGTGCGCAATCTGCCCGATGGCACCGTAGAACTTGAAGCCGAAGGCGACGCTGAAAGCCTTGACGTGCTCATCGAAGAAATGAAAAAAGGACCACTTGGTGCCTGCGTTCAATCGGTTAAAGTAAACCGTAAATCGCTCCAAAGCGATGCAGAACGACAATTCACAACCTTTGAAATCCGTCATTGACTTGAACTTCAATTTCTCTATCAACATTTAAATTTTGACGCCCTTGGCACAAAAATCATCGACCGCAAAAAAAGCAACCCCAACCGCACGCAAGTCAAAATCCCCTTCGACAAAATCAACCCCCGTCAAAAAAACTTCGACGAAATCAACACGTGCGTCTAGCTCTAAAAAAACGGCGACCACGTCGTCCATCGTCGTCCATCTTGACGAAGGCGAACTTCTCACGCGCCGCATCGCCGAATTGATGTTCACCAAAAAAGCCACCGATGTAACCATTATCGATGTGCGCGGCTTGACCGACATGACCGACTACTTCGTGATATGCTCCGCCGATTCCGACAAACAAGTCAAAGCCATTTCCGATGCCGTGCGCGACGGACTGCTCTTAGACGATGAACGCCCAACCTATGTCGACGACAAAGAAATGACTTGGATTGTGCTCGATTACGTTAATGTCATCGTCCACATCTTCCAAAAAGAACGGCGCGCCTTTTATGGACTTGAAAAACTTTGGGGCGATGCCAAATTCACTCACCTCAAAGATGAAAAAGAACTTCAACTCGTGCCGCCGAAAAAAGCAAGCAAGCCGAAATCCAAGCGAGCTTAATCGCTAATCCCGCGCCGATTCAACACAAAATTAAGCATACGCGTCGCACGATGTTGGAACAAGAATCGGGACTTTGCAGTTATCAAATGGGTCATTTCAACCGCATTGCTTTTAACGACCACTCAATTCAACAAATTATGGAACAGCAACCAACTGACGCTTCACGCCGCGACTTCTTGAAGACAGCGACACTCGGTAGCCTTGCACTCGTCGGAAGTGCTTCTCTTTTAAGCACACTTGTCGGATGCGGCGAAGACTCGTCAACCGCACCACGCACAGGCGAGAACGTGCCTCTTAATTTGAACGACCCCGGCGTTGAAGCCTTGCGTGAAGTGGGAGGAATTTTGAGACGCAATTTTGGAAGCACTCGCAACGGCGGCAGAGACGTAATTATTCGCCGAATTGCCCAAACAGAATTTCGCGCCGTCTCGGTCGTCTGCCCACACGCACAGTGCGACGTCGGCACGCCGAACCAAACCAGCGTTACTTGCCCCTGTCATGGCTCGCAGTTTAGCATGCAAGCCAGTAACTTCGGCGCACGACTTAACGGGCCTGCACCGCGCGGATTGGATTCGTTTCAAACCGCATTCAATCCCGAAACCCAAATTCTAACCATCACATTTTAATGAAACCTGTGCTTGCTCTCGCGGTGCTCTGGCTCTGCTCGCAAATGCTCTCGGCACAAATCGCCTTTCGTGATGCGCGATTGAGCCTCTTTGCTGAACGAAGAGTCGAGCGTGCCGTTGATGTAGGAACGCCAACCATGCTTGCAGTGGAATCCGATTCGCTTGAACAAGCGCGAAAGCGTCGGCTGCTTCCGAAAAATATCAGCCTTATGGAGCGCGCTTTTTGGGGAGAGAACGGCGTGTTCAGAGCCACAGGCATTGCACCGCTGACACCTGAATCGCGCAAAGAAGAGTTAGAAGTGCGTCGAACTATGCTCACGATGCATCAGGTTGCAGGGATTGCCACGCTCGGCGTGATGATTGCAACGGTGGTTGTCGGACAAAGGTATGTCGACAGCGATTTCACCCTTTACGACGCGAAGCGCAGGCTCGGCAACGCAACGGTTTTTGCCTACATGACAACGGCGGCATTTTCGCTCTTTGCACCGCCACCCGCCGTCCGACGCGACGAGTGGAACTCCATCTCAACTCATAAACTCTTCGCTCTCATTCACTTCACCGGCATGATTGCGACGCCGATTTTAGCCAATCGGATTGCCCGTCCGGGCGGAGATTACAACCAAAAAGTGCGCGTGCATCAAACGGCGGCATACATCACGACTGCCGCTTTCAGCGCGTCCATCATCTCACTTGCGTTTTGAACCATGCTTCATTTGTTTCTTATCGGACTGCTCTTCATCACAACGCCGAGCAACGACTTAAAAAAAATTTCTGCCCTCAAAGGCGAATCAAGGCTGATGTATTCGCTCTCGCACCCGCTTCATAAAGTTGAAGCCGTCAGTAAAGAGTTTTTTTGCGAAGTGGAAATCAATGACGCCAAAGAAATTCAATCGGTCAAGGTTTCTGCCGACGTGATGACCTTCGACAGCGGCAACTCCAATCGCGACTCCCACGCCATGGAAGTCATTGATGCCTTCACCTATCCCGAAGTATCCTTCGTTAGCGATTCAATTTCCACGACTGGCAATGAACTTAATGTGTCAGGGAAACTCTCGTTTCACGGCGTTACCAAGCCCATCTCGTTTTCGGCAAAGGCTCAATCACAGAACGGCAAAACGATTGTTGAAGGGAAAATGACGGTCAAACTTGCGGACTTCAAGGTCGAGCGACCACAATTAGCCTTGATTCCAACCGATGAATTTCTCTACATTTCGTTCATCGTTGTGTTTCCGTATTAAAGCTCGTTCAACACTATGGCACGTTTGCTTTTTGTTGGAGTATTTCTTGTGCTCTTTGCGCCGACAACCTCTGCGCAAGAGCTGCTCGTCGATGTTCGCGTCAATCTTGAACAGTTGCCTGCCGAAGCACGTGTTCGGCTGGTAAATTTCCGTCAGACCGTTTTGGATTACCTCAACCGACACCGTTGGACGAACAGCACGGAATTTGAAACCGATGAGGATAGGATTCAGTGCCAAATTGAGTTCACGTTTCTTTCTGCAAATGTCAATGTTGCGCCCGCGCAGTATAGCGCGCAAATGTTCATTGGTGCGTCGCGTCCGATTTATCGCTCGCTTCGCAGTTCGTCACTGTTGCGAATGCTCGATGCCAATGTGAATTTTTTTTACGACGAGCGGCAGAGCGTATTGGTGCATAACGAACTTGTCTTCACACCGCTGGCAAGCCTCTTTGATTACTACGCCTATCTCATTCTCGGCTTTGATGCCGATACGTTTGATAAACAGGGTGGCACACCATTTTTCACTAAGGCGTTCAACATTCGCCAACTGGCACAATCACAAGCGACGGGCAATTTCGCACGCGGCTGGCGCGTTGATGACGGCGGCGGCGACAATCGCGCGCAGATGATTCAGGAATATCTCGACCCGCGCTTTTTGCCGTTCCGCGATGAGTTCTACGCCTACCACTACAACGGCTTGGACGAATTTCACAAAGATGCCGACAAAGCACGCCGCCGAATCGCTGAATCGCTCAAAAAAATTGCCGAAATTGACGCGCGATTCCCACGCAGTCTGGTCGTGAAGCGATTCTTTGAAGCCAAAGCGATTGAAATCGGAGAAATCTTCAAAAATGCCTCGCCTGAATTGAAGCAAGAAGTCTATGCAATTTTGCGCCGCGTTGACCCCTCGCGCGGCAATGTCTATGAACCGTATTTCACAGGCACGGGCGGCGAAGCATCGGGCGGAAGAAAGTAGTTGCATTCACTCACGAAAGCGTATCGAGAGACTCTTTGGCGACTCTGACACGCGCTCAAAAATGGCTTGCGTTTGAAGCAAAAGTTTTTCGCGCGCATCGTTCAAAATGCCTGATGAATCGGCGGCTTGCACGGCGCGTTCCTTATTGCGTTTCAGCGCAACTTCCTGCACGGCTTGCTTCGATGTTCGCTTCCAAAACATATCAAGCGTGCCGCCCTCGTTCAGGATTTTGTAATCAAGCAGTTCAACGGAAAGAATTTCGGGCTCTGGAAATTCCGCCGATATGCCTTGCTCCGTAACCGTAATGCGAAACCGCTTGCGCAAATCGTAGCCCGCCTTCACAAGATAGTTGCCTTTCACAACCACGCTGTATGAAGTCAAAGCATCTTTTTCGCCGAAACTGGTTTCAGCCACGATAGGCGTTGAGACGGTGGCAAGCTCGAGAATCGGCGACGCCGCACCGATGACGACCGAATCACGCACGAAAATTTCCGGCGTAAATCCAAATGCCCGTTGAAATTCATCGGCGATTTTGCGCGCCGTCTCTTTTGTTGCAACAAAGGCTTTCTGTAAGTGTTCTTGTGGGAGTTTGAACAAAAAATAGTAAAGGCTCGCCGCCGCAAGCGCAATGGCAAGCGCGAGAAGCGTCAGGCGCGTTGTGAGTTTCATTTAAGCCATCGGATAGGTTTGTTTCCAGAAGGGTTGAACGAAAGTGCTGTTTTGATGCGACTTCCAAAGAAAAAATACGCCTGCAAGCGTGCAAATAACAAGCGTGATGAGCGAGGCTTCCGCGCCGAATGCGCCGCCTGAAAATAGCTCGTTGCCTTCCAAGTGCGATGAAATCAGCCCTTTGACATCGCCACCCGAAACGGCGATTCCGAACACCGCGCCTTGCACATAATTCCAAGCAATGTGAATGCCGACGGCAAACCACACGCGCCGCGTCAGCATATACGCCGCTCCGAGCAAGATGCCCGCTTCAATCGCAATCGCAATCGTGCTGAACAAGGTCGCATTCGGATTGCCAATGTGCGCCACGCCGAAAAAGAGCGACGAGACAAAGAGCGCAATCCACGAGCCAAGTTTTTCTTCAACAATTCGAAAGAGAATTGCGCGAAAGGCAAGCTCCTCGAAAAAGCCCGCGCCAAGCGAAAGCGGCAAGTGTCGCACCGCAAAGAGTTCAGAGACGTCGTTAATCGCATCAACTTTGTAAAACCCAAAGAGCCAAAGCAGTAACGTTGAAAGCGTGAGCAATCCTGCGCCAATGCCCAGCCCGCCGATGAGTTCAAGCACTGCGCCTTTGAGCGAGAGTTCCGAAACGGGATTTCGCCCTTCCATTCCGCGCACCAATCCGTAATAGACGAGGTAAGCGGCAACCAGCGTCAGTATCATGCCGAGCAATTTGAGAAACGGCTGTTGCAGTCGCTCCGCAAGTTGAACGGTGCTTCCCAAGCCCGCCGAATAAACCAGCGTAACGGCGATGAACATGACGAAGAATCGCAGAAAGGGATTGCGGAGAAATCGATGCCCAAGAGATAAATCGTGTTGCATTGAAAATTGCGTTTGTGTTTTTATGAAGAGTGTGCGCCGTTAAAATGTGCTTGCAGAAATGCAAGGCAAACTTATTTTGAGAACTTTTCCGAGAGCAACTTTTGGCAATGACAATGAAATACGGCACGAACATACTGTTTGTTTTTCTTTTTTGGTGCGTAACGATTTTCTCTCTCGCCGCACAAGAAACGAACTATGATTGGCGCGCACACAAAGCGCAGTTAGAGCGCGAGCGCAAACAAGCCAAGCCGTTCATTGGCACATATAAGCGCGGCGACGATGAGTTTATCGAGTTCTACATTTCCAAAGAGTCAAAATACACTTGGTTTCGCGGGCGATTTTTCGGCATTGGAAAATACGATTACGAATTTGCAACGTCCGACTTAACGTTCAACAGCGACGGCTCGATTTCCTTCAAAGTCAAAGGCAAGCCCTACAAAGCCCGACGCATTGATGAATCGCTCGAGCTTACCTTGCCCGACGGCTCAAAGCGATACTGCCCGCGCGTTCAAATGCAATCAGCACAAGCCGCACCATCGCGATAATTTTTCACTTTCACTCTAATCGTCATTCAACTTTCATCATGCCGACTTTGTCGTTCAAATCATCGATTCAATCATTTCAACATGCCTGCCAAGCCGACGCGCTTGCCTTAGCCTTGATCGAGGACGTCGGACAAGCGGACATCACCACAGCCGCCACAATTCCCGATACGCATCGGAGCAAAGCCATCTTGCTTGCCAAGTCCGAAGGAATCATAGCCGGCTTGCGCGTGGCGCGTTTAATTCTTTCGTCTTGGCCCGAGCCGATTCAACTTATCACAAAGAAAAAAGATGGAGAACGCGTTTACGCCGGCGATGTGATTGGAGAGATTTCAGGTAGAACGGCGCATTTGCTCATGCTTGAACGCACATTGCTCAACTTGCTTCAACGCATGTCGGGCATTGCAACAAAGACCGCGACTTTTGTTCAAGCGGTTCAAGGCACACAGGCGCGCATTCTTGATACACGCAAAACCGCACCTGCCCTGCGATACTTCGATAAAGAAGCCGTGCGACTTGGCGGCGGCACCAATCATCGCTTCGGACTTTACGATATGATTTTAATCAAGGATAATCACATTGATGCGGCGGGCGGAATCGGCGTTGCGATTGAACGCGCCAAAGCCTATCTCAAACGTAAATCGCTCAAAGCCAAAATTGAAGTGGAAGTTCGAACGCTCGATGAACTGCGCGAAGCCGTTGCACACAAACCGCATATCATCTTGCTCGATAACTTTTCCGTTCCGGAACTTCGCCGCGCCGTCAGACTTGCGCGGCAGTTAAATCCTCACATCAAACTTGAAGCCTCGGGCGGCGTTACGCTTAAACGAGTGAGAGCGATTGCGGAAACAGGCGTAGATTTTATTTCCGTCGGCGAATTGACGCACAGCGTTACGGCGATGGATATTTCAATGAAAATCAAAGCCATCAAGTGAGTTGCAAATTGGCGCAATCAGCCGACAATCACGTTCAGCGCGTTTGGCTGACACTCGACAAGGATTTCGCCCGATACGTTTTCAAACACTTCTCCATCTAAATGCAAATCCAGCGACTCGGTCAGTGAAATCGTTGCCGATGAAATTTTGTGATAATGCACTTTTTTGTTTCGGATATGACTGCCGCGCAGATACCGTGCGACCCAAAGCGGCAGTTGCCACTTCGGAAATGCGGTCAATGCAGAGAGGTTCAGAAAGCCATCGCTCATCGTTGCGTCGGGCGCGATTTTGAACTTTCCGCCTTCAATTTTCCCGTTGCCAATCGTGAGCGCGTAGATGGCGTCCGAAAGGTGCACCGTGCCGTGTTCTGTATTGAGCGTGAGGGACATTGCCGTGGCTGAATAGGTTTTGCCGACTTTGCTTAATGCGTCAAGGTAGATGAGGTCGCCTTTGCGCGTGGAGTGGCGCGCTTCTTTGGCGATTGCGCCTGTAAATCCCAGCCCAAGCGAGTTGAGAAAATAGCGCGAGTGAGTTTGATTGTTGGAGCAAAACGTAACTTTTCCGACATCAATTTTGTGCACTTTGCCGTGCGAGGCGAGATGAAACGCATTGTTTAATGTTTTCTTCGACGAAAGATTCTTGAAGAAGTCGTTGCCCGAGCCCATCGGTAGCACGGCAAGCCGAGTTTCGGTTCCGACCAGCGATTGCGCCACTTCATTGACCGTGCCGTCGCCGCCGCACGCGACAATGGTTTCCGATTTCACTTTCGCCGATTCCGCAAAAAGTATCGCATCACCCGCTTGATTGGTCAGTTGAATCACGCCTTCTTCATGCTCGGCAAGTAAGGCGTTTTCTAACCATTTCAAGTGCGATTTAGCTTTGCCTTTGTTGGCGGCGGGATTGAAAATAAACCAACGCTCATGGGCTTTTTTTTGAGCGCGAGCATCAAGGGCTTCAAGAGCCATCATTTCAGGTGTGATGGGCACAGACGAGGTTCGTTTGAGGTTGGTCGGCGGTGGTTTCATTTTTAGAATCAACAATAATTTAACATTGCAAATAAGGTAAGGAATTTACAGCGAAAAAATACGCCTGAATCTGTGACCCGATTGTGATTTCGCTAACACTTTTACTTGGATTTTCGCGAATAGACGCTTCGGCTGTTTTTCAAGGTATCATCTTGCAGTTTTGCGTCTGGACGTGTTATCGAATTCGCCAAATTTCTTTGTAGAAACTTGAAGCGAAAATGAACTTTCTGCTAAATTGCAGTGGTTTCAGTAGCGTTTGTAGTCTGTTTGTATGTCTGTTTGTATGTGAAACTCTACTGTCAATTGCAGTCTCGGAAGTTCAGTCAAACAACCTTAAACTTATTAACGCTATGAATAACTCATCATTGAAGCTCGCCGGTGCCGCTATTGGCGGAGTAATTCTGCTTTTTATCATCTACGCGGGGTCTGGTGCCGTTTTGGGCGTGCCGATTTCAAAGGTCGGATACACCTTTATTCGCTATGTAGCCCTGTTCTTGACAGCGAGCCTAATTTTGTGGATAGCGGGCAAATTTGTGGCGCAATACAATTCAGGGTGGTTTTTGCAAATCATTTTGGTTGGAATGGCATCCATCTTTTTTGCTTGGATTGGCTTAGTTGCCTCGTCGGGCAATCGCACGCAAACGGTTGCTGGTCAGCCACCTGCGCCGCGCACCGTCAAGCAATTTGAAAATTTCGGCTCGGCAGAAGCCTCTGAACCTGCGGTTGCCGTTCCAACCGCGGCGTCAGTTGTAACGGGCGAAGGCGCGAAAACCGAGTTCGAGTTGATTATGCAAAAGTATAATCTACCCGACGATCTCGCCAAGTTTGATGAAGGTGTTTACACTTCTTCAACCAAGATTTATGAAGCCGTGCCAGCCAAGTTCCTGAACGTCAAGAACAAGAACGGCGAAGCCGTCAAGATTGACGATGCGGATATGTTCAAAATCATCAATCACTTCGTCAACGAACTGCGCAAGCGCGAAGAAGCCAAAGCCTCGAAGGAAGCCTCAGTTGCGCCGGCACCTGCGCCGCCCGTCGCCAAAGTTGAAACCCCAGCCGCCGCAGATGCACCCGAGCCAGCCGCGCCAGCCGCCGCCGTTGTTGCAGTTAGCGGCGACCCAGCACAATTCGAGGGTGTGTATAAGAAGAAGTGTTCAAGTTGCCACTCGCTCACGGCAAACGCAGGAAAGATGAAGCAAAAGTGGATGCGCTCGGAAGATAAAACCAGAGAATTGGTCGCATGGATGCAACGCCTCGCTAAGCAAGACCGCTCAAAGGCTTTTTCTGATGAAGAAGCGGCTCAAATTGTCGCTTACATTCGTTCAGGAAATAAGTTGTATTAAGCCAAATCTATCAAGCAAAAAGCCCGACAAATGTCGGGCTTTTTTATTAGTCTTGCGCCGTAAAACCTACGCGCGTTTTCTGCGACTTGCCGCGATACTCCGCCGTTACCGTTTCCGTAATTCCGCCCCGTGCTCTCCATTCTGTTTTCACCATGATTTCGCGTGGTTTAAGCTTGTCAATTAAGTGATCGAGAATCGTGTTCGTTACGTTTTCATAGAAAATACCCGCGTTGCGAAATTCCAAAAAGTAGTATTTGAGCGATTTGAGTTCGACACACACTTTGTCAGGGATATACTTTATGGTAACGGTGCCGAAGTCAGGTAAGCCTGTTTTCGGACAGACCGAAGTAAATTCAGGATTGACAATTTCAATCGTGTAATCGCGTTCAGGAAATTTGTTTTCAAACGTTTCGAGAAGTTCTGGTTTCATGGCTATTGTGAGTTGAAGTTGAACTTGCAAAATACAACGAGAGAGAAAAACGAAGTTCCGATTTTTGCTTTCGAACTTCGCACGCGCGCTATGCTTATCTCAAAAAGTCTGATGAAAAAATTGTATATCGAGAGCATATTGAACACCAAACCACTAACCGCTTTCAGTATGAATTTGCGCTTTACTCTCTTTCTTTTGCTGTTCTCGCCTGCAGTTTTTGCCTCCCCCTACACTACGCCGAACACAGGCGTTGATTGGACGATGAACGACCTTGTCGCTAACTCCAACGGCACGGTAACAGGCTCGTTTCCAAATTACGCGATTTTGGATTCGGTCATCATTGCGCCAAACGACAGGCTCACGATTCAGCCCGGAAGCACTCTTACTTTTACACAAAACGGCTTTGTGGTGCGCGGCAAAATTTTAGCCATTGGCACGCCGTCGGCTCGCATCGTCTTTACAGGCGCAACGCCAACGCCCGGCATCTGGCGCAACATTCGCATTGAAGATTCCGCCGTTGATTCGGCTTGCATCTTTCGCTACTGTGTGATTGAATACTCAACGGGCGGAATTGCATGCATCAGTTCAAGCCCAACTATTGAATTTTCAACCCTGCGCTTCAATGGCAGTTTAACGACTGTTGGCGGAAGCACGGCAATTCAATGCTTTAATTCCAACGCGATTATCCGACACGACAGCCTTTACAACAACTCGCAAAACACGATTACTATCAGCAACACTTCAAATCCGATTATTGAGCATAATTACATTGCCAACAACAACGTTCGCAATCAAAGTCCCGTCAATCCCATCACGATTTCGTTTCAAGGTAATAACAATCCCATCATTCGCTTCAATGAAATTCACAGCGCGGATATTCCACCCCCAGTTCGCGCTGGCGGAATCAGCGTCGGTTTGGGAAGCAATACGACGGTTCAAAATCCGCTCATTGAGTTCAATTATATTCATGATTGCGCCTTTGGCATTGTTGTGGCGGGGGCGACACAGTGCATCGTGCGCAACAATCGCATTGAGAACAACACGCGCAATCCCAACCCGCTTCAAGCCGGAAGCGGCATCAATGTGAATTCCTCTGGAAGCGCAGTAGCCGCGCCAATTATCACGGGAAATTTCATCAAAGGCAATTTGTGGGGCGTTACAATTCAAGGCACAGCACAACCAAACTTGGGCGATTTAAGCAATAGCACTCCCGACGACGACGGACGCAACACCTTCATCGATAACCTTCAAGGCACAACCAACTACGCCCTTTACAACAATACGCCGAACATCATTCGCGCCCAAAACAACTTCTGGGGCACAACCGATTTAGCCTTGATTCAACAACGCATCTGGGGACAAGGCGACGTTCAAAACCCGCCAACCGTCATTTATCAACCCTTCGCGCTCGGCGATATTTCCCTGCCCGTTGAACTTGCTCAATTTGTGGCGCGCAAGATACAGGGCAGCGTCTGGCTCTCGTGGAAAACCATATCAGAATTGAACAACGCAGGCTTTGAAGTGCAAAGAAGAAGCCTGAACCGAGAAGCGAAAAGCCATGAATGGCAAGCATTAGGCTTTGTGCACGGCAGAGGCACAACCACCGAGCCGCAGTCCTACTCCTTCTTGGATAACTCTGCATCGGGCGTTGTTCAATATCGATTGAAGCAAGTGGATTTTAACGGAAAGTTTGAATACAGCAATGTGATTGAAATCGATGCAGGCACACCAACGGCGTTTGTGCTCGAGCAGAACTATCCGAACCCCTTTAATCCAACAACTGTGCTCACTTACACACTGCCCGTTGCAAGCGATGTTCGGCTTGAAGTCTTCGATGTGCTTCAGAGAAAGGTCGCCACACTTGTCAGTGAGAAGCAAAGCGCAGGCACACATACTTACACGCTGAACGCAAGCGGATTTTCAAGTGGCGTGTATTTTTATCGATTACAGGCAGGGAATTTTTCTTCAACCAAAAAAATGGTGCTCATCAAATGAAATCACGATTTATCACACTATTGGTGCTTCTATTTGCGCTTGAAGCAGTTGCACAAGAGGGCGTCTATCGTCGCGTCCGCATTGATGCGTCTGGTTATGGCGCGTTGGTGAAATTGGCAATGTCAGGCATTTCGTTAGACCATGCCTATCGCGAAAAGTCGGATTTGATTGCTGAACTTTCAGAGGCAGAACTGCGGGAACTGTCGCGACTTGCGATTCCCTATCAAGTGCTGATTGAAGATGTGTCATCGTTCTATGAAGCACGCGCTATGGCGGAAAAAGAGTTGCCCCTGATGCGTATGCCGAGCACACCGCAAAATTTTCGCTTAGGTCAAATGGGTGGCTTTTTGACGCTAACAGAAGTCTATCAAGTGCTCGATTCCATGCACTTATTGTATCCGAATCTAATCACAGAACGCGATAGCATTGGTGCATCAATTCAAGGCAGAGCGATTTACGCGGTTAAAATTGGGTCAGCGACGTCAGCAGGCAAACCGCAAGTGCTTTACACGTCGCTCATTCACGCACGCGAGCCAAATGGCATGATGGCGGTCATTTACTACATGTGGTGGCTGTTGGAAAACTACGGCAAGAATAGCGAGGCAACTTACTTGGTTGATGAACGCGAACAGTGGTTTATTCCTGTGGTCAATCCTGACGGTTATGAACACAATCGGACGACGAATCCCAACGGCGGCGGCATGTGGCGCAAAAATCGGCGACAGAACAGCGACCAAACTTTCGGCGTCGATTTGAACCGCAACTTCGGTCCTTACGAATTTTGGAACGCACCAAATGGCGGTTCAAGCACCACACCGTCAAGCCAAACGTATCGTGGCACGGCACCGTTCAGCGAACCAGAAACACAAACACTGCGTGCCTTCTGTAATAGCAAGCAGTTCAAAGCGGCGTTGAATTATCACACATATAGCAACTTGCTCATCTATCCCTACGGCTACCTTTCGCAAGAGACGCCCGACTCGCTCATCTACCGTCGATTTGCACGCGATATGACCGCGCTCAACGGTTACACATATGGCACAGATTTGCAAACTGTCGGATATAGCACGCGCGGTAACTCTGACGACTGGATGTATGGCGAACAAGACGAAAAGCCAAAGATATTTGCGATGACGCCCGAAGTCGGCTCTATGAATGATGGATTTTGGCCTCAAAGCACGCGCATTATTCCCTTGTGCGATGAAAATCTTTTTCCTAACAAATACCTTGCTTGGATTGCCGGCTCATACATCACTGCCGAGACACAAAGCGAGTTATTCATACCGATTGGCACGCCCACAGAGTTACCGTTTCAATTTTTCAACAAAGGCTTGTTGCCTGCGGGCACTGCATCGGCGCGGCTTTTGTCATCAAATCCATCAGTGCAACTGCTTCGCGATACGCTGTCGCTCAACAATTTGATGTCGCAACAAGACACGACGGCAAGTTTCATCGTTCAACTTTCTGATGACACCGAAGTTGGTGCGGCAATCGAGTTCGAGCTTGAGCTCGAGCAAGCAAGTGTTGTGCAACGTCAGTCGTTTGTGTTCATTGCAGGCACGCCTCAAACCGTGTTTTTAGATTCAGCCGAAACCCAAATTTTGTGGTCAGGCGGAAGTTGGGGACGCACAAGCTCCGCCGCTTATTCAGGACTGTTTTCATGGACCGATAGTCCAAATGGCAATTATCTTCCAAATGCCAGCAACTACAATGTGCTACAAACAAGCCTCAATCTTTCAGATACGAGCATTCGCAGAGTCTATCTGTCTTACTTTGCTCGCTGGCAAACGATTGAGCCTTCTTGGGATTGGTGTCAGGTCTATCTTTCCACCAACAACGGCGCATCGTGGCAGTGGCTACGCGCACCGCGCATGAAAGCCGGAAGCGGTCGCGGACGGCAGACGGCTGGACAATACGGATATGAGGGCTCGCAAGAGACATGGGTTAAGGAAATGATTGATATTTCCGCCTTCAAAGGTGCTTGGCAAGTGCGCGTGCGATTTGGACTGCTTTCCGACGGCTCTGTTGAGGGCGATGGATTTTATTACGATGATGTCGAGGTGAAAGTGCTAAGCACTGCAACCAGTACAGCATCGAACACTGCCACAGCACCGCGTCAATACCGATTAGAGCAGAACTATCCGAACCCCTTTAATCCAACAACCGTGCTCACTTACACACTGCCCATCGCAAGCGATGTTCGGCTTGAAGTCTTCGATGTGCTTGGCAGAAAGGTCGCCACACTTGTCAGTGAGAAGCAAAGCGCAGGCACGCATACTTACACGCTGAACGCAAGCGGATTCTCAAGCGGCGTGTATTTTTATCGGCTCAGTGCTGGCACATTTACACAGACGAAGAAAATGATGCTTGTAAAATAATGCACGCAAATTCAAGGCAAATCGTGAGCACAGACGACTTGAAGTTGGCAGAAGCATTGCTCAAAGAAGCGCAAGCCCTGAAAGAAACAGACACAAGCCGTTGCGAGCAGATGAGTTCGACGCTTTGCAAAACGGCTTATCCATCAAAGTCGCTTCAATCGGGACGGAAGTCTTGACGAAAAGCATTAACTTTGCTGTCTTAAAACTTCAACACTTTTGAACTTCACCCTTGACGTGAAAAAAACCGACGTTGTTTTCATACTTCTCTTCATTTTCTCTCCGATTTCGCTTTTCGCTCAACCCGTTTTTTATGAAAACCGCACGATTGACGCCACCGACGCCGTCAGTTTGACGCGCTCGCTTTCGCGCAAGGTGCAATCGCTGACGGGAAAATGGACAGTCGTTTTTTCAGACGAAAAAATGATGGACGCTTATGCGCCGTGTGCAACGGACTTTCAAGGTGTCATAAAGTTTGAAAAGATGTTCCGATTGGAGAAGTCGGAAGAGGCGAATGTATTTGAACTCCAAAGCGATGGGGTTGGCGGTGCATGTAATGTGCTAATCAACGACCAATTTGTCGCACTGCATCTTGGAAGTTTTGTGCCGTTCAGCGTCGATATTGCGCCTGAATACTTGCGCTTTGGTGCCGAGAACAAAATCACCATTGAAGTCGATACGCGCTTAGACGTCAAGAATACTGTTCCGCTAAAATCACAAGCCTTTGAGCCGCGGTTTTTCGGCGGATTGGTGCGTAACCTCGCGCTTGTCTCAAAAGCCCCGATTCGCATTGACGATGTGGATTTCAACTACAACATTGCGCCCGACAACACGCTGGAACTTGCCTTGCAGACGCGATGCAAAACATCGAACCTTCGGAATTATACGATTCCATCGGATTCTACGGGCAGTCGAGTTATCACATTGAAATATACATTGGCGAAAGATTCGCTTATAGTGGCATCGGGCACTGTCAGTGAGTTTATGCCTGAAAGTGATAAGTTCATCACGGGTGAAAAGAAAATTTCAGTTCCGAACATTTCTCGCTGGTCGCCAAAGTCGCCGATGCGCTACACGCTCACGCTCTCACTTCTCGCGCCAAACGGCACGCTGTTGGACGATATATCGTTTCAAACCGGATTTAGAACCCTCGAAGCCAAAGACGGCGCGATTTTGCTCAACGGCGAAGCGATTGAACTCAAAGGCGTTCACATCGTCGAGGATAATCCTGAAACAGCTTGTGCACTCTCTAAAAAAGAAATTGAAAGCGACTTTGCGTTGATTCAAAGTCTTGGTGCGAATGCGATATACTTCAACCAAGTTCCAAATCCGCTTTGGCAACACTACGCCGACAGTTTAGGCGTGCTCATACTCATCAACCTGCCCTTTCGATATGCGCCGACTTCACTTCTGCTCAACTCGAAAATTTTGGAGAATGCCGATGCCCTGTTGCGCGAAACCATCAGCGCGACCAAGTTCTCGCCAAGCGTGATTGGATATGGGTTCGGCGGCGGACTGAACATCTCAAATCCGAATTTGGACGTCTATTTGGAACGACTCTACACGCTTTCTAAAAAGCAGTCACAAAATCTTACTTTCTTTGCACCGAAGTTCTTTACACCGAGCGACTGTTATCGCTACTGTGATTTTCTTGCCGCAAACACATTGAACCTTCGCGTTGATGAATTTGAATCCTATCTCAAAGAAGCGCGCGCGCTCAAAAAGCCCGTTGTGATTACAAGTTACGGCGTCTATGCCGAGCCCAACAACCACAATGGATATAGCGACGAGCACTCGCTTGAATATCAAGCCAAATTTTTGATGGATTCATTCAAGATGTTTGAGCGGCTGAACGAATCGGAGCGATGGATTGCTGGTTCATGCATCTCATCGCTCCGCGATTATCGTTTGTCATTTGCACCGATACTGAACGCTGAAAATCCTGAACCGTATCTTGCGACATCGGGTTTGGTTACATTTTCGCGAGAAAAGAAATTATCGTTTGAAATGGTCAAGTCGCTCTACGCGGGCGAGCGCGTCTATAATCCGCCGATTGGCAAAGCCGAGGCGGAGTTTTCGCCGTTTCTGATTTTGTCGAGCGTGCTTTTGGTGGTTGCGTTTGTGTATGCGCTCAACAGCAACAAGCGATTGCGAGAGAACTTTCCGCGTGCGTTGCTTCGTCCATTCAATCTTTTCGTCGACATTCGCGACTCGCGCATTTACATTCCTTTGGATACGATTTTACTGCTCACGCTACTGTCGCTGACGTGGAGCGCGACGCTTTCGGCAATTTTGTATGTCGGGCGAGAGTCGTTTCTTTTGGACTTTTGGCTTACGCATATCATACCGCACCGTGAGTTCAAGCAGTATTTCAACCTATTGGTTTTAAATCCGTCGCTTGCCGTTCCGATTTTCGCTGTTATGTTTTTGATCCTCTCGTTGCTCGTGGCGGCATTTGCACAGTTTTGGCTGTTTGTAATCCGCAATCATCGCACGCGTTATGGACAGTTGCTGAACACTTGGACATGGTCGTGTGCGCATTGGTTTGTGATGCTCGCACTCGCCGTATTCATTGAGCGACTGGAAAGCGAGACGTTCGTCTATGCCGTCATTTTGACGTCGCTTGCTTTTCTGGCCTTCACCACGTTGCGATTTTTGATGGGCGTTGCTACGGTTGCCGAACTTAATCGCTATTCCACTTACTTCTTCGGCTTTCTCATTCTATTTGCATTTTGGGGTGGACTGTTCGCGCTCCACAACAACGCCTCACAGACCTTCGCCTATTTTCAATATTGGCACATTTTGAAATGACCGATGTTTTTTCGCTCCGACATTGGCGAAAAGCATTGCATAACTTCAACGCTAACTTCAACACACAGGAAAACATGTATCTCTCTAAACTTGAACTCTTTGGATTCAAAAGTTTCGCACAACGCATTAATGTGAAGTTCGACAGCGGCATGACGGCGATTGTCGGACCAAACGGGTGCGGCAAAACCAACATCGTCGATGCGATTCGCTGGGTGCTCGGCGAGCAAAAAACCAGCGTGCTTCGCTCCGACAAAATGGAGAATGTCATCTTCAACGGCACGCGCACTCGAAAGCCGCTCGGCATGAGCGAAGTGAGCATCACGATTGAAAACACGAAGAACATTCTGCCGACCGAATACACCGAAGTAACGCTCACGCGCCGCCTCTATCGCAACGGCGACAGCGAGTATCTCTTGAACAAAGTCCCTTGCCGCCTCAAAGACATCACCGACCTTTTCGCCGACACCGGAATGGGAAGCGACGCTTACTCCGTCATTGAACTTAAAATGATTGAGCAGATTCTTTCCGAAAACGCCGAAGAGCGTCGCAAACTCTTTGAAGAAGCCGCAGGCATCACCAAATACAAACAACGCCGCAAACAAACCTTCAAAAAGCTTGAAACAACGGCGCAAGACCTTTCGCGCGTCAACGACATCGTGCTTGAAGTCGAGAAAAAAGTTGCCTCGCTTGAACGGCAAGCCAAAAAAGCCGAACAAGCCAAACAACTACGTGCCGAACTTAAAGGCTTGGAGATTGAACTTGCAGAGCGAATCATCGCCGACCTTCAAAAGCAAATCGCACCGCTCGAAGAAAAACACATCCAACACGAAAACGAAAAAGTCGAGCTTACGGCTAAAATCGATGCCCTCGATGCCGAAGTCGAGCAGAAGCAGGTCGAGATTATTGAAATCGAAAAATCGCTTTCCGCACTTCAACGCCAATACAACGAAAAACTTGAACTCATCACAGCGACGGAAAAGCAGATTCTCTCGCACGAAGAGCGGCGCAAAGCCTTGATGGAAAGTGCTACCCGCGCCCAGAGCGAAATCGAACTCGTTCAACAACGCCATCGCGACCTTCAAACGCTTCGCGAAACGCTTAAAGCCGACCTTGAACGCGCCCAACAAACCGTAGAAACCGCACGCCACGCTTTTGTGTCCGAATCCGAAAAACTTGCAGAGCGCGAATCTTCACTCAAAGCAGAACGCGAGTCGCTCGAAGCCAAACGTCGCGAAAGCGCGAAACTTTCGGAGCAAATCGCTTCGCTGCGATTGCAATCAGAGTCACTCAAAGCCCGCATTGAAAATTTCAACGCACAAATTGCTCGCAACGAAGAACGCAAAGCCATGCTCGCCCGCCAGATAGAAGAGCGAAAGCAAAGCATAGCACGCGGCACGACAGAACTCGCAGATTTGCAACGCACACTTGAAACAGCACGCGCCGAACTTGCCAACGCACAAGCACAACGCGCCACGCTCCTTGACACCATCAGCAAATCCAAAGAGTCGCTCTTCAACTTACGCGCCGAAGAACGCGCTAAACAAAATCGTATTGAGTTTCTCAACGCACTGCTTGAGAGCTACGAAGGCTTACCCGAAGGCGTGAAGTTTTTAGATGCAGATAAAGGCAAAGCCTTCGGATTGGGTGCACTTTCGGATTTAATTGCAACCGACGAGCAATATAAACTCGCCATTGACGTCGCGCTCGGCGCGGCACTGGCATTTTACATTTCGCGCACCGAACAGGAAGCCCGCCAAGCCATCGCCTCGCTTAAATCCGCCGACAAAGGCAAATTGACGTTTATCGTTTTGGAAAAACTTTCAGAACAATCCTTGCCTGAATCGCCCAATGTTGACGGGCTTCAACAGGCGACAGACGTGATAAGATGTTCTGACGAAGTGCGCTTGGTCGCCCGTCAACTTCTCTGGAATGTGTTTCTTGCCGAATCGCTCGAAGAAGCCAAAGTGCTTTCGGAGAAATATCCACATGCCACGTTCGCGACGCTTTCAGGCGAATTGCATGCGCACGCCACTTTGCGCGGCGGCTCAAACAAAGGCTCGGAAACGCTTAGAATCGGAAAGCGTGAAGAATTGGAGCGACTCGAATCGGAGCGCGTAACTCTGCTTTTGCAAATCCAAGAATTGGAACAAAGCATCGCCTCAAACACACATGCGCTCAACCACATCGACCTCGTCTCGTTTGAGAAAGACGTGCGCGAAACCGAGCAACGCATCACGGCAGAAGAAAAACGGCTCTCGCAACAATCATTTGAACAAGCCTCGTTTGAAAATGAACGTCTCTCGCTCGATGAACGCATTGCCTTTGACCAAAAGGAATCTCAAAGGTTTACCGACGACTTAACGGCAATCGCACCGACGCTTTCGTCGCTTGAAAGCAAACTTGCTGAACTCAATCAGCAGATTGAAGTGGAGCGCGAAACAGTCGCCGCATCGGAAGTGGAAGTGCAAAAATTCGTCTCGGCAGTTCGCCAGAAAGAGTTGGAACTCAAAGCCGCTGAATTTGAAATTGAGAAACTCGAGACGAAGCGCAACACTGTCGAAATGGACACGCGTAATGCACAGCATCAGACGGAGCGTTTGAGCGAAGAAATCACGCGGGCGCAAGACGAGCATTTTCGTCTCGGCTCGGAACTTGAAACGATGACTGCGAATCTTCAACGCCTTTATGCCGAGCGCACTGAAATGCAGACCGCAATTTCAAAAGTGGAAGGCGATTACACCATCATCAAGAGCGACATCATGCACCGCGAGTCAGAACTGCGAGACCTTACGCGCCGACGCGAGGTCGTTTCACAAATGATTTTAGAATTTCAACACGCCCTCACCCAAGCCAAGCTCAAAGAAGAACATACACGCACCATGATTCAGACCGAATACGGGGTTGAGTTGGAAGTGAAAGCCTTTGACGATAGCGAGCCGTTCAATCGTGAAGAGGTAGAAGAAAAGGTCGCCGCGCTCAAAGCGAAGCTGCGCAATCTCGGTGCGGTCAATGAACTGGCACTCGAAGAATTTGAGGAAGAAAAAAAACGATTGGAGTTTCTCACTTCCCAACGTCAAGATTTACTCGATGCTGAAAAGCAACTGCGCGACACGATTGATGAAATCAACACGACGGCGCAAGAGCAGTTCCAAAAAACCTTTGAACAGATTCGTCAAAATTTCATCAACATCTTCCGCGAACTCTTCAACGAAGGCGATGAAGCCGATTTGGTTCTAGAAGACGCCGAAGATAAACTCGAAGCCAACATCGAGATTATCGCTAAGCCCAAAGGCAAGCGTCCACAAGCCATTACCCTGCTTTCAGGCGGCGAAAAAACGCTCACGGCAACAGCTCTTCTCTTTGCGATTTATCTCGTCAAACCAAGTCCATTTTGCATTTTAGACGAAGTCGACGCGCCGCTCGATGACGCTAATATCGACCGCTTTGTCAAACTCATCAATAAGTTTTCGCACAACACGCAGTTCATCATCGTAACGCACAACAAACGCACGATGGAAGCCTGCCGAACACTTTACGGCGTTACAATGGAAGAAGAAGGCGTTTCAAAACTCGTTGCAGTAAAGCTCGACGACTTTCAGAAAAACTGATGCGAACGGATAAACTCGCGTATTATTGGTTTCAGCAAATTCCGCAAGGATTTTTTGCCTTGATTGAGCGACGCGGACTCAACCCGAAAAATTATGCTTTCAAATCCGTTGAACTCAAAGAAACCTCATTTCGTCTCGATGCAGTCTTTGAGCCGATTGGAGACGATGAATTCACCTTCTTTGCGGAGGTTCAGTTTCAGCGTGACGAGACGTTTTACGCGCGTTTTTTTGCCGAAATTTTTCTCTATATCAAGCAATATCCCGTGCGACGTTGGCAAGCCGTTGTGATTTATCCAAGTCGGAAAGTGGAACAAGAAAACTTATCGGCGTTTGAAGAATTATTTCATACTTCATTGGTAAAATGTCTCTACCTTGACGAGTTAGGAGGCATCGAGGGTTTAGACCCATCTGTTGCTATCTTCAAACTATTGATTGAGCCGGGTACAACGGTGGCGGGCACGGCGAAAGAATTGCTTGATCGCGCACCTGAATATCTCGATTTTATCGAGCGCGTGCTTTTTTACAAATTTCCAACTTTAACACGAAAGGAGATTTTGAAAATGTTAAGTATCCAAGAAGAATTCGAGGAAGAGTTAAAAAAAACGCGTGCGTTCCAAGAAATTTTGGAAGAGGGTCGCGAAACAGGTATCAAAGAAGGCTTACAACAAGGCTTACAACAAGGCTTACAACAAGGCTTACAACAAGGCTTACAGGAAGGTGAAACGAAAGGCAAATTGGCGGCAGTTCCGCTTTTGCGAAAATTGGGCATGAGTGACGAAGCGATTGCAAAAGAGCTCAATCTTTCTCTTGAACAAGTTCAAAGCGTTTGATGTCCAAGAAACTGGTGCTCTTCGATATTGATGGAACGCTCTTGCGCGTGCGAGGAATTAGCCGCCAATCGCTCATTGATGCCTTGCGCGATGTCTTCGGAACCGAAGGCACAGCATCGACGCATAACTTTGCGGGCAAACTTGATAGCGTCATCATCAAAGAGGTCATGCGCGCGGCAGGTTTCACTGATGCCGAAATTCAAAAAGGATTCGAGGAAGCAAAACGCCGTTACATTCGCAATTTCAAAGCGCATGCGCAACGCGAACACATCGAGGTCATGGCGGGCGTTTACGAACTCGTTGAAAAGCTTGCTCAAGATGAGCGCGTTGTGCTGGCACTATTGACCGGCAATTTCGAGGCATCGGGGCGACACAAACTCGCCTTGCCTGAACTCAATGACTACTTCGCTTTTGGAGCGTTTGCCGACGACGCCGAAACGCGCAACGCCCTGCCCGCCGTCGCCGTTCAGCGCGCTCTTGAACGCACCGGCATTCGCTTCACGGGAAAAGACGTCGTGATTATTGGCGACACCGAGCACGACATAAACTGCGCCAAAGTGCTAAATTCTAAATGCATTGCTGTCGCCACAGGGCATTACACAGTCGCACAATTGCAATCGTTCAACCCTGACTACACGTTTGAAAATTTTGCGAATGTTGACGCGGCATTTGACGCCATCATGAGCTAATCGTCACTTTCAAGCGGACTCGTTTCGTTCAAAAAACCAACTTTGACTATGCGCCTATGTTTAGCCATTCTCGCACTGCTGTTTTTCTGTTTTTCATTCTTTCCTGCTCGCGCGCAACACCGGGCTTCTCAACAGGTCTTCCAACTTGGCATTGAACTTGAAAAAAACTCCTCTTCCTTGATTCAAGTATCACTTCGTCACAAGCGCGGCGTGTTTTCACATCAAGAAAAAAGGTTGATTTCATCTGAACTAAACAATGTCGGAGGCGCGATTGGCACTGGACTCGGCGACGTGCTTACGGTTTCAATCCCTCAATCTGCACTCGACTTATTCCAAAAATTTTCGGACTTCGCCACGCTCGACCTTCACCCGCCCGATGAGCCACTTTCCATGTCAATCAGTCGGAGCAACTCGCAAGTTGGCGGCGCGTGGCAGGGCATCAATGTCGATTCTGCCCACGCGCTTGGTTTCACAGGCAAAGGCGTCTTGATTGGCGTTGTCGATGATGGGTTTAATTTCAATCACGGGGACTTTCAAGACGCAAACGGCAAAACGCGGATTCTCTACATGTGGAATCAAATGACCGATACGCCTTCGCAATTTCCAACTTCACCTGCTTACGCTTACGGCACAGAGTGGGATAGTGCCGCCATCAACGCCGGACTTGCAACGATTCCGAATCACGCACACGGCACAAACTGTCTGGGTATTGCCGCTGGCGACGGCACACAGAGTGGCGAAAAAGGTATCGCACCCGACGCAAACATCATTTTGGTCGTCCGAAAAACCGGCACAGGCGCTACAAGTGCAAACAGTATTGATGCATTCAATTACATTCAAAAGAAAGCCAAACTGCTCGGCATGCCCGTCTCCATCAGTTACAGCCTTGGCGGACATGCAGGCGCACACGACGGCACACGCGACCAAGAACTCGCCATTGATTCGCTTTCTGGCAACGGCGTGCTCTTTGCTACAGCCGCAGGCAACGACCGCACCACAGGCGTTTATACCAACGCTTTTGTCTCGCAAAGCTCGACGACCGATTTGCTCTTCACAGCCATAAATACAGCAGGATTTTTCGTCGGCAATGTGTGGATAAGCGGATTGGATTCCGTCGGCGTCTCGCTTATCACGCCAAGCGGCATTACACTCTCAACGATTCCAACCGATTCAACCACGCCTGTGCTCACTGTTGCACAAGGGCAATTTCAACTCTCGAATAAACTCTATCTGCCAAATGGTGATTGGAACATTCAGTTCGGGATTCGACCCACGGCGGGAAACACTGGCACGTGGCGATTGCGCTTACACGGCGGGCATATCGCCGGCACAGGCAAAGTCGATGCGTGGCGCACCAGTAGCAGTGCAAATGGCGTGTGGCAAAATCCGATTCACGAAAAAACGATTGTAACGCCAAGCACGGCGGATTCCGCGCTCTCGGTTGCCGCATTCCAAATTTCCGACGGCGCGATTTCACCCGTTTCAAGCATCGGTAAAACGCGCGATGAACGCAACAAGCCTGAACTTGCCGCGCCAACCAACGTCGCAACGACCGCTGGCACACAAGGCGGAACATCGGCAAGCGCGCCGCACGTCGCCGGCGTCGGCGCATTGCTCCTACAATCCGAGCCAACGCTTTCTGTAAGCCGTTACAAACAACTCTTGTTGGATAGCACGCGCACGGACGCGCAAACCGGCACGATTCCGCCTTTCAACACAAGTTGGGGATATGGAAAACTCAACGCGCTGGGCACATTGCAACGGCAAAATCCACTCGCGCCTTTATCGCTCTCCATCAGCAACATTTCGCCGACTTCACTCACGCTCTCGTGGTCGGGCAATGCACCAGCATTTCAGGTCAAACAAAATGGCAGTGTGATTTACGACGGCACAGCGACAACGCAATTGCTCACAGGACTTTCGCCAAACACAACTTACACCTTCTCGATACGTGGCAAAGAGCCTTCCAAACAAGCCCTTTCACCAAGCGAAATCCAACTTGTCTTCACAACGCCCACTGTTGATACGAACATTTTATCCATGGCTTCCACAAGAGTGTTTTTCGTGGGCGAGGGAACATCGCCGTTCAGCATCGGCAACACAGGGGTTACGCTTCAATTCCCGTCGGGCGTTTCAGCACCGACGCGATTCACCGCTATTCGCCGCACAGGCACGGCAACGATTATCGGCGCACTGCCAAGCGGAATTACACACATCACAACCGATGGATACTGGACAATTACGCCGTCGCACAGTTCAAGCGTCGGCACTTATTCGCTCACGCTTGATTTGACGGGCTTCAGCGGGATTTCAAATTTTACAACGCTCAAAGTGCTGAAGCGTGCAAATGCCTCGAGCGTCTGGCAAACCGTTGAATCGTTGGGCGCAAGCGTGAGTTATTCACAACCGTTGATTACCGTATCGGGCTTGACGGATTTTAGCGACTTTGTGATTGCATCAACCGGCGACAATCCGCTCCCCGTCTCACTCTCCGCGTTCACGGCGCGACAAATCGGCAACCACGCGCGTCTGGAATGGACAACACTAAGCGAACAGCAAAATCTCGGATTTGAACTGCTCCGACAAGACCAAGGCAATTGGATAACTCGCACAAGCTACCGCGAAAACCCACATCTACGCGGGCAAGGCACAACCAACATTGAGCACACTTATAGCTTCCTTGACGAAACCGTTGAACTCGGGAAAACCTATCGATATAAACTCCGCTCCGTCGACTTTGACGGCACACTTCACGATTATGCACCCATCGCAGTCGTGAGCCTCAACCCGCAATCGGCTGAAAAGCCTCGTCAATACGCGCTCCATCAGAACTATCCGAACCCGTTTAATCCAACAACCATAATTCGCTATGAATTGCCAAAAGCAAGCAATGTGAAGTTGGAACTCTTCGATATGTTGGGCAGAAGTGTAGCAACGCTCGTCGAGGCGCGTCAAGACGCCGGGGCGCATCAATACGAGTTTAATGCTTCAACCTACAACCTTTCAAGCGGCGTTTATTTTTACCGTCTCAACGCCGACGGATTTTCAATGATGCGAAAGATGATTTTAATGAAGTGAGTGCATGAAGCACCTTATGCCAAGATTTGCTCAATACCGCTATGCATTGATGCGCCGATGGGTTGGGCTTGAATAATCTCCGCTTCCTTTTCAAGCAAGTCTTCCCAGCGTTCTGCGACGAGGCGCTCTGGCGCAGTGGTTTCGGCGAGTTTCAAGAATGTTTTGTAGTGCCCAGCTTCTGAAGCAAACAGGCTTTTGTAAAGATGCTTCAAGTCCGATTCCGTTGCGACTTCTCCGAGAATCAAAAAGCGTTCGCACGAGCGGACTTCAATCAACGCGGAAACGAGCAATCTATCGAGGACTTCTAAATTGCCTTTGCCAATGCGCACAAGCGTGCGAAGGTCATTAGCATATTGGCACTTATGCTTGCGTTGCAGTTTGCCGCCTCGATCTGCAATCAATTTCGTTACGGTGTAAAGATGCGCGGTTTCATCTTTGGCGACATTTGAGAGCGTTAAAACCCATTGTTCCGATGTTCGGACATCAACCCAACGGTTCATTAAATCGAGCGCGTTGGTTGCGGCTTTACGCTCCAAGTAGGCGTGGTCGGAAAGAAGCGCAATCGGCTCTTCGAGCACTTGCACCGCCCATTCTTTCGGCGTGTGATATTTCAGCGGAAGCGAAATCATGTTAGCGAATTAGGGTTTTAAGCGTTTTCTTATTTGGTTTGGGAAACGACACATCGCGATACACTTCTTTCATCGGCAGTTCAATTCCGATAGCGCGAAGTGGAATCTTCTCTGTCAGCGATTGATAATCAGCAATTACCCACGCCTCTTTTTCTCGCGTTACGCACACCACAAAAGGCTTTTCGTAATACACAAAGAGCATCTCTTGAATGCTTTCTTGCGCACTGTAATACACCCGCTTCTCGTTGAAGTCGTATTGTGAGGTTGATTCTGAAAGCACTTCAATCACAACCAACGCGTTCAGTAGCGTTCTCGGATTGTCGTCCGAAAATTTAGGCTCGCCGCAGACTACTGACACATCAGGATAAAAGTAACCCATCTTGCCGCTTGCTTTCACCTCGCTCTTGACGCGCTGATCGCTCGGATAAACACGACACGGCTTTTTTTTGCGGCGAATTTGATTGGTCAGCGTTGTGATTAAGTTTGTGCAAATGGAATTGTGTTCGGGTTGCGCGCCTGCCATTGCGACAATCTCGCCGTCCAAATACTCATACTTCGTCTCGCGGTTTGCCGTTTCCAGCGCGAAGTATTCCGAGAGCGAATAGCGTTTTTCGTCGGTCGTTTTCAAGAGCGGTTTCATCGGTTCAACTTCTCCAACAATTAAACAAACTTTGCGCCGCCAATCACAGCAAGCGGAATGATGAAGTTATCCAGTTCTTTCGGACTCAACCCTTCGGCAAGGGTTGCAATCGCCGAGAGAATCAAGATACGATTGAAATTGTATTCTTGCGGAATGATGAACTGAACAAGCAAGAGCGACGCCACAAACGCCGAGACGAACATCGTCAGCGAGCCTTCTACGCTCTTGGGCGAGAGAATTTGATACTTGATTTTTCCGTAGCGCGAGCCGATGATGGGTGCCATGCCATCGCCCCAGCCAAGAATGGACATCGCTAAAACACCCTCAAACGTTTTGTAGAAGAGCGTGCCGCAAATGGTTGCAACGATGACGAAGTAAAGCGGACCTTTGAGCAGTTCGCGGCGGTCGCCCGTGCGCGTCATGGTTTTGACAGCTTCATCATCAACATCCGCAAAGAGTCCTTTTTGAACGAGAAGCACAATCCAAATGACGAAAATCGAGACGTTCAAATACTTGCTCCAATGCGTGTCGTCAAAAAGCGGTAGAAACGCAATAATCATGCCTGCACCGATGTGCGTAATTTTTCGGCTTAAATCGCGTGCTAATCCGAACTTCGTAACAAAGAGTTCCATGAGAGCCACAAGGCTGAACACATAAATGATGGTGAGCAATGCGATGAGAAGATTGTTGTAGAGCGGTGGCAGTCCAAGCATAGCAGTGTTGATGGTTTTTGAGTTTTGTTGTTAGAGTGGTTTTTGAGCGATGAGCAATGAAGCAAAAATCACGTTCAAAACATACAAGCCGTTATTGACGACAAGGTATCGCAAATACGATTTGTGCGTTTTGACATCGCTTTTTCCGACGACATTCCTTAACCCTGTTTTCTGGACGGCGTTTTCCAAAGCCGATGCGCCATCTTCGGGGTCAAGGTAGAGCATGAGTTGTGTAATGAGAATGATGAGGAACGAGACGAGTGAGAAATAAAACATCAGCGAGAATTCCCACGCATGCATTAAATACACGAATGTGCCGAAGGCAAGGTCAATGAGCGTAAAGGCGACAAGATAAGTGCCTCTCACGCCAATCATGACGGGAAGCGATTTCAGCCCTTGCGCTCGGTCGCCCTCGATGGCTTTGAAGTCGTTGAGGAAAATCAATCCGATAGCAATCAGTGCATTAATGACCGCCATCCAAACGACTTCCACACGCAAATCAGCATAGAGCAAATTTCCAGCAATCCAAGTGATGAGGCTGTAACTAATTCCGACGGCGGGCGCAGAAAGAAGCACATTGTTTTTGAGTTTGAACGGCGGCGCGGAGTAAATGTATCCCATCATCAACCCGAAGACAGTGAGCAGAAAGAGCACGCCACCACGCACGCCGCCAAGATAGTGTGCAAAAAATCCGCTGACCATCAGCGCAATCACACCGACTAAAATCCAATTCCACATGGCTTCTTTTTCCGACACTCTTCCTGATGGAATCGGGCGCGTCGGCTCGTTGATTCGGTCAAGGTCGCGGTCGTAGTAATCATTGACGGATTGAGAGAAGCCCGTTCCAAGCGGTCCGAAGAGCAGTGCCAGAAGCGCGAACTCGCCCAGATGCTCAATCGTCAACTTCATCTGCCCTGATGCAATCGCGCCGCAGACGATTCCCTGCAACACCCCGACCCAAGTGATGGGGTCTAAAAGTTCAAGGTGGGCTTTAAGTTTTTCAAGCGGCGAGAGCACTCTCTTTGATGCGTCGGTCATGATGAAAAATGTCGGATAACTTCATTGGTTGAATGAAGATAAATGTCGGTTTTATCCAAAGTTACGACGGAAGCCGTGAGAAAAGAAGTGTGTTTTTTTGGCTCATCGTCCCGCCCCGAAAATCGTTAGCGGTTCAACGCGAATGAAGCGAACTGGCTTTTTGCCTTTGAAGTCGGGATTGACGCTTCCAAGCGAGCCAAAGCATGACGGGTCTGAACTCAAAAAGCGTTTGCCGTTGTAGGCATATACTTCGTCTTGTTCTTCGGGAATAAAGTCGGGAAAATGAACGCCGAGCGTAATGTGGCTCGGAAATTCAAGCGCAACGACCTCAAAGCCCAGCACGCCGCGAATCAGTGCGGCAAGCAAAATTGAACGGTCTTCGCAATCGGAAAAGTCGCTCACGAGCGTTTCATAAATGCTACTCGTGTGTTCACCTCGCGGGGTTTTCAAATCATCTTTGTAAGCAAAGCCGTTCAGAACAAACGCGTGCAAAAAGGCGACGGCTTGTCGCGCATGGAATCCTTTTTCCTGAACGATTTTTTTGAGCGGTTCAATGACGGCTTGAACAATTTCGTGCGAGACGCTTTCGTTGAAATACGTCGCAACGTCGGTTTGCGGTCGCTCTTCCAAATACTTGACCATATTCCGATTGAGCGTGAAAGTGAGCGTGTATGTCTCACTCTCAAATTTCCAAGTGATGGCTTTTTGAATCGGCGCGTAAGGAAGCGTCGGCAATCCATCTTGAAAAAGCGCGAGCGGCTCTAAGACTCTGCCAAGGTGTTCGTTGGCGTCGTAGAAGCCGTCGGATTCGCCTGCGACTTGGACAAGTTCGCCGCGATCGATATCAAAAATCGCATGTCGCCGCTGTTGCTCCTCAAAGACTGTTGCAAAAAAAATCTTCTGGTCAATTTCAATCGTGAGATACCACTTTTTTGAGAGCAAAATAATCCCTGCATTATAGCCCATCGCCCGAAGTAAAATCATCGCTGTGAAGACTTTGGGGTTGTTTTTTTTGGAGGCGCGCTTAGCAATTTCTCCGACCAATTTCAAGCGAAGCCAATCGGGAAAGTTGAGCGAATCGCAAAGGTCGATCAATCGGCTTGCAAACGGCATCGCATTGTGAATGGCGGCATTGGCAACATCGGTAAAACGCGGGTCGACGAGCGCCATGCGTTCCGACTCTTCAAGATTGCTGACTTGAAAACTGAAATTGAACGTCGCGCCGTAGAGTTCAATCGGCATCGGGATATGCTTCTTCTGGGCAACAAGCAGGCTGGGCAAAAACATGAGCGACAAAAAAACGAGGCGTTTCATCAGGTTCGGAATTCAAGTTTTTACGTGCATTTTTGCACTTTACACTTTTGGCTCTAATCGCTTGGCGACTTGAAGTTACAACACTTATTGCTTCTCGCCGACATAGATTCATAACGGCATAACACCATTCTTCACAGCATAGCATGCAAGGGAAACTTGTTTTCATAACAGGCGCGACCGACGGCATTGGTAAGCAAACGGCTCTCGAGCTGGCTCGGCAAGGCGCGACCGTGCTTCTGCATGGGCGAAATCCCAAACGACTCATCGACACCATGAACGCCATTCGCGCCGTAGAAAAGCACGCTCACTTAGATGTTTTTCAAGCCGACTTTGCCTCGCTGAACGCCGTCCGCAAAATGTCCGTTGACGTGCGTCAAAAGTATCCGCGATTGGACGTGCTCATTAACAACGCCGGCGTGTTTATGAAAACGCGAGAACTTTCGCACGATGGCTACGAAATGACTTTCGCCGTCAATCACCTTGCGCATTTCTTTCTAACGCATCTGTGTATGCCGTTGCTCAAAGCCGCGCCCGAGCCGCGCGTCATTACGGTCAGTTCGATTGCGCACATGCGCGCCACGCTCGATATGGATAATCTACAAGGCGAAAAAAAGTTCGACGGATACAGTGCCTATTCGCTCTCGAAATTGGCAAATGTGCTCTTCGCCGTTGAACTTGCCGAGAAGATGAAAGGAACAGGATTAACTTCAAATGCTTTACATCCGGGCGTAATTACAACGAAACTTTTGGAAGCGGGCTTCGCGATGAAAGGCGCATCGGTGGTTGAAGGCGCGGAAACGTCGGTCTATTTAGCCACGTCGCCCGAAGTTGCTGGGGTTTCAGGCAAATACTTCGTCAAAAAGCGACCGCAACCGTATAACCCGATTGTCGATAACGTTGAAACCCGCAAACGATTTTGGGAACATTCGTGCCGCTTGGTTGGCATCACAGATTTTTAACTTTAATTCTTTGGCAGTATGGACACCGCTCTTACTTCTGAACGCCAATTAGCTTCGCTTGACCTCTTTGAGGAAATTGCTCGATTGAAAAAAGAAATGAATGCCGTGATTCTGGCGCATTACTATCAAGAGCCCGACATTCAAGACATTGCCGATTTTTTGGGCGATAGTCTGCAACTGGCGCAAGCGGCAAAATCCACGAATGCTGATGTGATTGTCTTTTGCGGCGTTCACTTCATGGCGGAAACCGCGAAAATTTTGAATCCGACAAAGCAAGTGCTGTTGCCCGATTTAGCGGCAGGCTGTTCGCTCGCCGATTCGTGTCCGCCCAATCTCTTTGCCGCCTTTAAGGCTCAACACCCCGACGCGATTGTCATTAGTTATATCAACTGCACGGCGGAAATCAAGGCGATGTCAGATATTATCTGCACGTCGTCCAACGCCGAAAAAATCGTGCGCTCCGTGCCTGAATCTCAAAAAATCATTTTCGCGCCAGATAAAAATCTTGGTGCGTATCTGATGAAGAAAACCGGGCGCGAGATGATTTTGTGGCAAGGCTCATGCATCGTGCATGAAACATTCAGCGAGCGCAAACTGATTGCCTTGAAAGTTCAGCACCCAAATGCGGTTGTGATTGCGCACCCAGAGTGTGAGGCGCAAGTATTGGCGCATGCCTCGTTTATCGGCTCGACGAAAGCCTTGCTCGAGTTCACCATTCACAGTCCTCACACAGAATTTATTGTTGCGACCGAAGCTGGCATTATCCATGAAATGCAAAAACGCTCGCCACACAAAACCTTCATCGCCGTGCCGCCCAACGAAGAAAAACACTGCGCTTGCAACGAGTGCCCGTATATGAAGCTCAACACGCTTGAAAAGGTGTATCTTACCATGAAACATCGCACGCCTGAAATTGTGATGGACGAAGCCTTGCGCTTGCGTGCCTTGAAACCCATGGAGCGGATGCTGGAACTCTCGAAGTAATCATTTTATGCCCGAAACCTTTACCTATGGCTCGCTCGACGACCTCATTCGCTGGGGCGGGTATGCGTTGCTTTTCTTCATCATCTTCGCCGATACAGGGCTCTTCTTCGGATTCCTTCTTCCGGGCGACGCGCTGATTTTAACGGCGGGGCTCGTAGCGGCAACTGGCAAACTCGACATCGTGCAAGCCAACCTCGTCATGATTCTTGCCGCGATTTTGGGCGACTCGACGGGATACTTCATTGGCAAACACTTCGGGCGCAAACTTTTCGAGAAAGAAGAGTCGCTTTTTTTCAAACGTGCCTACTTGCTTCAAGCACAAGCCTTCTACGACAAGCACGGCGGGAAAACGATTTTCTTCGCTCGCTACTTCCCTGTGGTGCGCAACTTCGCCACCACCGTCGCAGGCATCGCCGAAATGCCTTATCCTCGCTTCATCATGTTTAGCGTCAGCGGCGCAACAATTTGGATTCTCTCGTTTTCACTTTTGGGCTACTTCGTCGTCAAACAATTCCCCGAACTGGAAGACTACATCAACAGAGGCATAGCCGTCTTTCTCATCGTCATTGTCAGCACGATTCTTTTTAACTTGCTGAAATCTCGTTCACCAAAATCGCTTTCATAAATGGAATTGCTCAAACAGTTCGTTGATGTTCTGCTTCATCTCGATAAGTATCTTGTTGCGCTCTCGGAAGAGTACGGCGTGTGGATTTACGCGATTCTCTTTCTCATCATTTTTTGTGAGACGGGGCTTGTCGTTACGCCGTTTTTGCCCGGCGATTCACTGCTCTTCGCCGTCGGCGCGTTGGCATCGACGGGCGCAGTGAATTTGTGGTTGATTGTTTTGCTTCTTTCCATCGCCGCCATTTTAGGGGATAGCGTCAATTATTTCATTGGACATAAGTTCGGCGACTATCTCATCGAGCATCAATCTCGTATCATCAAAAAAGAATACCTTGATAAGACGCACGATTTTTATGAACGCTACGGCGGACGCACGATTGTCATTGCGCGTTTCGTGCCGATTGTGCGCACCTTTGCGCCGTTTGTCGCAGGTTTGGGAAGCATGACTTACTCGCACTTTATCACTTACAACATTGTCGGTGGCTTGGTGTGGATTTTTTCGCTCACCTTTCTCGGCTTTTTCTTCGGCGAGTTGCCAATTGTGAAGAAGAACTTTTCGCTCGTCATTTTCGGCATCATCTTGATTTCAATTTTGCCGATTATTTGGGAAGTTGTGAAGGCAAAATTTTTTCCGGAACGCTCAACCTAATCCATGACCGAAACCATCAAAACCGACGTGCTCGTGATTGGAAGCGGGATTGCAGGGCTTTTCTTCGCGCTCAAAGCCGCCGAAATCGCGCAAGTGGTTATCATCACGAAAAAAGAAAGTTTTGACTCGAATACAAATTGGGCGCAGGGGGGAATCGCCGCCGTGCTCACGCCAGAGGATTCGTTTGAAGCGCACATTGCCGATACGCTCGATGCTGGCGCAGGGCTTTGTAACCGCCAAGCCGTCGAAGTGCTCGTCAGAGAGGGTCCTGAACACGTCAAACACCTCATTGAGATTGGGGTTCAATTCACCACCAAAGACGGCAAGTTGCACTTTGAGCGTGAAGGCGGACACTCGGCGTATCGAATCGTTCACGCCGCCGACCTCACTGGCAAAGAAGTCGAGCGCGCTTTGCTTCAAAAAGCCTCTGAAAATCCGAACATCACCCTTCTTGAACATCACGTTTCAATTGAACTCATCACCGAACATCATCTTCGCAAAAAAACCAACGACATTACTTGCTACGGGGCATATGCGCTCGATACGCAAACTGGTCGCTTCAAAAAGTTTTTGGCGAAATTCACGATGCTCGCCACAGGCGGTTGCGGACATGTGTATTTGCACACCACGAATCCGCCCATCGCCACAGGCGACGGCATTGCGATGGCGTATCGCGCTGGCGCGGAAATTCACAACATGGAGTTCATTCAATTTCACCCGACAACGCTCTATCACCCCGATGCAAAATCGTTTCTCATCACCGAAGCCGTGCGCGGATTCGGCGGCGTCTTGCGCACCAAAGACGGACGCGAGTTCATGCACAAATACGACCCGCGAAAATCTCTCGCCCCGCGCGACATTGTCGCTCGCGCCATCGACAGCGAAATGAAAAAACGCGGCGATGAATTCGTCTATCTCGATATCACCCACAAACCCGCCAGTGAAATCAAAGAACGCTTTCCAAACATTTACGAACGGTGCTTGATGTTTGGCATCGACATCACGCGCGACATGATTCCCGTTGTGCCAGCAATGCACTACTCATGCGGCGGCGTTGCCACTGACCTTTTCGCACGAACAACCATCAATCGCCTTTATGCCTGCGGCGAAGTGGCTTCCACCGGCGTGCATGGCGCAAACCGCTTAGCCAGTAATTCCTTGCTCGAAGCCCTTGTCTTCTCGCATCGCGCGTTCTTGGATATGAAAGAAAATTTGACGACGGTAGAAAACAATGTAGAATTTCCAGACTGGGACGAAAGCGGCACGGAAAACCCCGAAGAGTGGATTCTCATCTCGCACAACCGCCGCGAAGTCCAACAAGTGATGAACGATTATGTGGGCATTGTCAGAAGTGATTTGCGCTTAAAACGTGCGCAACGCCGCATCGAGTTTCTCAAAGAAGAAACCGAAGCCTACTACAAGAAAACTAAAGTTTCCGCCGAACTTTTGGAACTGCGCAACATCATCAAAGTTGCCAGTCTGATTATCGAGAGCGCGATGAAGCGGCGCGAGTCGCGCGGCTTACACTTCACCACCGATTACCCCGAAAGAGACGACAAACATTTTCTCCGCAACACAGTGCTCCGTTCATTCTAATCTATTTTTCGCCAGCGTTTTTAGAGCGAGAGGCTGAATCGCCTCGTTCAGAAAATTGACGAGCGGAATTGTAGCGCGAAAACTCTCGGCAACATGCTTGGCAAAGAGTGGACTGTGGATTTCTTCTTCCTCGAATGGGCGAGAGACGAAAAACTGCTTGTGCTTCAAGTGCTCAATCATCGGGTGCATTGGGTCGTAGCCTTTGGGGTTAGTTTTCAAGGTTTCGCCTTCGATTCCCTTAAAAAATTTTTTGAACGTCTTGTCTTCAATGATGCTCAAAAAGCGTTCAGGCTCGTGAGCAATTTTCTCGCGAATGGCTTTCAGATGTGGCGAGGCGGGCATATACAAGCCACCGCCAGCAAACGTGCCCCAACTCTCTGTTGCTGTTGGCTCAATGTGCAAGTAAAAGCCGGGCAACTGTGTTGCTTCTCGCGTGCGATTGGCAAGATTGAACGAGGCGGCAATGTGCGTTTTGTAGGGCGATTTGTCTTTTGAAAACCGCACATCGCGATGAATCCTGAAAATGGACGTTCTGGGATTGAACGCGTAATCAGGCAAGTCCGATTTGAGCATCACGCCGAGCGTTGCGACCAAACACTGCATCGGAAATTTGACCGTCGCTTCATACTCCGCCTTGTGCGCTTGAAACCACGCCTTTGTGTTGTTCTTCTTCAACTTTTTCAGAAACGATACCGCTTCTTTCGGAAATCCTTGAAACGGCGGAAAGAGCATTTCTTCGTGGTCGAGTTCAGGTGGTCGGTTCATAGAGGTGTTCAGGTTGAGCATAAATCGTTTTGCTGTGCAAGGTAATATCGAATCGGCGTTTCTAATTCGCTGGCGTGTATCGTATCTTTGAAAAATTTTTTTAGGGCAATAACCGTAGTTCCAATGCAGTTTTTTCGTTTTGCGTTTTTCGCGTTGTGTGGGCTTTGTTGGGTTAGTGCGTGCCAACTTCCACCGCCGCAAGTTTCTGCCATTCGCGACCTCATTCAGCCCGTTCAACTTGTCGCAGGTAAGCCCGATACGCTTCTTCTTTCCGACCTTTTTTATGCCGAAACATACGATGTTCAATTTGAGCCGAATCCGCTCGTTCAAGTGCAAGTCGACACGGCGACGCGCACACTCGTACTGCTTGCCGATGAACGCGCCGAAGGCTTACTGTTACTTGCGTTCCGACACGGCAACGGCACTTACCAACTTCCTGTGTTCATCAAGCGACTTGAAACAGTAACATTCAGATACGAGCCGAAACCGAACGAAACCAACGTTTTTTTGATGGGCAGTTTCAACAGTTGGAATCGCACCAGTTTGCCGATGACGCGCACAAATGGCGCGTTTGAACGCACACTCTTGCTCGATGCTGGGCGATACGAATACAAGTTTGTTGTTGATGGCAAAGAAGTGATTGATGAAAAAAATCCCCTCAAACAGCCCAACGGCTTCGGTGGATACAACTCCATTGTTGATGTCAAATCTGCAAATGCCAAGCGCACATATCTTCACCCGATTGAATCGCGCGTGCGCAACGATATGACCGAACTGCACTTCATCTACGAAGGCGACTCGAGCAAAATTTTAGCCAGTGAGATTATCGCGCTTCAAGGCAATCAAAGCGTTCCACCACAGCAGTTTCAGATTGTTGAAAATCGGATTGTTGTAAAACTCAAACAGCGCGATTTGGTCGGCGAAAAAGTGGTGCGCGTTGCGATTTCAAAGCAAGGCAATGTAACGCCGATGCAGACCGTCTACTTGCTCAACGGCAGACCCAAAGGCTCGGAAACCGTTGTGCCCTTTGCTTCAAAATCGCCCGTCAAATCGTGGAGTTGGCATGACGCTGTGATTTACTCGATAATGATTGACCGCTTCGCCAATGGCGACACGAGCAACGACCGTCCCGTCAAACATGATTCGCTTTTTCTCCCTGCAAATTGGAACGGCGGCGATTTAGCAGGCATCATTCAAAAGTTAGATGAAGGCTACTTCGATTCGCTCGGCGTCAATGTCTTGTGGCTCTCGCCCGTCAATCGCTCAACGGATAAGGCATTTCGCGAGTATCCGCCGCCGCACCGCTACTACACAGGCTATCACGGCTACTGGACGACGCACCACGAAGAAGTCGAGTCGCGCTTCGGCACCATCAACGACCTCAAACGCCTCGTTGCCAAAGCCCACGCACGCGGCATGAAAGTGTTGCTCGATTTCGTTGCCAATCACACCCACATCGAGCACCCATTTTTCCAACAACACCCCGACTGGTTCGGCACACTCGATTTGCCTGACGGACGCAAAAACCTGCGACTTTGGGACGAATATCGGCTCACCACTTGGTTTGAACCTTACCTGCCATCGTTTGATTACTCAAAGCCAGAGCCGCTGAAAGCCATGACCGACAACGCCATTTGGTGGCTCAAACAAACCGGTATCGACGGATTCCGACACGACGCCGTCAAACATATTCCCAACGCATTTTGGCGCGAACTGACACGCAAAATCAAATCCGAAATCGAGATTCCTCAAAAGCGCAAGATTTATCAAATCGGCGAAACCTTCGGCAGTTACGACCTCATCAAAAGTTATGTGAGCAACGGTCAGCTCAATGCGCAGTTTAATTTCAATTTGTATGACGCGGCTGTCTATACCTTCGCTTCACCAGAGGGCGATTTCACCGCACTCGCCACCGAGTTGGAACGCACGCATCGCCTCTATGGCACATCGCATCTGATGGGCAACCTTATGGACAGCCACGACAAAGTCCGATTCCCCGCGCTCGCCGAAGGCGATATCCGATTCGATGAAAATTCCGCCGAGCGCGCTTGGAACCATCCGCCGAAGATTGATGACAAAAAAACTTACGAAAAGGTCAAACTCTACCAAGCCTATTTGCACACGATTCCGGGCATTCCCGTCGTCTATTACGGCGATGAAATTGCCATGACCGGTGCCTCCGACCCCGACAACCGCCGCTTGATGCGCTTCGGCAATCAAGTAACGGACGACGAAAAAGCCGTCTTCGCCGAAGTCAGTCGCCTCATTAAACTGCGCAACACGCATAGTGCCTTGCGTTATGGAGATTTTCAGACGCTCTTTGTTTCAAAAGACGTGTTCGCCTATTTGCGCTCTGATTTGAACGAGCGGATTCTTGTGGCACTCAATAAATCGGACATACCTCAAAGCGTGAACTTGAAATTTCCAAGTTTTTATTACGCGAAAAATGTGCGAGACTTGCAAACAGGTGAGACACTTGCGCTCACCAACGACGCGGTTCGTGTCAGCCTCGCGCCGTTTCAAGCAAAACTTTTGAAAGTGGAATAATCCACTGTGCATGCCAATGAACTCAAAACAAATCACTTGAACTGTTTAACCTTAATGCAGGAGAGAACAATGAGTGAAACTACCGCGGCGAAAGCCAAATCGCGCAAGAAAAAATCGACGACGTCAAATGCTAATGTTGCGACGGAAGTCAAAAACCCCTCGATTGCCCGTGAAGACTTCAAAGGTGGCGATGTTGAGTCGCTGAAAAAAACCTTCATCAACCGCATTCGCTACTCGCTTGCCAAAGATGAATACACTGTAACCGAGCGCGATTGCTACAAAGCCCTCGCCTACACCGTGCGCGACCGCCTTGTCGACCGTTGGATTAAAACCCAACAAACCTACTACAATCAAGACGCAAAACGCCTTTACTACCTTTCAATGGAATTTTTGACGGGCAGAACCTTAGGCAATGCGCTCATCAATCTGGGCATAGAAGAAAACACACGAAAAATGCTCGAGGAACTCGGCTACAATTTGGAGGAATTGGAAGAGCAAGAGTTCGATGCAGGGCTTGGCAACGGTGGTTTGGGTCGGCTCGCCTCGTGCTTCTTGGATTCAATGGCGACCTTGAGCCTGCCCGGCTACGGCTACGGCATTCGCTACGAATACGGCATTTTCTTCCAACATATCCGCAATGGCTATCAAGTTGAAACGCCCGACAACTGGCTTCGCTACGGCAACCCTTGGGAAATTGAACGTCCCGAATCGCTTTATCCCGTCAAGTTCTACGGCTATGTGCATCAATACATTGACGCACGCGGTCAGTTCCGTGCCGAGTGGAAAGACGCCGAAATCGTGATGGCGATGGCATATGACACGCCGATTCCGGGCTATGGAAATAACACCGTCAATAACCTTCGCTTGTGGTCGGCAAAGTCAACGCGCGACTTTAATTTCGATTATTTCAATCACGGCGACTACGCCAAAGCCGTTGCAGACAAAGTGCTGACGGAAACGATTTCCAAAGTGCTGTATCCCAACGATGCAACCGCTGTTGGCAAAGAACTGCGCTTGAAACAAGAATACTTCTTCGTCTCGGCGTCGCTTCAAGACATTATTTATCGTTACAAAAAAACGCACACCACATTCGACGCCTTTCCCGATAAAGTCGCTGTGCAACTCAACGACACGCACCCTGCGATTGGCGTCGCTGAACTGATGCGCTTACTGGTCGATGAAGAGGGATTGCCTTGGGAAAAAGCATGGGACATTACGGTGCGCACGATGGGCTACACGAACCACACCGTTCTGCCCGAAGCATTAGAGCGGTGGTCAGTGAGTTTGATGGAAAAAGTCTTGCCGCGCCATTTGCAAATCATTTATGAAATCAATCGTCGGTTTCTTGAAGAAATCAAAGTCAGGTTTCCCAACGACCCAGATTTGCTACGTCGCGTCTCTATCATTGAAGAAGGACCGGAGCGCATGGTGCGCATGGCGTATCTTTCCATTATTGGTTCGCACAGTGTGAATGGCGTAGCGGCACTGCACACCGAAATTTTGAAGAAAACCTTGTTCCGTGATTTCTACATGATTTATCCGGAACGCTTCAACAACAAAACCAACGGCATTACGCAACGCCGCTGGCTCAAGCTCTGCAATCCAAAACTTTCAGAGTTGATTACGGAGAAAATTGGCGACGGCTGGATTACCGACCTCTACAAACTCAAAGGATTGGAGAAATTTGCCGAAGACAAAGCCTTCCAAAAGCAGTGGCAGGCGGTCAAACTTGCTAATAAGGAGCGGCTCGCCGAGTATATCAAGCACAAATACAAATTGAAGTTGAATACGGACGCGATGTTCGACATTCAAATCAAGCGGATTCACGAGTATAAGCGGCAACTTTTGAACGCGCTTCATGCGATTTACCTCTACAATCAAATCAAACGCAATCCGAAACTGGACGTCGTGCCGCGCGTGATTATGTTCGGCGGCAAAGCCGCGCCCGGCTACTACAAGGCGAAACTCATCATCAAGTTCATCAATTCGGTGGCTGATGTGATTAACAACGACCGCGAAGTCGGCGATAAGCTTAAAGTGCTCTTCCTTGAAAACTACTCGGTCTCGCTGGCGGAAAAAATTATTCCAGCGGCGGATTTATCGGAGCAGATTTCAACGGCAGGCATGGAAGCCAGCGGCACAGGCAATATGAAATTTGCCTTGAACGGCGCGCTCACCATCGGCACGCTTGACGGCGCAAACGTTGAAATGGCAGAAGAAATCGGAGCGGAAAATATGTTCATCTTCGGATTGACTGCCGACGCAGTCGACGCTAAAAGACAAAGTGGCTACAATCCGCGCACCTACATTGGCGAGTCGCCAGCATTGAAGGAAATTCTCGAAATGATTGCCGCAGGCGTTTTCGCACCAACGGAGCGTGGAATTTTCCAACCGATTCTCGATGAACTGCTCAACGTCGACAAATACTTCGTGTGCGCTGACTTCGAGGCATATATCAAAATGCAACAAGAAGTCGACAAAGTCTATCGCGACAAAGCCGAGTGGACGCGCCGCGCCATTCTCAACGTCGCACGCATGGGCAAGTTCTCAACTGACCGCACCATGCAGGAATACGCCGAAGAGATTTGGGGCATTAAGCCGATTGTGGTGGAATCGTCAAACGGCAAGTAGTTACTCCTGATAAATACAAGGTTGGGTCAAAGAAACGGATTTCAAGATGCTTTCGGCGGGGAAATGCAATTCAAATTCGCTTTCTATTCCAACAAGACTTTTCACAAGTATATGTCTCTGTGATGCACAAAGCACACAGCGGATGCCGCTTGCGAAAGCAGAAGAACGATTGACATCGAGAGTGGCTCATCGGTCAAAGAGTTTTCGCATCTCGTCTTTTTCTTTTTGCATCTCTTCTTTGGTCTTATCAATCTCGCGTTTGATGTCGTCGGCTTCTTTTTGTTGGTCTTGTTTCAACTGTTCGAGATTTTGTTTGAGGCTGTCGGCGTCGCCTTTGAGTTGGGCTTCGGTTTCGCGGCGCATTTGCTCGACTTCTTCTTTGATTTTGCGGAGTTCTTCTTCGACGGCGCGGCGCATATCGTTCACTTCGTTTTGAATGGCGCGTCGCTCTCGGTCGAGAATGTCACGAAGCGCGAGTTTCCCTGAACGATTAAGGACAGCAACTTCGCCAATGCCGACCGATATGCTTTCGCCGCGTTCCGTTTCAAACTCTGCCACGTCGTCTTTAACGTCGCTACTCTCAACGATGAAATTTGTGGCTATGCCATCCGTCTCAAATGAGCCCGTTGTGCCTTTGATGGCGGCGACGGCGGTCGGCGATTTGAATCGGAACGGTTCATTCGGATTGGCTTTGACGTCGTAAGTCAGCGCGCCCCTAAGCACATTGACTTCTTTCACATTGACTTCTCTCACAGTGGCTTCTCGTGTGTTTTTTTGGCTTGGCGGTGTGAAGGAAACTTCGGTGCGCTCGGCAATGCGCAAAATCGAGCCGTCTTCAAAGCGCACGATGGATTGAGCGTTTCGGGCAGTGCGGAGTTTCTCGCCCAAGCGAAGCGTGTCGGCGCGTTTTGCCAGCGTCCAAGTAGTCGGTGTGAGCGTGCGCTCCACTGTGCCTTTGCATTGAATCACAAGCACCGTTTGCGCACAGGCAATCAGCGGAAAAAAGACTAAAAGCATCGTCAAGAAGTAAGTGAGTGGCATGTTTTTGATAACGATGGGTTGAATATGCGTCTGGAAATTTACGCTTTTGCATGTTGAACGCGTATATTTGCAAAATCTCAAAAAATTTATATCACAATGGCGCAGTTCTCGGATATAACATTGCGTTCCGACGAGGCTTCGTTTTTCAGGCGACTCACCAAACTGACGCTCCAAAAAAAATACAGCATCTCGTTTGCAATTATCTTTCTCATCGTTCTGCTCTACATTCTCTTCAGCATTTTCAAATCCGAAGAGCAAGATTTGATTGAACTCTCGGATAAAAATTTCAAGACACTCTTTAAGGTCGTCAATACGATTGGCGAAGAATCAATGTCAATTGGAGAGAACGGCAAACTTGCGCTTCAAGAAACACTCAATCAAATTTTTGAGGCTCATATCGACGGATTAGAAGCGATGATGTTTATCGATGCCAAACAGCGTTATTATGCTTATTGTGATAAACAAGGGCAAAGGCGAACTGGTGAGCCAGTAGATAGCACGCTCTGGACGGAACTCTTGCAATGTGGCGACTCAAGTTATGTACTGAACAATAAAGTGTATCTGACCAACAAAATTGAATACAAAACAGCGAACAAAACGATTTTTCTTGGATACAGCCGATTGATATTCTCGCTCGAGCATATCAATCAACTGATTGCGCGGAAGCAAGGACAAACGCTGGCAATTGGCACAATTAGTTTTGTCATCGCGCTTCTGTTCATTAGTTTGCTAACCGCGCTTTTGATTCAGCGCATTAAGCAGCTAAACAATGCGACCAAAGAAGTCATCAATGGCAAGTTCAACCAACTGCCAGTCAAGGGACGAGATGAAGTTGCCGAATTGGCCAGTTCCTTCAACGAAATGGTGGTTGCCGTCAAAGAGCGGCTGATGATGTCGCGCTATGTGTCGGGCACAACGATTGAGCAAATCCGACAAACCCGCATCGATGAATTAGACCTAAAAAGCAAACGCGAAGAGCTCTGCTTTTTCTTTTCCGACATTCGCGGATTTACCACCTTCTCTGAACGCAATACGCCCGACGACGTGGTGCGATACCTGAACCAACTCTTAAATCTACAAGTGGAAATCATTAAGAAGCATGACGGTGATATCGATAAATTTGTGGGCGACGAGGTCATGGCAGTTTTTCGCGGTGAAAGTAAAGAACAACGTGCTGTTCAAGCGGCGATTGAAATTCAACAAACTATGACCACACTGAAAACAGAGCCCATATTTGACGCGTTGCAAATTGGCATTGGAATCAATACAGGCATTGTGGTTGTCGGAAATATCGGCAGCTACAACCGAATGGATTACACTTCCATCGGCGACGCCGTCAATACCGCCGCGCGCCTTTGTAGCAATGCCAAAGCCGGTGAAATTATTATCTCTGAAAACGTCAGGGAAAAACTCACAGAGGGCGATTTCGCCCTAAGCGAACCCTTCACCTTGCCACTCAAAGGCAAACAAACCGCGTTGAACCTTTACCGTGTGATGTATCAAAACGAAGCCGTTAAAAACTGATGAAACCAACGCTGATTGCACTTGCTATTTTAACACTCGTAGGGTGTGCATCAACCAAGCCCGTATCCAACATCCAAACTGCTTCGCAAGATGAACGGTGGGCAAGACGCTTCTCGAGAGAAGAAAAAATCCAACTGCTTCATGAGCGAGCCATGGGGCTTTTCCAAGAAGCCAAACAACTGACCAGCCGCGAGCATCTCGAGAAGGCAAGAGAAGATTATCGTTTTCTCCAACAAGAATTCCGCGATACGCTTGCCACGCAACGGCTCAAAGAGCTTGAACAATACGAACAAAATGTAATTGCTTACTATACCAATTCTGCACAAGAGGCAATCGCCAAAAAGCAACTCGCCGACGCCGCCGGCTACTACAAACTGCTTCTGCGCTTCGACTCTTCGCAAACCGTTGCCACGGAATTTCTCACGCAACACCAAGCCGAAATTGAAAAAGAACTTCAAGATATTCGCGCCAAAGGTGAGATGTATCTCAAAAAGAAACAATACGTCAAAGCCCAAAAAGTCTACGAACGCTTATGGCTGATTGCATACACCCCCGATATTGATAGCACGCTGTCATACATCAACGCCATGCAAGCACAACAAGCCAAACGCCGACAACAAGCCCTCAAAAAAGCCTTGCAAAGTAATACAGATTCACCAGCCGAAATTGACCGCGAGAAAATCTACGCCGAAGCGAGACTTGCCTTCGAAAGAAAAGATTACCTCAAAGCCTATTCGCTGTTTAGCATCATCGAACCAAGTTACAGAGACACTTCGCTTTACCTTGAACGATGCGCCGATAAAATCGAAGCCTTGCAGTTGAGCGAAGAAACAAACTAACGGTGGCTCGACAGCTCTCTTGCCGAAAAGATTATTTATGAAACTGCTCTGGCTCTTTTTGCTCTTGCTATTTATGACCAATTCTGCAACATCGCAATCCTTCGACCATAGCCTTTACGACGAGGTCCTGAAACGCCACGTCAAAAATGGCAAGGTCAATTATGCCACGCTCAAAAGCGATAAAGATTTTCAGACCTACTTAGACCAACTCTCCAAAGCCAATCCTGATGCACTTCAAACGCGCGAAGAAAAAATCGCCTTCTGGATAAATGCTTACAATGCCTTCACGCTGAAACTCATCATTGATAATTATCCCGTCAAAAGCATTACGGAATTAAGTGCACTCGGAAAACTGACAGCATTTTTCGGCGATAGTCCTTGGAAGCGCGAGTTTTTTTCCATCAACGGCAAGAAGATGTCGCTCGACAAAATCGAGCACGAAATTCTGCGGCAGACCTTCAAAGAAACACGAATCCACTTCGCCGTCAATTGCGCCTCAAATTCTTGTCCCGTGCTTCGCCCCGGAGCCTACAGTGCCGAAACGCTCAACCGCCAGCTCGATGAACAAGCCAAACAGTTTCTCAAAGACACGCTTCGCAACCGCATCGATTTGAAAACGAAAACCATCTACCTCTCAAAAATTTTTGATTGGTATCAAAGCGACTTCACAAAGTCCAAAGGTTCATTAGAAGCATTTCTTGCCGACTACATCGAAGACGAAAACCTCAAGCGCATGCTACTCAACAAGGAGTTCAAAATCGAGTATTTGGATTACGATTGGGGGTTGAACGAAGCCAAATAAAGGTGCTATCTTCATTGACAAACACAAGGCATCATGACGATTCCCGAAATTCTTTCTCTGTTCAAGACCATTGCCGTTGTTGGCTTATCCGATAAGCCACAGAAGCCCAGCTATAGCGTGTCAAAATACATGGCGGCAATGGGCTACACGATTATTCCGATCAACCCAATGCATGAAGAAGTGCTTGGAGTGAAATGCTACCCCAGCCTTACGAGTTTGCCCGATGAATTGAAAAGAAAAGTTGAAGTGGTCAATATCTTTCGCAAACCTGACGATGTGCCGCCGATTGTGGAAGAGGCAATTGAGATTGGCGCGAAAGCAATTTGGTTGCAACTCGGCATTACGCACGAGCCGGCGGCGGAAAAAGCCCGCAAGAGCGGATTGGTAGTCGTTCAAAATCGGTGCATTTCCGTCGAGCATCAACGTTATTTTTCATAACCCTTCCCCAATCAACATGCGCGTTTTTTCCAAGTGGTTTTTCGCTTTTGCAATTCTCACCGTTCCCCTCGCACTTTTTGCACAGCCCAAAGAAAGCAACATCGGCAGAATGTTCGCCAAAGAAGAAACCCTCGACGCGTGCGGCGCAATCGTCGACACGATTTTCATCGCGGGCAACGCACACACAAAGCAGTTCGTGATTCGTCAAGAATTTCCGTTTCGAGAAGGCGATACGCTCACGATGCAAGGACTGACCATTGGGCAACAACTCACCTACAATCTTCAACTCTTCAACTTGGTGAATGTATCGGCGAAGCGATTTACGCCGTTTGCGCCGGTGCAGATTGTCTCAACCGATACCGTGCTCATGTATGTGCATGAACTTGGACAGAGCAAGGCAGACGAGTTAGGGCGTCCATACACGCTTGTGTTTGTTGAAGTCTATGAACGCTGGTTCATTTTTCCACAGCCGATATTTGATTTGCGCGGCACGAGTTTAACGCAATGGTTCAAAAATCCGACGATTGCCAATGTCAATGCAGGCATTGCGGTTTTTCACAAAAATGTAACGGGCTACAAAGACCGACTAACGCTGAGTTTCGGGGTTGGCTTCGACCCATTTCTGCGCCTGTCTTACTTCACGCCATATTTGTGGAGCGAAACGCAGATTGGACTTGGCATTTCACTGTTGTGGCGCGATTTGAATAACCTTGCACTGGATACGCGCACAGGTAAAGTGCCACGCTTTATTCAGCGAACCTTGAGCGGCGCAATTTCCATCAGCGACAGACTTTCCACCTTCGATTTCATCAACGGCAGTATTGGCTACACCACGCTCCGCGTTGATGACGAAACCAAACGCTCGCAACCTTCGGCAACCGTCTCGCCCGACGGCGTCGATGTGTTTCCAACCATTTCATTCACTTACACATATAGCCGATTAGACCTCAACCAATGCCCGACCGATGGACTCTTCCTCTCTACGCGCCTAACAAAAATCGGACTGCCCAACAGCAACAATAAAATTGATATTACACGCGCACGAATAGACTTTCGCATCTACCGCAAAATTCTCGGCGAACTTTCGCTCGGCTTCTACAACCTAAGTATTCTCTCGCTTAATCAACCCGTGCCGAACCACCAACGGCTCTTCTTCGGATACGATATTCTCTTGCGCGGCTACACTGACCAAATTTTAGAAGGCGATAACTTGCAACTCAATACGTTTGAACTCCGCTACCCGATTATTCCACTGCAAGCCATTAAGTTCGAGTTCATTCCCTTTGAACGATTTCAGATTTTTCAATATGCGCTCTTTCTGACAGCGTTTCTTGATGCGGGCAATGTGTGGTATAACTCGCGCTCGGTAGGATTTGGACAACGACAACTGCACTACGATTTTCGCAACAATAAATATGGCTACGGATTTGGCTTCGTCTTTGTTGGTGGCTATGAAGCAACCGCGCGACTCGATTTCGCCTTCAATCAACAAGGGCGACTGCAAATCGTCATTGAAAACGAAATTTCATTTTAGCAACGATGAAAATTTCTATCGTGATTCCAACCCTGAACGAAGCGGCACACATTACACGCACCTTAAATTCAATTGCGGCACAAACATTGCCAGAGACACTGAACGTAGAACTTCTCATCGCCGATGGCGACTCAACAGATGGCACGCCTGAACGCATCATCGAGTTCTTTGAGCATAACCACACGCTTCCCGTCCGAATGTTTCTCTCTGAACAGGGTCGCGCCAAGCAAATGAACTGCGGTGCTTATTTTGCCAGCGGCGACGCCCTGCTCTTTCTTCATGCAGATACACAACTCGGCAACAACGCACTTCTTGAACTGGCTCGAGCATTGGAAAATCCAAACGTCAAGTTTGGCTATTTCGCCATGCAATTTGATTCCCAGAATCCCATCGCCAAGTATTACGCTTCATTTACCAACATCAATTCGCTTCTGACACACTACGGTGATTCGGGCATTTTTGCGCGTCTTGATTTCTTCGAGCAACTTGGAAGATTCCCTGAACAAGAGTTGCTCGAAGATGTAGAGTTCTTGCAACGCGCCGCACGCCTTTCAGACCCGTACTTGATTGACCGCGCCTATGTGATTACGTCTGCACGACGATTTGAAAAAAACGGATACCTCTGGCAAATGCTCAAAAACATCAGCATTGTTGCACTCTACAAACTTGGCGCATCGCCAAATTGGCTCAAAGAACTCTATCAAGGCAAATAATGTGAGATAAAGCGTGAGAATTATTGCTGGAAAATTTCGCAGTCGTCGATTGAAAACCGTTGAATCAAATATTGTGCGACCGACGACCGACCGCGTGCGTCAAACCATCTTCGATGTCTTGACCGCGAGAATAGAGTTTGAAGACGCCAACGTGTTGGATTGCTTTGCAGGAAGCGGACTTTTAGGCTTTGAAGCCGTGAGCAGAGGCGCGGCACGCGTGGCGTTCATTGAACAGAATCCGAAAGTTGCCGCTTACATTTCGCAGTCTATCCGACTCTTTGGCATTGAGCCACAAGCAACGGTGCAAGTTGCCGATGTAATGCGCGTGATTGCAGAACTCACCGAACCGTATCACCTCATTTTTGCAGACCCGCCTTACGACTTTCGCCTCTACGATAAATTTCTGCGCAACATTTTTGAGCGGAATTTGCTCTTACCAAGCGGCTATCTCGTTTTGGAGCACAGCGAAAAAGTGTCGTTCAAATCGCACGCGCAATTTGCTTTCCAAAAAAATTTCGGCAGAACCGTTGTGAGTTTTTTCACCATCGAAAGTGCACCAACAAATTGAGCACGACGCACAAAGAATGAACACTGTGCAACAAAAAAGCAGGTTAGCTAACGCGCTGGACGTCTGCAATGTCTAATTCAAGCCGCTTGGCGATTTCCTCATCGCTAAGTCCAAATTCTCGCAAAACTTTTACGCTCTTTAATAAACCTTCCTTGATGCCTTCCTTCTTACCTTCCTTCTTACCTTCCTTGATGCCTTCCTTGATGCCCATTTCGCGCCCCTCTTCAAGACCTTCTTTAATGCCCCGCTTGAATCCAATGAGTTCGCCTTCGCGCAAAATGTCTTGATAGGCGCGCGTCTTTTTTAATTCTTCTTCAAACTCTTCGCGAATTCCCAACATGGTTAATATCTCCTTTGTGGTTAGGTTGCCAAATTTGTAAAAAATGACTTTCTCAATGAAGTCCAAATATGGAGAGTTCTTTTCAACAAACCCGCGAGCGACTTCAAGGGTGCGTTTTTTGGGTTCAACAATCAGTTTGAACATCCCAACAACATCTTCAAGCGTTTCAATGTTCGGCAGTTCGTCCAAATATATGCGCTGAACCAAAACGGTGTCAAGCAGTTCTTGGTATCCACGAAGATTTTTTTGCTCTACACTTCTGCTCGGATAGATAACCACAACGCGCCATTTAGTTACAGAAAATTGTTTCAGATACAAAAATACCTGCGCTAACAGTCGAGCGTAAAAGCCTTCATCGCGTTGAAATTGCACTTCCACAAAGTAGGTGTAATCGTCGCCGTGCGGAATGAAAACGCCATCAAGCCGAAACGCCGCATCTTTAAGTTCAACCGACTTGAAATCGTATAAATCGGCATCAGTTTTGTCCCTGCCAATCAGTTTGAAGAAGCCTTGTGGAACTTCTTGAAACCAAAGGTATGCGAGTTTATCCGTTCTCATTACTCAAAAAAGATAATGCCCTTCAATGTAACGCTCGCAGAATATACGCGCTGACAATAGCCTGATGAAAGACAATGCGGGCGCGCGCGAAAAGCAGTTATTCAGAAAGGGCTTCGGCTTGGCGCAGAGGCTGAAGCGCACGATTAGGCATGATGTTAGTTCGGATTCGATACACGGCATTTTGCCCCGATAAACACACGCCCGCAATGCCTTGACCGGGATAAACCGTATCGCCCACCAAATAAAGCCCTTTGAACGGCGTCTCTGAACCCACCAATTCCCACACTTTTTTAGACATCGTGTTAGGAATGCCGCCCACTCTGCCGAAGCGTCTATATGTCCAATCTTGCCACGATTTCGGCGTAGAGACGTTTTTGAAAATGATGTTAGCTTTCTTGAAGCCTTCCAACTTCTGTTCCAACGCATTGAGAATGAACTCGGCGACGCGCGCTTTTTCCGCGTCATAGTTTGGGTTCGGTTCTATCCAGCGTTCAAAAAAGGTGTGAGTTGAAACGGCAACAAGTCGCGTGCCTTCGGGTTGCCGCTCGAAGTCGTCGGGCATAGAGAGCGAGACGAAAAACGAATCGGACTCGCACAATGGGATTTTTTCATCGAGAATGAATTGATGATGCAGCGTGAGGTCGTCGGGAAGCGTGTTCTTCACCGCAAGGCTCATCGTGAATGCGCCCCACCCAAATTTGAACTTGCGCGAAAGATGCTGAAAATACTGACTGATTCGTCCTTTGGTGAGATAAACCATGTTCCAAATCGTCGCATTGCTGACGACGTTCTGCGCTTCAAAGACTTTTCCCGTTTCGGTGGTTACTTTGAATCCGCCGTTGCCCGTGCGCTCAATGAGTTTAACGGGTTCGCGATACAAAATCTCGCCGCCAAGTTCGGTGTATTTGTTCAAAATCGTTTCGGCAAGTTTAATCATGCCGCCGTAGGCGTAGTAGTTTGAACTGTTGGTGTAAGAAAGGCACGGCGCGGCATAAAGGAAGGCGACGTCTTTGACGGTGGCTTGCGCGGTAATCATGAGTTGTTCGTTGCAAAAGCGAATGAAGTCCGCGCTGGCGTCCAAGCCGTAACGGCGAATCACATCATAAGTGGAGCGAAAGAGAAAAAGCAGTTTCGGAAAATCGGCAAGGCGATTCTGTTCCCAAAGTGCGAACAGGTCGCGAAGTGAGTTCGGCGGAAACGCACGATTGCGCTCGGAGACTTGCCAAACGAAGTCGGAAAGATGAAACACATGCCGCCAAAACTGACGCACGTTTTTGAACGGAACCGAAGTGCCTTCAAAAAATTTTTGATAACACTCTGCAATCCATTGGTCTTTGTCCTTAAAGCGCGTAATTTTTTTCCCGCCAACGTGAATGGTCATTGAAGGATTGAGTTCAACGACGGGAAATTCAATCCCAAGTTCGCGCGCGAGGTTGTAGAGCGGCTGATGGGCATCGAGCCCGACAATCGTGGTTGCGCCCGAGTCAAAGATGAACTTTTGCCCGTCGCGCTTAACGAGATACGACGACGCGCACCCGCCCGGCACATAACTTGCTTCAAGCGTTAAAACGCGAAAACCTTCTTTTGCAAGCAACGAGGCGGCGGAAAGTCCGCCAATGCCTGAACCAATCACGATGAAATCAAATGCCGTCATGCTTAAACTCGCGGTTGAAGTCGATGTGAAAATTTGACGTATCTTGTTCTTCAAACCAACGGCGGTGCTTTGTCGTTCAAACAAATGGGGTAGCGCAAAACATGGCAAGCATTTACACGGCGATGTCGTTTCGCGAGATTGCGGAAAAGTATAATCGCATCAATTTTATTCCGCTTGAAGCGCAGACGGCTATCGGAAACTCGATTTGTGCGCTGGTGGGCGAGGGAGCGCGCTTGCTCGATGTCGGCGCAGGTGCCGGGCGCATCAGCATTCCGATTGCGAGAAGCGGCGTTCAAGTCACAGCCTTTGACATCGAACCTGAAATGCTTGCTGAACTCACCCGCCAAGCACAACAGCACCATCTCAACATTCAAACCGTTCAAGGCGACGCCACACGGTTGCCCTTTGCCGATTCAAGTTTTGACGCCGTTTTTACCAGCAACCTCTTGCACCTTGTCGCCGATTGGAAAATCGCGCTCGCCGAAATGAAGCGCGTGCTGAAACCCGACGGGGTCTTCATTCAAGGGCGCGATTGGATTTCGCCCGACACGGCTTACGCGAAAATTCGAAGCCAATTACGCGCGATTATCGGAGCATTGAACCCCAACATGATGCCGACGGCGGCGGCTGGCGGCGCGCTCTTTCAAACCCTCGCCGAAATGGGCGGCACGACCGATAAAGAACGCATCGCCGCCGAATGGACCGAAACGCTCTCACCTAATCAGCTCCTCGCCAAAATGAAAGCCCGCGAACAAAACGAAACATGGCAGTTGGACGACGAACTCTTCCGCGAATCGCTCGCTCGCCTTGAAGCTTGGATTGAAGCCAATATTCAGTCGCCCGAAAAAGAAGAAATAATCGTCTGGCGATTCCTTCTCTATGTAACGACGTTTTAACCATTCACAACATGAAAATCATTTTCTTTCTTCTCGTTGGAGCCCTGCTTGCAGGATGCTCGGCAAGCGTGGTTACAACGACCACCACCTATCCGATGAACCATTTTCAATCTGGCAAAACTATCGGAAGCGATAGTTTGAAGCAATCTGAAGTCGGCTTCTCAATCGGCATGGCGCGCACGATGCGCACGACGATTTTTCGGGATAGTGCGGGGAACAAATCCTCGTTTTACAACGACACGCGCACCATTGCCGCCGGCGGCATGATGCAGTTTGCCATTACGGAGAACTTCGATTTGGGCGGCGACGCAACCATTGCGATTGTGAATCTTGACGATAGAAATTTCGCCGAAGAAGGCATCGGAAGAATCGGGGGCGGTATGGCGTTTCGCTTATTTGGAAAGTATGAACTGTTGCCGAAGTCGTCAAAAGTGGGCGTCGCGCAGTGGGCGTCGCGCTCTTACCGCTTGTCGGCTACGCGATTGGCGGAACGGGCGAGTCGAGCGATATTCGCATCAACCAAAATCAGCCAGCGAAAGCCACCGCGTCGTCGGGCGGACTCACGCTCGAAGTTGCAACGCCTATCAGTTTTCACCCGCGTCCCGATTTAACGCTCACGCTTACACCGATTTATTACGCGCTCAATCAAAACATCAATTATACCTTCACGCCTGAAAACGGCGGCGCGGAAGAAAAGCAATCGTTCAACCGCCGATTCGGCAACTTCGGCGTGGGCGTTGGAATTCACGCCAAAATGTTGCGCGCCGAAGTAACCTTCGTTGAAAATTTCAGAGGCTCGATTGTGCCGTTCTTCGGCTTAATGCTGGCACTATGAAAGTGCGTTCCGTCCGAAATACGTCCAAATCAGCACGATGAAAAACAGGCTGAACGACGTGGCAAAAAGTCCATACCAACGCTTGTAATCCTGTTGCGAACAAGGGTAGGCAAGTGGCTTAATGAATGTGGCAATGTAGAACATGGTTGCGCCGAATTGCACGACGTAAAGCGCGAGTTTGACAGCAGTCCAAAGCGTCCAACCGATGTAGAACTGCGCAAGCGCAACGCCAGTAAGAAGCACGCCAAAAAAAGCGACATCGACGAGTTTGACCTCGTAGCGAATGTAAGTTTTGAGCAAGTCGGAATCTTGCGCGGCGCGGTCGGGATTGGTGAGGCGGGGTTCGAAGGTGCGAATCACCAGCAGTGAGGCGGCGACAGCTCCCATCCACAAGGCAAAACAACTGACATGCAAAAAAAGCAAAGCGCGATACATCTCTTAATGTGCGTGAAAGGTTCGCGTAAAGAAAACGGTGTTCATTTTGTAATTTACTCACAAAACTAAGGCTTTTCGACTTACCATTCATTTCGGTCAGAACACCGATGAAAATTTCACTGCGCACGCTTTTCTTCGTTCCGATTTTCGTGCTGATTACGATAGTGATGTCGCTTCTTGCGCTCATGGTTACGCTCTTTGATAAAACGGGCAATCGCTTTCGCAAGCTTGGTGGCGTTTGGGGCTGGATTGGACTATGGCTTTCTGGGGTCAAATTGCGCATTATCGGCGAAGAAAATTACGACCCGAAAGCCTCTTACGTCATCGTGAGCAATCACGCGAGTATGTATGATATTTTGGCGGTGCTGGCAGGCATCAAAAGCAACTTGCGAATTATGGCAAAAATAGAACTGTCCAAAGTGCCGCTGTGGGGCTGGGCTGTGAAGCGAGGCGATTTCATTTTCATTCGGCGCGGCGGCAATCGCGAAGCCTTGCAAAGTTTGCTCGAAGCCAAAAAAAAATTAGACGAGGGAAAATCCGCCTACATTTTCGCTGACGGCACGCGCTCGCCTGACGGCTCGATTCAGCCGTTCAAACGCGGCGCATTCACCATCGCAGTAAAAGCCAAAAAACCTGTTCTTCCTATTACAATCCTTGGCAGTCATAAAATCATGCCACGCGACACCTTAAAAATCAACGGTGGCACGATTACGCTTGTGATTGATAAACCTATTTCGCCCGACGGCAAAACCGACGAAGAACTTTTAGCCGAAGCGCATCGAGTCGTCTTGAACAACTACCATCGATACTATGCACAAAACTAATCACACAAAACGATGAGCCTTTCCATCGGCATTGATTTAATTGAAATTGCCCGCATTAAAGAATCGTGTGAGCGATATGGCGAGCGTTTCATTCGGCGCATTCTCACCGACGCCGAAGTGCGCTATTGCTTTCAGAAAAGTAATCCTTACGAGAGCATTGCAGTTCGATTCGCCGCCAAAGAAGCCTTTGCAAAAGCAGTCGGGACGGGGATTTCCGCCAAGGTGAGTTGGCACGATATTGAAGTCGAGCGCGAATCCAGCGGCAAACCGCTTCTCAAACTCAATCGCGAGATTGAAGGGGTTAATCCTGAAAAAGTCGCGCTCTCGCTTTCACATACGCACGAATACGCCGTCGCAATGGTCGTCATTTCGCCATGAGCGATTTTGCAGGAGCGGCACTCAAAGGCGACGTCGCATATCGGCGCAAGGCTTCAACGCTGGCGGGACGAAGCGAGAACACGCACCAAAGCATAAACGCCGCCTCAATGCTGAAAATCACCGCATAGCCCGACGCCACATCAAGCACGCGCGACTGAATGAAAAGTCCGTGCAAAATTCCGCTCACAATGAACGACGCGCCCAAGCCAATCGCTTGCGCCAAGCTCCAAATGCCGAGATACTTTCCCGTTTCGCCTTCAACCGTCATATCCGACATCATCGTAACGGCGGCGAACGTAAAGACGCCCACCGTCAATCCATTGAACGCCATTGCCACATATAGCCACGTGAGCGACTCGATGTAAATCGCAAGCGCAATGCCTAAAAAACTCACCGTCGCCATTAAGCCGCCAACGGTTGCAATTTGTTTTTTTTGCACGAGCGGGAGCGAGGCGGTCTGCGTTGCGCCGAAGCATTTTCCGCCGAAAATCGCCGTGAGTGCCATGCCAACGGCAACCGTGCCGTTGAAAATTTGTTGGAAAATCGTCGTCTCTCCGACGCTCATCGTGAAGACTTCCGCGCCCATGATTTCTTGCAACATATCTTGTGTGAAAATGCCCATAAAGCACAGGGCGACGAAGAGAAAAAAGCCTTGCGCGGTGGGATTGCGCGTCAAAAGTTGGAGCGATTCGCGAACAGGATTTTTCGGAAGCGTAGCGGCTTTCGCCCGAAGGTGCTTGATTTCATCGGCACCGAGTCGGCGTTCAAGGTTGAGAACGCTTAAAACTGCCAGCGTCATGACCACAAACGGCGTCAGCGTGTAAAGTCGCTCCATTGATTCAAACGAGTAAGTCGGCATGAGCCAACGAAAGACGCTCGCCCAGACGACGATGATGAGCGTTTGTCCCGTCCAAGCCGTTGCGAAAACGCCGCTTCGTTCTTCTTCTTTGGTGCATTCCGAAATTAAATCGAGGTAGGTATTCGCCATCAGCGCAATCATCGTTCCGAAAATGAAGAAGAGCATGAAGCCAGCAAGGAGCGCGAGCCATGAGCCGTTCTGAATCCCGACCAAGACGCTCGGCAACGGCGGAAAGCAAAGGCTTCCAATCAACATGCCGAGCAACAAAAAGGGACTGCGCCGATACCCGAACAGCGGAAACCGCTCGGTCAGTCGCCCGAAAATCGGTTGAAACGGACCGAAGAACGGGTATAGCCCAACCATCGTCGCAATCAAAATCGCAGGGAGTCCGAACTCTACCACGCCTACACGATTGAAATTGATGGTAACGAGGGCGAACATCCACGCAATCGCAAACTTGGACAGCGCGAATTGAAGTTTAGTTTTCATTTTTGTGGCAAGGTTTCTGCCGCGCAGGCGTCGTTATTCTCCTTTGGCAACGCCTTCGCGGAAGGTGGTTTTACAACGATTTCAACAGCCATTGAATTTATGCCCGCTTTTTCCATTCTTTTGGATTTCTGCTTATTGAATCTGATAACTCATAAAGCGTTACGGATTCGCTCTTTTGCCTCTTTCCAAGTCGATAGATTGCCCACACGAGTTTCCAGTTCGGTGATGCGCTCATCAAGAAGATTTTTTTGTTCTTCCGAGAGCGGCATTGCGGCAACTTCATCGGCGATGCTGTCTCAAATTTCTTCCACGAGTTGTATGCGTTCTGCAAGGCTGAGCTTTGCGATGTCGTTCGTCGTCATAGTTCAAGCGATTATTGCGAGTTAAACATGAAAGAAGTCAAGTTCATTTGTAAGGCGAGGCGTGCGCGACATTTTTATTTCAGAGCAAATGATAAACTGCTGTCAGGATTTTTGCAAAGAGTTGCTTCCTTCTTTTCTAATTCGCGAGGTGTGCATTTCATAGTTCGAGGCGGTTTAGAGGTTATGAAAACGGCAACAAGATAAGCCGGTCATCTTCAAACGTTGAAATCCGTATCTTTCGCCTCGACCGAAACTCACAATCCGAAAGTTCAATGAAGGCACTGCGTTTATCGCTCTCGCGTCTGCAAGAAGAAATCGAGGCGTTTTGCGCCGACTATCTCAAAGAAAAAGGCGACGAAACGAAAGGCACATATCAACGCGCCTTGCGCACCTTTCAGCAGTATTATGCGCGGGCAAAAGAGTGGTTTCAATTTCGCACCGAAGATGTGGAGCAATACAAGAAGTATTTGATGGAAGAAAAAAAACTTTCCCAAGTTTCGGTTTCAACCTACCTCACCGCGCTTCGACGGTTGCTTGATTACTTTGTGGCGCAAGGCATGCTCGTTGAAAATCCGGCGAAGAAGGTCAAGGGCAACCGCCGTCCGACGCGCCACACGGTAGGCGCGCTCACCGAAGCCGAAGTGCAAAAATTGCTCTCGATTATTCCGACGGAAAAACTGCAAGATCACCGCGATTATCTCATCATTCGCCTCATGCTCGAGTCTGCCGTGCGCTTGCATGAAATCGTCAAAGCCAACGTCGAGGATTTGAAAAAATTTTCCACTCACAGCGTGCTTTTCGTGCAAGCCAAAGGCAAGAAAACGAAAGACGAAACGGTCGACGTGCCGTTGGAATTGGCACGCGACATTGAGGCGTATCTTGAACGGCGTCAAAACGTTGAGCCGACGTCGCCGCTCTTTGTGAGCAACAGTCGCCGCGTGCAGAATGCGCGCCTCACAACGCGCGCGCTTCACTATCGCATCGAGCATTGGCTTAACGCGGCGGGGATTCAGCGAGCCAACATCTCGCCTCACAGCCTTCAACACACGGCGGCAAAACTCTGGATTGAGCGCGACGGACTTTCGATCGACGAAGTCAAACGCAAAATGCGGCACGGATTGATTACAACCACAAAAATCTACACGGGCGAAACCCCAACGCCCGACAACCCCCTCGTTTCTTGACGCCGATGGAGCGCAATAAATCGGTAAGCGACGCATCGCGTCCGTAAACTTTTGATACAGTAGCACGATTGCCGTATTTTCACGACCTTTAAGCAAACCCATTTTGCCAAGAAAAACGGACTCAAAGTCAAGTAAGCGTTTAAGCGGTTTTTCATTCAAACATCAATGCAATCCATGTCGATAGACTTGCCAACTCTGAACATCATTGAAGGTTCAAAGGAAATTGCAACAACAGGCGAAGAAACTTACGCCGCCAAATCCAAGCGAAGCGGCGAAGCGAAAAAAGGAAAGGTCTATATTGAAAGTTACGGCTGTCAGATGAACTTCGCCGATTCGGAAATTGTTGCCGCCGTCGTCAAAGCCGATGGTTACAGCACGACGGACTCTGAAACCGATGCCGACGTCATTTTCCTCAATACGTGCGCCATTCGCGACAACGCCGAACAAAAAATTCATGCCCGATTACAGATGCTTAAACCGCTCAAACGCAAGAATCCGAAACTCGTCATTGGCGTTTTGGGCTGTATGGCGGAGCGCATGAAGCAATCACTCTTTGAGCGAGAAAAAATCGTCGATTTAATTGCAGGACCCGACGCCTATCGCTCAATTCCGCAACTGATTGAACTGGCGGAGTCGGGGCAGAAAGCCGCAAACGTTTTTCTCTCGCTTGAAGAAACTTACGCCGACATTACGCCCGTGCGTCGCGAAGGCGTAAGCGCGTTTCTCACCATTATGCGCGGGTGCGACAATATGTGTTCGTTCTGCGTTGTGCCTTTCACGCGCGGCAGAGAGCGAAGCCGACCGTTCCAAACGATTCTCGACGAAATCAAAATGCTTTCCGATGAAGGCTTCAAAGAGGTAACGCTTTTGGGGCAAAATGTCAATTCCTACAACGACGAAGCAGGCAAGGTAAATTTTGCCGAACTATTGTATCGAGCAAGTTTGATTGATGAAAAGATGCGAATCCGATTCACAACCTCGCATCCGAAGGATATTTCCGACGAACTTGTGAGCGTGATTGCCGAGCGTCCGAATCTCTGCAAGTTCATTCACCTGCCCGTGCAGTCGGGTTCAACGCGAATGTTGGAATTGATGAGCCGCAACCACACGCGCGAGGATTACTTCAAAAAAATCGAGATGATTCAATCCAAAATTCCCGATTGCTCGCTTTCAACCGATATTATTGCAGGTTTCTGCACCGAAACTGAAGAAGACCATCGCGAGACGCTCTCACTTTTGGAGCAAGTCCGATACGATTACGTCTTCACCTTCATTTACTCGGAACGCCCAAACACCCCAGCGGCAAAACGCCTCAAAGACGATGTCGATGAAGCTACCAAGCAACGCCGCTTGCAGGAAATCGTTGGGCTCACGAAACGCATTTCGGCGGAACGCTACGCCGAATCCGTCGGAAAAGTCTATGAGATTTTAATCGAGGGCGATAGCAAACGCTCTTCCGACATGTGGATGGGCAGAGCCGATAACAATCGCGTCGCCGTGTTTGCGAAAACTGGGCATGAAAAACCGGGAGACTTCGTCAAAGTGCGCATCACTGGTTCAACCGCCGCCACCTTGCTTAGCGAGCGCGTGAGCGACATAGAGTAACTGTGTTCTTTCAGACCGAATACCAAAACAAAACTCACTCAAATGTCTGACCAAGAAAACGAACTTCAAAAGCCCAAGCGAAGCAACACGCGCAAAATTCCAAAAACCTTGACGCGCACCGACCTCTACCACGCTGTCGCCAAACGCTTCAATGCAAAGCCGAGCGAAGTGCAAGAGTATGTCGACGCAACGATTGATGCACTTGCAAGCCTGATTAAAAGCGCGAACCCTGAACTGCGTATTGAACTGCGTGGACTCGGCGTCTTTGAAGTCAAGTTCATGAAAGAGCGCGCCATTGTTCGAGACCCACGCACGCTTGAACTCATCGATTACAAAGGCAGACGCCGAAAAATGCACTTCCGCCCAAGCAAGCAAATTAAAAAGGTGCTTCTCGGCAACGACGCAAAAGCCAAAAAAGCTTCATGAATAGGCTCAAACCGCGCATCATCGCCATTGATTATGGAACAAAGCGAATCGGACTGGCTCAAAGCGATTTGCTTCAACTCTTCGCGCAAAGCGTCGGCACATTTTCAGAACCCGAGCTTTACAAAAAACTTGCCCTGATTGAACGCGAAGACGGTATCGAGAAAATTCTGCTCGGCAACCCTACCAATGGCGATGGCTCTGCGAATCGAATGACGAACATCGTTGCCCAATTCGAAGCGCGCTTGCAAGCGAAGTTTCCGAATATCGTGATTGAAAAAGTCAGCGAGTTTGGGTCTTCAAAAGCCGCCCTGCAAACGCTTGTGGAAAGCGGGGTCAGAAAAAAAGAGCGCAACACTAAAGGCAGACTCGATAAAGTCGCCGCCGCCCTTCTGCTCCAACACTACTTGGAAACCCGACCAAAACCCAATTACGAAACATCAGCGTAATGTTCAAACGCCTCTCTGCGAGCGAAGCGGCACAGCATCGCATTAGGCGCACTGCAAGAGCTCGTCGGCAAAGCGTTTGGCGAGCGATTCGGCATCGGCTTTCGTTGTGGCTTCGGCGTAAATGCGCACAATCGGTTCGGTGTTGGATTTGCGCAAATGCACCCAGCTTTCATCGAAATCAATTTTCACACCGTCAATCGTCGTCAGTCGCTCGTGGGCGTAGCGGCGCGCAAGTTCACCCATTAACTCATCAAGATTCGCACTTGCCTCGAGTGTGAGTTTGTGTTTAGCGATGAAATAGGACGGAAAAGTTTTTTTGAAGTCTGTGAGTTTTCCTGTTGGATTTTGGTCTTGCCAATGAGCAAAAGCGGAAAGAAAAAGTGCAATGCCGACAAGCGCGTCGCGTCCGTAATGCACATCAGGCAAAATGACGCCGCCGTTGCCTTCGCCGCCAATCACTGCTCCGACCGATTTCATCACTTCAATCACGTTGGCTTCGCCGACTTTCGCCGTGTGAAATCCGACGCCGTGCTTTTGAGCAAGATCACGAAGTGCACGACTGCTTGAAAGATTATTCACCACATCGCCTTTCTTCTTCGTGAGCCAGAAATCGGCACACGCAACGAGCGTGTATTCTTCGCCGAAAAGCGAGCCATCTTCGCAAATGAAGCAGACGCGGTCGACATCGGGGTCAACGACAATGCCAATCTCTGCGCCGTAGTGTGCGGTCAATCCTTGTGTTTCTACCAAATTTTCTTCAATCGGTTCGGGATTGCGCGGGAAAATGCCTGTTGGCTTGCACGAAATTTCAACCACTTCCGCAACGCCGAGCGCACGACAAAGCTTCGGAATAATCAGCGCGCCTGCGCCATTGACGGCATCAACCAGCACTTTGTAATTGCGCCGCCGAATCTTTTCCAAATCTAATTGCGGGAGCGCGAGCACCTTTTTGATGTGAAAGTCGTCATAGTCTTCGCGTGAAAGTGCCATGCCAAATTCGTTCCACTTTGCCGAATGAAACTCCTCCGTTTCCACAATCGAGAGCATGGCTTTGCTTTGCGAGGGCGAGAGAAATTCGCCCAAGTGATTGAGCAATTTCAAGGCGTTCCATTCGAGCGGATTATGCGAGGCGGAAATGATGATGCCGCCGTCGGCTTCTTCGGCAATGACGGCAAGTTCAACCGTCGGCGTGGTTGCAATTCCTAAGTTGATGACGTTACAGCCAGCTTGAATCAAGACGCCTTGAACATGGTCGAGTATGACTTTGCCCGTTGGGCGCGTGTCGCGTCCGATAACGACCGTTGGAACATTGCCGCGCAAATTCACCGCGTGCGATTTGCGTTGCTCGAAGAGCCAAGTGGCAAAGGCTTGCGTGTAAGTTGTGAGCGCAATCGGCGTGAGGCTTTCGCCAACGATGCCACGAATTCCTGAAATGCTGACCATTAAGCCCATAATTGAAAGTGAGTTTTGTTGTTGGAAGTGTTAGTGAGCAGAAAGCCAATTCTCGCCGACGCCGATTTCGACGACAATCGGCGCCTCTTTAATGCCAACGGCTTTCGCGCCGGAAATCATGGCGGATTTGACGAGTTCGGAAAGTTCTCCTTGCTCCTCGATGGGCATATCAAAAAGCAGTTCGTCATGGACTTGCAAAATCATGCGCGAGCAGAGACGCCGTTCAGTCAGAGCGCGGTCAATTTGAATCATGGCGAGTTTAATCATATCGGCGGCAGTGCCTTGAATCGGCGTGTTGATGGCGGCGCGTTCAGCGGCATTGCGAATCGAGAAATTTTTGTTGTCAATGTCGGGAAAGTAGCGTCGCCGACCTGTGAGCGTTTCCACATATCCGAGCGTGCGAGCCGATTCCAAGACGCGCTGGGTGTATTGAAAAATCTTCGGATACTTTTGCTTGTATTGCTCAATGAGCGATTTGGCTTCGCTTTGCGTGATGTCCAAGCGTTGCGCCAAGCCAAACGGCTGAATGCCGTAGAGCACGCCGAAGTTGACTTCCTTTGCCTTGCGACGTTGCTCTTTGGAAACATCATCAATGCCGAAAATGACGCGCGCCGTTGCGCTGTGAATGTCGTCGCCGTTCTTAAAGGCGGTGAGCATGGTTTCATCTTGCGAGAGTTCAGCGGCGATGCGCAGCTCGATTTGCGAGTAATCGGCGGAAAGCAATTTGTGTTGAGGCTTGCTTGGAACAAAGGCTTTGCGAATTTGTCGCCCAATTTCAGTTCGAATCGGAATGTTCTGCAAATTTGGGTTTGTTGAAGAAAGCCGCCCGGTTGCCGTTACGCTTTGATTGAACGAGGTATGCACGCGCCCCGTCTTCGGATTGACCATCGTTGGAAGCGCATCGACATAAGTGGATTTTAATTTTTGCAAACTGCGATACTCCAAAATTTTTGACGCTATCGGATATTCTTCCGAGAGTTCTTCTAAAACGCGCACGTCGGTCGAGAAGCCGGTTTTCGTGCGTTTCTTCGCGGGCAATCCCATTTTTTCAAACAGCACTTCTGCAAGTTGCTTCGGCGAGTCGATGTTGAACTCAATGCCGGCTTCGGCAGTGATGCGATGAGCAACCGACGCAATTTCCGACTCCAACACACTTGAAATGTCGGAGAGCATGGCGGTGTCAATCATTACGCCTTCCCACTCCATTTTTCCGAGAACAGGCAAGAGCGGCATTTCAATCTCGTTGAAGACGCGCAAAAGCGCGGGCGATTCTGCGAGTTCTGCTGAAAGACGATGTTTGAGTTGAAGCGTTACATCGGCGTCTTGGCAGGCATATTGCGAGCGTTTATCAAGCGGCACGTCTTTGATGGAAATTTGATTGCGCCCCGTGCCGACAAGGTCGGTAAATTCAATCAAGCGATACTTGAAGTAGCGTGTCGCCATGTCGGTCATGTTGTGCGCCGCGTCGGGATTGAGCACGTAACTGGCAAGCATCGTGTCAAACGAAATCGGCGAAACCTCAATGCCATAGTGCTTCAAGACAAGGTAATCGAACTTGAAGTTCTGACCGATTTTTTTTTGAGCGGGATTTTCAAGAATCGGCTTTAAGGCAGAAAGCACCGTTTCGCGTGAGAGATGCGCGCCCAAACAATCAACACAAAACGCTTCGTGCGGACGAATGGCGAAAGAAAGGCAGACGAGTTCGGCGTTGAAGACATCGAGGCTGGTGGTTTCTGTGTCGAGTGAAAATTCATCGGCGTTGCGCAAATCAGAAAGAAACGACTCGAAGGCTTCGGGCGTCGTGATGGTGTGATAAGTGCCGAGCGTGTGCGGATAAGTGAGCGAAACGCTTTCGCCGATGTTCGCGCCAAAGTTAAAGGAAAGTTCGTCGTCAGGTTCAACGGCATCGCCGGCGGTTGCAGACTGTTGTGCTTTCAATTTGGAGAGAAATTGTTTCATCTGTAGGTCTTCAAGTATCGGCGTGAGTGCGTCAATGTTTGTGGGCTTGATGCGGAAATCGTCGAGCGAAAAATCAAGCGGCACATCGGTTTTAATCGTAACCAGAAACTTGGCGATTTTCAGATGCTCTTTGGCATCGAGCAAGTTCTGCTTCATTTTGTATTTGGTGATACGGCTGATGTTGTTGTAGAGGTTCTCGATTGAGCCGTATTCGTTGATGAGGTTAGCGGCGGTTTTCGGTCCGACGCCCGTAACGCCGGGAATGTTGTCCGATGTGTCGCCCATGAGCGTGAGCATATCGACGAATTGTTCGGGATAGACGCCGTAGCGTGAGTAAACTTGCTCTCGGTCGTATCGCTCAAATTTGTCGTCGTCTTTTGAGGGCTTGAGAATTTGCACATTCTCGCTGACAAGTTGGGAGAAGTCTTTGTCGGGCGTAATCATGAAAACTTGGCAAGTCTGTTCGTAGCGTTTGGCGAGTGTGCCGATGATGTCGTCGGCTTCGTAGCCGGGCAGTTTGAGCAGGGTAACGCCGTAGGCTTCGATGAGTTTGTAAATGATGTCGAGCTGTTGAACGAGGTCTTCGGGCGGTTCGGGGCGATTGGCTTTGTAAAGCACATAGGCATCGTGGCGAAAGGTTTTTTCTTTGGTGTCCGTAACAACGGCGAGATAGTCAGGATTGTATTGCTCGATAATGCTGTGCAAGGTTTTGATGAAGCCATAGATTGCGCCGGTCGGCACGCCTGATTTTGAGGTGAGTTTTTGCGGCAGAAAGGCGAAGTAGGCGCGATAAATTAGAGCCATTGCATCGAGAAGATAAAGCGTCGGCTTTTGGGTGTCGTTTGTCGGCATGGTTTAGGTTCGGTGTGTTTGAACGGAAAATAAACATTTGTAGATTCCTGACAACGCTATCAGCAAGCAACATTTCACACCAAATATCCATTTCAGAATGCAACCTAGCGACGCAACCATGAGCGCATCACCAACTCGAACCTTCAAACGCGAACTTGGCTTACGTTCTGCGACTATGATTGTCATGGGTTCGATGATTGGGTCGGGAATTTTCATTGTGAGTGCCGACATTGCGCGCACCGTTGGCTCGCCCGCGATGCTCCTTGCCGTCTGGGCAATTACGGGCGTTATTACGCTCATTGCCGCGCTGTCTTACGGCGAACTTGCCGCCATGATGCCCGAAGCCGGCGGGCAGTATGTGTATTTGCGCGAAGCCTACAATCCGCTCATCGGATTTCTCTACGGCTGGACGCTTTTTCTCGTCATACAAACGGGCACAATTGCCGCCGTCGCCGTTGCTTTCGCAAAATTTACTGGCATCTTCATTCCCGCGTTGAGCGAAAAAAACATTCTCTTCTCGCTTGGCAAGTTCAAAATTTCCGCCGCACAACTCTTTGCCATTCTTTCGCTCGTCGTGCTGACTGCCATCAACATGCGCGGGGTCAAAGAAGGAAAAATCATTCAAGACATGTTCACGATTTCCAAAGTGGTCGCGCTCTTTGGTGTGATTGTGCTTGGCTTGCTCGTGGGCGCAAATCAAACGGCAATCGAAGCCAATTTCGGTGAAGCGTTTTGGCAAAGTGCTTGGACGAAAGTCGCCGACGGAAAAATCGTCTCGGTGGAACTGCTGTCGGGAGTGGGCTTGTGGGTTGCGATTGGCGTGGCGATGGTCGGCTCGCTCTTTTCGAGCGACGCATGGAACAATATCACCTTTACCGCTGGCGAAGTTATCAATCCGAAGCGCAACATTCCGCTCTCGCTTGCCCTTGGCACGGGCGCAGTAACGCTGATTTACCTGCTTGCTAACGTAAGTTATCTTGTTGTGCTTCCACTCAAAGGCACGCCTGACGGTGCAGACGCACTCGCACGCGGAATCCAATTTGCCGACCTCGATCGAGTCGGCACGGCGGCGATGAGCGTCATTTTCGGCGATACCGCGCTCTTCGTCATGGCGGCGTTGATTATGATTTCAACCTTCGGCTGTAACAACGGCTTGATTTTAGCCGGCGCGCGCGTCTATTACGCCATGGGCAACGACGGGCTTTTCTTCAAAAAAGCCGGCACGCTCAACGAAAAATCCGTCCCCGCTTTCGCGCTTGTGATTCAATGCGCGTGGGCGAGTGTGCTGTGCCTCTCGGGCTCTTACGGTGATTTGCTCGACTATGTCGTCTTTGCCGTATTGCTCTTCTACATTCTGACCATTGCGGGGATTTTCATTTTGCGCAAAAGAAAGCCCAATGCAGAGCGTCCCTACAAGGCAATCGGCTATCCGATTTTGCCTGCGCTCTACATCGCCGTAGCGGCGGCGATTTGCATTGATTTGCTCATCTTCAAGCCGAACTATACCTATCCCGGACTTTTCATCGTGCTTCTCGGCGTGCCCGTTTATTTTCTCTGGAAAAGGCGGGCGTAGAAAGCACAGGAATCGTCTCAACATAGTAGTAAGCGTGATGAAGGATTCAAAGCCGTCATGTAAGCATTGAGGCGACGGAAGAAGAGGCAATGCGCATAATACACATTGCCTTGACTGTGTTTGGCGTTGCGTTGGCGGGATTAATTCACGGTTTCTTCGCTCATCATTTCATCGGAAACGCGCTTGGATTCAGGCGTGATTTTGAGCGTCGAGAGAAGGTAGGCAAAAAGTTTTTCGCGCACCGCTCGCTCAAAAACATAGTTCTGCATCTCTTCTTTGAGATAAGATTGAAGCACTTGGTTGACGTCGGGGATTCCCATTTCTTTTGCATCGGCTTCGGCGAGGTCGCGAATGGCTTGTTCATCGATTTTGATTCTGGCGACTTCGGCGAGTTTGTAGCGAATGAGCATCCATTGGGCTTGACGCTTTGCATTCGGGCTGATTTCGCGGCGGAAGGCTTGCACATCGAAACCTTTCGGAAATTTGCCGCCAAGTTGTCGCATGGCATTTTCAATCATCATGTCTTCAAACGAGCGAATCATGGTGCGTGGCACTTCGATGGGATTATCCTCAATGAATTTTTTAGCAATCTCTTCAAGCAAATCGTCTTCGGATTTGCGCTTGAAGGTTTCTTTGAGGCGAAACTCAATATCAGCGCGAAGCTCTGCCGCCGTTTGCAAGTGCCCTTGTGTGAGTTCTTTGGTGAGCTCGTCGGTGAGTTCGGGCAAGTCTAACCGTTTGACATCTTTGATGTAGAACTTGTATCGTTTAGAGGCTTTGGGCTTGGTAGCCTCATCGGAAAGTTCAATGATGCGCTCGTCGCCGGCTTTCACACCGATAAGCGCGGCGCGCATCGGCGACTCTTTACGAATCATTTTCAAGACAATCTCTTGATTTTCCGTGCGCTTTCCGATAATCGGCATGCCGCCTTCGTCCAATTGCTGGTAGTCGACAACCACTAAATCTTCTTCCGTTGATTCTCCCTCTTTGCTTATCCACACGCCTTGCTCTCTCAAAATGCCTTTCACTTCGCGCTCGATATCTTCCTCTGTGATTTCATACTCGGCTTTTTTGAACGCGTAGTCGGTGTAAGGCGCGAGGTCAAATTCGGGTTGCACTTCATACATCAAGTAGATGTTCAGCAATTTATCGTCGGTGAATTCAAAGTGGCGAATGCGCGCCCGCCCGACCATTTTCAACTTTTCTTCCGATGCAATTTTCGAGAAAGCCTCGCTGGCTAAGGTTTCAATCGTTTCAGATTCAATTTCTTTTCCAACGAGGCGTTTGACCATCTCCATCGGCACTTTGCCTTTGCGAAAGCCCTTGACTTGAACGTTCTCTTGCGCGAGTTTGTAATTCTCGTCAAGTTTAGGTTGATATTCCGACGGCTCAAATGTGAGCGTCATTTCTTGCTCCGTAGAGCCGAGCGATTTAATTGCGTGTGTCAATGCAGTAAAAAATTAAAGGTTGTAAAAGTAATCAGATTGAAAAGGGCGCAACTGCCGCGCCCCTCTTTCAAAATGTTTCAAACATTCACAGTGCGAAAGAAATCTAAAACGTTGCAATCGCTTCGTCAATCGTGTTGAACGTGTCAAAGACCTTGATGAGGTTCGTAATAACGAAGACGTTTTTGATGTTCTTCTCAATGTTGCAAATTTTGAACTTTCCGCCTGCTTGCACGACGGTCGTCATGCCTGAAATCAACATGCCAATGCCTGAAGAATTAACATAAGTAACATCGCTCATATCAATGAGGATATTTTTCTTGCCCGCGTCGAGAAGCGATTTCAATTTTTCTTTGAACTCAGCAATGTCGCCGCCGCCCAGCAAATCGCCTTTGAGGTGCAAAATTGCAATGCCGTTTTTTTCTGACTCGCTGTATTTCATTCGTGTTGATTGGATTAAGGTTTTGAAACTTCTCGCGACAGTTCAGTGCCAAGTTTAACCATTAAACTGTGAATTCTTGCGGGCAAGACGATACGCGACATGCCGACAAGATACAGTTTTTCGCCGATTGAGCGAATGGCAAAAACGCCGTCGCTGTATTCCTTAGTTACGCTCATCAAGCCTCTTAAATTTGCCGCTTCGCCTTGTTCGGTAACGGCAAAAATCTCATCGCCGACAATTGCGGAAAGTTTTTCTAATTCGTGGGGTTTCGAAGAGGCATGCACTAAAATGGTTCCGCCTTCGCTCATTAAAATTGCGTGCTCCAATCCTTCGGTTTCAACCATTCTGCCAAGATGTTCTTTATACTTTTGGAATTTTTGGCGCACGTCGTCGGGAATAACTTCGGGCACGCGCTCGCGTCGCACAATTGGTTCTTCCTCTACAAAGGCGGGTTCGCTTGAAGCGGCAACTGGCGTCAGTTCTGGCTGTGCCGGTGCGCTTGTCAAAGGATTGAAGTAATTCCGTAATTCTGGACGCGCTTCAAGCAGAGAGACAATCAGCGGACGAATCGCCAGCATAATTTCGGAAATGCGCGTAACGGCACACTTCGGGTTGATGCGCACGCACATTGAGATGGTGCAGTAGCCTTCGGGCTCTTTGCATCGGGCGCGCTGTTGATACTTCGCTGTTGGCTCTAAACGCGAGAGAATATCGCCGCGCGAAATCGGCTTTTTAGTCGACTGCGACTCTTCAATTAAAAAATCCCAATACTGTTTTTGAATCTCTTTGAGTTGCTTGGCATCCAGACGGTTCAAGACCGATTTGTATTCCGCCTCGTTTTGCGCGCTCTGCAGTAATTCGTGCTTAGCCAGCGCGACGGCATCGAGGGTTTGGCTCATGGTGTAAAGATTCATTTGTCAAGATTCTACAAATGTAAGGATTTCCTCGAAATTTGGCTTGCCTGCTTTCATCGTGCACTGTTGGCAAGAAATTCTGCGACTGCCCGCAGCGCCTTGCCGCGATGGCTGACGGCATGTTTTTCGGCGAGCGATAGTTCAGCAAAAGTTCTGCACGCCTCGTGCGAAAAGAAAACAGGGTCGTATCCGAATCCGCCCGTGCCGCAAGGCTTGGTGAGAATTTCGCCTTCGGCAGTGCCTTCCAATGTGGTTTCAAGAAACCGCCCGTGCCAATCCCCGACAAGCGCGATAATGGTTCGGAAGCGTGCGGTGCGCTTCGTTGTGCCTGAAAGGTCTCGAAGTAATTTCTCAATGTTTTCAGCGTAGGTTGGCTTTCTGCCCAAGTCGGCTTCGGCGTAGCGTGCAGAATAGACGCCGGGCGCACCGTTGAGCGCGTCGACTTCCAACCCTGTATCGTCCGCCAGAACCAAGACGTGCTCAAACTTCGGCTGTGCGAATTGATAAATCTCACGGGCTTTTTTGAGCGCGTTGCCTTCGAGCGTGGTTGCATCTTCTTTGACATCAGGCATATCGGGCAGAGCGTCGAGCGCGTAAAGCGTAACGCCTGAAAGCGTGCACAAGGCGTGCTCGATTTCTTTGACTTTATCGAGGTTGTGCGTGGCTAAAACGATGACAGACATTGAGCGTTAGTATGGTTTTTTAGTCGTTGAGCGTTCCCAAGCATGGAAGGCGACGAGGGCTTCGTCGCGCAAGAGTTGCTGGGTGGGAATGTGGCGAGCGGAAAGTTCGAGCGAAAGTTCGTTGTAAATGAAGGCGTCGTCAAAGCCGATGCGCGCGGCGTCGTGGCGCGTGTTGCCGAAGTAGATGCGGTCTAATCGCGCCCAGTAAATCGCGCCTAAGCACATCGGGCATGGCTCGCAAGTGGTGTAGAGGTCGCACCCGCGAAGCTCGAAGGTTTGAAGTGCGCGACAAGCGTTGCGAATGGCGGTTACTTCGGCGTGGGCGGTCGGGTCGTTGAGGGTTGTAACCTGATTTGTGCCGATAGCAATCATTTTGCCGTTGCGTGCAACCAATGCGGCAAACGGTCCGCCCGTGCCGCGTTCAACATTTTCAAGCGAGAGCCGAATCGCCTCGCGCATTAAGGCTTCATGGGTCATGGCAATGCGGTTTGATTAAAACTCAAATATGCCAAACTTTCCTCAAAACACGAGTCCTTTCCCGAAGCGCGTCGCACGTTGTATATTCACATTCACTTCAAAATCAGCCGCTCATGAGTGCCTTGAATCATATCGCAAATCAGAACATCCATCTCATCGCCGAAGAATACATTTTGCTATCGCACCGTTTGGACAAGCACCATCAAGGGCTTGTCGATGCGCATTACGGCAGAGCCTCTGAACTCAAATCGCGGGTCGATGCCGAACCCGTGCGACCGCTCGACGCCCTGCACGCCGACGCCGAACAACTGCTCAACGCACTCTTGGGCAACGACTTTGAACGCGCACTCTACTTGCAAAAACAACTCGTTGCGCTCAAAACCATCATCGAAAAAAAGCAAGGCAAGCCGATTTCCTATCGCGATGAAGCACGGCTCTGCTACGGCATTTCAACGCTCGACTATGCCAGCGAGCGCGAGTTTAGCGACCTGATGCTCGAAATCGATGAACGGCTCGATGCAAAGCAATTCGGAAATGGAAGCCTTCCTGAACGCTTTACCCGATGGCGCGAGCAGTTTGAACTCAAAGGCGAAAAATTGATGGCGTTCATTCAAGCCACTATGGCTGTTGCAAAATCGAAGACGGAATCGCTTTTTTCGCTCCCTGAAAATTCTGTTGAAGTTAGCCTTGTGCGCGAGAAACCTTGGGCAGGCTACCATTGGTATCGCGGCAACTACCAATCGCTCTATGAACTGAACATCGACGTCCCGACCACCATTTGGGGCGTGCTCCACACCACCACGCACGAAGCCTTTTGCGGACATCATACTGAAGCCGTCGTCAAAGAATCTGAACTCGTGCGCCAACAGGGATTCATTGAGTTCAGCATCAATTTGCTCGGCACACCGTGTAGCACGCTCTCCGAAGGACTTGCCGAAGCGGCAAGCTACATCATCTTCGGCGACACGCCCGCCGTGATTGAATGGCTACAAACCCATGAGCACTTGCACCGCCGCTCGATTTCAGAAAACGATGCGCGTTTGATTGAACTCATTGAAGAACTTGGACGAAAGCCCATCATTAACGCTGCGCTGTTGATGTATGATGAAGCCGAAACCGATGACGCCGTCTTTGCTTACTTGCGCGAGTATCTTCCAAGCGAAGACGCGCTGATTCGCCGCATCGTTTCACGCTTGCGCGACGACGACTTCCGCGCCTATATGCTCACCTACCCCATCGGAAAAGCCATGATTATGGACGAACTCAATCGTTCAAGCAACCCCGCCCAAACTTTTTACAACATCCTTAAATCGGTTGACTATCACTTCAATGCCGTTGAAAATTAGACTATTCGCATGCGCACTGATGGTGCTTCTCGCATCGTGTTCGCGCCGCGAAGGAGGGTTGTATGTGATTTCCGAAGGTCGTCAATACGGCTATATGGATAGAACGGGCAAGGTGATTATCACACCGCAATACGATGCCGCAATGCCGTTTTCAGAAGGCTTGGCGACGGTAGGTCAGAAAGGCAACTTCGGTGTGATGAACGAGAAAGGCTCGCTTCTGACGCCAATTCAATACAGCGATATTCGTCCCTACTCCGAAGGCTTTGCAGTGGTGCGTATCGGCAAAACCTTCGGCTACTTCGATAGCGAAGGCACGCTTGCCATCAAGCCAGAATTCCGAAATGCGATGCGATTCAGCGACGGACTGGCCGCCGTTGAAACAGTCGATTCTGCTAAGTGGGGATTCATCGACAAAACGGGTCGCAAAGTCATTCCGCCGCAATATGACTTGGTATCTCGATTCTCACAAGGACGCGCCATGGTCATGCTGAACGGCAAGTGCGGATTCATTGATAAGCAAGGCACCATTGTTATTAAACCCCAATTCGATGACGCGCGTGATTTTTCAGACAGCCTTTGCGCCGTCCGTATCAGCAGTCTTTGGGGCTATGTCAATTTCGGGGCAAAGCCCGTTATCGGGTTCAAATTCAAGAATGCGCTCTCGTTCAGCGAAGGACTTGCCGCCGTGCAAGATACCGCCTCGCATCGCTGGGGATTTATCGATAAGCAAGGCAAAAACGTCATCGCGCCGCAATTTGAAAGCGTTGTAGAATCGTTCAATAGTGGCTACGCATCTGTGAGGCAGAACGGCAAGGTTGGCGTGATTGACAAAAGCGGCAAGTGGGTGATTGAGCCTCAATATGATTTTGTCGGAAAGTTCGTCGATGGATTGGCGCAGGTGCTGAACGAAGGCGCAATCGGATATGTCGATACCGCCGGGCATTTCGTGCGCACGCTTACCGAATAATACCGAACCAGAATAAGCGTAGCAACATTCTCGCAGTCATCAACAAGCGCGCCAGCGGCACGGGCTTGATTTCAGGACGCAAAGCCTTCCAAAAATCGTTGAAAGACGGCGTCGCCATTCTCAACGCCATTAAAGACGTCTATTTCGATAAAAACATCACGATTGCCTAAGCGTTGTAAAGATGCAGAAACAGTGAAGGGCGCACGACTGCACCCTTTTATTTATTCTTCCCATTCCGCATGCTCCTTCGTGAGCAACGCTGAAAAAATCCGCACCCTATCCGCTTAATCCGTTCAATCCGCGTTCTCACTTAAAGTTCCCTCTCCTTTTAAGAAAGCGTCAGGGCGAGCATTTTGCTTGCTTTTTTGTTCAAAACGCAGTGCGGAATTGCACGAAAAAATGTCGTATCGGGGCGGGCGTTGCCGGCTGTTCGATGTAGGTATAATTAAAGAGATTGCGCGCGTAAAGATTTACGATTCCAAACGGAAGCCTGATGCCGAGTCGCACATCGTGAATGTGCGCATTGACGGTTTCGTCGACATTCAAAATCGGCGGGGTTGACAGTCCGAAGATGAGCGGGGCGTCGGGGTTCGTCGCCGAAAAGCGTTCGATGAATCGATAGTTCCACTCGAGCGAAAATCGTCCGTAGTTGAGTTCGGTCGTGAAGTAAAAGAGTTGCGGATTGCGGTAATAGAGCGGCGCGTTGCGCGTTTCGTCTTTGGCATTGAGGAAGGTGTAGCTTGCGTTCATCACCACGGTGCGGCGGTTGAAGTTCAACGTGGCGGAGAGTTCCGTTCCCAAAATGCGCGCGTTTGAGACGTTGTCGAATGAAATGCCGCCTGTGGCGAGCGTGGCTTCAATCAAATCGCGGTAGAGACTGGCGTAGGCGGAAGCGTCTAAGGTGATTTCGGAAAGCACCACGCCCATTGGCAGTGAGAGTGGACGCGAGTAGGCGAAAAGGTATCCGACTTCGGTGCTCACGGCGCGTTCCGGTTTGAGATTTGGATTCGGCACAATCGGCGGCGCGGCGGTCGTCGTGAATCGCTCGGTAATCGCGGGATTTCGGAACGAGGTGCCGAAACTTGCGCGAAGCGACGAAAAGTCATCGAGCGCATAGACGACACCCATTTTCGGATTGATGCTTCCAATCCATTCGCCGCTTTTGATGTTGCCCGTGAGCGAATCGCTGTTCAAAACGAGGGCGTCGGCGCGAATGCCGAAATTCACCGCGAGTGATTTGGTCAGAGGAAATTCCACTTGTCCGTAAGCGGCGAGGTTGAAGGTTTGATGCTCGCCCGTCAGGCTTGACGAAACGGTGGTGTATTGCGCGTCGCCGCCCCACGTCCAATTAAATTTTCGTCCAACAAGAGAAATCACTTGCAGTTCCGTGCCGACGCTGTTGGCGAGCGAGCCTTGTCCTTGCGAGTCGATGAAGTTGGTGCGGTAGTAGCGTCCGCGCGTGATGAAGGTGGTGCGTTGCGAGAGTTTTTTGGTGTAAATCGGCGCGAGAAAGAGTTTATCGGAATAAAGCCGTGCGCCGGATTGCGAGCCGTCGCGCAAGATGTTGTTCAAGTCTTGCCAATAAATCGCGTTGCCTTTGCGTTCTTCGGCGAAGGTGAAGAGCGTGGTGAGATTGGATTCGTCGGAAAGCCGATACGCAACTTTGGTAAAGAGCCGAAGCCGCGCGAAGTCAGTGTTTTCGCGGAATCCTTCGTCATTGCGTCGCGAGAGCGAGCCGTAGACGCCGAGTTTTCCGAACTGCTGTTTGTGCGAGAGTTCAACGCCGTTGAAGAACTGCGTCTCGCTTGTCCACCGCCACACCTCAAATCTTGGGTTATCATACAGACCGCTATAAGCCAGCACGTTGGTTTGAGTTTCGTAGGAATTTTGGGTAACGATATTCACCGTGCCGCCGAGAGCCGATGCGCCGTAGAGGGCACTCGCCGCACCTTTGACGACTTCGACGCGCTCGATGAAATCGGTCGGGAAGGCATCCCACTTTGCCGCGCCGTCGTCGCCTGCAAGAAGCGGCACGTTATCAATGAGCAGTTGCACCCGACTGCCGACGCCGAAACTGACGCCGCTCGAGCCGCGAATGTTGATGTCCGCACCTGTGAAATTGACGCCCGGCACAAAGCGCAAGGCTTCATCGATGGAAATGCTGTTGCGATTGGTGATGAACTCGGGGTCAAGAATCGACGTTGAAATCGAGACGTCTTGAAGGCGTTGCTCAAAGCGATTGGCGGTTACAACCACTTCGCGCTGTGCGGAAATGTTTTCTTCAAGCAAAATATCGATTTCGGAAATCGTGTCGCTTTTAATCCAGACGTTTTTGAAGACGTCGGTTTTGTAGCCTTCGGCAGAGTAGGAAAGGTCGTAGAGTCCGCGCGGAATGTTGCGAATGATGTAGTTGCCCTGTGCGTCCGTTACTGCGCCGAGCGACGTGCCCAAGACGCGCACTTTTGCGCCGACAACTGGCTCTTGCTTTCTGCGGCGAATTTCCTTTTCTGTTTTTTCGCCCGTGAGCGGATCGAGAACGAGCACATTTTCCGTAACAATTTCACTTGAAAGTGTGAAGACTTTTCCGCGCACCGTGCCGAAGCCCGACCCGCCGCGCGATTGCCCGAAACCCACACTTGCCACTATCCACACGCCCAACACCAGCACTATCGCCTTACGCCAAAACGCTGAACAATTCTTTTGAATACTTGCCTGCATAAAGGTTTTCGTAATTGAAGGCTTGGTTTGATTTTGTAAGCACGACGCAACGATTCGTGTTCGTGCCTTTTTCATGATTGGCGACGCCGAAGCAATTTGAGAGTTTCGTAAAGCGTTGTTTGTTAATCAAAATCGCGTGGAGCGAAAAGCCAACCCGCTCACCGAGTTCCGAGACGACTTCATCTAAATTGATAGGTTGGTTTTTATACATCACTTCGCCGACTTCAATCACCACCGTGCCGCTTGGTTTAGAACCATGTCGCTTTCGGATTAGTCTCGGCGGTCGGAAGCTTTATTGTCGCAATTCGGCTTGGTGCATCGTGCAAAAATTTGAAGCGTGTGGCGTTCAATTTCAAAGCCCATCTTGGTGCAGACGGCTTGTTGCTGTTCTTCGATTTTGGGGTTGGTGAACTCAAAGACTTTGCCGCAATCTTCGCAAATGATGTGGTCGTGGTGCTCGTAGCCGTAAATGCGCTCGTAGTGCAAATGCTTGTGCCCGAAACTGTTTTGGCTGACGAGATTGCACTCGACGAGCAGTTCGAGGGTGTTATAGACCGTCGCACGCGAGATATTGCTTCCTTTCTGTTTCATTCTGATGAAAATTTCGTCGGCGTCAAAATGCCCAGCGGAAGCATAAATTTCGTTCAAAACCATCGTGCGTTCTGGCGTTGAGCGGTAGCCTTTCTTTTTCAAAAACTCCGTAAAAATTTCTTCCACCGTGAGCATGGTTTTTTCGCTTTTGCCGTGCGCTTTCATCTCGGTTGCTTTCGGGGAAGCCGATTTTGTCTCTTTCATGTGCGTCTTAATGTGTTAGAGTTGGGATTGCTACTACGGGCTTGAAGTTACAAGCGAATCATCAAAAATGGAAACTTGCTGTGCTAACGCAGAAAGATGCATTAGAATTTCACCGTTGCCCCGACGCGAATCCCACGCGATTCAAACCAGCCTTTCGGAACTTCCAATGCATAAGGAACGGCGACGCTCGAGGGATAGGTGGGAAGGCTGTCGTCAGGAATGAACGGACTTTCAGGCGGCTCCATAGAGAGAATGTCGGTGATTTTGCGCGACGCATCGATGTAGGCGATGTCAATCGGGAAGCGGCAGTTCTTCATCCAAAAGCTTTGCTTTTTCGGCTCTGGAAAAATGAAGAGCATGCCGCTGTTGGTTTCGAGCGAGTCGCGGAACATCAAGCCCATTTGCCGCTTGTAGTCATCGTCGGCGATTTCAACCATGATGAAGGCGGTATCGACTTGAATTCTTTTTTTGACGATGCTCGCTTTGACGGGGGGTGTAGTTTCAACCGAGCGTGCGTTGTTTTTTTCGTTCTTGCATGAAAAGCCGATACAAATGAGCATCAGCATGACGCCTGCTTTGAGATGTTGCTGTGTCATTCGCACTGAAAGTTTCCCGTTCAAATTTTTTCAAGTTCAACACTGTAATCTTCCATTACGGGATTCGAGAGCAACTTTTTGCAAGCCTCTTCGGCGTTTTTGCGTGCGAGTGCTTCGTCGCTCTCGCCGAGTTCGAGCTCAATATATTTTCCGATACGCACGGATTCGACATCGTTGTAGCCGAGCTTATGCAGTGCCGATTGAACGGCTTTGCCTTGGACGTCTAAAATCGATTTGCGAAGCGTTACTTTGATTTTGGCTCGATACATATTATTGCTGTTTGGCTTCTTCGCGAAGTTTCTTTTTGAGTTCTTTGTCGATGGCGTAGCAGAAGTCGCTGACGGTGTGGTATCGGTCGTGCAGTGCGGTCAAATTTTTCTTGATGTCTTCTTCTTTGGCTTTTTTGGCGACCAAGTCGGCGAGGGCTTGGGATTCGCTGACGAGTTTGGCGAGATAAAAATTCACGGAGTCTTTCACAGGCGCGTAGCGGGCGGGCATCGTTGAATTTTGCCATGCTTTGGCTTTATCTGCCATTTCTTGTGCGCGCGTCAAGATGGGCTTCATGTCGCCGTCTTCCATCGGGTGAAAGGTTTCCGCCATGACGTTGTGAAAAATTTCCATTTCCGCCCACTCTTCCAATTTTGGTGCGGGTTTTTGGGCTTCGGTGGCTTGGGGCTTTGCGTCTTCTTTTTTGGCGCAACTTGTAAGTGAAAATGCCAGCAGTGCAAGAACAAGGTATTTCATGGTTTGTAAGTTTAGTTGTTCGAGTTTGGATTAGTTGAAGACGATTGTAAAGGCTCTTTGGACGGCTCGGCGCGCGTTTCTGAAATTTCTTCGCTGAAAAAAAAGTAGATGTATCGCGCGATGCCGAACACAATGTAGAAGCACATCGCAAAGAAAAATCCTTTGGCTTGAAAAATCAAGATTGCTAAAAAGCCAAGCGCGAAGGCAAGGGTTTTGAACGGATACTTTCTAAACTCCGTCGGTTTTGGAAGCAAGTCATATTTGACGGTGCTGACCATAAGCAGTGCCAGCGTGAGCGTCAGTGCGGTGAGCGCGAGTTTCGTTTGCTCAATCGTGAGAAGGTATTCGCTACTTGTCCAAATCACAAATGAAGAGAGCGTCATGGCTTGCGAGGGTGTCGGCAATCCTGAAAAATAGTCTTTTGAAAATCCAACAAGTTGCACGTTGAAGCGCGCCAGACGCAATCCGCTCCCGACCATCAACGCGGAACTGAGAACTGCGCCCCAAATTCCAAATTGTTCCAATCCAAATTTGTAGGCGAGAAATGAGGGTGCCGCGCCAAACGAAACCAAGTCGGAGAGCGAATCCAGTTCAACCCCGAACTCCGACGAGGAATTGGTCAAGCGCGCAATGAAGCCGTCAATCGTATCAAAAACAGCAGCAAGAATGATGAACCAACCTGCCAAAGCATACTCACGCTGTTCAGCACAAATGATAGAGCCGTAACCGCAGAGCATGTTCATCACGGTAAATGTCGAGGGAAATGCCGAGCGAGAGACGCGCGGCAGTTTCACCTGTCCCATCTTGAAGCGACGCTTTGCCTTAAAGCGATTGCGACGCGTAAATTTCGGATTTGGTTCGGCTTTGTGCATAGATGCGTTTTCGGACGCGCAATTTACGAATTTTCGGGCGGGAATTTTTTGGAAGTCTCCATAAATTTTTTCGGACTTGAAAATCAAAAGGGGACTTTCGTGAAGTCCCCTTTATCCATGTTTTCCGAGTCGCTCCTTTTTTGGGTTATCCAATCAGTTTGAGCAAGTAGCCGACGACTTCTGCGAGCAGGTCGCCGCTTTGCGTTGCGGCTTGGCTGACGGGCGGCGACGCAGGCTGTTTCGTCATGTAGAAGCCGTTTGCCACGTAGAGCCAAACGAGCATGAAGGTTCCGCTGAAATAAAGCACCGTGCCCGCGAACTTCGAGTCCGAAAGGTTCAGAACTGGGAAGCGGAACTTGACGTCGCGTCCGATGAAGCTGCCGAGCCAGCGAATCGTGCGCGTTTGAATATCCGCGCCTTCCAAGCGCGAGCCTCTATCCTTGAACCACACCGCAAAACTAATGAACCAGACAAGGTGACCAATCAGGAGCACGACGGTGAGGTGCGAGCTTGCCCATATCGCTTGGGTTTCCGTCCACATGTAGTAGAAGACGCCGCCGGTGTAGTGGTATTTCAAGCCGGCAATGGCGTCCCACGCATTGCAATCTGCAACCGCCATGCCGTAGTTCATCGAGGCAAGCCAACCGCCGTCAATATACCACTCGATAACCGAGAGCGGTTTCACCGACCAAAGAATCGCAAACCACAGTTGGTCTTGAATCGAGACGCCGCACGTTCCGCCATACACAGGACCGAGGCACGGGAACGAGAACGAGTTTTTCTTCAAGCCTAAATCTTCCCAGAGTGGCGACGTATGCGCGAAGAAAGCGATGCGCGATGTGGCGACGGAAGCAAAGAGCCAACCTGCCGTAATCGCGTGCAGGGCGCACCAATCGTTGATGGACGGGTCTTCAAACATAAAGTGCCACATCGGAAGCGGGCGTAGCCAGTAGAAACTCATCGTGATGTTCGCCCCCATCATGTTCAGTTCGCACAGCGAGTTCCAGCAGATGACGGCATAGACAGAAATCATCGTCGTGAAGCACATTACCATAATCGTGCCGACGAATTTCACTTGGAATTCCTTGTTGCGTCCGAGCGCAATCCACTTCGACTTGATTTGATTGTAGAGCCCGCTCATTTGAATTTTGAGCAGGTACTGTCCGCCGTGGAAGACGCCTGCGAAGACGTAAAGGAATCCGCAAATGATATGGTTGAACGCCAAGAGGTTGATGACCGTCTGCGCCATGCCGAAGGTTGCGCCGCTCTTGGGCAGAATCGCATATGGCGGATATTCTGGATACTCAATCTTCGTCAAATCGGTATTGCCGTTGGCGTCAAAGCCGACGCGGTTGAACGGCTCGCCGTAGATGTAGAAGACAAGGTCGTTGAGTTGTTGATAGAAGAATTGATTTTGCTTAAAGGCGATGAAGGCAAAAATGCCGAGCGCGATGTTCACATACCCCATTGAAGTGAGGTGAACGGAGAAGATTGCCTTCAAGTCGTCGTTTAAGTGTTCTGCGGCTCTTGGCGGATTTGCCCACCAGTAGAAGCCGAAGGCGAAGAAGACTGCCGCCCAGATGAACGACATAAAGGCTTCGCTGTTAATCTTCTGGAAGTCGGGCTCTGGCGTGATGCCCATCGCAAACCACATCACGAATCCCCAAGCGAGGAAGAGAAAGGCTTGATAAATGGTGTGTGCGCCGAGGGCTTCGGCGTAGTTCTTCGCCGAGCGTCCGCCAATGCCGCCGGGAATGATGCTTCCAAGAATACGGAAGTCACGGAAGTTGCCCGGAACGGCGGCGTCGCGATTCCAAAAGAAGAGGAAGGCAAGCGGATTTGAAAGGTCGCTCGTCCAGTGCTTCCAACCGCCGTAGATGAGGAACGCGCCAGCGGCGAAGTGAATGCCCGCCCACCACAAGAGTTTGCGCGCCGCTTCCATCAAGTCGGCAGTTTCAGGGCTGTAAGTGTCAATCCCAAGCGACACCATTCGGGGCTTAATGGTGAGATAGAACCAGTTGTCGTAGAACCCAACCGCACCATTTGGAAAAACTTGAATACCAGAGATGTAATAAATGCCCATCACGATACCCAAGCAACCCAAAAGCGCAAGGTGTCCTCCGAACACTTGTTCGTCGGTGAGTTTATCTGCATCAAAAACTTGGAACCACTTTGTAGTGCGGGTTTCCGTGCGTTTGAGCAGAAAGCGTTTCATATCGGCGACATCTGCTTCCATTACGACAGGTTTAGCCGGAACAGATGCGGTCTTCGCACCTTCTTTGGCAGGCGCGGGAGCCTTTGCAGCGGCTTGCGTCGTCGCTGGCTTCTTAGATGCGGCTTGCAACTTCGCGGCTTGTAAAGGTCGCTTTGGCGCACCGCCGCCTTCTCCACCCGAAGGCGTGGGTTTTTCTTGATCGGCCATTGTATTCTCCTTAATCCAATGTTTATCGTTTGATGACTACCGTGTGATAGCGTGTCGAGCATCTGTTCATTTTGCCCTCGACACGAACTACTGATTTTTCAAACCCGCCTCAAACGGCGGGGTTGAAACGCTGTCATAAACTTCCCACAGCGATACTACCAACGAACTACTTTACTACACTGCGAGTTACACTTTTATGGACAGATTGGCAAAGAACAAGGTTCATTTTTTGGATACGATATGGTCGATATGCACGAATTGGCGGGAAGCGTCGTCAATTCATGGATTTCGGGTCAACTTCTGGTGCCGCTGTTCCGACATCATAATTTTCGCGAATGTATTGTTCCAAATCGCTACAACTGCGGGCACGAAAATCGGCTCGCAACGGATGCGACTTCGTTTCACCGAGGAACTGCCCGCCAATGATGAACTTGACTTGATGCTTAGCGAGGAACTTGCGGAACTGCTCATATCGGCGATATACAGGCGCGCGCAGACGGGCGTTGGTAATCGACATACACACCATCTCGGGCTGATGCTCTTCCACCGCCGATTCCAAATCTTTGAACGGCACCGACGCGCCGACGTAGCGCACTTGAAATCCCAATGATTCACACACTAACGACACGCCCAAGAGCGGCACTTCATGCAGTTCGGATTCCGGGCAAGTGGCGACAATCGCCAAATGTTTTTTGGGGCTTGGCTCTGTTGCGGCGGCGGCGTGCGTGTTGCCTTCCGTATTGGTGTAGAGCAAGGTGAGTGCGGGAATGTTGCGTTCTTGCGCTTCGCGCAGACTACCTTCAAACCTCACCTTCGTGCGAAGAATGGCCTCCACAACCATATTGGTGATGATGTGCTCATCGCTAATAGAAAGCTTCTTTTCGCACCACAAATTGCCAATGCGATGCATAGCGGGTGCAATCATGTTATCAAATATGACCGAGAACGACGGGATTCGCTCAATGGCTTTGCTCAAAAGGGCTTCGACTTCATATTTTTTGAACTCGAGCAAATGCTCTGTGAGCTTATCTGCTAACGCACTTACATCGCCGCGCACGAGCAGAATCTCCGTGTTCAAATCAATGGCGTCGGCGTTGCGCTTTTGGATTTGCAACCGCTCCAACTGCTCTGGCGAGACGCGAATGTGGTTTTTGTCGATGAAGTCTAAAACATCATCAAGTTTGAACTTTCTATGTCCTCCGATGGTTTTGTGATACTTGATGAGCCCCATGTTCGCCCATCGTTTGACGGTCGTTTCTCCGACCGCGCAGAGTTCAGAAAGCTCTCGCGTTGAAAAAAATTGACTAATCATAACGGCACTCCTCAATTTTTACTGATTGCTTCTAAACAGCTTTTAACGAATTAACAACAAAAGCGGCTTTTGCACGCCCTTGCCTCTAACTTACGAAAAGCACGATGCTCCACAAAGAAACAGTCGACATTACTATAGGCTTTTTCGGCTGTTGGTTTTGGCTGAAACGGACGATTTATTCTTGTAATCGGTTAAATCGACTCTTTCCACGCATGTTAATTTAATGCCGATGATAACTTGACGTCAAAATTTTGTCGTTGTGTTTTTGATTAACTTCTGCAAGTTCAAGGTTCTATTGCTCAAATCGTTTAATTGAGTTTCAAACCACACCATGCTCACGGTTCGGCGCAGTTCGCTTTACACCGCTTGGTTTCGCTGGTATTCACGGCGCGCCTTCCGACGACACTTCGATAAAGTGCGCGTCAAAGGGGCTCGCAACCTCGCTTCAATGAATCTTCAAACGCCCGTTGTTTTTTATCTCAACCATGCGTATTGGTGGGACGGCTTTTGGTCGCAACTGCTGACCGAAACTTACTTCCATCAAAATCTTTACATCATCATCGAGTATAAGCAACTGGTGCGCTATCAATTTTTCACGCGGCTTGGGGCGTTCTCGATTGTGCGTGAAAATCCGCGCGAAGCGATTAAGACGATTCAATATGCAACGGAAAAACTCACCGAGCCGTCGCCGAAGCAAAACGCGCTTTGGATTTTCCCGCAAGGCGTCATTGAGCACATCGATAAGCGTCCGATAAAGTTTTTTTCAGGCACGGCGAAAATCGCTGAACAAGTTTTAGAACGCCTGCCGTCGGTGTATCTTTGCTCGGCGGTTACGCGCATTGATTATGTGGAAGAACAAAAGCCTGAACTCTTCATCTCGTTTCACATGCCGCGCCTTTTGACGAAAGAAACATTCCCAAATCCGAAACTTCTGACCAAAGAAATGGAATCCGAAACTGAATCCCATTTAGACGCGCTCAAAGCGCACATCGTCAATCGCGACTTCAATGGCTTCGAGACGATTTTGGAAGGCACGCGCTCGGTCAATCGCTGGTTTGATTCGCTCAAAGCCACTTTTGGAATCTCAACCGACCCGCGCTCATGAAAACAAAACTTCGCGTCGCTCAAACGGGCGGCGTTCTTGCCAACTTTGACGCCAATCTCGAACAACATTGCTCACGCATCGAGGCGGCGATTCAGGACGGCATTGAGTTCATCGTCTTTCCCGAACTCTCACTTTCCGGCTACAACATTCAAGACGCGGCGCAAGACATCGCCTTGCCGATTACGGATTCGCGCTTCGAGCCGCTTCGTGTGCTTTCGAAGCACATCTCGATTCTCTGTGGCGGCATTGAACTTTCCGACGACTTCGGCGTCTACAACGCGGCATTCTTTTTTGAAGACGGCCAGGCGAGAGCGGTTCATCGCAAAGTCTTTCTGCCGACTTACGGCATGTTTGAAGAACTGCGCTACTTTTCAGCAGGGCAACGCATTGCACCGTTTTACTCACGGCGGCTCGGCACGGTCGGCGTCGCCATTTGCGAAGATGCTTGGCACGTAACCCTTCCGTATCTGCTCGCGATGCAAGGCGCGAAGGTGCTTTTCTCGCTCGTCGCCAGCCCGCTTCGCCTTGATGTTGAAACGGGCGAATTGAGCATCGCGAAAACTTGGGAAATGATGAACCGCACATACGCCAATTTGTTCAGCCTCTACCTTGTGATGGCGAATCGGGTAGGGAACGAAGATGGGCTGTCGTATTGGGGCGGCTCGGAAATCGTCTCGCCGAGCGGGCATGTGATTGCCAAAGCAAACGCATTTGAATCGGATTCGATTGACGCTGTCATCGACCTGCAAGAAGTCAAACGCGCCCGCCTGCGCTCGTCGCATTTTCTTGATGAAGACTTGCGGCTCTTCGCTTCTGAAATCACTCGCATCTTGAACGCACAACAGAAATGATTCTTGGAAAAAAACTCGTCGTCGTGCTTCCCGCTTACAATGCTGAAAAAACATTGGCGAAAACTTACGCGGAAATTCCCTTCGAGATTGTCGATGAAGTCGTGCTCGTCGATGACGCCAGCCGCGACGAAACCGTGAGATTGGCTCAACAACTCGGCATTCGCCACATTATTCGGCACGAGCGCAACAAAGGCTACGGTGGCAATCAAAAAACGTGTTATGACAAAGCCCTTTCGCTTGGGGCGGACATTGTCGTGATGCTTCACCCCGATTACCAATACACGCCGAAACTGCTTACCGCAATGGCAAGCATTATCGCCAATAGTGTTTATCCGTGTGTGCTTGGCTCTCGCATTCTGGGCGGCGGCGCGCGCAAAGGCGGCATGCCACTCTACAAATACATTGCCAACCGCTTTTTAACCCTTGTGCAGAATCTCTTGATGGGACAAAAACTCTCCGAATATCACACAGGCTACCGCGCCTTCTCGCGTGAAGTTCTACAAGCCGTTGATTATCACGCCAACTCCGACGACTTCATTTTCGACAACGAAATGCTCGCGCAGATTTTTTATGCAGGATTTGAAATCGCCGAAATCACTTGCCCGACCAAGTATTTCGAGGAAGCCTCGTCTATCAATTTCACGCGAAGCACGATTTATGGGTTTGGAGTCTTGCGCGTCTCAATTCAATATGCGTTGCAAAAATCGGGATTGGGGTCGTTCAGGATTTTTCAGAAGAAACCGCACAAGCAAATTGACGACGGTGGTTGAGCGTTAAATTAGTTGAAAGTGTATGCGCCAACCTTATTGAAGAAAATGTCTGTGAAAAGTCGCTCACGCCTTGAAATCTACTCGTTTTGCAAATCGCTTTACCAATTATAGAGCGCAATCAACGCATCGGCGGCGTCCTCTTTTTGACGGCGTCCGACAAAGCGCGCCGCGCTTGCTCTTGCTTGTGCAATCGCGGTTGGAATAGCATCGGCTCTGCCCAAACGAAGAAGAGCCTCGAGCACGTCATATCGGCGTTGAAATTCAAGTTCGGGGTGTTCAAATACGGGGAGCGCGCCAAGCAGAGCGATGGCGTTGCTATCCTTGCCTTGCGCCAAAAGTCGCTCCGCCTTCAAAAAGGCGATGAACGCTTTGGCAGAAGAATCTTTCGCCGTCTCAAATTCGCGGACGAGTAGCGAGTCGCGCTCGGAATTGGACGTGAAGGGCGAAAAGTAAGTTGCGTCGAAGCCGATGCGGAGTGCTTCCAAGCGCAGGGCGACGGCATAATCGTAATTGAACGAGAGCGATGCGGCTTTGACACGGTGCAAAAGTGCTTGCACGGAATCTCGTGAGCCGAAGCGCGTCCAAAGCATGGCATTGGCGACGCTGAACAAAATTGGTTCGGGCTTTTCAAGTCGGCGCGTGAGCGAATCGGCTTTGCGAAAAACATCATCGAGCGCAAGCGAATCCAACACGTCTTGTAACAAGCACGCCGAAAAATAACCCTGAACGGCTCTGGGATTTTTCCCGTTGGTCAAGGCAAGCGCGGTTTCAAATCGTGTTTGAGCGTCGCGGTATCGCTTTTCGGCGAGGGCTTTCGCGCCGTATTTGAGTTCAACAGCGACGCGGTGCGGACACTCGGTTTGAAAAATCGTTTTGCGTTTGAAGCGATACAAGACGGCGGAGTCCAGCGCGGTCGGCACGGCTTGTTCCGAAAGAAACTCCTTCCACTCCAACATCAATCCGCTCAATGGCTTATTATAGACGCGCTCGAAATCGCTCTTAGCATAAACCGCTTTGAATTTTTCTATGCTATAACTCTCGACGAGGTAGCGGACAAACGAGCCCATCAAGGTGTAGCTGGTTGCGCCGAGTCCCGTCCAAAATCCAAACGAGCCGAGAAGGGACTCGATGTTTGTTGGAGCGAGGTTGTTGTTGAAAAGGGCGGCGGCGAGTTCGTGCGTCGTCCAATCAAAGTCGGGCGTTTCAAATGCAACGGCGATGCCTTCAACGAGTCCAATGCTGTTTGAAAGTCCGAGTCTTGAAATGCCGTATCGTGCAAAAAGGATATGGATGAGTTCGTGTCGAATGGTCGCCGAAAAACTTTGCTCGGTGATGTGAATTTCATTGCGCCACGTTTTGGTGAATTCCACATTCTCCGCGCCAGTGTATCTGCGCTTGGTTTCGGCGTTGGGATAAATGAAAATCGAGATGTTGGGCAAGGTGTCGAGTGCGAGTGTTTTTTTGAGGTCGCGTAGTTCGCGCTCGAGGCGCGTTCTTGTGCGAGCGCGTGTGAGAGAATCGCTTTGGGGGCTCATGCGCCAGTATCCGTCGGCATCAATCGGCACAAGCACTTCTGAAAGCGTGGCATGAGACGAAGTGAAGCCAATCTCATCGCTTCCAAGCTCAAAAGGTAGAATCAACGGACCGAAGGACATGGTCAGCACAATTAAATCGCGCCGTGAAAATTTTTCGCGAAACGAATAGAGCAATAAGAAGCCTGAAAGAAGCAAGGTTTCAATGCGGAACAAGACATATCGCCATTCCAACTCGATGACGTCGTCGTAAATCGCTCCCGAAAAAAAACCGAAAACGTGATTGAAGAAAAAAATTTGCGGCGTGAAGTAAAACCGATACAGCGTCGGCAGAATGACGATTCCAACATATAAACTCACATACACAAGCAGAGAAAACTTAAAGTTCAGCGATTTCAGAAAGCGCATCAGCGAGTAGGCGAATATGCCGCCGACGCCGACGGAGAGCGCGTAGAACCCAAGCCCTTCCACAAAAGAGCAATTGCGCACAAAGAGCATATTGACGAGCATCACGAGCGGCGGCGCAAGCAATGCAAAGAGTGCCGATGAAAATTTTTCCGCACGCGAAAGCGTCGTTGCGCCCAGCAACCCCAAAAAAAACGGAAGCACAATACCCAACACAAGCGACGACTCATAGCCCAGCACATTGAAGAGCGGAATTTGCGTAAGCACAATCGACAACGCCACCGCCACAATCGGCGCAAGCATCCACGAGGTTGATTTGACAATCACAAGCGCGAACTTATTTGCCATAACAGGAAAAGTTTATCCAAGTGTATCGATTTTGGGCTGATTGAGAACGAGCGAAGTTGTAATACGAATCGGCTATCGGGCGCGTCAAGGTCGTGCAAACGGATTTGGCGACGTCGTCAAGCCGACCCCATTCAAGCAAGGTTTCTTGCGGCGATTCAAAGAGTTCAAACGGCACGGCGTCAATCTCGTCAAGTGAAAGTATCTGCGGTTTGCCGTAGTGCGACGCAAATTTAGCAAGTTGAAGTTGCTTTGCCGAAGTGAGGTAAGAGACTTGATGCGTTTCGCCGAAAAGGCGTTTCTCTCCCAAGATGTGAATCGGACAAGGCGCATTTGAAATCACATAAACCTTTGTGCGCTCCGAGACGAGCGGCAGAAGTTGCGCAAGAAGAGACTTCGTTAAAGCGTTGCGCGTTTCGTTCATCATCACGTCGTTGGAATCGAGCGGCAATCCATTCAACAGTTCGAATCGAAGCATTCTGAGCGCGCGCATCATCTCGGCTCTGGTCAAAGTCGACCCAAGTCGGTGCGTTGCACTTTCGGTGATAACGAGCAAATAAGATTGCGTTTCTCCGAACGTGAGTTGAACGAGAGCCTCATCGGGCTTCAAGAGGCGTTGGGTTTCGGAGAGCGTGAGTGGCGTTGGTAAGAGCCGTTCTGCTTCGGCGGGCGCAAGTGCTTGATGCTCGATGAATTTTTGATAAAACTCGCCCTGCTTTTTGGCAAGCGTTTCGGCGAAAAGTGCCGCGCGCTCAATGCGTTCCGCGTCATCAGCCATGAAGGCGAGTGAATCCTTTGCAACGAAAAGTCCAACAACATCGCCCTGCAATCGCTTCAATTCTTCCAAAGCGGGCGACGGCTTGAACATAGGCTTCGGCGAGAAGCGTTGCTTGAGCGTTTTCAGACGCTCGGAAATTTCAAAGGCTTCAAGCAAACGTTCTTGCTCCAAAAGCAACGCGAGAAGGTCGCTGACGGCGTCATCGAGTTGCGCGCCGACGTTGTAAGGCAGTTCAGGGTAAGCGAGCGATTCAAAGAGTTCGAGCGATTTAAGAAGCAAATCCACTCGGCGCGACGGCGCGTAGTCGGGGCATCTTCCAAGTAGCAACGTCGCGAAGGCTTCGCCGAGACGATGTTCTTTCGTTCGAAAGGTCAGAAGTGCTTGTTCAAGCGGTTGGCTTTGCGGCGTTCCGATTGCGCTTTGCTCGAGCGCAATCCAAGCGGCGAGTGCTTCACGATTGCCGCCTTGCCATTGTGGATTGGTCAAGCAGGTTGATGCTTGCAAGTAAAGCGAATCGGCAAGCGGCAAGAATGCCTCGAAATCGGAGCAGACGAGCGCACTGCGATAGAGCAACTCAAACCGCATTTCGAGCGGCGGCTCTGAGCGAAGCCGTTCCGCGAGCACGTCGGAAAGTTTGCGCAAAAAAAACGCACTGCTGTCTACGCCGTTTTGTCGATAACCGTCGAAGAGCGTTGCTAATCTTCCGAGCGCGTCAATGGCGACAAGCGCGTTGTCCGATTGGCTGAGCGCGGCGAAATGATACTGAGCGCGGTCGTAATCTTTTTCCTGCAAGTAAAGGTCGGCGAGCAGAAGTTCATCGTAAGGCGTGAGCGGAAATTTTCGTCGCAACTCCTTTTTCAAGGCGTCGGTTTCGCCGAGCAGTGAGAGAAAGAGAATGCGTTTGGCTTGGAGCGATTGAAGCGAATCCAAAAGCAAGAGTGAATCGAGCAGAGGGAGCGTCGCTCTGAAATTTCCCACGCGTTCATAAATCGCGAGCAGGTCGAGTCGATGCGCCGTTGCGTGAAGCGAATCCAATTCAATCAAGCGTTGGAAGGATTCAATCGCCAAGGCAAGGTCTCCGACGGCTTTCTGCGATAGGGCTTTACTGCGAAGCGAATCGAGGTCGCGTTGTGCACGCTCGCCCTTTTTGCAACCCATCACCATGCACCCTATCAACAAAAAGGCAAGCGCAAAAAAAAGCGGCAGAAGTTTCACGAGTCCGTTTGAAGAAAGTTAATGCGTTTCTGCGACGACGTCGGCGGTAACGGTGTTCAAGCCTTTGGCGCGTGCGTATTGCTCAGCTTTCTTTTTGAGGTTGCGGCTGAACGAAATTTGAGAAATAAAGGGCGCGCGTTTGGTTCGCTCTGCAAGCATCTGTTTGGCATCGTCCGTCCACTCAATCGGCGTTTCAAGTTCGGCAGATTCCGAACTGACTTTTTGCCCGGGCAAAAATTGAAACAGCGTATCATAAAGGATATTGACGATTTCTTGAACAAGATACACCGCGCCCGAAAAGCCCATATACGGCGTGCCCAGCGCGCGTCGCACAAACGGACCGGGATAACCCGACTGAATGAAATACGTCTTCGCGTTCACTTCGCTCAAATAAATTTTATCGACGATTCTGCCGAACATCAATTGCGGCGGATTGGATTGCAGGCGTCGGCGAATCTCTGAATTATCAGCCGTCGCGGAGTTTTCAGCAAAAACACCCGTCATGCCAAGTTCTTCTTCCAAAAGTTTTTTCAAGCCTTTGGCGTAAGTATGCGAGGCACAAACGGCGAAGTTCACCATCGGAAACCATTCGGATTGCGGACCGCGCCACAAGTCCCATATCAGTTTCAGCGTCGTGCGTTTTTCTTCGGCGAGAAAGGCTTTGGCTTGTTCTGTTTTGTTGAGCAGGCGTCCCAATTCGAGAATAAAGGTTTCGGTTTCATAAAGTCCAAACGGCGCGTAAAGAATCGGGCGACCGAGTTTTTTGGCAAGCGTTGTGCCGAACTCTTCATACATCACGACAATCACATCGCTATGTTTGAGGTCGGAAATATCGGAGAGTTTGGATTCCATCGGGAAGACGCGCTTCACTTTGCCGCCCACGCCTTGAATGAGACGCTTGGTTTCATGAAGGTCAGAGGGCGAGTTGAAACAGCCGTAGGTCGGTCCGATAATGCTGACCGTGCCTTGTTCGATTTGCGCGGGTTTGCCGTCGTCGTAGTTCTCGAAGCACCACGCCAAGACGCGGTCGCGCCCTTGCCATTCGTCTTCAATGAGCGAATTGGACGAGAAGAACTTGACGTCGGGATACTGTGCGGCGAGCATCTGCGTGTGGTCGGCACCGACCATTTCGCTTTCGGCGGTCGACATGACAATCAGCGTTTTGCCCGTGCCGATGAGTTTTTCAATCGTCTGTTTGGTAATGCCCGTCGTGCCGCTTGATGAGATGGCTTTTTCCGTCAGGTCGGTCGGGGTGAAATTTCGAAGGTAAGGAATCGCGTCGGTGTAATCGATAACGGCGACGCCGACGAGGTTGTAGCAACCAATCGGCGCGTCGGCGATGATGTGCACGTCGGGCATTGCACCGAGCGTGTTGACCGCCGCCCAATAAGAACTTGTCGTGGATTCGTCTCGAATGATTTTCGTCATACTGCGTTCATTTTGGGGGAAATATACGAACAGCGTTAGACGCTTTTCAACATTTTTCGCTTTTCAACATTTTTCGCTTTTCAACATTTTTCCATGCGGCGCGGCAATTACAGAAGCCCTCACGCCTCGTCAGACATCGCGACCATCAAGCACTCCACGCTCACTTGAATCTTGGAAGAGATAGCAAGGAGACGCGCAAACGAAGGGCGACACCGACCGCTTTCATAATTTCGAACTTGTTGGACGGAAATGCCGAGCAGTTCGGCAAATTGCTCTTGGGTAAGAATTATCACTTATCCGAGACGCAAGTTCGGGTTTCCGCAGGTGAGGCATTTCCATTTATTCGTGTGGAGGGTTTGAATTTGAACAAGCAACAATGCTTGATTGTGGTTAAAAAAGGATGTGTGCATTGCCAAATCCTGAAAGCAAACTTGGATACGTTGTTTTTTGAAAATCCCGAGTGGCGTGAGCAGACAACTTTTTTAGCGATTGATGAGCCGCTGAATGAACTTGGGCGAGATGGGTTGATTTTTCATTCAGCAGAAAATGAGTTGAGTTTTACTATTACGCCGCAGATTTTCTTCTTGAACGAGCGCGGCATTGTATTAAAAAAGCATCTCGGCGTGATGACATCTCAAAAGTTGAAGAGGGATTTTGAAACCCATCTAAAGGTTGCGCAAGTCCAAAGCAGATGAGCCGATGAAACCTGTTGCGCAAACCGCGTTGAGACTTTTGCTCGGAACGCTGTTTCTATTTGCTTCAATAAAAAAAGGATTTTCGCAAGAGGAGTTCGGGTTGGTCGTCGCCAAAGTCTTTGAACCGATAGAATTAATGGAATGGGTTAAGGAAGGCTTTGTATGGGCGGTTATATGGGTGGAAGCGACACTTGGGGCGTTCTTGCTCATGAATATCGCAGTAAAGCGAACTGCGGAAGCCGTTATACTTACAATGGTGCTTTTCACTACGGTGCTTTTCATTTTGATGTTGAAAAACGAACCGTGCGGCTGTTTTGGGAGTCATAGCGGAGCAGTTTCAGGTTTTGATTTTGTGAGAAATTTTTTAATCACTGCTTGTGCATGGCTTTTGCGCAAGCCTTTTGAACAACACTAAACTAAATCGAACAATGAAGAACACAACTGTAAGAACGGGATTCCTACTTTTTATCGGCGCATTGATGTTTGCCGTTGCCATGAAGGCGGCAGGCGCGCAGGGTGCTACACAAGCCCTCACCGACGTGCAAATGATGAACGTCGTCGGAGGATTGCCCGAAGGATGTAAAGCACTGGCTTACTGCCTTCTCAACGCAATTATTTGCGTAGGCGCGACGATTGGATGCGTTTTCGGATTTTAATTTGTTCTTTCAATTTCACTTAACATAACTTAAACTAAAAAGGAGTAATTCAAATGAAAAAGATCATTTGCCTTTTCTTGATGGCGACAACGCTAACACTCGCCTCTGCATCAGCAACGACCCATTTTGAGCCAAGTCATGTTGAAACTGTGCAGCTTTCTGACATTTCGCTTGCCGAAATTACTGGTGGCGGCAAACATGTTGCCTGTATGGCAGCTGCTGCTTCATTAGGATTTGCAGTTGTTGCACAGCAATGGTGGTATGTTGCAATGGCAGGTTTAGCAACATATGCCAATTGCTTTGATTAAAAAATTTTTCATACTAAAACCCATTAAATAAACAAAAAAGGAGTAATTCAAATGAAAAATATCATTTGTCTTTTCTTGATGGCGACAACGCTAACACTCGCCTCTGCATCAGCAACGACCTATCTTGAGCCAAGTCATGTTGAAACTGTGAAAGAACATATTCAACTAGACCAGCAGGAATTAGTCCATTACAATGGAGGTGGAATGGACATTTGTGCGCTTTACGGATTTGGAATAGACTTGCTACATTGAAAAATCGTGTAAAAAAGGTAGAATAAGGCAATTCAGGGGAGATTATCAGAAAGGATAATGAAATGGCAAGCATATAC
>FWPU01000574.1_pt1 | contig 119100 bp, 112 predicted proteins | sample 2228361 | NCBI WGS metagenome assembly FWPU01 (sample SAMEA103939777, study PRJEB20133) | metagenome | reverse complement strand
GGCGATCGACGTCGAGCGCTGCATCGGCTGCTGGTCCTGCGCGGTGATCTGCAAGTCCGAGAACGACGTGCCGCTCGGGATGTGGTGGAACCGCATCCTCACCAAGGGGGACGAGCTCGACACGCCGAGCGTCGGGGAGTTCGGCTCCCTGGACATGAGCTGGGTGCCCCTCGCCTGCCAGCACTGCGACGACCCGCCGTGCATGAAGGTCTGCCCGACCTCGGCGACGTTCGTGGACGCCGAGCACGGCTACCTCGTCGAGGTGAACCAGGAGGACTGCATCGGGTGCCGGTACTGCATGGCGGCCTGCCCGTACGGGGTGCGGGTGTTCAACTGGGGCCAGCCCGAGTACCCGGTGGAGGGCTTCGATCTCGGGATGGTGGAGGCGAGGCCGATCGGCTCCGTCGAGAAGTGCACGATGTGCATCCACCGTCTGGTCGAGGGCCAGATCCCCTCCTGCGTGTGGTCCTGTCCCGCGCAGGCGCGGATCTTCGGGGATCTCAACGATCCGGACGGGGAGCTCGTGCGGGTCATCGAGGAGCGGGGCGGCAAGCAGCTCCTGGAGGAGAAGGGCACGAAGCCGAAGGTCTTCTACCTGGAGGAGCGGAGGAGGAGGTCGCTGTGAGCGTCGTCGCCGAGGCGCGGGCCGCCACCCGGCGTTCGTGGGCCCCGACCTGGTACGGGCTGCTCACGGGCGCCATGGTCGTGGGGCTCGTCTGCTTCGTCTACCAGTGGATCCACGGCCTGGCCGTGACCGGCCTGTCGAACACGATCTCCTGGGGCATGTACATCATCGCGTTCATGTTCCTCGTGGGGATCTCCGCCGGCGGGCTCATCGTCGCGGCCGGCGCCGAGCTCATCGGGAGCGAGCGGTTCGCCTCGCTCCAGCGCCTCGCCGTGATCCTCTCCGGCACGGCCATCCTCACGGCCGCGATCTCGATCGTCCCGGACCTCGGACGCCCCCAGTTCGTGTGGCGCATGATCCGGCAGCCCCACTGGACCTCGCCGCTCATCTGGGACGTCATCATCATCGCCGTCTACCTGACGATCGCCGCGCTCGACCTGTACATCCTCACGCGCCCGAGGCCGCGGCCCGGGGTCCTCCGGAGGGTCGCGTTCGTGGCCCTCCCGGCGGCCGTCCTCGTGCACTCCATCACCGCGTGGATCTTCGGGCTCCTCGTCGCCCGGCCCTTCTGGAACACGGCGCTCCTCGCCCCGATGTTCATCACCTCCGCCCTGGTCTCGGGGCTCGGGCTGCTCATCGTGACGGCGAGGATCGTGGAGCGGGTCACCGACTGGCGACCGGCCGCCACGGTCTACGACGACCTCGGCAAGCTCATGGTGTGGTTCCTGGCGGCGGACGGGTTCCTCCTGTTCGCGGAGATCCTCACGACGTACGCGTCCCGGGTGCCGGACCACCTGAAGCAGCTGAACGTGTTGATGTTCGGGCGCCTGGCGCCGGTCTTCTGGGCCGAGGTGGCGATCGGGGTCCTCGCGCCGTTCGCCATCTGCGCGTCCCGGCTGCGCCGACGGCGCGGCTGGGTGGTGGCGGCGGGGTTCCTGGCGATGCTCGGGGTCTTCGCCAAGCGCATCAACATCGTGATGACCTCGATGTTCGTGCCGCTCGTGGGGCTCGCGCCGGGGATCCCGAACGGGCGCCCGGGGCAGGGGTTCGCGCCGGACCCGATCTACGTGCCCACCTGGGTGGAGCTCGGGATCCTGCTCGGGCTCGCGGGGTTCTTCGGGGCGCTCGTCACCCTCGGCGTGCGCCGGCTCGTCGTGCCCGAGGGCCGCGCCGCGTAGCCCGGCCACGCCGGCGGGTCGTTCGGCCGCGAGCGCGCGGGACCTCGGGGCCGGGTCGCCCCGGGCGGGGGGCGTAGCATGGGCGCGGTCCGAGCGCGGGGGCGCACCGGATGGGTCTCACGGCGTTCCTGTACCGGGTCGGGCGCGGCGCGGCGCGGCATCGGTGGCCGGTGATCGGCCTCTGGGCGCTCGTCGCCGCGGCGCTCTTCGCGACGGGCCGGGTCGCCGGCGCGGCCTTCATCGACGAGTTCCGGATCCCGGGGGCGGAGGCCCAGGCGGCGATGGACCTCCTTCGCGAGCGCTTCCCCGAGCGGGCCGGCGCGACCGCGACGGTCGTGTTCCACGCGCGGGACCTGGCGGATCCCACGACGATGCGGGCGGTCGGGGAGACCCTCGAGCGGATCGCGGCGCTGCCCCACGTCCTCCGGGTCGAGGACCCCACCCGGCCGGGTGGGCAGGCCGGCGTCTCGGCCGACCGCACCATCGCGTTCTCGACGATCCACTACGACGGCTCGATCGGGGAGCTCGGGAGGGTGGAGGCCGATCGTCTGCTCCGGGTCGTGGCCTCGGCGCGCCGTCCGGGTCTGCAGGTGGAGGCCGGGGGCCCCCTGGTCGAGTACACGCACCTTCCCGAGCCGCGCGGCGCCGAGGCGGTGGGGCTCACGGCGGCGGTGATCGTGCTGTTCCTCGCCTTCGGTTCGGTCGTCGCGATGGGGCTGCCGATCGCCACGGCCCTCGTCGGGCTCGGGACCTCCCTCGCGGTCGTGTGGCTCATCTCCCACGTGACGGACGTGCCGACGCTCACGCCCACGCTCGCGACGATGCTCGGGCTCGGCGTGGGGATCGACTACGCGCTGTTCATCGTGACGCGCCACCGGGAGGGCCTGCGGCGTGGCCTCACGGCCGAGGAGGCCGCGGCCCGCGCCATCGCGACCGCGGGCCAGGCGGTGCTCTTCGCCGGGTCCACGGTGATGGTCGCCATCTGGGGCCTGTGGGTCTCGGGCATCCCTTTCATCGGGATGATCGGGACGGTGGCGTCGATCTCGATCGCCGTCGCCGTGCTCGGGGCGCTCACGCTGCTCCCGGCGCTCCTCGGCGTGATCGGGCGACGGATCGACGCCCTCGGTCTCCCGCGGCTCCGCTCCGGGCTCGAGGGCGGCGGCGTGTGGGCGCGGTGGGCGCGGGCGGTGGCGCGGCACCCGTGGCGGGCGCTCGTGGCCGGGCTCGCGCTCGTCGGGGTGATCACGGTGCCGATGTTCTCGATGCGGTACGGCCTGGAGATCGGGGTCGCGGGCAAGGGGTCCACCCAGGCGCGCGCCGCCGCCCTGATCGAGCGCGGCTTCGGGCCGGGGGTGACGGCCCCGCTCTTGCTCCTCGTGGAGATCCCCTCTGGCGGCGGAACGGCTGCGCTGGGACGGATCGCGGGGGCCGTCGCCGCCGATCCCGGCGTCGCGACCCTGACCGAGCCCGTCGTCGCTCGGGATGGTCGGGCGGCGCTGCTCACGGCGATCCCCCGCACCGGGAGGTCCGACCAGGCCACCGCGGACCTCGTGCGGCGTCTGCGCGAGCGCACGCTCCCGCCGCTCGAGCGGGGCACCGGGGCGCGGGTGCTGATCGGCGGGGTGACCCCCATCCTCGTCGACCTCACGGACCGGGTCGCGGCGAGGCTGCCGCTGCTCATCGGGGTGGTGGTAGCCCTGTCGTTCGTGCTCCTCCTGCTCGTGTTCCGCTCCATCCTCGTGCCCCTGAAGGCGGCCGTGCTGAACGCGCTGTCGATCTGCGCGGCCTATGGGGGCGTGGTCGCGGTGTTCCAGTGGGGCTGGGGGGCGGAACTGATCGGGGTCGACCACACGGTGCGGATCGTCTCGTTCGTGCCGATGGTGATGTTCGCCATCCTCTTCGGCCTGTCCATGGACTACGAGGTCTTCCTGCTGTCCCGCGTGCGGGAGGAGTACCTCGTGGATCGGGACACGGTCGAGAGCGTGGCCGCGGGGATCCGCTCGACCGCCCGGGTGATCACCTCGGCGGCCCTCGTCATGATCGCCGTGTTCCTCGCGTTCCTGCTGAACGAGAGCGTCACGGTGAAGATGATCGGGTTCGGGCTCGCCATCGCCGTGCTCATCGACGCCACGCTCGTGCGGATCGTGCTCGTCCCGGCCACGATGGTGCTCCTCGGGCACGCGAACTGGTGGCTCCCGCGATGGCTGGAGCGCGTCCTGCCTCCGCTCCACATCGAGGGCGAGGCCGCCCTCCGGAGCGATCCCTGAGGCTCAGCGCCGGCCGGCGAGGCCAAGCGCGGTCGCGACGGCCTCCTCCGGCGAGGACGCGCGCACGATCGCCTCGACGGGCCGGCCCGCCTTGGCGAGTTCCCAGGTGCCGAGCCCGACGACGGGCTTGCCCATCTTCAGCGCGAGGGCGATCTCCGAGAGCGTCCCGAACTCCCCCGAGACCGCGATGACGGCGTCCGCGCTGCGGACGACGATCGCGTTCCTCGCCTCGCCCATGCCCGTCGCCACGGCGACCGTGAGGTAGGGGTTCGCCTCGTCCCGGGAGATCCCTGGGAGGATCCCGACGGAGCGGCCGCCCACCTTCGCGCACCCGCTCGCGGCGGCCTCCATGAGCCCCCCGAGGCCCCCGCAGACGAGGACCGCGCCCGCCTCCGCGATGCGCCGCCCGATCTCCTCCCCGAGCTGGTGCTCGGCCGGGCTCGCGGCCGAGGGGCCGATGACGGCGATGTAGACGTCCCGCTTCATCCCCACGCCTCCCCAAGCATCGCAGACAGGAGGGCGATCGCGCCGGCCTTGTCGAGCGGCTCGTTCCCGTTGCCGCACTTCGGCGACTGGATGCAGGAGGGGCAGCCCTGGGGGCAGGGGCAGGTGCGCACCGTCTCCAGGGTGGCCCGGAGCCAGCGGTCCGCCTCCGCGAACCCGCGCTCGGCGATCCCGGCGCCCCCCGGGTACCCGTCGTAGACGAAGATCGCCGCCGCCGCCACGTCGGGGTGGTGCGGGGTGGAGACCCCGCCGACGTCCCAGCGGTCGCAGGTGGCGACGAGGGGCAGGAGGCCGATCGCGGCGTGCTCGGCCGCGTGCGCGGCCCCCGGGAGGACCGCAGCGGTGATCCCCGCGCGGTCGAGCACCTGTCGAGGGACGGCCCACCACACGGCGCGCGTCTCCAGGCGCTGGGGCGGGAGGGCGAGGGGGACCACGTCGAGGATCTCCCCGGTGGCGACCTGCTTGCGGGCGAACGCCACGACCTGGTCCGAGACCTCCACGCGGCCGTAGGACATCGGCACACCGCCGGCGGTCGCCCCGCGGGCGAGCTCCTCCACGACGACGATGTCGGTGACGTCCCGCGCCTGGGTGGTGAAGTCGGGGTCCACGGGCTCCACGAGGGCCACGGCGCGAGCGAGATCGAGCTCGACGACCTCGAACTGCTCCCCCTGGTGCAGGTAGATCGCCCCCGGGTGGACCTGGTGGTAGGCGCGGGCCTCGTCCACCGTGCCGAGGATCTCGCCCGTCGAGGCGATGACGATGGTGAAGGTGCGACCCCCCGCGCTGCGGATGTCCACGCGCCGGTGGGGCGACCCGCGCTCGGCGTGGTACAGGCGGCCGGCGCGGCGACGCAGCACACCAACCTCGACGAGGCGCTCGACGAGCCCCTCGGCCCCGGGCCAGAACCGTCGCACCTCCTCCTCGGCCAGGGGGTGCTCCCGCGCCGCGCAGACGAGGTGGGGCTCGAGCACGGACGGGTTCGTAGGATCGATGACCGCGGCCTCGGGCGGCCGCTCGAACAGGTCCTCCGGGTGGGTGACGAGGTGCTGATCCAGGGGGTCGTCCTGGGCGACGAGCACCCCGACGGAGGGCCCCTCGCGCCGGCCCGCCCGGCCGAGCCGCTGCCACAGGGAGGCGCGCGTGCCCGGGTAGCCGACCACCACCGCCGCGTCGAGCGAGCCGATGTCGATCCCGAGCTCGAGGGCGCTCGTCGAGGCCACCGCGAGGAGCTCGCCGCCGGCGAGGCGCCGCTCGAGCTCCCGGCGGTCCTCGGCGAGGTACCCCGCCCGGTAGGCCTTCACCCGCTCGCGCAGCCCCGGCGGGAGCTCGCGGCGCGTGAGCTCGGCGAGGAGCTCGGCGGCCCGCCGCGAGCGGGTGAACCCGATCGAGCGGACCCCGGCCTCCGCCAGCGCCGCCATGAGCCGGGCGGCCTCGACGAGGGCGCTCCGCCGGCTCCCGGTCTCCTCGTCCACGACGGGCGGGTTCCACAGGCCGACGAGCTTCTCGCCCGAGGGGGAGGCGTCCTCGGCGACCGCCTCGAAGGGCAATCCGACGAGGCGCTCGGCGAGCTCGACCGGGTTGCCGACGGTGGCGCTCGCGAGCACGAACCTCGGCGCCCCGCCGTGGGCCTCGACGAGACGGCGCAGGCGGCGTAGGACGTGCGCGACGTGGGAGCCGAACACGCCGCGGCAGACGTGGGCCTCGTCCACCACGACGAGGGACAGGCGCAGCAGGAAGTCCGCCCAGCGCGCGTGGTCGGGGAGGATCGAGGCGTGGAGCATGTCGGGATTGGAGAGGATCAGGTTCGCGTTGCGGCGGATCAGGGGGCGATCGGCCCTGGGGGTGTCCCCGTCGTAGACGGCGGCGCGCAGCTGCGGGAGTCGGAGCTCGCGGATCGCGCGGAGCTGGTCCCGGGCGAGGGCCTTGGTGGGGAAGAGGAACATGGCCGTGGCCTTCGGCCGCGCCAAGGCCTCCGCGGCGAACCCGAGCTCGTACACGAGGGACTTCCCGCTCGCGGTCCCGGTGGCGACGATCACGTTCCGGCCCGCCCGGAGCGCCTCGAGGGCCCGCGCCTGGTGCGGGTACAGCCCCTCGATCCCGAGCAGACGCAGGCGCTCGACGAGGAGCGGGGGGAGGTCGGCGGGGAAGGGCGCGAGCTCCGGGGGGCGCGGCGGCAGGGTCCGCAGGTGCACGAGGGCGCCCTCTGAGGCCACGGTCGGCAGGATCGCGCGGGGGTCCATCCGCGGCGATGCTAGTGGCTCCCCCGGGTCGTGGGACGCCGGACCCCCGACGAAGCCGCTCAGTCGGGGTCCCCGTCGCGCCCGTTCAGGGTGGCGTAGGGGGTCCGCAGCCCGTCCCGCAGGAGCGGCCCGATGAGCGGGGCCTGGCGGGCGAACAGGAGGAGGCCGAGCCCCAGGTACGCGGAGGAGACCACGATGCGCTCGATCCCCCGGAGCGACCAGGGCACGAGCGCACCCACGAGGAACTGGGCCCAGAACAGCCCGAAGAGCATGAGCGCCTCGCGGATCGAGATCGACAGGGTGGCGAGGACCGCGAGCCCGAAGAAGGACTGGGCCGCCGTGAGGAGGATCTCCTCGCGCTGGTGGGCGTCGATGGGCAGGCCGGCCAGCCCGCTCGAGGCGAGGGCGAAGACGATGGGCAGCGTGCCGACGAGCAGCGTCCACTGGTTCACCTTCGAGGAGACGAGCGTGCCGAGCCCGGCGTTCGTGTTCAGGCGCCACGCGTACAGCCCGGCCACGAGGAGCTCCGGCGCCTCCGAGGCCAGGGGCGCGAGCCACTGGACGAGCAGGAACTCGCTGATGCCGAGGAGCCGACCGGTCTGCACGAGGGACTCGGCGAAGGGCTCGGCGCAGGCGACGATCACGGCGGCCGCGAAGACGAACATCCCCGCCACCGCGGCGCGGCGTCGCGCGGGGCGGAAGGTGCCGATGAGGCGGGCGGGGCCGACGAGGTGCGGCTCCTCCGCCGGGGCCCGGCCGATCCGCCACGTGTACGCGGCGAAGATCCCCACGAGGATCGCCGCGTCCACGAGCGTGATCGTCCCCTTGATCGGAAGAGTGAGGGAGTAGAGCGTGGCGAGGGCGAGGAACGAGACCTCCGCGGCGTGGGCTCGCTCGAGCCGCACGTCGGTGAGGCGTCGGCCCGAGCGGAGGAACGCGATGAGCACGACGAGCGACCACCCCACCCCGATGAGCAGCCGGTTCGCCCCGGTCATGTTGGCCAGGGCCAGGGAGCACGTGGTCTCCCCCGGGGCGCCCGGCGGATGGCAGGCCGCGCCGTAGGCCTGGACGGCGTCGCCGCCCTTCCAGGCGAAGACCATGTCCACGGCGTACTCGGGCAGGACGGCGATGAAGGCGAGCGCGGCGATCGCCAGCCCCGCCGAGACGTCGAGCTGGGCGACCTCGGCGGCCCACGAGAGCAGGAACGCGGCGCCCACGATGGCCGAGCCGAGGATGAGCGCCTCCTCGGGGTGCGGGAGCTCGGGGTGGAGGAACCGCAGGAGCAGGCCGGGGATCGTGACGCCGATCGCGAGCCCGACCCCGAGGCCCTGGCGGCCGGGGTGCACGTCCCGCGGTTCGTCCGGGAGGGTGGTCACGTCGCGGAGGCGGTCGAGCTCTCCACGGGCCGGGCTCAGCCGCCCAGCAGGGACGCGTTCGGGCTCGGCGGGATCGTGTCCTTGCCGAGGAGCCCGTCGTCCCGGAGGTCGGCCGCGATCGCCTGGAGGGCCGCCTGGTCCAGGTTCACGACGGACGTGCCGCCCGCCATGCCGGTCCCGCCCGGCAGCACCACGTTCGCCACCTTCTTCGGGTTCAGGGTGGAGGCGGTGAACGCGAGCCGCAGGAGCTCCTCGAGGGGGACGTCCGTCCGCATGTTGCGCAACCCCGCCCCCACCCAGTCGAGCAGCCGGCTCGGGTCCTTGGCGAACTCCTTGCGGAACTGGGCGAGGGCCGAGAGGATGAGCAACCCCTGGTTCTCCGATCGGCCGAAGTCACCCTCGGGGAGGGCGTGCCGCGCCCGGGCGAAGGCGAGGGCGTCCTTGCCGGAGAGGGTCTGCAGCCCGGCCGAGATCTCGGCCCGGGCGTAGCTGTCGTAGACGTCGAAGGGCACGTCCACGGTGAGCCCGCCGATCTGGTCGACCATGGCGCGGAAGCCGTCGAACCAGGTGAGGGCCCAGTAGTCGACCTGGATCCCCATGAGCGACTCGACGGTCTCGACCACGAGCTCGGGGCCGCCCGCGGTCATGGCGGCGTTGATCTTGTTCGTCCCGTACCCCGGGATCGAGACCCAGGAGTCCCGGGGGAACCCGACGATCGTGGCGCGGTGCTTCGCGGGGTTGATGGCGATGAGGTGGATCGAGTCCGCCCGCTGGCCCGCGATGTCCTCGCCAGGACGGGCGTCGCTGCCCAGGGCGAGCACGAAGATCGGCTTCGAGCCGTCGAGGGTCGGGACGTAGCCGGCCCGGGCCCGTTCGAGCTGGAGGACGGGCAGGGCGCGGGCGGCCGAGCGATCCGGCGCGGTCCCGAGGGCGGATCCCACGGTCCACGCGACCACGAGGAGCACGACGAGGCCAGCCGCCCGTCGCGCCGCCCCCGGGCCCTCGGGGGATCGCTCGCCGTTGCGCAGGGTCTTCCGCATCGCTCGGCTCCTCAGGTGGCGCTCGGGGTCGGGGAGGCCGGCGCCCTGGCGTCGCGGTCGGCCCGCTCCACCTCGAAGGCGGTGATCCGCCACCGGCCGGGATCGCCGAAGAAGAGCTGGCCGCTGCTCGCGATCGCCGAGTACGTGCCGTCCGTCCGGGCTCCGATCGCCGTGAACGTGAAGGAGGCCACCGCCGACGCCGGGCGCCCCTCGGGATCGAAGAGGACCTGGAACGAGAGCGTGCCGCGCCTGGGGGTGACGGTCTCGAAGACGTCGCCCGCCCCCTCGCCCAGGGTGAGGGTTTGGACGCTCTGCTCGGCCGTCGGCCGCGCGTCCTCCGAGAAGAGGCTCCACACCTGCTCGTAGTCGCCATCGCGCCAGGCGCCGGGGTCGAGGAAGGCCGTGGTGAACAGCTCGTCCAGGATCGGCGTGAGCTCGTCCGCCACGTGCTCGGCGGCCCGCGCGAGCTCTTTCGCGTCGGCGTCCTCGGCGGTTGGGATGGCGCGGGCCTTGCGGACCACGAAGTCGAACGGCGGGACCTCGTCCGAGCGGTCCCCGCCGACGATGGGGAGCCCGCCGCCCCCGTCCCGGGTGAGCAGCACGAGGAGGCCGACCCCGGCGAGGACGAGCGCGAGGGGCGCCACGATGAGCCCGAGGGGCTTCCGGCGACGCGCGCGCTGGGCGCGGGCGGCCCGGACGGGGGGTTGGGTCCGTGTGTCGCTCACGGCGCCCGAAGGGTATCGGCCGCGCGGGGCGATCACAACCACCGGGGTCGCGCCCGGTAGGATGGGCGCAACCTGAGGTGTGCCGGGAAGCCTGGTCGGCGAGGGGGTCGCATGGCGCGTGGAGACGCCGGGCCCCCGGGCCCCGGCCCGGGCGTCCGGCAACCGTGGTCGAGGTCGCAGGGGCGGCTCTCCAGGACCGTCGTGCGACCGTTGCAGGCGTTCCTCGCCACCGAGGCCGCGAGCGGCGTGCTGCTCCTCGTCGCGACCGTGGTCGCGCTCGCGTGGGCGAACTCCCCCTGGCAGGACGCCTACGACCGGCTGTGGCACACGGAGCTCGTGATCGGGCTGGGGCGCTGGCGCATGGCGAACGACCTCGGCCACTGGGTCACCGACGGCCTCATGACGCTGTTCTTCTTCGTCGTCGGCCTGGAGATCAAGCGCGAGGTCCTCACGGGGGAGCTCCGCGATCCGCGGGCCGCCGCGGTGCCGGTGGTGGCCGCGGTCGGCGGGATGGTGGCCCCGGCGCTGCTGTACCTGCTCGTCGCCGATGGCGGACCCGCGGCCCGCGGCTGGGGGATCCCCATGGCGACGGACATCGCGTTCGCCCTCGGCGTCCTCACGCTCCTCGCCCGGTCGGCGCCGCCCGCGCTGAAGCCGTTCCTGCTCACGCTGGCGATCGTCGATGACATCGGCGCGATCGCGGTGATCGCCATCTTCTACTCGGAGGGCGTGGCGCTGCGGCCGCTCCTCGTCGCGGCGGCGCTCCTCGGGCTCGTCGCGGTGCTCCAGCGCGCCCGGGTGCGGGCCAGCGCCGTCTACGTGCTGCTCGGGATCGGCGTCTGGGTGGCCACCTCGGGGTCCGGCGTGCATCCCACGATCGCCGGGGTGGCGCTCGGCCTGCTGACGCCGGCCGTGCCCTTCCAGCGCCCGGCGACCGTGAGCCGGGAGGCGCACCGGGTGGCCGACGAGACCGTGGACGAGCCCTCGCCACCGGATGCCGACGCCCCCTACTGGCTCTACCTGGCGGCGCTCTCCCGGGAGGCGGTCTCACCCCTCGCCCGTGCCGAGGCCTTCCTCCACCCCTGGGTGAGCTTCGTGGTCGTCCCGTTGTTCGCGCTGGCGAACGCCGGGGTGGACCTCTCCGCGGGCGCGCTCTCCGACGCCGCGCGCTCACCGGTCGCGCTCGGCGTGCTCCTCGGGCTCGTCCTCGGCAAGCCCCTGGGCATCGCGCTCGCCACCTGGGCCGCGGTCCGGACCGGCCTCGGTCGGCTCCCGGCCGGGACGGACTGGCGCGACGTGATCGGGGTCGGGTCGGTCGCGGGCATCGGCTTCACCGTCTCCCTGCTCGTCACCGACCTCGCGTTCGAGGGATCGCCGATGCTCGAGCTCGCCAAGGCGGGGATCCTGCTCGCCTCGGTCCTGGCGGGAGGGATCGGCGCCCTCGTGCTCGGGTGGAGGCGAGGTGCCGGGCGCTAGGCTGCCTTCGGTCCCCTCGCGCACGGAGGTCCCCGCGATGAGAGCTCGAGACATCGCGAGTCCCCACCCCAGGGTGGCGACGGACGCGCCGGCGTCGGCCGCGGCCGAGATCCTCTCGCGCTTGGACGTGCGGGCGGTACTCGTCGTGGACGCCGCGCAGCGACTCGTCGGGGTGCTCACCGACGGCGAACTCCTCGCCGCCCTCCTCCCGGACTACCTCGAGGAGGACGCGGCCCTCGCCAGGGTGCTGGAGGAGGAGACCGCGGACCAGCTCTGGCACGGCCTCGAGGGTCGGACGGTGGCCGACCTGCTGAGCGCACCCGAGGAGCCGCGCCCGGAGGTCGGCGCCGACGCCCGCCTGCTCGAGGTCGCGGCGATGATGGTGCGGACGCGTCGCTCCCTCGTCGGCGTCGTCGACGAGGGTGAGCTCATCGGTGGGATCTCCATCGACGACCTGCTGACCCACCTCCTCCGCCGGCGATGAAGGAGGTCGTCGCGGTCGTCGTCTTCGTCGGCGCGTACGCGCTCATCGCCACCGAGTGGGTCCACCGCGTGGTCGTGGCCCTGGCCGGGGCGGCCCTCATGCTCCTGTTCCGCATCGTGACCGCGTCCGAGGCGTTCCGGTCCCCCCACTACGGCATCGACTGGAACGTGATCTTCCTCCTGCTCGGCATGATGGTGATCGTGGGGGTGATCCGGCAGACGGGCCTGTTCGAGTTCCTCGCGATCTGGTCGGCGAAGCGGGCCCGCGGACGGCCCTTCCGCGTTCTCGCCCTGCTGATCCTGATCACCGCCCTCGCCTCGGCCCTCCTCGACAACGTGACGACCGTGCTCCTGGTGGCCCCGGTGACCACGCTGATCTGCGAGCGGCTCGGCATCGCCCCCGTCCCCTTCCTGGTGGCGGAGGCCCTCGCGTCGAACATCGGGGGGACCGCGACCCTCGTCGGCGACCCGCCGAACATCATCGTGGGCAGCGAGGCGGGGATCTCCTACACCACGTTCCTGCTGAACCTCGGTCCGCTCGTCCTCGTGCTCCTCGGGGTGTTCCTCACGATGGCCCGGTGGCGGTTCCGGGACTCCCTCGCGTTCCACCCCGAGCGGACGCGGGCGATCATGAGCCTCGACGAGCGCGAGGCCCTCGTCCATGGGCCGCTGCTCCCCCGGTCGCTCGGGGTGCTCGGCGTGGTGACCCTCGGCTTCGTCCTGCAGGGCGTCCTCGGCTACGAGCCGTCCGCCGTGGCGCTCCTGGGAGCCGGCACGCTCCTGCTCGTGGCCCGCGAGGACCCGGCCGTGTTCCTGCGAGAGGTCGAGTGGCGCACGCTCGTGTTCTTCATGGGCCTGTACGTGATGGTGGGGGCGCTCGTGAAGGTCGGCGTGATCGAGACGCTGGCGCACGCCGCCGTCCGGGTCGTCCACGGGGACCTGTGGCTCGCCGTCGTCCTGCTCCTCGTGGTCTCAGGGGTGCTCTCGGGGCTGATCGACAACGTCCCGTACGTAGCCACGATGGCGCCGCTCGTCTCGCAGCTCGCGAGCTCCATGCCCGGACGCACGGCGGTGCTGTGGTGGGCGCTCGCGATCGGCGCGGACCTCGGGGGCAACGCGACGTCGATCGGGGCGAGCGCGAACGTCGTGGTCGTCGGCCTGTCCGAGCGAGCCGGGCATCGGATCCGGTTCGCGGAGTGGCTCCGCTTCGGCCTGCCCGTGACCGTCGTGACGCTGGCCGTCTCCCTCGCCTACCTGTGGGTCCGGTACTTCCTGCTCGGCTGAGATCCCCGGCCTCAGCGGGGCGGGGGCTTGCGCGGCGGCGGCTCGCCGATCACCCGGTACACGGCCCGGATCCAGGACGCTCGCTCCTCCTCGGTGAGGCCCTCGCCGTGGAAGCGATAGTCGTGCTTGCGGATGAGCTCGCGGAGCGCCGCGCGGAGCTCGGCCTCGCCGTGGAGGTACGCCTCGGCGAGGCGAGCTCTCTCCTCCTCCCCCGGGTGCAGCCGGAGGCCGAGGCTCACATGGGGAAGGCAGAGCCCCCGCCCGGGCCGCCGGATCGCCTCCCAGGGCTCGCTCCCCTCCTCGGCGGCGGCGAGCACGGCGAGGGCGTTCGCCGCGGCCTGGTCGGCGCTCTCGCAGGCCGCGCACCGGCGGGGCGGATGGGGGAGGGAGCGTCGCTGCCGACGGCGACGCGGCAGGGCGGCCTCCCGGACCTCCTCGGCGATGTGCCGCAGGATGTCCTCGTAGATGATGGCCATCCCGAGCGAGGCCCCCTGCTCGGAGGCTACCGAGAGGGCCATGGTGGCGTGGATCCGGCAGAAGCCGTGGTCGGCGCGCAGGCGCGCCCGGGTCTCCGGGTCGTTCGCGAGCTCCCACAGCAGGGCGTCGAGGTAGCGCCACGCCGCGTGGTTCGCCGCGTGGCACGCGGGGCAGCCGGGGCGCTCGAGGTCCGCGAGGAGGGCGTGGTACCCGACCCGGGAGCGCAGCTCCACGGTGCGCCGCTTCACCGCCGGTCCCCTCGGAGCGCCGCGCGGGTGAGCACCGGGCCCCGCTCGGCGAGGCCCCGGACGACGAGGTGGTCGGCGTCGATGCGCGCGAGCGCCCCGGCCGCGGCGGCCTGCAGGTACGGATCGGTCGGATCGAGCGCGATCTCGGCGAGGCGCGGGATCGCGGCTCGGGAGCCGATGCGCCCCAGGAGCTCGGCGGCGAGCAGGCGACGGTCCCGCAACCGGTGCGAGAGCGCCGCGAGGAGCTTCTGCTCGTAGCTGCGCCCGCGATCGGTGGGGCTCCCGCAGGCGGGACACCGCGCCGCGCGCGACGGCACCTCCGCGAAGCAGTCCAGGCAGAACCAGTGCATCAGTCGGCGCCTCCGCGAGGTCGGGCCGCGAGGGTGAGCGCGCCGTCCTCGAACCGGAGCTCGATGACCGCGCCCGTCGGGACGGGGACCTCCCAGACCTCGCGCCCCCGCAGGTCGACGAGGTGGGCGAGGGCGAGGCGGATCGGGATCTCGTGGGAGACGGCCGCGCACGCCGCCCCCGGGTGCCGGGCGCCGATGCGCTCGAGGGCCGCCACCACGCGACGCTCGACATCGGCGAGGCGCTCCCCGCCCGGGGCCTCGGCGCGCCGTGGGTCCTCCTGGAAGAGGGCGAAGGCCTCGGGGTCTCTCGCCGCCGCCTCCTCGGGCGTGAGGGCCTCCCACCGACCGTGGTCGAGGTCCACGAGGTCCGGCTCCACCTCGATCGGGGCCCCGGAGGGGGCGGCCACCGCCTCGGCGGTCTGCATCGTGCGACGCAGGGGGCTCGCGTAGACGGCCGCGAGCCGGACCCCCGCGAGGCGCCGAGCCGCCGCCTCGGCGTCGGCGAGGCCCTGCTCGTCCAGGGGGACGTCGCGGCGGCCGCGGTACCGACCCTCCGCGTTCAGCGTCGTCCGTCCGTGCCGGACGAGGAAGATCCTCGTGCTCACCCGTGCCTCCCGAAGAACTCGAGCGCGGCGCGCCGGCGGTCCTCGTCGCTCTCGAACCTCGGCGGTTCGTGGTCGTCGACGGCGAGCGTATCGGACCAGTCCACGCTGGGCTCGACGGTCGAGGGGTCGACCCCCGACCCGCGCAGCCGCCCCTCGAGCGCCCGGATCCTCGCGCGCAGGGCCTTCGCCCGCTCCTCGAGGGGCGGCACGACGTCGCGCCGGAGCTCGAGGTCCCGCTCGTACGTGGCCCGGTCGTCGCGCTCGGCCTGGGCGCGGCGGGCCCGCAGGGCGGCGACGCGCTCGAGCAGGAGGATCGCTGCGGCGGTCCGCGTGGCGACCTCGGCCCGGAGGGATCGGGTGGCCTCGAGGGCGCGTCCGCGCTCGAGCGCGAGACGGACAAGGGCGGCCTCCTCGAGTTCCGGGAACTCGCGGCGGAGCTGGTCCCAGAGGGCCGCCGGCACGCGCAGCGAGTCGCTCACCCCTTCCCTCCGAGGGCTCGCTCGAGCGCGGCCACCCTGGCCTCGAACCGCTCGATCTCCCGCTCCAGGCGCGGCACCAGCCACCCCTCGGTCATCGCGATGTCGCGCCGACGCATGCGCGCGGCCCGCTCCAGGGCCTCGACGCGCTCGGCGTGCTCGTGGAGCTCGAACCGGAGGGCCCCCTCGACACCGAGGCTGGTCCGGAGCGCAGCCCGGAGGGCCTCCTCGCCGGAGCGGTCCGCCGGCAGGCGCTCGGCGAGCAGGTCGACCGCGCCGGCGAGGGTCAGGTAGGCGACCTCCTCCCCTCGCGCCGGGGCCGGGACCACCCGCTCCGATCCGGGCCCGGCCGTCAGGGTCCGGACGAGCGCGAGGAACGCCTCAGGCCGCATCCGACGCCTCCGCGAGGGCCGACAGGCCCGCGGCGAGCCGCTCGAGCCGCGCCCGGGCCTCGCGGGTCGAGCCGTCCGCCGCCGCCCCCGCCTCCTGCACGCGACGCTCGGAGCGCTCCAGGCCTCGGCGGATGGCCTCGACGGTCTCCGCCAAGCGGGCATCGAGGGCCCGCTCGAGCTCGAGGCGGCTGCGCTCCAGACGCTGCCAGAGGTCGTATCGGAGCCTGCCCCGATGCTTGTCCACGGCTTCGTGGATGTGCTGGTCCATGTCGCGCAGGACCATCCGCCGGGCGGTCTGCGTGGGCAGGAACCGTCGCACGTCGGGCAGGATCGACTCCACGATCGTGGGGATCTCGAAGAACGAGTAGGAGAAGCGCGAGTCCCCGGCGAGCCCCACCTCGAGCGGCGCCGCCGCGAGGGCGATCCCGAGGATCTCGCCGCTCCGCTGCACGGTCTCCGCGGCGATGGCCTGGGCGTTCTCGACGAAGCGGGCGGTCACGGCGCGGAAGCGCTCGGCCAGCGCGCGCTCGTGCGCGAGGCGCCACCGGTCGATCTCGTCGCGGAGGACGGCCTCGGTGAGCTCGCGCAGCGCCTCACGGGAGGGGCGGCCCGGCCGCTCGTCGAGGTAGGCCCGGACCTCCGCCCGCAGCCGCTGCTCCGTGCGCCGGGCCAGGCGCTCCAGCTCCTCGTCTACCCAGGCCATGAGACGGCCGGTCTCGGCCTCGAGCAACGGCCGGAGGTCGGCTCGGGCCAGGCGGACGCGCTCGTAGACGTCCTCCAGCCGACGGTGGACCTCGGCGAGCTCGCCCGAGGAGAGCCCGAGCGCACGCTCCTCCACCTCGAGGGCGTTGCGCTCGTCGGCCACGAGGGCGAGGGCGCGGCGGGCCACCGAGCGAAGGATCGCGTCACCCTTCTCCCGCATGAGGAAGGCGCGGAGATCCCGCTCGAAGGTGGGGAACCCGAAGGACTCGAGGGCCTCGGCATCGCCCCGGACCTTGGCCTCCACGGCGCAGCGGGCGCAGACGGGATAGACGCGCACCGGGCGGCCGATCGCCTCGGACAGGGTGCGCTCGGTGAACCCGAGGGCCTCGGCTCGCTCCTCCTCCGTGAGGTGGTCCACCTTGTTGAGCACGAAGAACACCCGGTCCGCGTGCTCCCGCACCTCGTGGAGGAAGGCGAGCTCGGACTCGGAGACGGGCGGGTCCGCGGAGGTGATGAAGATCGCCACGTCGGCCTCGGGGACGAAGCGCCGCGCCGCGTCGGTGTTGTGTCGGTACACGCTGCCGACGCCCGGCGTGTCCACGAGGACGACCCCGTCGCGGAGGTCCTCGGCCGGCCAGGTGAGGACGGCGCGCTCCACCCGCAGGCGGTTGCCCGGGTTGCCACGCTCGGTCACGTACCGCGCGAGGTCCTCCACCGGCACGCTGGTCACCCGGCCGTCGGCGAAGCGGATCTCGGCTCGGGGCTCGGGACCCCAGGTGACCGCGGTGACGATCGAGGTGAGCGGCACGACCGCCGTCGGCAGCACCGGCGCCCCGAGGAGGGCGTTCACGAAGGTGGTCTTGCCCCGCTTGAACTCGCCCACGACGACCGCGTGGAAGCGGTTCTCCCGGAGCTTGGCCTCGAGGTCGGCGATCGACGCACGGAGCCGATCCCCGTCCCGATCCCGTCCGAAGGCCGCGAGCTCGGCGAGGAGGTCCTCGAGCCGCTCCCGCTCCGTTGCGAACGTCCTCAGCGACATGGCTCCCACCCCGTGTCCGGTGTAGGAGCCATCAGCCCGTCGAGCGGCTCGCCGGGCGATCCAGGGCGGGCCCCATCGCCCACGTCCAGTATACGGAGGTCAGTGGCTCGGGGCGGAGCCGCGGTAGGTGATGATGTGGGCCTTCTCGACCGTGACGAGCCCGTCCCCGACCATCTCGTCGAGGATCGGCAGGAGCTCGTCGATCCGCTCCTCGGTGTCCACCACCTCGATGATCACCGGCAGGTCCTCCGACAGGCGGAGGATCCTCGCCGTGTGGAGGCGCGAGCTCGCACCGTAGCCCTCGATCCCCCGGATCACGGTGGCCCCGGCGAAGTGCTCCCGGCGGATCCGCTCCACGATGGCCTGGTAGAGGGGCTTGCCGTCGTACGTGTCGCTCTCGCCGATGAACACCCGGACGAGCTTGCCCTCGCCTTCGAGCTTCATGGTCCGCCTCCCGTGCCTGCGGCGTCATCGTACGCGCTCGCCCCCTAGCATGGGCGCTCATGGCGAGGGTGGGACGGTCCCTGGTGCTCGGCGCGGTCGCGGCGGGCGGCGCGCTCGGCGCGCTCGGCCGGTACGTGCTGGAGGAGCGCTTCGCGCCGGCGGACCCCGCCACCTTCCCCGCGGCGACGCTCGCGATCAACCTCTCCGGCGCGCTCGCCCTCGGGCTCGTCATCACCCTGGTCCTGGAGGTGTGGCCGCCCACGCGCCTCGTGCGCCCCTTCCTCGGCATCGGTCTGCTCGGGGCCTTCACGACGATGTCGGGCCTCGTCCTGGAGCTCCAGCGGATGGCCGCGGCGGGGGCCCTGGGGGGCGCCGTGCTCTATGCGGTGGCGTCGGTCGCGGGCGGGCTCGTCGCGATGGTGGCGGGGATCGCGGCGGCGAGGGCTGTGCCGCGCCTGGCCCGACGGGGTCGCCGCTGATGCTCGGCCTCGGTGTGGCGGTCGCCGGGGCGGCCGGCGCGGTCTGCCGGTACCTGCTGGACGGCGCGGTGCAGGAGCGCTGGGGCGGCCCCTTCCCCATGGGGACGCTCGTCGTGAACGTCCTCGGGTCGCTGCTCCTCGGAGCGCTCGTCGGCCTGGCCGACCGCGCACCGGGGCTCGGGGCCCTGCGGACGGTGCTCGGCGCGGGCTTCGCCGGGGGCTTCACCACGTTCTCGACGCTCATGTTCGAGACCGCGGTGCTGCTGCGGGACGGGGCGCGGCGGTACGCGGCCGCGAACCTCGCGGCGAACGTGGTCGGGGGGCTGCTCGCGCTCGTGGCCGGCCTCGCCCTCGGGCGCGTCTGGTGAGGATCCGCAGGCTGGGGCCGGTGGATCCTCTCTATACTGCTGCGGGCCCCGCCTCTGGTTGCCGCGGGTGAGCCCCGCTCCGTGACGCTCGACCGAGGAGGTTCCAACGTTGCTCGGGATCCTGGCTCAGGAGGGCGGTCCGATCCGGGCCGTCTTCGGCGCCTTCGAGGACAGGGCGCTGTGGGTGGTGCTCGCGATCGCCGTCCTCGCCCTGGCCTTCGCCTACCACCTCGTCCGCGAGGTCCTCTCCGCCCCCGAGGGGACGCCGAAGATGCGGGAGATCGCGGGGGCGATCCAGGTGGGGGCGAGGGCCTATCTGAACCGCCAGTTCCGCACCCTGGGGATCTTCCTCGGCGTCCTCACCGTCGTCCTGTTCTTCGCGCTCCCGGTCCCCGCGGAGGCGAGCCACGGCGACCTGTTCATCCGGCTCGGGCGCTCGCTCGCGTTCATCCTGGGGGCCGGCTTCTCGGCCGTGACCGGCTACACCGGCATGTGGCTCGCCGTGCGGGCCAACGTACGCACGGCGAACGCGGCCCGTGAGAGCGGGCTGCGTCGGGCCCTGAAGATCGCGTTCCGTGCCGGCGGCGTCGCCGGCATGTTCACGGTGGGGCTCGGTCTGCTCGGGGCCACCGTGATCCTCCTCGTCTACAAGGAGGACGCGACGAGCGTCCTCGTCGGCTTCGGCTTCGGCGGCGCGCTCCTCGCGATGTTCATGCGGGTGGGCGGCGGGATCTACACGAAGGCGGCGGACGTGGGGGCCGACCTCGTGGGCAAGGTGGAGCAGGGGATCCCCGAGGACGATCCGCGCAACGCCGCGACGATCGCCGACAACGTGGGGGACAACGTCGGCGACTGCGCCGGGATGGCCGCGGACCTCTTCGAGTCCTACGAGGTGACCCTCGTGGCCTCCCTGATCCTCGGGGCCGCGGCCTACGCGGGCTCGGAGGTGGGGGCGATCGCGGGGGTGATGTTCCCCCTGTTCGTCCGCGCCGTGGGGGTCATCACCTCGATCATCGGGATCGTCTCGGTCACGCCGCGCAGCGACGACGAGCACGGGATGAAGGCGATCAACCGTGGGTTCTTCATCTCGGCGGCGATCTCGGCCGTGGCCACCTTCGTCATCTCCGGCCTCTACATGAAGGACCTGCGCCCCGCCCTCGCGGTCCTGTTCGGGCTGGTCCTCGCGAGCGTCATCCAGGTCCTCACCCAGTACTTCACCGACACGAAGTACAAGCCGGTCCGGGAGATCGCGGAGGCCACGCGCACCGGGCCGGCCACGACGATCCTGTCGGGGTTCGCGGTGGGGCTGGAGTCCACGGTCTGGGCGATCCTCGTGATCGCGGGGGCCGTCGCCGCGGCGTTCCTGCTGGGCGACACCACCGCGGAGGCCCTGTACTTCATCTCCCTCACCGGCATGGGGATGCTCACGACCGTCGGCGTGATCGTCTCGATGGATACCTACGGGCCCGTCTCCGACAACGCCCAGGGGATCGCCGAGATGTCCGGGGAGTTCGAGGGGCGCCCGGCCCAGGTGCTCGGGAGCCTCGACGCGGTCGGCAACTCCACGAAGGCCATCACGAAGGGCATGGCCATCGCCACCGCCGTGATCGCGGCGACGTCCCTCTTCGGCTCCTTCGAGGAGGCCCTGAAGGAGGCGGGGTACGAGTTCCTCGGGATCCGGGTGGACCGGCCGGAGGTGCTCGTCGGCCTCCTCATCGGCGGGGCCGTGGCGTTCCTGTTCTCCTCGCTCGCGATCCGGGCCGTCGGGCGCGCCGCCGCCCAGGTGGTCGTGGAGGTCCGCAGGCAGTTCCACGAGCACCCCGGGATCATGACCTTCGCGGAGAAGCCCGACTACGCGCGGGTCGTGGACATCTGCACGAAGACCTCGCTGCGGGAGCTCACCACGCCGGGGCTCCTCGCCGTGCTCTCGCCGGTGTTCGTGGGCTTCGCCTTCGGCGCCGAGGCCCTCGGCGCGTTCCTGGCGGGCGCGATCCTCACGGGGCAGCTCCTCGCGGTGATGCTCGCCAACTCCGGGGGCGCCTGGGACAACGCGAAGAAGTACATCGAGGAGGGACACCTCGGCGGGAAGGGCTCGGATCAGCACAAGGCCGCGGTGATCGGCGACACCGTCGGGGATCCCTTCAAGGACACCGCCGGGCCGGCGCTCAACCCGCTCATCAAGGTCATGAACCTCGTGTCCCTGCTCATCGCGGCCCTGGTCGTGGAGTGGAGCGACCAGACCGCCGTCCGGATCCTCGTCGGGGTGGTCGCGGCGGCGGTGGTGGCCGGCGCGGTGTGGGTCTCCAAGTCGCGCCGACGGGAGTCGATGGTGGCGGACCTGGAGCGCGAGACCGCGGCCGCGGGGTAACGTCCCCGTCGACATGGGGGTGCTCGAGGGGGTCCGCCGCTTCCTGCAGCGCGTGACCGAGAGCGACGAGGAGCGGCTGCGCGAGGAGATCCTCGCCTGGGCGTCGGGGATCCCGGGCTCGGTCCGGATCGCGGAGGCGCCGACGCGGACGCGGGTGCGGGTGGCGGGCGTCGTGCGGCGGATCACCGTCCACCCCGAGCACGGCCTCGAGGCGCTCGAGGCGGTCCTGTCGGACGGCACCGGCGACCTGTCCGTCCTGTGGATGGGGCGCCGCACGATCCCGGGGCTCGCGCTCGGGAGCAGGCTCGTCGTCGAGGGTGTGATCGGGGAGCACCGGCAGGGGCGGCGCATGGTGAACCCCGCGTTCGAGTTCGCCCCCTGAGGGGGATCGGGACGGACTAGTCAAGTCTGACTAGTCCCGTGCCGATACCCCTGGCATGAAGCTCCTGCGAACCCTCATCTCGGCGCTCGCAACCGTGATCGTCGCGGGCACCGTGGCCTCGGCCGCCCCGGGCTTCCGGGCGGCCTTCGACCTCGAGCCGGTGGAGACCCCGGTCGACGAGGTGACGCTCCCCTCCGAGGAGTCCTCTGACTCCTCCGAGGAGGCCCCGGACCTCTCGGATCCGTCCGAGGAGGTCTCGGACCCCTCCGAGGAGACCCCGGAGCTGTCCGAGACGCCAGAGCCCACCGATCCCGAGACCTCCTCCCCTGAGGACCCCGACGGCGAGGACGGCTCGGCGGCTCCGGACTTCTCCGCCTGCGTCGGGCTGACCGGGCTCGAGAACGCGATCTGCCGCCACGAGGCGCTGCTCGTGCTCCGGCCGGACAACCCGGGGCTGGCGAACGCCCTCCAGCACCTCCTCGCCAACCTCGCCAAGCACGCCGGCGAGACCGAGGAGCCCCCGAGCGGGGACACCGGTGAGGAGCCCCCGAGCGGGGACACCGGCGAGGAGACCGAGGGCACGACCGACGGCCAGGATGCGCTCGAGACCGCCGCTTCGACGGCGGCCCCCTGCCCCGGCAAGAGCTGCGAGCCGCACGGCAGGGGCGCGCGCAGCCCCGGGTCGGCGAACGGTCACGGCAAGGCGAACGGTCGGGTCAAGCACTGAGCGCCCGGCGCGCGGACCGGCACGATCGGATCAGATCGTGCCGGTCCCGCCTTGCTCGGCGGGTGTGCCGCCCGGCATGCCCTCCCCGACGACCGCGATCCGGAGGGCGGCCTCGGCCTCGGCCGAGGACAGCGCGAGCACCTCGTCCCCGGCCGCGATCACGGTCTCGGGCTGGGGGATCACGCAGTGGCCGTCCCGCAGGATCGCGACGATCGCGGAGTCCGGGGGCAGGCGGAGCTCGTACAGGGGGCGCCCGGCGTTCGGGGAGCCCTCGGGGATCGTCATCTCCACGAGCGCGATCCGCCCGCGCTCCAGCCGCAGCAGCCGGACGAGGTCCCCCACCGTCACCGCCTCCTCCACGAGGGCGGCCATGAGGGCCGGGATCGAGACCGCCTGATCCACGCCCCACTGCTCGCTGAAGAGCCACTCGTTGCGGGGGTGGTTCACGCGCGCGAGGGTGTGGGGCACGCCGAACTCCTGCTTGGCCAGGAGCGAGATGACCAGGTTGTCCTCGTCATCGCCGGTCGCCGCCACGACGACGTCCGCGGTGCGAAGGTCGGCCTTCTCCAGGACCCAGGGCTCGCACGCGTCGCCGAGCACGAACTCGACGTCAGGGGCCGCCTCGGCGGCGATCTCCAGGTGCCGGGGGTCCTGCTCGATGAGGACCACCTCGTGCCCCCGCCGGCGGAGGTCCGAGGCGAGGTGCCGCCCGACCGCGCCCGCGCCCGCCACGACGACCCGCATCAGTGCTCTCCGATCGGCGTGAGGAGCTCGTCGAGGAGCTCGAGGGCGTCCTTGTGCACGATGAGGTGAGCGACGTCGCCGCCCTGGAAAGTGCTGGAGGCGACGGGGATGAACCCGGAGCCGCCCCGGTCCACCCCCGCCACGAGGATCCGACCCTCGACCGAGAGGCTCGAGACCGGTTTGCCGACGAGGTGCGAGGGGACCTCGATCCGCATCCGGAACAGGTCCCCGCCCGCCAGGCTCTCTCGGATCTCCTCCCGGGGGTGCGTGAGCATGAGGATCATCTGCTTGACGCCCCAGCGGGTGGTGGAGACCGTGGAGATGTTCAGGCGCTCGTAGATGTCGGCCCGGGCGGGGTCGTAGATGCGCGCGATCACGTGGGGCACGTGGTAGTGCTCCCGCGCGACGCGGGCGGAGACGATGTTGGAGTTGTCGCCGTTGGATACGGCGAGGAACGCGTCGGCCTCCTCGATCCCGGCCTCCTCGAGCACCTGCCGGTCGAAGCCGTAGCCGACGATGGTCTTGGCCTTGAAGTCGGGCGGGAGCCGGTCGAAGGCGCTCGGGTTCTTGTCGATGACCGCCACCTCGTGGCCGGCCTTGCAGAGCTCCTGCGTGAGCAGGATCCCGACGCGCCCACACCCCATGATCACGACCTTCATGCGGCGCCAGATTACCCCTGGACGGGCACCGCCGTCCGGTCGGATCGCGGCCCTCGCCGGAGGGCCCCGTCCGAACGCGGATGGCTGTCCACCTCGTACGGAACGACCGCCAGGTCCACGTGCTCGTAGCGGCCGAGCGCCCGGGCGATCCTCCGGCTCGTGCGGTCGTGGAGGATGCGCTGTCGCAGGGTCGGGTAGTCACGACGCGGCATGACGACGGTGACCTCCCGCTCCTTGCTCATCAGCTCCACCACGGAGCGCTCCACCGAGCGGGCGACGTCGCGGTCCCAGCACTCGACGATGTCGAGCGGGATGGGGACCCGGAGCCGCATCCACTCCTCGATGAGCCGCTCCAGGTGCCCCTCGTCGACCGCGGCGTGGAGCGCCCGCACGTCGCTCGCTCCCAGGGAGCGGGCGTAGCGGACCGCGCGGAGGGCGGCCCGATCCGCGCGATCGACCAGTACGACGACCTGGTGCTGCAGCCTCGGGAGCGCCCGCAGGCGCCGCCCGCCCTCGTGCTCGGTCGTGAGGGCGTGCCCGGGTCCCGGATGGTCGCGTACGAGGGTGATCCGTGCGTTGGGGGAGGGCAGCAGGACCCTCGCCAGGGCCGCACCGGCCCGCCAGCGCCGGAGGCGCTCGAAGGGTCCGGGCGCCGCGGGTCCGGGGAGGATGACGTTCACGTCCGTCGAGCTTGGGAGGGAGGCGAGGTACCCGGCGACGCCGCTCGCGGCGTCCGAGCAGCCGCGCGGGACGTCGAGCGGCACGTCGGGGACGAGCTCGCTCCATCGCCGCTCGAGCGCGGCCGCCGCGACGGGGTCCTTGGCCAGGTGCAGCGCCCTGATGGATCGAGCGCGCACGGTCCTCGCGTACTGCACCGCGTGCAGGGTCTTCCGATCGAGCTCCTCGATGAGGAGCAGCACGATCGGGGGCTCCGCGGGTTCCATGGGGAAGGGCTCCAGCGGCTCCAGGTCGAGGCTCTCCTGCACGTATCGACGGTTCACGCGGGAGAGCGTGAGCACCGCGAGGGGCACGAACACGATGACCGCCCAAGCCCCGTGGGTGAACTTCGTCACCGCGATGACGAGCGTGACGACCGTCGTGGTCGCCGCCCCCACGCCGTTGATCACGACGCCGTGCCGCCATCCGGGCTCCCGCGTCCGCAGGTGGTGCCGCGCCATCCCGGCCTGGGAGAGCGTGAACGAGGTGAAGACCCCGACCGCGTAGAGCGGGATGAGTCGGTGGACGTCGGCCCGGAAGGCGACGACGAGCGTCGTGGCGGCGAGGGCGAGCCCCAGGACACCGTTGGAGTAGACGAGCCGATGGCCCCGGGTCGTGAAGCGCCGGGGCATGAACGAGTCCGCAGCCTGGAAGCTCGCGAGGCGCGGGAAGTCGGCGAAGGAGGTGTTGGCCGCGAGGATGAGGATGAGCGTGGTGGCGACCTGCAGCGCAAGGAAGAGCGCGTAGCCGAGCGGCCCTCCGCCGAAGACCGCCCGGCCGATCTGGGCGACCACGGTCTCCGTCTCGCTGGGGACGGCCCGGAGGCGGAAGGCGAGGAAGGAGAGGCCGAGGAACATGACGCCGAGCAGGCTCCCCATCCACATGAGGGTGGTGCGGGCGTTCCGCCACTCGGGCGGGCGGAAGGCGGGGATCCCGTTGGAGATCGCCTCGACCCCGGTCACCGCCGCCCCGCCGGAGGCGAAGGCGTGGAGGACGAGGAACGCGCCGATCGCGCCGGTGGCGGGGAGCGCGTGGTCCGGAGCCGCCAGTGGGCCGAGGTCGCCGCCGAGGAGCCGGACCGTCCCGACCGAGATCAGCAGGAGCATCATGAGCACGAAGAAGTACGTGGGCGCCGCGAACAACCTCCCGGACTCTCGGACGCCCCGCAGGTTCCCCCACGCGATGAGCCAGATGAACAGCACGGACAGCCCGACGCGATGCGGCAACAGGGCGGGAGCGGCGGAGGTGATCGCGGCCACCCCAGCCGAGACGGAGACGCTCACCGTGAGGATGTAGTCCGTGAGCAGGGAGACCCCCGCGACCTGTGCCGGGAGGAGGCCGAAGTTGTCCCGGGTCACCACGTAGGCGCCACCGGCGCTCGGGTAGGCCTTGATGGTCTGACGGTAGGAGAACAGGAGGATGGCCAGCACGACGAGGATCCCGAAGGTGATGGGCATGAGGAGGGAGAAGGCGGCCATCCCGACCGCCGGGACCGCGACCTTGAGGATCTCCTCGGTGGCGTACGCGACCGAGGAGAGGTTGTCGGAGGCGAAGACCGCGAGGGCCGTCGGCTTGCCGAGGCGTTCGTGGACGAGGTGCGAGGTGGGCAGGGCCGGGCCCAGGAGGAGCCGCTTGCACGCGAAGGCGACCCCCCGCGGCTGGAGGGTCGCATGTCGCCGTCCGTCCAGCCCGCTCTGCGTCGTGTTCCTCATGGCCCGGGCCCAGTCTCGGCGGCGGAGCGTAAGCGAGGCGTGAAGAAGGGGGCGTCCGGCGTGAAGATCCCGTCGAACGGGCTACCTTGGGCCGGTGGGAGTGGAGATGCTCCGCGTGGTGCGCTCGTCTAGCCGGATCCGCGCGCTCGTGGCGAGCGCGGCGACCGTGCTCCTTCCGGTCGCGGCCATGGTGCTCGCCCGGGGCTTCCAGCCGAGCGGCGAGGTGGCCGCCTCGCTGTTCATCCTGGCGGTGGTGGGCGCGGCCGTCCTCGGTGGCCTGTGGAGCGGGCTCGCCGCGTCCGTCCTGTCCTTCTTCGGCCTGAACTACTTCTTCACGGCACCGCGGGGGACGCTCCGGGTGGGCAAGGAGGAGGACCTCGTGGCGCTCGTGGTCTTCCTCGTGGTGGCGGGCGTGGTGGCTACGCTCCTCGCCAGGGCGATCGCGGAGCGGGAGCGGGCCGCGCGGCGTGAGCGCGACGCCCGTCTGCTGCAGTACTCGGCCACGAAGCTGCTCTCGGCGGAGTCCCTCGAGCGGAGGCTGGAGGACCTCGCGGCAGCCCTCGTCCAGGCGCTCGAGCTCGCGTCCTGCGAGATCCGGACCGGCGCGACCGGGACCCCGATCCTCGTCAGGGGCGCCGCCCCGGCGACACCGGGTGAGCCGGTCTCTTTCCCGATCCAGGCGGAGGACGTCGGGCTCGGCACCCTGTCGGTCGCCCCGGCCGGGCGCCCGATCTCCCCGACCGAGGAGCGCCTGCTGCGCGCCTGCGCGGGCCAGATCGCGATCACCCTGGAGCGGGCGCGACTCGACGCCGAGGTGGAGAGCGCGAAGCTGGCCTCGGAGGTGAGCGCGCTCCGCGCGGCCCTGTTCTCCTCCGTCACCCACGATCTGCGGACGCCGCTGTCGTCCATCAAGACGAGCGTCACGACCCTGCTCGGAGGGTCGGTCCACGACCCCGATCAGGAGCGAGAGCTGCTCCAGACCGTGCTCGAGGAGACGGATCGGCTGAACCGGTTGGTGGGCAACATCGTGGACCTCGCTCGGATCCGGGCCGGGGCGCTCACGCCCGCCAAGGAGCCGGGCTCCGTCGAGGAGGTCCTCCAGTCGGTCCTTCACCGCCTCGCGCCTCAGCTCGCATCCGTCACCTTGCGAACGCTCGTCCGGCCGGGGCTGCCCGAGGTGATGATGGATCCCGTGCAGATCGACCAGGTGCTCACGAACCTGCTGGAGAACGCCGTTCGGTTCTCTCCGCCGGGTGGAGAGGTCCGGGTGGTGGTGTCCCGCTGGCGCGACGGGGTGCAGATCCGCGTGTCCGACCAGGGACCCGGCGTGCCGCCCGAGGAACGGGAGCTGGTCTTCGAACCCTTCTACCGCGGATCGTCGGCGGCTGGACGCGGGACCGGGCTCGGGCTCGCCATCGCTCGGGCGATCGTCCTGGCCCACGGTGGCCGGATCCGGATGGAGGGAGCGCCCTCGGGCGGAGCGTCGGTCGTGGTGGAGCTGCCGGTGGACGCCCCGCCGGTCCCTCAGGAGCCCGACCCATGAAGCGGGTGCTGGTCGTCGACGACGAACCCCAGATCCGGCGGGCGCTCCGCACGAGCTTGCAGGCGCACGGGTTCGAGGTGGTGACCGCGTCCACGGGCGAGGAGGCGTTGGCCATGGTGGTGGACGCCGCCCCGGACATCGTCGTCCTGGACCTCGGGCTGCCCGATCTGGACGGAACCGAGGTGATCGCCCGGCTGCGCGCTTTCTCGGAGGTCCCGATCATCGTCCTCTCGGTCCGGGACCGCCAAGCCGACAAGGTGGGGGCGCTCGATACGGGGGCGGACGACTACGTCACGAAGCCCTTCGGGATGGAGGAGCTGCTCGCCCGGCTGCGCGCCCAGCTCCGGCGGGCCAAGGCCGAGGAGGCGGTCCCCCCCGTCCAGCGGTTCGGAGAGCTCGAGGTGGACCTGGCCAGGCGCCTGGTGCGGGTCGGGGGTGAGCTCGTCCACCTCACGAGGACGGAGTACGCGTTGCTCGAGGCCCTCGTCACGAACCCGGGGAAGCTGCTCACCCATCGGTGGCTGTTGCAGCGGGTGTGGGGACGGGGGTACGAGACCGAGAGCCACTACCTCCGGGTGTACGTCCGTTCCCTCCGCCGCAAGCTGGGCGACGACGCCGCGTCGCCGAGGCTGATCCTGACCGAGCCCGGGGTGGGGTACCGGTGGATCGCCGAGGGGTCGGATGGGGACGGCCGCGCCGAGGAGGACGGCCGCCCGGCGGCCCCGTGATGGACCTAGAATCCCGCGGATGGCGACGAAGACGGCCCCCCGACCTGCGCGCGTGCCGACGCGGACCCTGCTGAAGCGGCTCCTCGTCGGGCGCGCCATCGCCACGGGCAAGCGTGAGCACCAGCTCCTGCCGAAGGTCCTGGCCCTGCCCGTGTTCAGCTCGGACCCGCTGTCCTCCGTGGCGTACGCGACGGAGGAGATGATGCTCGTCCTCGCCCTCGCCGGCGCGGCCGCCTTCTCCTACATGCTGCCCATCGGGTTCGCCATCGCCCTCCTGTTGGCGATCGTCATCACCTCCTACCGGCAGACCGTCCGCGCCTACCCGAGGGGCGGTGGCTCCTACATCGTGAGCCGCGAGAACCTCGGCACGATCCCGGGCCTCGTCGCCGCCGCGGCGATCCTCACGGACTACGTCCTGACCGTGGCCGTGAGCGTCACGGCGGGGACGATCGCGGTGACCTCGGCGGCGCCGGAGCTCGCCGAGCACCGGGTGCTCATCGCCATCTCGTTCGTCGCGTTCATCACCATCGCGAACCTCCGGGGGGTGAAGGAGGCGGGGACGCTGTTCGCCATCCCCACCTACGGGTTCGTGGCGATGGTCTACCTGACGCTCCTCGCCGCGGCGTTCCGCTGCGTGGGCGGCTGCCCCACGGCGGCCTCCGCCGACCTCGAGCTCCCGGCGGTCCACGCCGTGAACCTGTTCCTGATCCTGCGGGCCTTCGCCTCCGGGGCGACCGCGCTCACCGGCGTGGAGGCGATCGCCGACGGCGTCGGCGCCTTCCGGCGCCCGCAGGCCCGCAACGCGGCGACGACGCTCGCGATCATGGGGTCGATCAGCATCTCGATGTTCCTCGGGATCACGGTCCTCGCGCGGGCGCTGCAGATCCGGGTGAGCGAGGAGATCCACGGGCCCTCGGTGCTCGCGCAGATCGGGCAGACCGTGTTCGGGGCGAGGAGCCCCCTCTTCTACGCGCTCCAGGTGTTCACGGCGGGGATCCTCATCCTCGCGGCGAACACCGCCTACCAGGACTTCCCGCGCCTGTCCTCGATCCTCGCCCGGGACCGGTTCATGCCCTCCCAGTTCCGGAACCTCGGCGACCGCCTCGTGTTCTCCAACGGGGTGGTCGTGCTCGCCCTGCTCGCGAGCACGCTCATCTACGTCTTCGACGCCAACCTCACCCGCCTGATCCAGCTCTACGTGGTCGGCGTGTTCACCGCCTTCACGCTCTCCCAGGCGGGGATGGTCCGGCGCTGGCTGCGGCTCCGGGAGGGCTCGTGGAAGCGCAGCGCCGTGATCAACGGGATCGGCGCCACGGTGACCGGGATCGTGCTCGTCATCGTCACGATCACCAAGTTCGTCCACGGCGCGTGGATCGTGATCACCGCCATCCCCGTGATCGTGGCCACGTTCCTCGCGATCCACCGCCACTACACGACCGTGACGGCGCTGCTTCGGCGCGGGCGGGTCACCGTCGGGGGGCTCGGCGTGAACCACGCGGTGCTCCTCGTGGACGAGCTGGACGAGGCCCTCGTCGAGGCGGTGGGCTTCATCCGCTCGATCCGGCCGACCGACGTCCGGGCGCTGTACATCCGGGGGCGCGAGGTCCCCTTCGAGCTGCGCGAGCGGTGGCGCCGCTTCGCCCCCTCCCTCCCGGACCTGGAGCCGCTGCCGCCGGAGCCCGGCGGTCTCCTCCCGCAGGTCCGGGCCGTGGTGCGGCAGATCCCATGCCGGCGCCGGGACTTCATCACCGTGGTGGTCCCCGAGGTCGTTCGCGAGACCGGTCTCACCGGGTACCTGGTGCGGCGTCGGGAGCTCGTCCGGCTGAAGGCGGGGCTCCTCAGGGAGCGCAACGTCGTGGTGGCCGACGTCCCCGTCGCGACGGGCGTCCGGGTGACGGGGACGACGGGCGGGCGGGCGCTCATCCCGACCCGGACGGTGGCCCTCGTCTTCGTCTCCGCGGTGCACGACGCCTCCGTCCGCGCCGTGAACTACGCGCGCTCCCTGGAGGCGAGCGAGACGCGGGCCATCTACTTCGACATGGATCCGGACCAGGAGCGGACCCTCGAGGCGGAGTGGGCGACCTCGGGGCTGGAGATCCCCCTGGACATCGTCGAGGCGCCCTTCCGGGACCTCGCCGGGCCCATGCTGGAGGAGATCCGCCGCTACACGGCCCGCCCGGATACGCTCGTGCTCGTGGTCATCCCCGAGCTCGTCCTCACGAAGTGGCGGCACCTGCTGCTCCACAACCAGAACGCGCTCTTCGTGAAGCGGCTGCTCCTGTTCGAGCCGCAGACCGTCCTGGCCTCGGTTCCCTACTCCCTGGAGCTCTCCTGATGAACCGCGAGGCCGCGCTCGCCCTCTGCAGGGAGAAGACCCGCAAGGACACCACGCTGCGGCACCTCGTCTCGGTGGAGGGGGTGATGCGGGCGCTCGCCCGCCGCCTCGGGGAGGACGAGGACCTCTGGGGCCTCACCGGCCTCTTCCACGACCTCGACCAGGACGTGACCGGCGAGGACGGCGTCGGGCACGCGGAGGTGGCGGCGGGCTGGCTCCGCGAGGCGGGGGTGGACGAGCGCGTCGTGAACGCGGTCCTCGCCCACGCCTACCCCGAGTACCGGACGGACCTCATGTCCCGGGCGATCGTCCACGCGGACGCGGTCGCCGGTCTGCTCGTGGCCGCCGCCCTCGTTCGCCCCGAGCGCGCCGCGGGGATGAAGGTCTCGAGCGTCCGGAAGAAGCTGAAGGAGCGGGCCTTCGCACCGGGTGTGAACCGGGAGGAGATCCTGGGGGTCGAGGAGGGGATCGGGCTGCCCCTGGACGAGTTCCTGGCCGTCGCGATCGAGGGGCTCCAGCGGGTCGCCCCCGAGATCGGGCTGGTGGCTCCCGACGTTGACCGCTCCGGTGGCGCGGACGAGGGACCGTCGCCCGCGGATTAGCAGGAAACGCAGCTCGTGCTGCGAAAACTCGCAAGATATGCAACCATTTCTGCTTCGCGACCGAGGCGGAGGTGAGCCGGCCCACGGTCGCCAACTACCTGGCTGTCCTCGAGACCACCAAGGTCGCCGTGGTGATCCGACCCTTCTCCACGCGGCGGGCGAGCGAGATCGTCCACGCGCCGAAGGTGTACGGGTTCGACACGGGATTCGTCAGGATCCTCCGGGGATGGGGGGAGCTCCGGGAGGAGGACCTCGGTTCGCTGTGGGAACACTACGTCCTGGGCGAGATCCTCGCGGTCGGTCCCGCGGCAGGTCCGGTACTGGCGGACGGCCCGGCACCAGGAGGTGGACCTCGTCGTGGTTCCGGCCGGGGCGGCCCCGATCGCGGTCGAGTGCAAGTGGCGGGCTGACGGGAGCGAGGATCTGCGGGGGCTGAAGGCCTTCCGTCGCGCGTACCCAGAGGGTCAGAGCTACGTGGTGGCCTCGAACGTCGGGCGGCCCTTCACGCGGGGGCTGATCGGACGTCTCACGGTTCGGTACATCGGGTTGGAGGGGTTGGGGGATCTCCTCCGCGGGGGTGTGGCGGGCTCCGCGCTGCGCTAGGGTTCCTGTCGTCCCCACGCGTGGCACGAGGAGGGGAAGATGAACATCCGACCGGCCGGACCCGAGGACGTCGAGTTCCTGAAGAAGATGCTCTACGAGGCCGCGGCGTGGAACCCCGACTGGCCGCGTGAGCGCATGATCGAGGCCCTCGCCGACCCCATGCTCGAGCGCTACCACCGGGACTGGGGGCGCGAGGGGGACTTCGGCGTGATCGCCGAGATCGACGGCGAGCCGGTCGGGGCGGCCTGGTACCGGCAGTTCACGGCGGAGGAACCCGGCTACGGCTTCGTGGACGAGGAGACCCCGGAGATCGGCATCGCGGTCGTGCCGCTCCACCGCCGCAAGGGGATCGGCGAGACGCTGCTGCGGGCCCTCATGTCCGAGGCCAGGCAGCGCGGGGTGAAGGCCCTCTCGCTGTCGGTGGCCGTGCACAACCGCTCCCGGCGGATGTACGAGCGGGTAGGGTTCCAGAAGGTCCGCGAGGAGGGCGAGAACTGGGTCATGCGGGTCGAGCTCACGTGAGCTCGGAACGGGGCTAGCGCTCGACCTCGGTCTCGGCGGCGCGCCGCTCGGGCGCCTGCCGCGCTGCCTCCTCGGCCCGGATCTGCCGGAGTCGCCGTCGCACGAACCAGACCCCGCCGGCGACGAGGGCGGCCGCCACCGCCCACGCGATCGGGCGGAACACCGCCTCGACCTCGGCCCACCGCTCGCCGAGCAGGTAGCCGAGCCAGGCGAGGACCAGGCACCAGGGCAGGCACCCGAGGAGCGTGTAGAGGGTGAACCGCCAGAAGCGCATCCGCACCACGCCCGCCGGGAGGCTGATGAAGGTGCGCACGACCGGCAGGAGCCGCCCGAAGAAGACCGCGGCCTGGCCGTAGCGCTCGAACCAGTCGTGGGCCCGGTCCACCTCGTGGGGCCGGATCAGGAGGTACCGCCCCCACCGATCGAGGAGGCGGCGTCCGCCCGCGGAGCCCGCCCAGTAGGCGAGCCAGGACCCGACGACGTTGCCGGCCGTGCCCGCGGCGACCACCCCCCAGAGGTCGAGCTGCTCGCGGGCGGCGAGGAAGGGGGCGGTGACGAGGGCGCCGCCGAAGAGCATCGTCACCTCGCTCGGGACGGGGACGCACGCCGACTCGAGCACCATGAGCAGGAAGATCGCCACGTAGCCGTAGGTGGCGATCTCCTCGGTCACGAGCTCGGTGAACAGGGCGAGCAGGTCGGCTCCAGTCCCTCGGGGATCCGACCGAAGGGTATCAGCGGAGCTCCGGCGGGGCGCGGCCGCGGTCCGGTTGCGCGCCTCGGCACCGTCCGGGCGGTAAGGTGCGCTCGGTCGAGCGGGCGGGTGCTGGTACCCTGCGCCGGTGGAGGCCCACGGCGCCGGGCCCGGATCCCCCCTGGAACAGGTAGGCGGTAGCGTGGCGAAGACCCTGGTCGTCGTCGAGTCGCCGGCCAAGGCGAAGACGATCGAGAAGTACCTGGGGCCGGACTACGTGGTCCGGGCCTCCTACGGCCACGTCCGCGACCTGCCCGAGAGCGACCTCGGGGTGGACGTCGAGGACGGCTTCCGCGTCACCTACGTCGTGCCCGAGGGGAAGCGGCGCCACGTGACCGAGCTGAAGAAGGCCCATCGGGGGGCCGAGGACCTCGTGCTCGCCACCGACTACGACCGGGAGGGGGAGGCGATCGCCTACCACGTGGCGACGCTCCTCGGCATCGAGCCGGAGCGGGCCAAGCGCGTGACCTTCACCGAGATCACCCGGGACGCGATCCTCGAGGCCTTCGCCCACCCGAGGGGCATCGACCTCATGCTCTTCGACGCCCAGGAGGCCCGGCGGGTGCTCGACCGGCTCGTCGGCTACAAGATCAGCCCGATCCTCTGGCGGAGGATCCGCCCGGGTCTTTCCGCCGGCCGGGTGCAGTCGGTCGCCGTCCGGCTCATCGTGGAGCGGGAGCGCGAGATCCGCGCCTTCCAGCCGGTCGAGTACTGGAGCGTGGACGTGCGCCTCGCCCCGGACGGGGAGGAGCACGCCTTCCTCGCAAGGCTGATCGAGGTGCCCGAGGGCAGGCTCGCCCCCTCGCCCGACAAGAAGGGCCTGCTCCTTCCCACCGAGGCCGAGGCGGTCGCCCTCGCCGAGCGCCTTCGGGTGGCGGCCTACCGGGTGGCGGCGGTCGAGCGCAAGGAGCGGCGGCGCACCCCGCCGCCGCCCTTCACGACCTCCACGCTCCAGCAGGAGGCGGCGCGCAAGCTCGGGTTCTCCGCCCGCAAGACCATGACCCTCGCCCAGCGCCTCTACGAGGGCGTGGAGCTGCCGGGGGAGGGCACGGTGGGGCTCATCACGTACATGCGGACCGACTCCGTGCACCTGGCCGAGTCCGCCCTGCGCGAGATCGCCGGGTTCATCCGCACCGAGTACCCAGCCGAGTACGCCCTGCCGGAGGCCCGCCGCTACCCCACGCGGACCCGCGGCGCGCAGGAGGCGCACGAGGCGATCCGGCCCACCTCGGTGCTGCGCCACCCCGCGCGCGTCGCGAGCGCCCTGGACCGGGACCACCTGCGCCTGTACGAGTTGATCTGGCGACGCACCGTGGCGAGCCAGATGGCCGCGGCGCGCTTCGACCAGGTCCGGGTGGACGTGGAGGCCACGGCCGAGGGCGCGCGCTACGGGCTGCGCGCGACGGGGCAGACGCTCCGGTTCGACGGGTACCTGCGGGTCTACGCGGAGGGACGGGACGAGGCGCCGGAGGAAGAGGCCGAGGCCAGGCTGCCCGAGCTCTCCGTGGACCAGGTCCTGCGGATGCTCGAGGTCCTGCCCGAGCAGCACTTCACGCAGCCCCCGCCCCGCTACACGGAGGCCTCCCTGGTCAAGACGCTCGAGGAGCTCGGGATCGGTCGACCGTCGACCTACGCCCAGATCATCTCGACGATCCAGGAGCGCGGCTACGTGGAGCTGCGGGACAAGCGGTTCCACCCGACCGACGTGGCCGAGGTCGTGATCGACAAGCTGATCGAGCACTTCCCCGACATCATGGATGTGAACTTCACGGCCAAGATGGAGGAGGAGCTCGACCTCATCGCCGAGGGGAGGGCACAGCGGACGGAGGTCCTGCGCGGGTTCTGGATCCCCTTCTCCGAGGACCTGGAGCGCGCTGAGGAGAAGTTCGAGCGCTACGTGGAGGACCTGGACGAGACCTGTCCCCGATGCGTCGAGGAGGGGCGGACCCCCCCCGGCCATCTGCAGATCCGGCTGGGACGGTTCGGGCGGTTCATCGGGTGCTCCCGGTGGACGGAGGAGGCGGGGGGCTGCCGCTACATCCGGAACCTGAACGGCGAGGAGCGTCCGGAACCCGAGATCCTCGAGGAGCGCTGCCCGGAGTGCGGTCGACCGCTCGCGCGCAAGGTCGGCAGGTACGGACCCTTCGTCGGCTGCTCCGGCTACCCGGAGTGCCGGTACGTGAAGAAGGAGCCCCCGAAGGGGACGGGGGTCACGTGTCCCCAGTGCGGCGAGGGGGAGATCGTGGAGAAGCGGACGCGCTTCGGCCTCATGTACGGGTGCGCCCGCTACCCCGCCTGCGACTTCGCCGTGGGCAACCCGCCGGCGCCGGAGCCTCCCTGCCCGGAGTGCGGCTCGCTCCTGCTGCGCCGTCCGAAGTCGTACCGTTGCTGGGGCTGCGGCGCCGAGCTCGACCTCGAGCTCCGGGTGACGAAGCCCGGCGATCCGGAGGCGGAGGTGGCGGCCCGAGCGGCGAAGGCGGCGGCTCGGACGGCGAGGGCGAACGCGAAGAAGGGCGGCACGAAGACCGCGAGGACCACGAAGACGAGGACGAGGAAGGCCGCGGGGGGCACGAAGCGGCCCGGGACGAGCCGGGCGCGAGCGGGGGCGGAGCCCGAGGCGTCGGGCCCCGCGGCCGCGGAGGGATAGGTGTCCTCCCTCGCGGATGAGATCGCCGCCCTGAGAGGTACGCGGCCGGCGACCTTCCGCGATCTGCTGACCCACCGCGCCTTCTCGAAGCTCCTCGCGGCGCAGGCGGTCTCCTCGTTCGGGGACTGGGTGGGGTTCGTCGCTGTCACGGCCCTGGTGAGCCGCCTCGGGGGCGCGGTGGGCGCCTACGCCGTGGCGGGCGTCATGGTGGCCCGGATGCTGCCGGCCATCCTGTTCGGCCCCATCGCCGGCGCCCTCGTGGACCGGGTGAACCGGAAGCGGATCATGATCCTCGCCGACCTCGCCCGGGCGGGCCTCTACGCCTCGATGCCCTTCCTCGGCGAGCTCTGGCTCATCTTCCTCGCGTCCTTCGTGATCGAGTGCTTCTCGCTCTTGTGGACCCCGGCGCGCGACGCGAGCCTGCCGAACCTCGTGCCGCGCCGTCAGCTCGCGAACGCGAACTCCCTCGGGCTCGTGACCACCTACGGGACGCTGCCGCTCGGGGGCCTGGTGTTCGCCTTCCTCGCCGGCGGGTCCGACCTCCTGCCGGTCCTGCGGGAGAGCCCCGAGGCGCTGGCGCTGTTCCTCGACGGGGGGACGTTCGTCTTCTCCGCGCTCATGGTGAGTCGGATCCGGTTCCCGGCCGAGGGTCCGCGGACCGTGGGGAGGCTCGAGCTCGCGCGGGTGGGGCGGGACATCGTGGAGGGCCTGCGGTTCCTCCGGGAGGACTCCCTGGCCTCGGCCATGACCCTGGGGATCGTCGGCGCGTTCAGCGCGGTGGGCGCGGTGCTCGCCCTGGGGCCGATCTTCACGCGGGACACGCTCGGTGCGGGGAACACGGGCTGGGGGATCCTCGTGACCTCCTTCGGGGTGGGGATGGGCGTGGGCATGGCCTTGTCGAACAAGGTCGTCGAGCTCCTCGAGCGGGAGCGGGTCCTCGTGTGGTCGCTGCTCGCCGCGACCGGCACGCTGTGGGTGCTCGCCGCGATGCCGAGCATCGAGCTCGCCTCCTTCCTCACCGTGGTGCTCGGGGTCTTCTGCGGCTCGGCCTGGGTGAGCGGGTACGTCCTGCTCCAGGAGAACGTCGAGGACCGGTACCGGGGCCGTACGTTCGGCGCGCTCGCCGTCCTCTCGCGCCTCGGGCTGTTCCTCTCCCTCACCGTCTTCCCGGTCCTCGCGGGTATCGTGGGGCCCCGTGAGGTCTACCTCGGCGATCAGCGGATCGACCTGTCGGGCACCCGCGTCGCCCTCTGGGCGGCGGGTGGCATGGTCGTGGTCGCCACGTTGTTCACCCGCCGGGGGCTCTCGCGCTTCCGCATCGGCCGTCCCCAGCCCCTCGCGCTCGTGCCCAAGCTGAAGCGGCCGCCGGCCAAGGGACTGTTCATCGCCTTCGAGGGGGTCGAGGGCTCCGGCAAGGGCACCCAGATCCGGCTGGCCAAGGAGTACCTGGAGTCCCTCGGACTGGACGTGCTCGTCACGAGGGAGCCCGGCGGGACGCCCCTCGGGGAGCGGTTGCGGGAGATCCTCCTCGACCGCGGGACCGGGGCGATCGAGGCCAGGGCGGAGGCGTTGCTCTTCGCGGCGAGCCGGGCGCAGCACGTGGCCTCGGTGATCCGTCCCGCGCTCGCCGAGGGCAAGGTGGTGCTCTGCGACCGCTACATCGACTCCAGCCTGGCCTACCAGGGGTGGGCGAGGGGGCTCGGCGAGCAGGACGTGCTCACGCTGAACGTGTGGGCCACCCAGGGGCTCTTCCCCGACCTCACGATCCTGCTGCACCTCGAGCCCGAGGCGGGGCTGCGGCGCACGCAGGGCGCCCCGGACCGGATCGAGATGGAGGACCCCGCGTTCCACGCGAAGGTGGCGGACGCCTACCTGCGGATCGCCGAGGAGCATCCCGAGCGATCCGTCGTGATCGACGCCGACGACGCGCCCGAGCGGGTGCACGAGCAGGTGGTGGCGGCGCTCCAGCGGGTGCTGAAGGACCGGGAGGAGAACGGTGGCGGCTGCTGAGGTCCTCGCCCGGGTCCCGGGGCAGGAGGCGGCGATGGCGTTCCTGCGCCAGGCGGCGGCCAGGCCCCACCACGCGTACCTGTTCGCCGGTCCCGAGGGCGGGGGCAAGAGCCTCGCCGCTCGGGCCTTCGCGGCGGCCCTGCTCTGCCCCGAGGGCGGGTGCGGGAGGTGCCGCGCGTGCCGGCTCGCGCTCGCCGAGCGCCACCCGAACCTCTTCGTGGTCGAGCCCGAGGGCCGGGACATCCATGTGGACACCGTGAAGCAGGAGGTCTGGCATCCCGCCTACCGGACGGCGCCGGAGCCGGGCCGGAAGGTCTTCGTGGTCCGCGAGGCCGACCGGCTGAACCCGGCCGCGGCCGACGCCCTCCTCAAGGTCCTCGAGGAGCCGCCAGCCGATGCCGTGTTCCTGCTGCTCTCGGCGCGGCCGCACGAGCTGCCCGAGACGATCCTCTCGCGGTGCCACGTCGTGACCTTCGCCCCGCTGTCGGAGGAGTTCGTGGTCGAGACCCTGGTGGCCGAGGGCGCGTCCCCCGAGCGCGCCGCCCTCGCCGCCCGGCTCTCCGGCGGCAACCTCGGCCGCGCGCGGCACCTCGCCATGGACCCCGCGGGGCTCGCCTTCCGGGAGGTGGCGCGACGGGCGCTCGAGCGCTCCGCGAGCGGGCCGGCGGGGGCGCTCGAGGCCGCCGAGGAGGTCCTGCGAGCGGCCGAGGAGCACCGCAAGGAGCTGACCGGGGCGCTCCGGGAGGAGCTCGCGCCGTTCCTCGACGACCGGGGCCGCCCGGAGGAGGCCTACCGCGGGGCGGTCCGGCGTCTGGAGGAGCGGCACAAGCGTCGCGTGCGGCGGGCCGAGCGCGAGTACGTGGACCGAGTGCTGCTCGCCATCGCCGCCCACCTTCGGGACCGGGTGGCGGCCGCGGTCGGCGCTCCGCCCTCGCTGCTGCTCAACCCCGACGTGTCGCCGGAGGCGGCCGCCCCCGGGGCCTCGGCCGCGGGGCTCGCGGCGATCGAGGAGGCGCGGGCCGCGCTCGCGGAGGACCTGAACCTCAACGTCCGGCTGGTGCTCGAGCAGGCCTTCCTTCGGCTCGGCGCCTCGGTGTGAGCGTGGTTCGCTACACTCGCGGGCGGTGCCGGAGTAGCTCAGCCTGGCAGAGCAACCGCCTCGTAAGTGGTAGGTCAGGGGTTCGAATCCCCTCTCCGGCTCGGTCGGTCCCCGGCGAGGATGACCGGGGACCTTGTTAGAATCCGCGCCGATGCGTCGTCCCTCCCGCAGGTGCGTCTCGACGGCGGTCGCCGCCCTGGCGACCGTGGTGGTCGGCGCCCAGAGCGCGGCGGCGCAGGTGCTCGTGAGCCCGAACGCGGAGCCGACGCGCAACGACGGGGGATGGGTCTACTGGATCGCGATCGCCCTGGCGGTCGTCGCGTTCCTCGCGCTCCTCGCGATCGTCACCGCCTACCTCCGGTACGCGCCGAGGTTCCAGCGCGAGGAGGGGATGCCGCGGACGGTCCGCGCGCCGCGGATCCAGCCCGGGGGTGAGGCGCCTCGGCGACCGGTCGTGGTGACGGGCGCCCCGGTGGTGGTCCCACCGCCGGCCGTGGCCCCGGCGCCGGCCCCCGTCCCCGCCCCGGCTGCGGTCGCGGCTCCGGCCCCCGCTCCGGAACCCGTACCTGCTGCGGCGTCCGCGCCGGCCGAGACGGCCACGCCGGCCCCCACGGCCGAGGCGCCGGCCCCGGCGCCCGCGGCGGCGGAGGTCGCGAGCCCTGCGGAGGGCGGCAAGCACAAGGAGGTCGCGCTCGACCAGGAGACCTTCGACCGCGTCCTCGCCGAGCTGCTCGAGAAGGGGACGAACCGGCGCGTCGCCGAGGGTCAGGCTCGGCGGGCCGCGATGATCGCTGCGCGGAAGAAGGCCGGGGGCTGAGGCCCCCTCGGCCATGACGGCCGCCCCTCTCGACTGGTCCATGGGGTCTCGGGCGGAGATCCTCGTGGACTGGCACGCGGCCAGGGCGACGGGCCGACGGGTGGCGGGCGGCGGGCCCCCCACCACGGCCGAGGAGCGCGCGCGGCTCCGCCGGGACCTCGCGGAGCTCGTCCCCCGCGCCGTGGAGCTCGTGGCCGCCTTCACCGGGCTCGAGCTCGCCGGGGCCCGGTCGCGTCCCTGGGTGATGTCCCGGGGCGCCTGGATCGAGGCGAACCTCGGGGGCCTCCGGCGGCTCCTCGAGCCCCTGGCGCGCCGCCTGGTCCCGGAGGGCGCCTCCCGCTCGCCCGTCCGCCGGGCGGCCCTCGGCGCGCAGATCGGGGCCCTCCTCGGCTACGTCTCGCGGAAGGTCCTGGGCCAGTACGACGCGTTCCTGCCGCCCGACGACGAGGGGCTCATCTACTTCGTGGGCCCCAACCTGGTCGAGACCGAGCGGCGGTTCCGGCTGCCGAGCCGGGACTTCCGTCTGTGGATCGCGCTCCACGAGGTGACGCACCGTCTGCAGTTCGGCGCCACCCCGTGGCTCCGCGGGTACCTGCAGGGACGGATCGACGAGTACCTCGCGACGGTGCAGGTGGACCCGCGCGAGCTGCTCGCGCAGATCCGGCGGGCCGTCGAGGAGCTCCGCCGGGGGACGCTGCCCCCGGGGGCCCGAGGCATCATGCTCCTGCTCACGCCGGAGCAGCGGGAGCTGTTCCGCTCGATGCAGGCCCTGATGTCGCTGCTCGAGGGGCACGCGTCCTGGGTGATGAACGAGGTTGGCCGGACCGAGATCCGGGACGTGGATCGTCTGCGCCGCAGCCTGCGTCGCAGACGCGAGGCGGGCGGGCCGGAGCGGGCCCTCCAGCGCGCCATCGGCTTCGACCACAAGGTGCGGCAGTACGACGCGGGCGAGGCCTTCGTGCGGCACGTCGCGGCGGCCCTCGGGTCCGAGGGCGTGAACCGCCTGTTCGAGCGGCCCGAGCACCTGCCCACGCCGGAGGAGATCGGCCGGCCGGAGCGATGGATCTCGCGCGTGGCGGGGGCCTGATGGGCCGCCCCCCCGCCGTCGCGCGCGTGCTCACCGCGGTCACCGAGACCTGCCGGGAGCACGACCTCTTCCTGCCGGGGGACGTCGCGCGCGTGCTCACCGCGGTCACCGAGACCTGCCGGGAGCACGACCTCTTCCTGCCGGGGGACGTCGTGCTCGTGGGGGTCTCCGGCGGGCCCGACTCGGTGTGCCTGCTGCACGCGCTCCACGCGCTGCGTCGCCTGCTGCGCATCCGGCTCGCCGTGGTCCACGTGGACCACGGGCTGCGCCCGGGCTCGGCCGGGGACGCGGCCTACGTACGGCGCCTCGCGACGCGCCTCGGGGTGCCCGTGCGGATCGAGCGGGTGGAGGAGCGCCCGGCGAGGGGGGACTCGGTGGAGGCGTGGGCCCGGGCCGTGCGGTACCGGGCCTTCGAGCGCGTCCGGCGCGAGCTCGACGCCCGCCGGGTGGCCCTCGCGCACACCCTCGACGACCAGGCCGAGACCGTGCTCCTCGCGCTCTGCACGGGGCGGGGGCTCGAGGCGCTGAGCGGGATGCGCCCGCTCGCGGGCCCCTACGCGCGACCGCTGCTCGAGGTCACCCGGGAGGAGGTGGAGGCCTTCTGTCGGGCCCTCCGCCTCCGTCCTCGACAGGACCCCACGAACCTGGACCCCCGGTTCCTGCGCAACGCGCTGCGCCTGCGCGGGATCCCCGCCCTCGAGCGCGCCCTGCGCCGACCGATCCGCGAGCCGATCGCGCGGACCGCCGCGCTCCTGCGCGAGGACGCGGACGAGCTCGCCCGCCGGTCCCTCGAGGCCTTCGGGGACGTGGTGGAGGAGACCCCGGTCGGGGTGGACCTCGACGCGGTCCGTCTCGCGGGCCTGCCGCGGGCGATCGCGGGCCGGGTCGTGCGGCTCGCGCTGCTCCGGTGCGGGGCCGTGGCGACCCGCGAGGACGTGGAGGCGGTGCTCGACCTCGCCCTGGGTCGCCCGGGTCGACGGCGGGAGCTCTCCCACGGTTTGAGGGCCGACCGCGAGCGGGGGTATGTTTCCATCTCCTCCCCCGAGGGCCGGGGTTGAAGGGGGACGAGATGGAAGGCCGGGGCGCATCGTCTGGGCTCGAGCAGGTGCGGGCCCATCCGTCGTCGCCGCTCGAGCGGGACATCGAGCGGATCCTCATCACGGAGCGCGAGATCCAGGGGGCGCTCCGCCGCATCGGGGAGGAGATCACCCGCGACTACGCCGGGCGGGACCTGCTCCTCGTGGGCGTGCTGAAGGGCGCGTTCGTGCTCATGGCGGACCTGTGCCGGTACATCCGCCTGCCGCTCGACGTGGACTTCATGGCCGTCGCCTCCTACGGGGCGTCCACGAAGACCTCCGGGGTCGTGCGGATCCTCAAGGACCTCGACCACGACATCGAGGGACGGGACGTCCTGCTCGTGGAGGACATCGTGGACTCCGGGCTCACCCTGAACTACCTGCTGAAGAACCTCCGCGGCCGGCGGCCGGCGAGCCTGGAGGTCTGCGCGTTCCTCAAGAAGACGGGCATCCAGCGGGTCGAGATCGACGTTCGCTACTGCGGGTTCGAGATCCCGCCCGAGTTCGTGGTCGGTTACGGGCTCGACTACGGGGAGAAGTACCGGAACCTCCGGTACATCGCGACGCTCCGTCCCGACGCGTACCGGGAGCCCCGCTGAGGGAAACCCCCGGGCGCGCCCGCCCGTCGAACCGGCATGGGGCACCGGGCCGTCATCCTGCTCGTCGTGGTGCTCGTCCAGGCCTCCTGCGGCGGTGTCGGTTCCGGCGCGCGATGACGCGCAGGGGGCGCATGGCGTCGTGCTTCGCGGTCCGATGTGTCCGGTGGAGCAGGCGGGCTCACCGTGCCCGGACGAGCCCGTCGCCGGGGCGACGATCACGGTCCTGCGCGAGGGTCGGGTGGTCGCGAGCGCGACGAGCGGGAGCGGAGGGCGCTTCCAGATCGCGCTCGAGCCCGATCGGTACACGCTCGAGGTGGACCCGGGGTCGGTGGGGATGTTCGCGAAGCCGGTGGACGTGCAGGTGTTGCCCGCGGTCTTCGCCGAGGTGACCCTCGTGGTCGACACCGGTATCCGCTAAGCCCATCCGCCGTTCGGGGGAGGGCCGCGAGCGAGGGCTGTGCTAGCATCGCAGAGGCCCGTGGCGCGGGGGTCGCACCCCGGGCCTGTAGCATCTCCCCGACCCGCTGCCGAAAGGAGCCCCGCTGACCCACCCCGAGAGCCCGTTCCGCCGGCTGATGCGTGGGCCGGTCGTGTACCTGCTCGTGCTGCTGCTCGGGGTCTCGATCCTGGTCTCGCTCGCCGGACGAGGCGGCCCGGCCTCCTCGCTGTCGTTCGGCGAGTTCCAGGCGGCGCTCGACGCCGACCGGGTCCGCTCGGCCACGTTCCTCGAGGGCGATCAGCGGATCGAGGGCGAGCTGCGGGACGGGTCGCGCTACTCCGCGCCCTACCCCTCGGCCCTGCAGGAGACGCTCGCGAAGCAGATGCTCGAGCAGGGGGTGGAGCTCGACGCCGACCCCCAGAAGGGCTCGACCCTGGTGGGGTTCCTCCTCCAGCTCCTCCCGGTCCTCATCATCGTGGGGGCCTTCATCTGGATCATGAACCAGTCCCAGGGCGGCGGGGGGCGGGTGATGCAGTTCGCCCGGGCCCGCGCCAGGCAGGTCACGAAGGACCAGCCGAAGACCACCTTCGCCGACGTCGCCGGCGTGGACGAGGCCATCGAGGAGCTCCAGGAGGTGAAGGAGTACCTCCAGCACCCGGCGAAGTTCCAGGCGATGGGGGCGAAGATCCCGCGCGGGGTCCTCCTGTTCGGGCCGCCGGGGACCGGCAAGACGCTCCTCGCGCGGGCCGTGGCCGGGGAGGCCGGCGTGCCCTTCTACTCGATCAGCGGCTCCGACTTCGTGGAGATGTTCGTCGGGGTGGGCGCGGCGCGCGTGCGGGACCTCTTCGAGCAGGCCAAGCAGAACGCCCCCGCGATCGTGTTCATCGACGAGATCGACGCCGTCGGGCGGCACCGCGGCGCAGGCCTCGGGGGCGGTCACGACGAGCGCGAGCAGACGCTGAACCAGCTGCTCGTGGAGATGGACGGGTTCGATCAGCGCACAGCCGTGATCCTCATGGCCGCGACGAACCGCCCGGACATCCTCGACCCGGCCCTGCTGCGGCCCGGTCGGTTCGACCGGCACATCGTGATCGACCGGCCCGACCTCGAGGGCCGCCGGGCGATCCTGCGGGTGCACGCGCGGGGCAAGCCGCTGGACCCCTCCGTGGACCTCGACCTCGTCGCCCGCCGCACGCCCGGGTTCACCGGGGCGGACCTCGCGAACGTGATCAACGAGGCGGCCCTCCTCGCCGCCCGGTGGGGTCGCAAGGCGATCGGGACCAAGGAGATCGAGGAGGCGATCGACCGCGTGATGGCGGGGCCCGAGCGGCGCACCCGTGTCATGAGCGAGCGTGAGAAGCGGATGATCGCCTACCACGAGGGCGGGCACGCGCTCGTCGCGCACGTGCTGCCCAACACCGACCCGGTCCACAAGATCAGCGTGATCCCCCGCGGTCGCGCCCTCGGCTACACGCTCACGCTGCCGGAGCAGGACAAGTTCCTCGCCACGCGGGAGGAGCTCCTCGACGAGCTCGCGATGCTCCTCGGCGGCCGGGTGGCCGAGGAGCTCGTGATGGGGGACATCACGACCGGCGCGGCGAACGACATCGAGCGCGCCACGAAGATCGCCCGGCAGATGGTGACGGAGTACGGGATGTCCGACGCCATCGGCCCCCTCACCCTGGGTCAGAAGCCCCACGAGGTGTTCCTCGGCCGTGACCTCGCCGCCCAGCCCGACTACTCGGACCAGGTCGCGTTCGAGATCGACCAGGAGGTCCGCCGCCTCATCGACGAGGCCCACGACCAGGCCCTGGAGATCCTGAGCGAGCACCGGGAGCACCTCGACCGGCTGGCCCAGATCCTCGTGGAGCGGGAGACGATGGAGCGCGAGGAGGTGGAGGCGTTCCTCGCCGCGATCCCGAAGCGACCGCCCCGGGACCAGGCCGTGCGCGGGGCGGGGCTCGCCGTGGCCCGTCGTGCGGTGCGCTCGCGCCGGGAGGCCCCCGGGGGGTCGACGCCCCCCGCCCCGCCCGCCGGGCCGATGGCGCCTGGCCCGGTCCGGTAGGCTCACGCGCGATGGCGGAGCGCTGGGCGAGCTTCGACTGCTACGGCACGCTCATCGACTGGATGGGCGGGATCCGGGCCACCCTCGCGGAGCTGTGGCCGGAGCACGACGCCGACCTCCTGCTCGCCGCGTACCACGAGATCGAGCCCGAGGTGCAGCGGGGTCGGGCCGTGCCGTACCGCCAGGTGCTGGCCGAGGCGCTCGAGCGCGTCGCGCACCGCGAGGGCCTGGAGCTCGACGCGGAGGACCGGGAGGCGCTCGCGGAGTCCCTCCCCTCCTGGCCGCCCTTCCCCGAGGTCCCGGGCGTCCTCGCGGAGCTGCGGACCCGGGGGTGGCGCCTGGCGATCCTGTCGAACACCGACCCGGACCTGCTCGAGGCGTCCCTCGAGCGCATCGGGGTCCCGGTGGACCTCCGCATCACGGCCGCCGACGCGGGGTCCTACAAGCCCGCCCACGGCCACTTCGAGCGCTTCTTCGAGCGCTCGGGCGCGACGCGGGAGCGGCACGCGCACGTCGCCGCCTCCCTGTTCCACGACATCGAGCCGTGCGCCGAACTCGGCCTGCGGGCCGTGTGGATCAACCGGCTCGGCGAAGTGAGCGACCTCCCGAGGGCCGCGGAGCTGCCGGACCTGTCGGGGCTCCCGGACGTGCTCGACCGCCTGGTGGAGGCCTGAGGTGGACCGGGCGAAGATCGAGCGGGCGGTCCGGATGATCATCGAGGCGATCGGTGACGACCCGGACCGCGAGGGCGTCCAGGACACGCCGGCCCGCGTCGCCGCGATGTACGAGGAGATCTTCGCCGGGATCGGGCGGGATCCCGAGGAGCTCATCACCGTCGTGCGGGGCGCCGAGCACGACGAGATGATCATGGTGAAGGACATCCCCCTGTACAGCGTCTGCGAGCACCACCTGTTGCCCTGGGTGGGCAAGGCCCACGTGGCCTACATCCCGAGCAAGGACGGGCGCATCACCGGGCTCTCGAAGGTGGCCCGGGTCGTGGACCTCTGCGCGAAGCGCCTCCAGGTGCAGGAGCGCCTGACGACCGAGATCGCGGACGCGATCGAGCGCGCCCTCGAGCCGCGCGGCGTTTTCGTCGTGATCGAGGCGGAGCACCTGTGCATGACGATGCGCGGGATCCGCAAGCCGGGCTCGCGGACCGTGACCTCCGCCGTGCGCGGCCTGTTCCGCTCCGACGCCCGCACCCGGCAGGAGGCGATGAACCTGATCGGCGCGCGGTAGGCCATCCGGCCCACTTGACCGCCGCGGTACGATGCCGGTTGGCCGAGAGGAGCAACCCCGTGCGGCGCTGCGGCATGCGTCCCCGCCCGGGGGCTCCCGTTCGCGCGCCGGGTCACGGCCAGCGTGCCCTCGGGGAACTGGGCGTCCGAGGGACCCTCGGAGCGGGCCCGGCGCGCTCGGCCACCCCAGGGCGCCGGCTACGATGTCCGCGATGAGCGGAGGGCTGGCCTGGCACGCGCGCGATCTCGTGCTCGATCCCGGGGAGCGCACGCTCGTGATGGGGATCCTGAACGTGACGCCGGACTCCTTCTCCGACGGCGGACGGTTCCTCGAGCCTGGGACCGCGGTGGCCCACGCGCTGCGGATGGCCGAGGACGGCGCGGACGTGGTCGACGTGGGGGGCGAGTCCACGCGGCCGGGGTCGGACCCCGTGCCCGCGGAGGAGGAGCTCGCCCGCGTCCTGCCGGTGATCCGCGGCATCGTCGAGGCCCGACCCGACCTCCCCGTCTCCATCGACACGCGCAAGCCGGAGGTGGCGGAGGCGGCGCTCGCGGCCGGGGCGCGCATCGTGAACGACGTCGCCGCCGGTCGGACCCCGGGCATGTTCGAGGTGGTCCGGGCCGCCGGGGCGGGGATGGTCCTCATGCACATGCTGGGCGAGCCGAAGACGATGCAGGAGGCGCCGAGCTACGAGGACGTCGTGGCCGAGGTCCGGTCCTTCCTCGCGGAGCGGCTCGAGGCCGCCGCCGAGGCGGGGATCGAGCCCGAGGCCCTCGTCGTGGACCCCGGGATCGGGTTCGGCAAGACCCTCGAGCACAACCTGCTCCTCCTGCGCCACCTGGAGGCGCTGACCGAGCTCGGTCGCCCGGTGATGGTGGGCCCCTCGCGCAAGCGGTTCATCGGCGCGATCCTCGGCCTGCCCGAGGATCAGCGGGACGAGGGCACGGCCGGGGCGGTCGCCTGGGCCGTCGCCCACGGGGCGAGCGTGGTGCGGGTGCACGACGTGCGGACCACGGCGCGGGTCGTCCGGGTGGTGGACGCGATCGCGCGGGTCGAGCGGTGACCCGGCGGGTACGGACCTCGGCGGGGGAGGTCGCCGTCCGGGAGCACGGCGACCCCGGGGCGCCCACGGTCGTCCTGCTCCACGGGTTCCCCACCTCCTCGCACCTGTGGCGGCACCTCGCGCCGCTCCTCGCGGTCTCGTTCCGGGTCCTCGTGCCCGACCTCCTCGGCGCTGGCGACTCGGACAAGCCCGAGGGGGCGGACCTCGGCCTCCCGGCGCAGCGCCGGTACGTGAGCGAGGTCCTCGAGGCCCTCGGCGTGGATCGCCTGGCGGCGGTGGGGCATGGGATCGGCGGGGGGATCGCGCAGCTCCTCGCCGCGGAGGGCCGGGTCGAGGCCCTCGTGCTCGTGGACACGGCGGCGTTCGAGGCCTGGCCGAGCGAGACCACCCGGGAGGCGCAGGCCCACGCGCCGACCGAGGACGCGGACCTCGTGGCGGCGGTGATCCGCACGGCCTTCGGGCTCGGGTGCCGCCGCCGGGGCCCGGAGGGGCCGGACCTCGACGAGTACCTGCGGCCCTTCGTCGGCGCCTCGGGGGCCCGGGCCTTCTCCCGCTGGCTGCTGTCGCTCGACGGCCGGGGGTTGGAGGGCGCGGCGGAGCGGATCGGCGAGCGCGAGGTCCCCACGCTCGTGCTCTGGGGCGAGGAGGACCCGTTCTCCCCGGTGGCCCTCGCCGAGCGCCTCGGGGAAGCGATCCCGACGGCCTCGGTCGCGCTGCTCCCCGGCTGCGGGCACTTCCTGCCGGAGGAGGCACCGGGCACGATCTTCCCGCTGATCGCCGAATACCTGCGCTCGCGGTACCTGGGGCGGCCCCACGCGCACGGCGTGGGCCCCATCCCCGTGGAGCTCCTGCGACGACCGGACGAGGAGGACCGACCATGACGACGAGGCTGTTCCTGAGCGGGATCGGGGCGTCGGGCCGCCACGGCGCCAACCCCGGGGAGAAGGACGAGCCCCAGGCCTTCGTCGTGGACCTGGACGTCGAGGTGGCGCCGGCGTCCGACGGTCTGGAGGCGACCGCCGACTACCGGGACCTGATCCGTACGGCTCGCCAGGTCGTGGAGACCACCTCGTTCGACCTGCTCGAGAGCCTCGCCGCCGCGGTCGCGCGCGCCGTCGCCGGCACCCCGGGCGTGCTGCGGGCCACGGCCGTGGTGCACAAGCCGGCCGCGGCCCGCTCCAGCGGCATCCAGGGGGTCGCCGCCGCCGCCACCGCCGAGGCCCGATGACGACGCGCTGCTTCCTCGGGCTCGGCTCGAACCTCGGCGATCGGCTGGCGAACCTCGATCGCGCGGTGGAGCTCCTCGCGGCCGAGGCCGGGGTGCGGGTGGTTCGCTCCAGCCGGGTGTACGAGACCGAGCCCGTGGGCGGGCCGGAGCAGCCTCCCTACCTGAACGCCGTGGTCGAGGTGGAGACGGGCCTCGGGCCGCGGGAGCTGCTCGGTGCCTGTCAGCGGGTCGAGGCGGCCCTCGGGCGCGTGCGGGCCGAGCGGTGGGGTCCCCGCACGATCGACGTGGACGTGCTCACGTACGGGAAGGAGCGCATCAGCGAGCCTGGGCTCGAGGTCCCCCACCCGCGGATGCACGAGCGGGGCTTCGTCCTGGTACCGCTCGCGGAGCTCGACCCGGACCCGCCGCTCCCCGGAGGACGGCGGCTCAGCCACCTGCGCCTCCCCCCGGGGGCGGTGCTCGGCGTCCGCTCCTTCGCGCCGCCACCGCCGATCCCCGCGGCGCGATACTCGTGACATGGACCTCGCGGTGATCGGCGCGGGGCGCGTGGGGACCGCGATGGCGGTCCTGCTCGCGCGGGCCGGTCACCGCGTGATCGCGGTCGCGGGCCGGGAGGCCACGCGCGAGCGCGCTGCGCGGCACCTCCCGGGCGTCCCGTTCCTCCAGGCCGAGGAGGCGGCGCGCGGGGCCGAGCTCGTGCTGATCGGGACCCCCGATGCCGCGATCGAGCCGGTGTGCGGCGCGCTCGCCCGGGCGGGAGCGCTCTCGGCGGGGCAGGCGGTGGCGCACCTGTCGGGGGCGACGGCCCTCGAGGCCCTCGGGGCGGCCGAGGCCCTCGGCGCGGAGGTGCTCTCGGTCCATCCCCTCCAGACCTGCCCCGACGTGGAGGCGGGCGTGGCGAGGATCCCGGGGGCGGCGATCGGCGTCACCGCTCGCACCCCGGCGGGGCTCGCGCTCGGAGAGCGGATCGCCCGCGACGTGGGTGGGCGCCCGTTCGTGCTCGAGGACGCGCGGAAGCCTGTCTACCACGCCGCCGCCGTCTTCGCCTCCAACTACCTCGTCACGCTCACCGCGCTCGCGGCCGAGCTCGAGCGGCTCGCCGGGCTGGAGGCTCCGGCGGGGGCCCTCGAGCCGCTGCAGCGAGCGACCCTGGAGAACGTGGCCGCCCTGGGTCCTGAGGCCGCCCTCACCGGCCCCGCCGTCCGCGGCGACGCCGTCACGGTCGAGACGAACCTGCGCGGCCTGGCCGAGCACGCCCCGTGGGCGGTGCCCGCATACGTGACGCTCGCGGAGCTCGCGCTCCGCCTGGCTGCGGCCTCCGGCCGGCTCGCGCCGGAGGGCCGCGCCGCCGTCGAGGAGGTGCTCGCGAGGTGGAGGTGATCCGGGTCGCGGCCGAGCTTCGGGCGGCCTGCGACCGGGCCCGGGCGCAGGGGCGGACCATCGGGTTCGTGCCCACGATGGGGGCCTTCCACGAGGGCCACCGCTCGCTCCTGCGGCGGGCGCGGGCCGAGTGCGACCTCGCGGTGTGCTCGATCTTCGTGAACCCGACCCAGTTCGAGGACCCGGCGGACCTCGCCGCCTACCCGCGCGACGAGGCCGGCGATCTGCGGGACGCGGGGTCCCTCGGCGTCGACCTCGCCTTCGTGCCGAGCGTCGAGGAGATGTACCCCACGGGCGCCCCGGAGGTCACGGTGGATCCGGGCCCGCTCGGCGAGCGCATGGAGGGCGCCAGCCGGCCCGGGCACTTCCGGGGCGTGGCCACCGTCGTCGCGAAGCTCTTCCACGCGGTGGGCCCCTGCCGCGCCTACTTCGGCGAGAAGGACGCGCAGCAGCTCGCCGTGATCCGCCGCATGGTCCGGGACCTCGGCTTCCCCGTCGAGGTCGTGGCCTGCCCCACGGTGCGCGAGCCCGACGGCCTGGCGATGTCCTCCCGGAACCGTCGCCTCACCCCCGAGCAACGGGAGGCCGCGACCTGCCTGTTCCTCGCCCTGGCCGAGGCGGCCGAGCTCGCCCGGTCCGGGGAGCGGGACGCGGCCAAGCTCGTCGCCGTGATGGCCCGCGAGATCGGCGCGACCCCCGGAGCCCGGATCGAGTACGTGGCGGTGGTGGACGAGGAGACCTTCGAGGAGGTCCGCGAGATCCGGGGGCCGGCCCGGGCCCTCGTGGCGGCCCGCTTCGGCGAGGTCCGCCTCATCGACAACCTGCTCCTCCCCGTCTGAGCGGCGGGGCCACGCCCCTCGCGCCCCGGGAACCATGTTCGCCGCTCGCCCGGTCCGTGCTCCTGTATGGGCAGGGTGGATGATCCGTCGGCGGACGAGGCTCGGAGGGAGGAGCTCGAGCGCCTCTACCGCGAGCAGGGGGACCGGATGTGGCGGTCGATCCTCGCGTACGCCGGGGATCCGGAGGTGGCGAACGACGCCGTGGCCGAGGCCTTCGCCCAGGCGCTCCGACGGGGCGAACGGATCCGAGACCCCGAGCGCTGGCTCTGGCGCTCGGCCTTCCGGATCGCCGGCGGCGAGCTGCAGCGCCGTGGAGGCGGGGCCGCCTCGGACCCACCCGAGGTCCCGTACGAGATGGAGGAGCCGGCGGTTGAGTTGATGCGGGCCCTGGCGAGCCTTCCGCGCACGCAGCGAGCCGCGGTGGTGCTTCACCACGCGGCCGGGTATCCGGTGAGGGAGATCGCCCGTCTGATCGGCTCCACCCCGGGGGCCGTGAAGGTGCATCTCCTCCGGGGACGGCGACGGCTCCGCGACCTGCTGGAGGAGCGCGATGACCGACCTGGATGAACGGTTCGCCTCGCTCGCCCGGATGCGCGCGCCGGACCTGTGGCCCGAGGTCGAGCGCCGCCGCGAGGCGCCGATCAGCCTCGAGCCGCCTCCGGGCCGGCGCTGGCTGGCGGCCATCGTGGCGTTCGCGGTCGCAGCTGCCGGCTTCGCCTTCGCCGCGCGGGCACTGTGGGATGCACGGCGACCGCAGCCCATCTCGACCCCTGCGTTGGTCGGGAACGGACCGATCTACTTCCGTGTCGGCGGTGGCGATGGTCCGAGCTGGATCGAGGCGGTCGAGCCGGACGGCTCCGGGCGACGTGTCGTGTTCGAGAGGGATGCGTTCCCGGTCGCGCAGATCGCGTGGTCGCCTGACGGCTCGCGGATGGTGTATCAGGATCCGATCGTCTCTGAGCGTGGGATCTACGTCGCGAACGCGGACGGGAGCGCCGCTGTCCGCCTGACGGACGGGATCAACGACGCATGGCCCTCGTGGTCGCCCGACGGCAGCCACGTGGTATTCGCGAGCACCCGTTACGACCCGTCGATCGGTCTCTGCGAGCCGGCGGGTGCGGACTGGTTGTGCCCGACCGACATCTACGTGATGAACGCGGATGGATCGGGCGTTCGACGCCTCACCACGGACACCGCTCCCGAGTACCAGCCGGTGTGGTCACCGGCGGGGGATCGCATCGCGTTCGTCCGGGCGGTCGGCGACGGGAACGCGACCGCGATCTACACGATGGCGGCGGACGGGAGCGACGTCCGGCAGGTCTCGAGCGGTGATGGTGGGAGCGACTTCTCCCCGAGTTGGTCGCCCGACGGCTCGAGGATCGCCTTCGCGGCGATCCGGTACGAGGACCGGGGCATCTGGGTCATGGGAGCGGATGGCACCGGCGAACGCCTCCTGATCTCGGATGGGTATCTGGACGACCCGGAGTGGTCACCGGACGGGCGTCTCATCGCATTCGTCCGTGACGATGCGCTGTGGGTGATGGACGCTGATGGTGTCAGCCGCCGCGAGCTGGCCGACGCTCCGGGCTACAGCGTGGCGGGCGACCTCGCTTGGCGCCCCGTTCCCATCGGCTCCTCGCCCGGGCCGTCCCCGACCGGGTCAACGGGATCCTCGATGGTCGAGGTCGACGTTTCAACGACCGTCGGCATCGCCGAGTTCCCGACCGCGATCGCGGCCGGCGAAGGCGGCATCTGGGTCACGGCGCAGAGCCAGGTCGGCGACGGGGGCGGGGTGATCCGGATCGATCCCGCGACCGGCGAGGTCGTGGGGAGGATCGAGGTCGGCGCGGCGCCGGGGTGGGAGTTCGGCGGGGCGGGCCTCGCGATCGGCGCCGGGAGCATCTGGACGCTCGGAACCGTCCGTGCGGAGGACGGCGGGTGCTGCGACGGCTTGGTCACCAGGATCGATCCCGCCGGGAACGCGGTCGTCGACGAGATCAGGGTCCCCGGGATCACCGAAGGCGATCTCTGGGTGGACGGAGAGGCCCTGTACGTGCTCGGCTTCGAGGCCCGAGGTCCGGGGCTTGCACTGGTCCGGATGGACGCCACGACACACGAGCTCGCGTGGCGGGTCCCCGTGCCCGGGCAGTGGTCGCAGACGGTGTTCGTAGCAGGGGGTTCGGTGTGGGTCCTCGGCACGGCGCCCGACGCGCGGGGTCCGATCGAAGTGACGACGCTGTACCGGTTCGATCCAACGCTGGGGACACTCCTCGACCGTGTCGAGGCCTCCGCCGTGGTGTTCAGCCCCGCGGTGCACGGAGGCTCCGTTTGGCTCCGTGCGGAGGAGGCTGTACGGCGGTTCGACCCCGTTTCGGGCGCGCTCGTCGGAGAGCCGGTGGGGCCGGCCCCGGGCTGTTGTACGGGTCCCTTCGTGTCCGACGGAGCGGCCGGCGTGTGGGTCGTCTCCTCGCCGGGCGCCGAGACCGAGCGCTCGATCTGGCACATCGACGCGACCGGGACGGTCGTCGCGATGGGCACGATCGAGGACCGTGCGACGTTCGAGGCGATGCACGGGCAGTCCTATGCCTTCGACCCGCAGACGCAGACGATCTGGGTGCAGCACTACCGGGACTCGGTCGCGCGGGTGCGACTCGTGACGGCTGGGCGCTGAGCGGACGCCGACCGATCACCCCGACCGCGGGGAGCCCTCGGCGGGCGGCACATGTCGGGGGCCGCCGGCGTGTGCCACGATTGCGCCCGTGCTGCTCGCGGTGAACGTCGGGAACACGAACACGGGCGTCGGGGTCTTCCGGGGCTCCGAGCTCGCTCATCGCTGGCGGCTGTCCTCCTCCCCCCGTCGCACCGCCGACGAGATCGCCGTGGTCCTCGGCGCGCTCCTTCAGAGCGTGGGCCTGTCGTTCACGCGACAGATCACCGGGGTGGCCATCGCCTCGGTCGTGCCCGCCACCACGACCGAGCTGCGGGACATGGTCCAGCGGTACTTCGGCTTCCCCCCGGTGGTGGTCGAGCCCGGGACGAAGACCGGCCTGCCGATCCTCACCGACAACCCGAAGGAGGTCGGCGCGGACCGGATCGTGAACGCGATCGCCGCCCATCACCGCTTCGGCGGCCCGGTCATCGTGATCGACTTCGGGACCGCGACGACCTACGACGTGGTCTCGGCCAGGGGGGAGTTCCTCGGCGGGGTCATCGCGCCGGGCGTGCAGATCTCCAACGCGGCGCTGTCCGCCTCCACGGCCCGGCTGCCCCAGGTCGAGCTCCAGGTCCCGCGCTCGGTCATCGGGAAGAACACGGTGGACGCGATCCAGTCGGCCCTCGTCTACGGGACCGCCGCGGAGGCCGACGGGCTCGTGGAGCGGATCCGCGCGGAGCTCGGCGCGGAGGCGCCGGCCGTGGCGACCGGCGGCCTCGCGTGGCTCGTCGCGCCCCACTGCCGGACGATCCAGCACCAGGACGAGTGGCTCACCCTCGAGGGGCTGCGGCTGGTGTTCGAGCGCAACGTCGGGGCGGAGCATGACTGAGCGCCCCGGCGCGGACCCGCCCGAGGAGCTCGGCGCGCGGGAGCGCGAGGTCCTCCGCGCCCGCCGCGAGAGCCGCGAGCGCCTCGGCGAGCGCGCGTTCGCGCTGAACCTGGAGCTCGCCATCGGGGCTCGCGAGGCCGAGACCTCCGCCGCGATCCGGGAGCGGCACGGCGGGCTGGGCCCGGACCAGCTCCTCGAGGAGCGGGCGACGGTGGCGGGGCGGGTGGTCCGGCGCCGGGACCTCGGCGGGCTCGTGTTCCTCGTCCTGCGCGACCGCGCTGGCGACCTCCAGGCGGTCTGCGAGCGCGAGCGGCTCGATCCGCGGGACCGCGAGGTCCTGGAGGAGGTGGACCTCGGCGACATCGTCGCGGCCTCGGGGCGGATCGGCACGACGCGCCGGGGCGAGCTCTCCGTGTTCGCCGAGCGGGTGGCGATGCTCACGAAGTCGCTCCGGCCCCTGCCCGAGAAGTGGCACGGCCTGCGCGACCCCGACCTGCAGCAGCGCCAGCGCTACCTGCACCTCGCCACCGACCTCGGGTACCGGCGGGTGGTGCACGCCCGGGCGGGGATCCTCCGGGCGTTCCGCCGGGTCCTCGACGAGCGCGGGTTCGTCGAGGTGGAGACCCCGGTGCTCCAGCCCACGGCGGGCGGGGCGATCGCCCGCCCCTTCGTCACGCACCACCGCGCCCTGGGGATCGACCTGTACCTGCGGATCGCCCTCGAGCTCTACCTGAAGCGCCTGCTCGTCGGAGGTCTCGAGCGCGTCTACGAGATCGGGAGGAACTTCCGGAACGAGGGGATCGACCGAGACCACAACCCCGAGTTCACGATGCTCGAGCTGTACCAGGCCTACGGCGACTACCACACGATGATGGAGATCGGCCAGGCTCTGATCCAGGCGGCGGCGCTCGAGGTCCGGGGCACGCTGCGGTTCCCCTACCGCGGTCGCGAGCTCGACCTCGGCGGCGAGTGGCGCCGCGTGCCGATGCTCGAGCTCGTCTCCGAGGCCGTCGGGGAGGAGGTCACGCTGGAGCGGCCGGACCTACCCGAGCTCGCCCGCCGCCGTGGGCTCGAGATCCACCCTTCGTGGGGGCCCGGGAAGATCGTCCTCGAGCTGTTCGAGAAGCTCGTCGAGGAGCACCTGTGGGAGCCCACCTGGGTCCTCGACCTGCCCCGGGAGGTCTCGCCCCTCGCCCGCCCCCACCGCTCCCAGCCCGGCCTCGTGGAGCACGCGGACCTCGTGATCTGCGGGATGGAGATCATCCCCGCCTACTCCGAGCTCTCCGATCCGGACGAGCAGCGGCGGAGCTTCGAGATCCAGGCCGAGGCCCGGGCCAAGGGCGAGGAGGAGACCCACCCCATGGACGAGGACTTCCTGCTCGCGCTGGAGCACGGGATGCCGCCGGCCGGGGGGCTCGGGCTCGGGGTGGACCGGCTGCTGAAGATCCTCGCGGATCAGCCGAGCATCCGCGACGTCATCCTGTTCCCCCACCTCCGCCCGACCGATCCCTGACGGCCTCCGCCGGCTCACCGTCCTCGGCGGCCTCGTGGAGGACGATGACGAGCTCCTCCAGGGAGGAGCCCTTGGCGAGGAAACCGCGGGCCCCGGCCTCCCGGGCCTCGCGCTCCACCCCGGGGTCGGCGTGGGCGGTGAGGAAGACCACCGGCAGGTCCGGCCGGCGGCGGTGGATCTCGCGCATGGCCTCGATACCGGAGATGTCGGGCATGGACAGGTCCATGATCACGAGGTCGGGCTCGATCACCTGGACCTGCTCCGTGGCCTCCCGGCCCCCGCCGGCCTCGCCGGCGACCTCGATGTCCTCGACCATCCCGAGCGCCGACGTGAGCGCGCGCCGGAACGCCGGATGGTCGTCGACGACCAGTACCCGCAACGTCATCCTCTCCTCACGGGGAAGCGGCTCGGGGGGAAGGCATGGTCCTCGGGGAAGTCGCCCCATCTTCCCCGGTGGGGGCCGGTCCGGGCAACGCCCCATCCGGGGGAATCTCGGGTGGGCCGTTCGGACTACACCCCGACCGTTCGGCCTAACCCGGGCCGCGAGGGCTCAGGTCGGAGCCTGCCCCGTCCGACGGAAGAGGTAGCGGCGCATCCCGCAGGGGGCCGGCGATGGGAGCGGACGGGCAGATCCGGGGCCCGGGGTATACTGAGGCCGTGGGGCGCTTCGGGGGCGCGGGGGTGGACGCCCGGAGCGCCCGACGTGTCTCGGGGGGAGGACGTGGTCCGGCGATCTCCGAGACCCGGGAGAGAGGTGGGGCTTCGGCCCCGGGGGAGTGACATGTTCGAGCGGTTCACGGACCGAGCGAGACGGGTCGTGGTCCTCGCCCAGGAAGAGGCGAGGATGCTGAACCACAACTACATCGGCACCGAGCACATCCTGCTCGGCCTCATCCACGAGGGCGAGGGGGTCGCCGCGAAGGCGCTCGAGTCGATGAACATCTCGCTCGAGGCGGTGCGGCAGCAGGTGGAGGAGATCATCGGCCAGGGCCAGGCGGCCCCGACCGGGCACATCCCCTTCACGCCCCGCGCCAAGAAGGTCCTCGAGCTCTCCCTCCGGGAGGCGCTCCAGCTCGGCCACAACTACATCGGCACCGAGCACATCCTGCTCGGCCTGATCCGCGAGGGCGAGGGCGTCGCCGCGCAGGTCCTCCAGAAGCTGGGGGCGGACCTGAACCGCGTCCGGCAGACCGTGATCCAGCTCCTGTCGGGCTACGCGGGTGGCAAGGGCGAGCCGTCCTCGCCGGAGCAGACCGGCCCCCAGGGCCAGGGCTCGATGGTGCTCGACCAGTTCGGGCGGAACCTCACCCAGCTCGCCCGCGAGGGCAAGCTCGACCCCGTGATCGGCCGCGAGCGCGAGATCGAGCGGGTCATGCAGGTCCTGTCCCGGCGGACGAAGAACAACCCGGTGCTCATCGGGGAGCCGGGCGTGGGCAAGACGGCGATCGTCGAGGGCCTCGCGCAGAACATCGTGAAGGGCGAGGTCCCCGAGACCCTGAAGGGCAAGCAGATCTACACGCTCGACCTCGGCGCCCTCGTGGCGGGCTCCCGCTACCGGGGCGACTTCGAGGAGCGGCTGAAGAAGGTCCTGAAGGAGATCCGCACCCGCGGGGACATCATCCTGTTCATCGACGAGCTCCACACCCTCGTCGGGGCCGGCGCCGCCGAGGGCGCGATCGACGCGGCGAGCATCCTCAAGCCGATGCTCGCCCGCGGCGAGCTGCAGACGATCGGCGCGACCACCCGCGACGAGTACCGCAAGCACCTGGAGAAGGACGCCGCGCTCGAGCGCCGGTTCCAGCCGATCAACGTCGAGGAGCCGACGGTCGCCCACACGATCGAGATCCTCAAGGGCCTGCGGGACCGGTACGAGGCGCACCACCGTGTGACCTTCACCGACGAGGCCCTGGTCGCGGCGGCGAACCTCGCCGATCGGTACATCAGCGACCGGTACCTCCCGGACAAGGCCATCGACCTCATCGACGAGGCCGGCAGCCGCATGCGCATCCGGCGTATGACGGCGCCGCCGGACGTGCGCGAGATCGACGAGAAGATCGCCGAGGTCCGTCGCAAGAAGGAGGACGCGATCGACGCCCAGGACTTCGAGCGTGCGGCGGCCCTCCGCGACGAGGAGCGGCAGCTCATCGAGGAGCGGCAGCGCCGCGAGCGCGAGTGGAAGGCCGGCGAGATGGACGTCCTCACCGAGATCGGCGAGGAGGAGATCGCCGAGGTCCTCTCCATCTGGACGGGCATCCCGGTCTTCAAGCTGACCGAGGAGGAGACGGAGAAGCTTCTGCGGATGGAGGAGGAGCTCCACAAGCGCATCATCAGCCAGGACGACGCGATCTCCGCGGTCTCCCGGGCGATCCGGCGCACCCGCTCGGGCCTGAAGGACCCGAAGCGTCCGGCGGGCTCGTTCATCTTCCTCGGGCCCTCGGGCGTGGGCAAGACGGAGCTGTCCAAGGCCCTGGCGGAGTTCCTCTTCGGCGACGAGGACGCGCTGATCCAGCTCGACATGTCCGAGTACATGGAGAAGCACACGGTCTCGCGGCTCATCGGCTCGCCCCCCGGCTACGTGGGGTACGAGGAGGGCGGCCAGCTCACCGAGGCCGTGCGCCGCAAGCCGTTCAGCGTGATCCTGTTCGACGAGATCGAGAAGGCCCACCCGGACGTGTTCAACACGCTCCTGCAGATCCTCGAGGACGGGCGCCTGACGGATGCACAGGGTCACACGGTGGACTTCAAGAACACGATCATCATCATGACCTCGAACCTCGGGACCCGCGACATCCAGAAGGGCGTCGGGGTGGGCTTCGCCCGTCAGACCGAGGAGGTGACCTACGAGAAGATGAAGGAGCGGGTCATGGAGGAGCTGAAGCGCTCCTTCCGGCCCGAGTTCCTGAACCGGATCGACGAGGTCATCGTCTTCCACTCGCTCTCGCAGGAGGACGTGAAGAAGATCGTCGACCTCATGATGAAGCGGGTCCGCGAGCAGCTGAAGGCCAAGGACATCGACATCGAGCTGACGGACGCGGCCAAGACGCTGCTCGCCGAGAGGGGCTACGACCAGGCGCTCGGCGCTCGCCCGCTGCGGCGGACGATCCAGCGGCTGGTCGAGGACCCGCTCGCCGAGAAGATCCTCCACAAGGAGTTCCGGCCGGGGCAGACGATCATCGTGGACGCGGTGGACGGCGAGATCGTCTTCGAGGCTGCCCCCGCGCCCCCCGAGACCCCGCCCGTCGAGCTGGCCGGCTCGAGCGAGGGCTGATCCGTCCGCCGGCCCCCGAGGGCCGCGCGGCCGCAAGACCGGAGGCCCAGCAGCCGCGAGGTTGCTGGGCCTTCCGGTATCCGGCGGGGGTCACGTGCGGGTGGGATGATCGGCGGAGGAGCCATGGATCCTGATGCGTGGGTGACGCCGGACAAGCCCGCGGTGGCGAGGCTGGATGTCGTGCTGAACCAGGACGTCGAGGCCTTGGACCTCGTCATCTTGGATCCTCGCAGGCGAGGTCCGTCGACGAGCTGCGCGGGCTGCAGGGAGTGGTGCGCACGGCGACCTTCTCCCTCCCCCGAGAGGTGGAGCGCACCCCCGGCTCGCTTCGTACCCGGGCGGGACCCAGACCCCACGCGCGGCTGCGGATCTCCTGCCACATCGCGGAGGATGGCGCCGCGAGCCTGGGGATCGTTTCGCTGGGCGGTGGACCGGAGGATGTCCTCCCAGGCGAGTGGTTGAACCTCGAACAGCGCGCGCTGGCGCTCACCGCGGCCGCCGTCCTCGAGCGGCTGGCCCAGCTCGAGACAGAGGGCCGAGGCTTGAGCCCAACCAGATCGCCGCTCCCAGCGGCCTAGGCGGCCGTCCCACGCCTGGCTGGCCGCTCGGATGGGTTCTTCCGGCTTGCCCGTCCTACGGGTGTGCAATATCGTACGCCAGTAATACACGATACTGAACGGAGAGGGGGACCCCCGGGGGAGCGGGTCCGCCTGACGTGTTCCCCCGAGGGGACGTTCGCGTTCCCGGGGGAGCGCTGAGGAGGGAGCGTGGCCGTACAGGACCGAGGAACGGGCCGCCCGCGATCCGTGACGCCGAGCCGGAAGGTCCTCCCGGTTGCCCGTGCCGGGAGGGGCGGCGGTGGGCGTCGCGGGTCGCCGGGCGGCGCCGACGGTCTCGGGGAGCGCCTCCGGGCCGCGAGGCTCGCGCGCTCCCTGAGCCTCCGCGAGCTCGCCGAGCGATCGGGCCTGTCCCGGGCCTTCCTCAGCCAGGTCGAGCACGAGAAGGTCTCGCCCTCGGTCGCCTCGCTCTCGCGGATCGCCGAGGCCCTCGGGATCACGATGAGCGAGCTGTTCCTGCCCCCGCACGGCGAGACCGAGGGGCTCGTGCGGGTCGATGACCGCGTGCGCATGACCTTCGGCGAGAACCGGTTCGTGGACGAGGTGCTGTCACCATCCCTGGACGGCAAGCTCCTCGTGCTGCGCTCGACGCTGTTCCCCCGCTCCGACAGCGGGCCACCGTACTCGCACGACGCCGACGAGGAGTGCGTGGTGGTGCTCGAGGGCCGGCTCGACGTGCAGGTGGGGGACGTCTGGTACGAGCTGGGGCCCGGCGACGCGCTCACGTACGCGAGCCGCCGGCCGCACGCCTGGCGGAACCCGACGGACGAGGACGCCGTGGCGATCTGGGTGATCACCCCACCGAGGTACTGAGGAGGAAGGATGTCCGAGGAGCTGCCCGCCCGAGCCAAGGTCGTCGTGGTCGGAGGGGGGATCGTGGGCTGCAGCGTGGCCTACGGCCTCACGAAGCGAGGGTGGGACGACGTCGTCCTGCTCGAGCGCCGGCGCCTCACCTCGGGCACGACCTGGCACGCCGCCGGCCTCGTCACGGAGCTCCGGGCGACGGCGCCCCTCACCCGGCTCGTCCTGGACTCCCTGGAGATCTTCGAGTCCCTGGAGGCCGAGACCGGGCTCTCGACCGGGTTCCGCAGGACCGGCCAGATCACGATCGCCTGCAACGAGCCCCGCTGGGAGGAGGTGCGGCGCCAGGCCTCCATGGCCCGCGGGATCGGGGTCGCGGTGGAGCTGCTCTCGCCCGAGGAGGTCACCGAGCGCTTCCCGCTCCTCGACGTCTCGGAGGTCCTGGGCGGCATGTACTTCCCGAACGACGGGGTCGCGAACCCCACCGACACCACGCTCTCGCTGGCCAAGGGCGCCCGCATGGGGGGCGCGCGGATCTTCGAGCACACCGAGGTCACCGGGGTGAGGATCGAGGGCGGCCGCGTGCGCGGGGTCACCACGACGCGGGGCGACATCGAGGCCGAGATCGTCGTGAACTGCACGGGCATGTGGGGCCGGGAGTTCGGGGCGATGTCGGGGGTCGCTCTCCCCCTCCAGGCCACGGAGCACTTCTACGTGGTCACGGCCCCCATCGAGGGCCTGCCCGAGGAGCTGCCTGTGCTCAAGAGCTACGACGACTGGTGCTACGTGAAGCTCGAGGGCGGGAGCAAGCTCATGGTGGGGTTCTTCGAGCCCGGCGGCACGCCCTGGGCGCTCGAGGGGATCCCCACCGACGCCGAGTTCGTGAAGCTGCCGGAGAACTGGGAGCACCTCTCGCCCTTCATCGAGCAGGTGGCCAAGCGCATCCCGATCCTCCAGGACGTGGGGATCCAGCTCTTCTTCAACGGGCCCGAGAGCTTCACGCCGGATGCGAAGTTCCACTTCGGCGACGTGCCCGGGATCCAGGGGTACTACGTGGCCTGCGGGTTCAACTCGGTCGGGTTCCTCACCGGCCCCGGCGCCGGCAGGGCGCTCGCGGACTGGATCGTCGAGGGCCGCCCCCCGATGGACCTGTGGGACGTGGACGTGCGACGCACCTTCCCTTTCCAAGCCACGCGGCGCTACCTGGCCGAGCGCGTGCCCGAGGTGCTCGGGCTCCTCTACGACATGCACTGGCCCTTCCGGCAGTTCGAGACGGCGCGCGGGCTGCGGCGATCGCCGATCCACGACCGGCTCGCGGGGGCGGGCGCCTGCTTCGGCGAGGTGGCGGGGTGGGAGCGCCCGAACTGGTTCGCGCCCGAGGGGGTCGAGCCGCGCTACGAGTACTCCTACGGCCGACAGAACTGGTTCGGCTACTCCGCCGAGGAGCACCGGGCCGCGCGGGAGGGGGTGGCCCTGTTCGACTACACCTCCTTCACGCAGTTCCTCGTCCAGGGCCCGGACGCCGAGGCGGCGCTCCAGCGGCTGTGCACGGCCGACATCGCGGTGCCCCCGGGCCGGCTCGTGTACACGCAGATGCTGAACGACCGCGGCGGCATCGAGGCGGACGTGACCGTCACGCGCCTTGCCGAGGACCGGTTCCTCGTCGTGGGCGCGGCCGCCGAGCAGCGTCGAGACCTGGACTTCCTCCAGACCCACCTCGAGGGCGGCGTTGCCGTCACCGACGTGAGCTCCGGGTACTGCACGCTCGCGCTCATGGGCCCCCGCTCTCGGGAGCTCCTCGCGGGCCTCTCCACGGCGGACCTCTCGAACGAGGCCTTCCCCTTCCTCGCCTCCCGCGAGATCGACCTCGGCCACGTGCTCGTGCGGGCCTCGCGGGTCTCCTACGTCGGGGAGCTCGGGTACGAGCTCATGATGCCGACGGAGTTCGCGCCCTACGTGTTCGACCTCCTCGCCGAGGCCGGTCGCGAGGTCGGGCTCCGGCTCGCGGGCTACCACGCGCTGAACTCGCTCCGGCTGGAGAAGGCGTATCGGCTGTGGGGGTACGACATGGGCTCCCACGACACGCCGCTCGAGGCCGGGCTCGCGTTCACGATCGCCTGGGACAAGCCGGGCGGGTTCGCCGGCCGGGAGGCGCTGCTGCGCCAGCGGGACGCGGGGGTCCGTCGGCGCCTCGTCCAGCTCGTGCTGGAGGACCCCGAGCCCCTCGCGTACCGGACCGAGCCGATCTGGCGCGACGGCGAGCTCGTCGGCACGGTGACCTCGGGGATGTTCGGCCACACCCTCGGCGCGTGCGTGGCCCTCGGCTGGGTCGAGCGGCGCGACGGCCCGGTCACCGAGGAGTGGCTCGCCGAGGGCTCCTACGAGGTGGAGATCGCCTGGGAGCGCGTGTCGGCGCGCCTGCACCTCCGTCCGGCGTACGACCCGACGGGCTCCCGCCTGCGCTCCTAGCGACGGCCGCCGTGTTGCCCCGGCCGCGCCGGGGCGTGTCGGTGGCCCCTGCTACGGTCCCGCCGTGGCCAGGGTCCGGTCGGTCCTCGCGTGCGATGCCTGCGGGCAGCAGCTCGCGCAGTGGGCCGGCCGGTGCCCCGGCTGCGGCGCCTGGGGCACGATCCGGGAGGCGCCGGGCGGCCCGGTCGGGCCCCCGGTGGTCCTGGAGACCCTGGAGCACGACGGCGAGGTCGAGCGCCGGGTGGGGACGGGCCTCGCCGGGCTGGACCGGGTGCTCGGGGGCGGGCTCGTCCCGGCCTCGGTCGTGCTCCTCGCGGGGGAGCCGGGGATCGGCAAGTCCACCCTGCTCCTCCAGCTGCTCGCCAACCTCGCCGCGGCGGGGCTGCCGTGCCTGCTCGCCTCGGGGGAGGAGTCCCGGGCCCAGGTCGCGGCCCGGGCCCGGCGGCTCGGGATCCCGGGCGGGACCGTCTCCTTCGTACCGGGGCGGGAGCTCGGGGCCGTGCTCGAGGCCGCTCGCTCGGTCCGCCCCTTCCTGCTCGCCGTGGACTCGATCCAGACCCTGCGGGACCCCGACGCCGCCGCGGTCCCGGGCGGGCCGGCCCAGGTCCGCGCGTGCGCGGACGCCCTCGTGGGGCTGGCCAAGTCCCTCGGGATCGCGGTCGTGCTCACGGGCCACGTCACCAAGGACGGGGAGCTCGCCGGCCCCCGGACCCTGGAGCACGCGGTGGACGTGGTCCTGTCCTTCGACGGCGATCCGCGCTCGGGGCTGCGGGTGCTCGCGGGCGGGAAGAACCGGTTCGGCGCCGAGGGGGAGGTCGCCTGGTTCGAGATGACCGCCTCGGGTCTGGTCGAGATCGATCCGGCCACGCTGCTCGTCTCGGGGTGCGGCGAGCCGGGTGCGGCCACGGCCCTGCCGCGCGCCGGCCGGCGGGCGCTGGCGCTCGAGGTGCAGGCGCTCGTCGCCCTCACGGAGGGCGCGCCCCGGCGCCAGGTGACGGGGCTCGACGGCCGCCGGTTCCAGCTCGTGGCGGCGGTGCTCGAGCGGGCGGGCCTGCGGATGGGGCGCGCCGACCTGTTCGGAGCGGCCTCGGGCGGGGTGCGGGTGGACGATCCGGCGTGCGATCTCGCCATCGCGGCGGCCCTGGCCTCCGCGGCCACCGGGCGGCCCGCGCCCCTGGGGACGGCCTTCGTGGGCGAGGTCGGTCTGACCGGGCTCGTCCGCCCGGCCCCGGCGATGGCCTCGCGCCTGGCGGCAGCCCGGGCGGCCGGGATCCACACCGTCTACGCGGCCGACGCGGGGGGCCATGGGGAAGGGGTGCGGGTCGTGCCGGTCCGGCACCTCCGGGACGCCCTGACCTGGACGTCGGCCGGCACATAGGACCTCGGGCCTAGGTCGAAGGGCGCCTCCGGCGGCCCCGATCAGGCCCGTGACCAGCGGTTTCGGTTTGCGCACCCGGGGGTCCGCGTGTTACCCTGACTGGCGATTCAGCTTGCCACCCAACGCATCCTGAGGGGGTCTGGTGTTCCGCAAGGGCGACACGGTCGTGCACCCGGAGCATGGTGCGGCAGTCATCGAGGACCTGTGCGTTCGGGAGTTCCTGGGCGAGAAGCGGACGTACCTGAAGCTCCGGGTCTCCTACGGCGACCTCACGCTCATGATCCCGGTGGAGAGCACCGAGGAGGTCGGTCTCCGCCAGGTGGTGAGCAAGAGCGAGGTCAAGAAGGTCCTCGCCGTGCTGCGCGAGGGCGAGTCGAAGATGGCGGCGAACTGGAGCCGCCGCTTCAAGAACAACATCGAGAAGCTGCGCTCGGGCGACATCTACCAGGTCGCCGAGGTCGTCCGGAACCTCTCGATCCGGGAGCGGGAGCGCGGACTCTCGGCCGGCGAGAAGCGGATGATCCAGAAGGCCCGGCAGATCCTGGTCTCCGAGCTCGCCTACGCGACCGGCGGAACCGAGGAGAAGGCCGAGGCCATGATCGACAAGGTGCTCGACGAGGCCCACGGCGCTCGGGTCGCCCGCGGCGCCTGAGGGTTCGGGTTCCCCCCGGTCCGCGGGGTGTCCGGGCGCCGGCCGGTCAAGTCGGACGGCCGCGGCGTCGAGGTTCCTATACGGACATGCCCGAGCCCGAGCAGGGACCGGGGGCGACGGGGGAGGCATCCCGGGAGCCCCGGCGCGAGCGCGCGAGACCGCCCGGCGGGCGGCTCGTCGAGTTCGTCCGGCTGATCTTCGTCGTGCTCTTCGCCGTGGCGGGGTACGTGGTCGCCACGCGCTCGGGGGCGGCGAGCGCGCGGGACACGCTCCTCGGGGTCGCCCTCGGGGCCTCGTCCGGCTTCGTCCTCGGCGGCGTCTTCGGTCGCCAGACGGTCTCGGCCGTCTCCTCCGTGGAGCAGCAGCTCCGGCGCGTGCCCGCCGCCGAGGTCGTCGCCGGGACGGCGGGGCTCCTCGCGGGGCTCGCCCTCGCCGCCCTGACCACGGTGGTCGTCTTCCGACTGCCGCCGCTCGTCGCCTGGACGAGCGCGGCGTTCATGTACGCCACCCTCGGCTACACCGGGTACCGGGTCGGTCGTGCCAAGCACCTGGAGCTCTTCGACCTCATCGGCCTGAAGCCGAGGGCGGGGGGCGCCGGGCGCGGCGAGGTCGCCGTGGTGGACACGAGCGCGCTCATCGACGGACGGATCGTGGACCTGGTGGCCACGGGCTTCCTCACCGGGGACCTCCTGATCCACGCCGCCGTGCTGCGGGAGCTCCAGGCCATCGCGGACACCTCGGACCCCCGGCGCCGGGCCCGCGGTCGGCGGGGGCTCGACGCGGTGGCCGAGCTCCAGCGGGCCAAGACGGTCCAGGTCCACCTCGTGGAGGAGGACGGGGTCTTCGACGTGGACGCGGCGCTCGTCCGCCTGGCCCGGGAGCGGGGCGCGGCCCTCATCACCGCCGACCACAACCTGGCGAAGGTGGCCCAGGCGATGTCGGTGCCGGCGCCGAACCTGAACCAGCTGGCGGCGGCGTTCCGCACCCCCGTCGGCGTCGGCGACGAGCTCGTGATCGAGCTCGTGAAGGACGGCCGCGAGCGCGGGCAGGCGGTCGGGTACCTCGAGGACGGCACGATGGTCGTCGTGGAGGAGGCCAGGGATCGCATCGGCCACGAGGTCCCGGTCCGGGTCCGCAACGTGATCCAGACGGCGACCGGCCGGATGGTCTTCGCCACCCTCCGCTGAGGGAGGCGGCCGGGTCGGGGTACCCTGGCGGCGTGGAGGAGGCCGTCGCGATCGTCGTGGCCGCCGGGTGGGGGGAGCGGCTCGGCCGGGAGGTCCCGAAGGCCCTGGTGACCCTGGGCGGGCGACCGATGCTCGCCCGGGCCGTGGAGACCGCCCTCGCGAACCCCGGGATCCGGCTCGCGATCGTCGCGGCCCCGCCCGGGTACGAGGACCTCGTCCACGCGATCGTCGAGCCCCGCGGGGCCCACGCCGTGGTCACCGGGGGGCGGACCCGCCAGGCGTCGGTGCGGGCGGCCCTCAGCGCCGTTCCCGAGGGGGCGGGCGTCGTCGTGTGCCACGACGCCGCTCGGCCGCTCGCCACCCCGGCCCTGTTCGGCGCGGTCCTCGCGGCGCTCGAGGGCTGGGACGGGGTCGTGCCCGTGCTGCCCATCCCCGACACGGTGAAGCGGGTGCGGGGGGAGCTCGTCCTCCGGACCGAGCCGCGGGAGGAGCTCGCCCTCGCCCAGACGCCCCAGGCCTTCCGCGCGAGCGCCCTGCGCGAGGCGCACGAGCGGGCCGCCGCGGCGGGCGTCGGGGCGACCGACGACGCGGCCCTCCTGGAGCTCGCGGGGTACCGGGTCCGGGCGATCCCCGGGGAGCCCACGAACTTCAAGGTCACCACGGCCGAGGACCTGGCCCGGGCCGAGGCCCTCGTCGCGGAGGCGGCCCGTGCCTGAGCTCCACGTCGGCCTCGGCTTCGACGTGCACCCCCGCGCGATCGGCCCCCGGCCCCTGTTCCTCGGGGGCGCCCGGTTCGAGGAGGTGAACGGCCTCGCGGGTCACTCCGACGGCGACGCCGTGTGCCACGCGCTCGCCGATGCGCTGCTCGGGGCGGCCGGCCTCGGCGACGTGGGGGAGCACTTCCCCGAGGACGACCCGCGGATCGCGGGCATCCCCGGGCTCGAGCTGCTCGCGCGCACGGTGGCGAAGGTCCGGGTCCGGGGGCTCGCGCCGGTCTCGGCGGACGTCACGATCGTGGCCGAGCGCCCGGCCATCGCCCCGCGACGCGAGGAGATCCGACGGCACCTCGCGGCCACCCTCGGGGTCTCCCCGGAGCGGGTGTCGGTGAAGGCCACGAGACCGGAGGGGCTCGGCCTGTCCGGCGACGGCGCGGCGTGCATCGCCCTCGTCGTCCTGCAGGGGCCGTGAGTCGGCTCCGGCGCGGGCGCGTGGCGGGGCCGGGGCGGCCCCGGACCGGCGGCGAGGGGTTCACCCTAGGGGGTCGGCGGGCGGTGCTCGAGGCGGTGCGGGCCGGCGCCGCCGAGGAGGTGGTCCTGGCCCGGGGGGCTCGGACCACGCCCGGCCTGCGGGAGCTGCTCGCGGCGGCCGCCGAGACCGGGGTGCCCCTGCGGGAGGTGAGCCGGGAGGAGCTCGATCGGCTCGCCCCGGACCACCAGGGGGTGGTCGGCCGCGTCCGGGCGCCGCGGACGCTGTCGGAGCGGGAGCTCGGGGGCTGGCCCTTCGAGGAGGACGCCCTCGTCGTCGTGCTGGAGGGTCTCGAGGACCCCCAGAACCTGGGCGCCGCCGCGCGCTCGGCGGAGGCCGCCGGGGCGGCGATGCTCGTCATCCGGGAGCGTCGAGCCGCGGGCATCACCCCATCGGCGGTCCGGGCCTCGGCGGGGGCGCTCCTGCACCTCCCCCTCGCCCGGGTGCCGAACGTGCCCCGCGCGCTCCAGCGGCTCCGGTCGCTCGGGTTCACCACGGTGGGGCTCGACGGGGCCGCGCCGAGGACCGTCTACGACGAGCCGTGCCCGGCCGGGCGGGTGGCGATCGTCGTGGGCAGCGAGGGTCGCGGTCTCTCCCGGCTCGCGCGGGAGGCGTGCGACCTGCTGCTCTCGCTGCCGATGGCGGGGCGCGTGGGGTCGCTCAACGCCTCCGCCGCGCTCGCGGCGGCGCTGTACGCGTACGTGGTGCCGGCACGCCGCCGGGCGTAGACTCCAGGCGCGCCGGCGTAGCTCAGCTGGGAGAGCAGCGGTCTTGTAAACCGCAGGTCGTCGGTTCGATCCCGACCGCCGGCTCGGGCGCCGAGGGGCGGGTGGGTTCCGCCCCTCGGCCAGCCTCGTCCGGGACTACGGCAAGAGGTCGCCGAAGCCCTCGTAGAGCCAGTCCAGGTCGTCGGCGCGGTCCACCCGGTACACGCCTCCGGTGCCACCGCACGTCCAGTTCAGCCCGAAGGACGTCACCCCGCCGATCACGTTCGACGTGCCGACGAAGTTCGGGCCCCCGGAGTCGCCGAAGCACGTGCCGCCCGAGGAGGCGTTGTTGGACAGCACGAGCGAGCCGTCGCCCGTGAACCCGGTGTTGATCTGGACCAGGTACGGGTGGGCGACCATGCGGATCCGCGTGGCCTCGTCCTTCCACTCGGCGGCGGGCGGGAAGGCCTTCTGAAGCCCGTACCCGACGGCCGTGAACCGGGTGCTCCGACGCGGCTTCAGGTCATCCAGCTGGTTCAACCGCGGCAGCGCTCCGTACGTGCTCATCTCGACCGGCTCGTCGAGCACGACGACACCGAGGTCGTGGAGCCAGAACGCGTTCGGGTCGTACAGGGGGTGCGTGTACGGGGTGCCCCCCACGTCACCGGTGCACGGGTAGCCGGTGATCCCGGCGCAGCGGTCGTCACCCGCGGCGGGATACCCCGGAGCGAGCTCGATCGGACCGGGCTCGAACCAGATCTCCACGTGGGCCGCCGGCGCCTCCGTGCAGTGCCCCGCGGTGAGGAACAGGCGCGGGGCGATCAGCGTGCCGCTGCACCGCCACTGCGGCTGACCCTTCGCGTCCTGGGCCACCATGAGCCCCACGTACGGGTGGCCATCCCCGTCCGGGACCCCGTCGGTGATCGCTCCGGCCGGCAGCGCGAGCGCGAGGGCCAGGGCTAGCGCGGCGAGCAACACGAGCATCCGCCTCATGCGGGACCTCCTTGGCTCGGGACCCCTCCTTCCTAGCACAGCCCCCGCCGTTCGGCATCGGCCGAACGGCCCTCCTCGCCCCGGATGGGGGTCGGGCTCAGGGCTCACTCCGGCGAAGGGCCCTGCCCGCTCGTTCGCGCGGCTCGCCGTCGAAGGCGACGCGCCCGTTCACGACGACGAGGGCGATGCCCTCGGCGAAGGCGTGGGGCCGCTCGTAGGTCGCCGCGTCGACCACGGTCCCCGGGTCGAACAGCACGAGGTCCGCGAAGGCGCCGCGCTCGATCCGGCCCCGCCCGATGAGGCCGAACCGCTCGGCGGGCAGGGCCGTCATCTTGCGGACCGCGGTCTCGAGCGGCAGCAGCCGCTCCTCGCGCACGTACCGCCCGAGGACGCGGACGAAGGTCCCGTAGTAGCGGGGGTGCACGGCGTGGGCCCCGAGCGGGCCCCAGGGCGAGACGGCGATCCCGTCGCTCGCCACGAAGACGTCCGGCCGCGCGAGGATCGTCCGGACGTCATCCTCGTGCATCCCGTGCCCGAGCATGCCGGCGAACCGGTCCGCGAGGAGGAGCTCGCAGACGAGCGCCGCGGGCGAGCACCCTCGCTCGGCTGCGAGGTCCGCCAGGCTCCGACCTGAGAGCGCGGGGTCGGGCGGGAAGGAGCCGAGCACGACCCGGTCCCACCCCAGGGTCCACCCCACCCCCTCGGCGCCGGGCTCGCCCTCCTCGATGGCGCGCTCCAGGCGGGCGCGGGTGTCCGGATCGGCCAGGGCCTCGGGCAGCTCCGGCGGCGTCACCCAGGGGGGCAGGAGCGCGGCGAGCTCCGTCTCCCACGCGGTGTAGGGGTACTGGTCGGCCGAGACGTCGTCGCCGGCCTCGCGACGGGCATCGAGGAGCTCGAGGAGCCGCGGAGCCTGGCCCCACATCACCCGACCCTCCACCTTGAGGTGGCTCACGTGCGCGGGGACGCCGGCGCGGCGGCCGATCTCGATGCACTCCGTCACCGCGTCGAACACGCGCTCGTCCTCGCCGCGCACGTGGCTCGCGTAGACGCCCCCGCGGACCGCGAGCTCCGAGGCGAGCTCCGCGATCTCCTCGGTCCTCGCGTGGAGCCCGGGCGCGTAGATCAGGCCGGTGGAGAGGCCGAGGGCGCCCTCCTCGAGGGCCTCGGCGAGGAGCCGGCGCATCGCCGCGAGCTCCTCGGGCCGGGGGGCGCGGCGCTGGTCCTCGCGGAGGACCGCCTCGCGGAGCGTGCCGTGGCCGACGAGGGCGGCCACGTTGACGGCCGGTCGACACGCCTGCACCCGCTCCAGGTACTCGCCGAAGGAGCGCCAGGAGCGCTCGAGCTCCCCGAGGGGGGCGCCGGCGAGGGCCGCGAGCTCGGCCACCCCCTCGGCCGGGTAGGCTGAGCTCCCGCAGTTGCCCACGACGCAGGTCGTCACGCCCTGGCGGAGGTAGCTCTCCATCCCGGGCTCGGTGAAGGGGCTGAGGTCCGAGTGCTGATGGACGTCCACGAAGCCCGGCGCGAGTACGAGCCCGCTCCCATCCACGCGGCGGGCGGTCTCGGGCTCCGGCTCGCCGTCGCGGAGCACCGCCTCGATCCGGTCCCCCGTGACCGCCACCGATCCGACGAAGGGCGTCCCCCCGCCGCCGTCGACGATCGACGCGCCAGAGATCAGGAGGTCGACCACGGCTCCGACGTCAGCCGACGAGCGGGCGGAGCCACAGCCCAGAGGTGAGGAGCACCGCGGGGAGGACGAAGAGCCCGACGACGAAGACCCACAGCCGCGTGCCGGAGGCGACGAGCCAGTCGTTGAGGCCGATGACCCCGCGCTTGATCGGGCGGTAGGCGAGGACGAGGCAGGCGATGGAGACCACCGCCACGCCGATCGCCTGGGCCAGCACGATCTGGACGGCGACGCCGCTGCGGAGCAGCATGGCGGCGACGAGGGTGTCGGCGAGGGTGGTGATATTCGCACCCATGATGTACGGGACGGACTCCTCGCGGCTCACGTACCCGCGCGTGGCGAGCGGCACGAGCACCGTGAGGGCGACCGACACGGAGAGCGTGAGCGTCGCCACGAGGCACCCGATGAGGAACATGGGCCACGGTCGGCGGAGCCAGGCGGCCCGCTCGCGTCCCACGCGCCGGCCGTCCACCTGCGGGAGGACCCGGTCGAGGAGCTTGAACGAGAGCAGGATCACGCCGAGGCCGAGCGGCACGAGGAGCCACCCGGGGAGCAGGTCCACGGAGGGGCGCTGCACCGGCCCCCACAGGAGGTCCACGAGGCTCTCGACCTCGCCGGAGGTGCGCCAGTGGATCCCCGAGAGGGCCCCGGAGCGGAGGATCGCGTAGCCGAGGACCATCCCAGGCAGGTACGTGAGGGCGGTCAGGGAGAGCGCGAGGATCCCCATCCCCACCGACTCCTCGCGGCGAGCGCGGGGGTTGCGGACCGCGTAGAGGAACCCCACGAGCAGCACGACGAAGGAGGCCCCGAGGCGCGAGCCGGTGAGCATCGTGAAGGTCTGGAGCTCGGTGATGGCGCCGCCCGCGAACAGGCCGAGGGCGACCGCCGCGATGGGCGAGCCCGAGAGCACGAGGTACGCCCCCAGCCATCCCGCCCCGAGCGTGGCCGCGCCGTTGCCGAAGAACACGCTCTCCCGGATGGTGGGGGCGATCGCCGCCGCCCCCGCCTTCATGAGCTGCAGCGACAGGACGAGGAGGTACAGGGCCCCCGCCCCGCTCGCCACGCGCGCGACCGCCCTCGGCCAGGCGCGCTCGCGCGTGGCGGGCACCACGAGGGGGGTCTCCGTGCGGACGGACGTGCCCGCCGCGACGACCGGCGGGTCGTCGCGGGATCCCTCGGGGGGCGCGGTCGGCGGGGAGCGGTCGTCGGTGGCGTCGGCCATGGCTGTCGAGGTGTGCGCCGGCGCCACCGTACCGATTCGGCCACGGTCCGGCAACCTCCCCGGGGCGGGGCGGCGGCCCAGGTCACGGCCGAAGGTCCCCCACGCCGGGGGCGAAAGGACCCCGGGAGGGTCCGATTTCCGATGGCACCCTAGGGCCAGGTCCCGGGGCGACCCTCGGGCGGAGCGGAGAGGAGAGACGGGAGATGGACGGATCCACCTTGTCCCTGGTGCTCTTCTCGGGCACGGACGACAAGCTGAACGCGGCGGCGGTGCTCACGGCCGGCGCGGCGGCGATGGGCCGGAAGGTGAACATCTTCCTCCAGTACTGGGCGCTCGACGCCTTCCGCAAGGACCGCATGGGCCAGGAGCGCGGGCTCGCCCCCGAGGCGGGGTCGGAGGGCGCCGAGGCCTACCGGAAGCACGGCGGGCAGCACTGGAGCGAGATCTTCCGTCAGGCTAAGGAGATCGGGGACGTGAAGATCCACGCCTGCTCGCTCTCCATGGAGATGTTCGGGCTCACCGTGGATGATCTCGACCCGCTCGTGGACGATCAGGAGGGGGTCGCGTCGTTCTTCATGGACGTCGACGGCCCCGTGACCTTCATCTGAGGAGGAGGTGGGGAAGATGGCGACCGTCGAGACCGATCGCTCGATCGACGCCCGCGGGATGCCGTGCCCGGGGCCGCTCATGAGCCTCATCGGCGCGATCCGGGAGGGCCAGGTCGGCGACGTGATCGAGGTGCTCTCGAGCGACGAGGGCTCCAAGACGGACATCCCGGCCTGGGTGGCCAAGGCCGGGCACGAGCTCGTGGAGGTCGTGCCCGAGGAGGGGTTCACCCGCTTCGTCGTGAAGAAGGCGCGGTGAGCGACGATGCCGGCCAAGGTCGTCGTCCTCGGTGGGGGGGTCGGTGGCACCCTCGTGGCGAACCTGGTCGCCAAGGCCCTCGGCCGCGAGGGGCGGGTCACCGTCGTGGATCCGACCGGGATGCACCACTACCAGCCGGGGTATCTCTATGTGGCTCTGGGGCAGGCCAATGGGCGGTGGCTCGTCCGGGACGAGCGGACGCTCCTGCGGCGTGAGGTGGATCTCGCGGTCGAGCGAGCCACGCGGGTCGAGCCCGAGGCCGGCGTGGTGCACCTCGAGCGCGGCGGCAAGCTCGAGTACGACTACCTCGTGCTCGCCACCGGCGCCCGGCTCGTCCCCGAGCTCGTGCCGGGGCTGCGGGAGGGCGCGCACGAGTTCTACTCGCTGGAGGGCGCGCAGCGGTTGCGGGAGGCGCTGCGGCGGTTCCGCGGCGGGCGGCTCCTCGTCGGGGTGGCCGGGGTGCCGTACAAGTGCCCGCCGGCCCCGGTGGAGTTCGTCTTCATGGTCGAGGAGTACCTGCGCAGGCGCGGGATCCGGGAGCGGAGCAAGGTCACGCTCCTGTCGCCGCTCAACCGGGCCTTCACGATCGAGTCGGCCTCGAAAGTGATCCAGCCCATCATGGAGCAGCGGGGCATCGAGCTCGTGACGTTCTTCAACGTGGAGGAGGTGGACCCCTCCGCCGGCACGGTCTCCTCGCTCGAGGGCGAGAAGCTCGAGTACGACCTGCTCGTCCTCGTCCCGCCCCACCGCGGGCAGGAGGTCGTCGTGGACTCCGGCCTCGGCGATCCCGCGGGTTGGCTCCCGACGGACCGCTACACGCTCCAGGTCGAGGGGCAGGACCGCATCTTCGCCATCGGGGACGCGACGAACCTCCCGATCAGCAAGAGCGGCTCGACCGCGCACTTCGAGGCGCCCGTCGTCGCCAGCCGGATCGCCTCGCTCGTGCGCGGGACCGCTCCGAACGAGAACTACGGTGGCCGGGTCATGTGCTTCCTGGAGACGGGGAACCGCCAGGCGACGGTGCTGCGGTTCGACTACGAGCACCCGCCCGCGCCGCCCCAGCCGAACCTCATCTGGCACTCGGCGAAGTGGCTCTTCAATCGGCTCTACTGGGAGACGGTCCCGCAGGGCCGCCTCCCGGAGAAGATGCCCATGCCGATCCCGACGGGAAGGAGCGAGTCATGAGCATGGACGTGGCCAAGACCCTGGACCTCAAGGGTCTGTCCTGCCCGCTGCCGATCGTGAAGACCGCGCAGGCGATCAAGGAGCTCGCCTCGGGCGAGCTGATCGAGGCCCTCGCGACGGACCCCGGCTCCGTGGCCGACTTCGCCGCGTGGTGCCGCTCGACCGGCAACGAGCTCGTCGAGCAGACCGAGCAGGACGGCGTGTTCCGGTTCGTCATCCGCAAGAAGTGAGGTGAGCGCGATGTCCGTCGAGGAGACGACGCTCGCGGTCCCGGCGCACGAGCACGAGGAGCACCCCAAGCACAAGAAGCTCGTGATCATCGCCTGGAGCGGGGAGCTCGACAAGGTCTGGCCCCAGATGATCCTCGCCACCACGGGGGCGGCGATGGGGATGGACGTGACGGTGTTCTTCACGTTCTGGGGCCTGTTCGCGCTCGTGAAGGAGGACAAGCACATCACGGGCGAGAACTGGATGCAGAAGATGGTGGCGCTGCTCGACCGGCCGGGGATGGAGCACCTGCGCCTGAGCAAGATGAACTTCGCCGGGGCGGGGCCCGCGATGATGGCGAAGCTCGCGAAGGAGCACAACGTGGCGAGCCCGGGCGAGCTCCTGAAGATGGCCGTGGACATGGGCGTGAAGCTCGTCCCCTGCCAGATGACGATGGACCTGCTCGGCCTGAAGCGCGAGGACATGATCGACGGGCTCGCCGAGCCCGCCGGCGCCACGACCATGCTCATGGAGGCGCAGGACGCCATCACGCTGTTCATCTGACCGCCGGGACCCCTCGAGGGCCGGGAGGACCCCCCACCGCCTCCCGGCCCTCGACTCGCGTCACCGCGCGCGAGGCGGTAGCGTGAGCGCGAGGGAAGGAGGAGCGCCATGGGGATCCTGGACAAGGTGAAGCAGGCCGCGGGGGAGGCGGCGGAGGCCGCGAAGAAGGGCGCCGCGGTCGCCCAGACGAAGGCGAAGGTCCACGGCCTCCGCAAGGAGGCGAACGAGGCCGCCCAGGAGATCGGCTACCTCGTCTACCGGGAGCGGACGGGCGGTGAGGCGGCCGGTGCGGCGGTGGATGCGCTCGTCCAGCGCATCGCCGACCTCGAGGCCGAGATCCGCGAGCTCGAGGCCTCCCTCGAGGGCTCTGGCGAGCCCTCCGAGGGGCAGCCGGAGCAGACGGGCTGAGGGCTCAGGCCTCGGGCAGATAGACCCGGAAGGAGGCGCCGCCCCCGGGGCGCTCCTCCACCCAGGCGCGCCCGCCGTGGAGCTCGGCGAAGCGGGCCACGAGGGCGAGGCCGATCCCGACGCCGGGGTCGTGGGTCGAGGGCCCCGGCACCTGGCGGAAGGGCTGGAACACGGCCTCACGGAGCTCGGCGGGGACCCCCGGCCCCTCGTCCTCGACCACGAGGAGCACCCCTCGCCCCTCCCGCCGCGCGCAGACCCATACCCGCGCCTCCGGGGGCGTGTGGCGAGCGGCGTTGGCGAGGAGGTTCTCCACGATCCGCTCGACCTTGGCCGTGTCCACTTGGGCGAGGAGCCGCTCGGGGAGGTCGAGCTCGACCGTCCGACCGCCGAGGACGTCGGGGTCCGCCACGACCCGGCGGACGAGGTCCGCGAGGTCGGTCGGGCGGCGCTGCGGCGCGAGGATCCCCCGCTGGAGCCGGTCGAGGTCGAGGAGGTCCGCGAGGAGCCGCTCGAGCTTGCGCGCGTTCACGGCGATGCGGTGGACGAGGTCCTGCGCGTCCTCGCGGGAGAGCGCGTCCGCGCCCTGCTCGAGGGTGATGGCGGATCCCAGGATCGAGGTGAGCGGCGTCCGCAGGTCGTGGGAGACGGCCTCGAGGAACGTGTTCTTCATCTCGTCGAGGGCGCGGAGGCGCTCGGCGGCCTCCCGCTCGCGCTCGAAGGCCTCCTGGTAGGTCCGCTCGCTGCGGCGGAGCGCCTCCTCCGCCCGCTTGCGCTCGGTGATGTCCACCATGAGCCCTCGCAGGGTCGGCGCGCCCTGCGGGTCCCGCCCCGCGTGCACGAGGTCCCGCAGCCAGAGCACGTCCCCGCCCCGCCCGAGCGCGCGGTACTCCAGGGTGTGGTGACCGCCGTCCGCGACGGCCCGGCGGAGCTCGGCGGTGGCGCGCTCCCGATCCTGCGGGTGCACGTGGGCGCCCCAGGCGAGGGGCGCGGGCTCCCCGAGCACCGTCTGGGCCCGGGCGGACAGGAACGTGAAGGCGAGGCTCGAGGGGTCGGCCTCCCAGAACACGGCGTCGAGGTCCTCGACGAGCTCGTGGAACCGCTCGAGCTCGTGGAAGCGGCGGGCGCTGCCGAGGGCGAGGGAGGCGATGTCCGCGATGCCGCGGACCAGGGTGAGGGCGCGGGGGGCGAACCCCTCCTCGGAGGCCGTGAGGACGAGCGCGGCGAAGCCGTCCGGCTCGAAGCGCAGGGGGGCGACGAGGACCGGCCCCGGCTGGTCCGTCACCCAGAGCTCGCGCGGGACCTGCTCCACGACCTCCCGCGGGAGGAGGAAGGGCTCGGAGGTGGAGCGCAGGAAGTCCGCCGCCACGGCCGCGGGGACCTGGCTCGCGTGGGCCGCTCGATGCTTCGGGATGCCGTGCGCCCGCACCATGCGGAACGACCCGTCGGCCGGGTCCCGCAGGTAGGTCGCCGCGAACCGGCACGGGACGATCCGATGGGCGGCCTCGGCCACGCGGGCGAGGACCGTCTCGAGCCCGTGGGCGCCGGTGAGGGCCTGGGAGAGCCCGAGGAGGGCTGAGGCGGTCTCCGCCGCCTCCCGCTCCTTGGCGAGCAGCCGCGCGTTCTCGAAGGCCACGGCGGCGTGGGCGGCGAGCACCTCGACGACCCGGATGTCCTCCTCGTCGAACCGGTCCACGCCGAGGTTGGAGAGGACGATCGCCCCGGTCGCGCGCTCGCCCACCTTCGTCGGGACCACGAGGATGGACTCCTCGATCTCCGGGGTGCCGGGGATCTGCACCCCGACCGGATCGCGGAGCGCGTCCGCCGCGTAGTAGGTCTGGCCGGTGGCGACGGCGTATCCGGTGAACCCCTCGCCCACCCGCGTCACGAGCTCTTCGTAGGTCTCGCCCTCGTACTCCGTGAGCTCGCCCCGGAAGGCGATCGGCTCGAGCGTCACCCCGTCCTCGGCGAGGAGGTAGATCCGGCAGTTGTGGTAGTCGATGAGGGTCTTCAGCTCCGCGGTGATGGCCTCCGCGATCCGCCGGACGTCCCCCAGCTGGGCCAGCCGGAGCGCGAGGCTGTGGAGCATCCGCAGCCGCGCCACGGAGCGCGGCGCGGGCTCTTCGGCGGGGGCGGGGCCGCCCCCGCCGGATGGTGCCGTTCCGACCATCGGACCTCCTCGGTCATCTTCTCATCTCGGCCTGGCGTGGCCCGCGCTGGAGCCCCTCCGGGTTCGGCCGGGTTCGCCCTCGCCTGCGTCGCTAGGATGGAGCGCCGTGACCAGCGCTCGACCCGAGGCCGGGGCGTCCGCCCCGGCCGAGCCCTCCCGCCTGCTCGCCGGCCGCGTGCCCCGCGAGCGCGCGCCGGCGATCGACGCCTTCGCGGCTGCCTTCGCCCGCCGCCTCCCGCCCGAGCTGGCGGAGCTCGATGCCGCCGAGCTCGCCGCTCGGATCCTCGGCGTCTTCCACCTGGCCGACGCCCGGGGCGAGGAGCCCGTCGCCGTCCGGGCCTTCAACCCCGACCCCGAGCGGGACGGCTACGGCGCGCCCGGGAGCGTGCTGGAGACGAACGCCGAGGACTCGCCGTTCCTCTTCGACTCGGTCCTCGAGGAGCTCGAAGCCCGCGGCCTGCACGTGTCCCGGGCCGCCCACCCCGTCCTCGGGATCCGTCGCGACGAGACCGGCCGGATCGTCGAGATCGTGCACCCGCGGGGGGCCGAGCGACGCGAGTCCGTCATGCACCTCGAGCTCGACCGGCGCCTGTCGGAGACGGAGCTCGCGGACCTCGCCGAGGCCGTCCGGCGGATCCTCGGCGATGTGCGCCTCGCGGTCCGGGACTTCGCCGCGATGCGCGCGGCCGTGGAGCGCATGGTCTCCTGGATCCAGGCCGCGGAGGCCTGGCCCGCCGAGGAGGTGGAGGAGGCCTCGGCGTTCCTCCGGTGGCTCCTCGAGGACCACTTCGTGTTCCTCGGCTACCAGGAGCGGGAGGTCATCCCCACCACGGAGGGGCCGGCCGTGCGGGCGGTCCCGGAGGCGGCGTTGGGGATCTGCGCGAGGCCCGACCCGTGGGCGAGGGACGTCGTCCCGTTCGCCGAGCTCGACCCGGCGGAGCGGGCGCGCCTGGAGGGGCGCGAGCTCGTGACGTACGCGAGGGGTCGTCGGCCCTCGACGGTCCACCGCCGCCAGCGGATGGACGAGATCTGGGTCCGGCGCGTCGGAGCGGACGGGCGCACGCTGGGGGAGGGCGGGCTGCTCGGGCTGTTCACCTCCAGGGCCGTCGCGACGCCGGCGGATCGGATGCCGCTCTTGCGACGGCGCCTCGCCCGGATCCTCGAGGCCGAGGATCTCGTGGAGGGCTCCCACGACTACAAGGCCGCGATCTCGATCTTCGACGGCTTCCCCAAGCAGGAGCTCCTGTCGGCCCCCGAGGAGGAGCTCCGGCGGCAGGTGATGGTCCTGCTCGCCCTCCAGGAGCAGCGCCACGTCCGGCTGTTCGTGCGCCCCGACCCGGACCGCCGGGTCGTGAGCCTGCTCGTCGTGGTGCCCCGGGATCGGTTCGACGCCGAGCTCGGCGAGCGGCTCCAGGCGCTGTTCCTGCGACGGTTCAACGGCGAGGGCGTCGAGCACCACCTCTCCCTGGGCGAGAGCCAGCTCGCCCTCCTCCACGTCGTCGTGCACGCGGGACCTGGCGGGATCCCCGACGTCTCCTTCCCAGAGCTCGAGCGGGAGGTGGCCGAGCTCACGAAGACCTGGGAGGACCGTCTGCACGAGGAGCTCGTGGCCCGGCGCGGCGAGGCCGAGGGCCGGGTGCTGGCCGAGCGGTGGGCGTCCCGGTTCCCCCCGTCGTACAAGGCCGCGACCCCGGTCGAGCTCGCCGCCGAGGACGTCCTGCGCTTCGAGGAGCTCGGGGCCTCGGGCGAGCCCTTCCTGCTCGCCCTCTCCAACCAGGAGCGCGAGGGTCAGGTCCTCACACGGGTGCGGCTGTACAAGCTGGGCGGCAAGATCCGCCTCTCCGACTTCGTGCCGACCCTCGAGTCCCTGGGGCTGCAGGTCGTGGAGGAGGTGCCGACGCACCTGCTCCACGACGCCGAGGGCGAGCGGTTCCTCGACGACTTCGGCGTGCTCGACGAGCACGGACGCCCGCTCGATGTGGAGCGCTCGGGGGAGCGGATCGCCGCGTGCATCACCGCGGTGTGGCGGGGGGAGTGCGAGCTGGACTCGCTGAACCGGCTCGTGGTCTCGGCCGGGCTGCGGTGGGAGCAGGTCGAGATCCTGCGCGCGTACCGCAAGTACCACCACCGGGTCCACGCGGGGTTCCCGGTCGAGTACAAGAACGCGGCGTTCGCCGCCCACCCGGAGATCGCCGCGCTCGTCGTCCGCCTGTTCGAGCTGCGCTTCGATCCCGCGCTGCCCCGGGACGAGGCCGCCGCCGCCGCGGTGCGCGAGGAGATCCTCCGGCGCCTCGAGGCCGTGGAGTCCCTGGACCAGGACCGGATCCTGCGCAACCACCTCCGCCTCATCGAGGCCACCGTGCGCACGAACGCGTTCAAGCCGGACCGGGAGGCCCTCGCGTTCAAGTTCCGCTCGGCCCTCGTGCCGGAGATGCCGAGGCCCGTACCGCTGTACGAGATCTTCGTCTACTCCCCGGAGATGGAGGCGATCCACCTGCGCGGCGGGAAGGTCGCGCGGGGCGGGATCCGATGGTCCGACCGGAGGCAGGACTACCGGACGGAGATCCTCGGCCTCATGAAGGCCCAGATGGTGAAGAACGCCCTCATCGTCCCCACCGGCTCCAAGGGCGGGTTCGTCCTGAAGCGGCCGCCCACCGACCCCAGGGCCCTGCGCGAGGAGGTCGAGCGCCGGTACGTCACGTTCATGCGCTGCCTGCTCGACCTCACCGACAACCTCGTGGACGGCCGCGTCGTGCACCCCGAGCACGTCGTCGTGCACGACGAGGACGACCCCTACCTCGTGGTCGCGGCCGACAAGGGGACGGCCACGCTCTCGGACGTGGCGAACGCCGTCGCCGCCGAGCGCGGGTACTGGCTCGGTGACGCCTTCGCGAGCGGCGGCTCCACCGGGTACGACCACAAGGCCCTGGGGATCACGGCGCGGGGGGCGTGGGAGTCCGTGAAGCGCCACTTCCGGGACCTCGGCACGGACGTGACGACCCAGCCCATCACCGTCGTGGGCATCGGGGACATGTCGGGGGACGTGTTCGGCAACGGGATGCTGCTCTCGGACCAGATCTGCCTCGTCGCCGCCTTCGACCATCGGCACATCTTCGTGGACCCCAACCCCGCGCCGGCCGTGGGGTACGCGGAGCGCCGGCGGCTCTTCGAGATGCCCGGCTCCAGCTGGGACGACTACGACCGGTCGAAGATCTCCCCGGGGGGCGGCGTGTGGCCCCGGACCGCGAAGTCCATCCCCCTCTCCCCGGAGATGCGGGGCGCCCTCGGCGTGGAGGGCGAGGCGATGACCCCGGACGAGCTCATCTCGGCGATCCTCCGGGCCCCCGTGGACCTCCTGTGGAACGGCGGCATCGGGACCTACGTGAAGGCCTCCACGGAGTCCAACGACGAGGTGGGCGACCGGGCCAACGACGCCGTGCGGGTGAACGGGCGGGAGCTGCGCTGCCGGGTGGTCGCCGAGGGCGGGAACCTCGGGTTCACCCAGCGCGGACGGATCGAGTACGCGATGGCCGGCGGTCGGATCAACGCCGACTTCATCGACAACTCCGCCGGCGTGGACTGCAGCGACCACGAGGTGAACCTGAAGATCCTCCTCGGCATCGCGATGCGCCGGGGGGAGCTCACGCTCGAGGAGCGCAACGCCCTGCTCGCCGAGGTGGAGCAGGACGTGGTCCGCCACGTGCTCTACGACAACTTCCTCCAGGCCCAGATCCTCTCCCAGGAGGTCGCCGGATCCGCCTCGCGGATGGAGGCGTACGAGGACCTCATGCAGCGCCTGGAGGCCGAGGGGGTGCTCGATCGGGAGCTCGAGGCGCTCCCCTCGGCCGAGGAGATGTTGGAGCGCCGGCGAGCGGGCGCCGGGATGGTCCGTCCGGAGCTCGCCGTGCTCCTCGCCTACGCGAAGCAGAGCCTGGCGAACGAGCTCCTCGCCTCGAGCCTGCCGGACTCCCGGTACCTCGAGCAGGACCTGCGGGGCTACTTCCCTCCTCGGGTCGTGGAGCGGTTCGGCCACCTCCTGCCGGAGCACCCCCTGCGACGCGAGCTCGTGGCGACCATCGTCGCGAACGACGTCGTGAACTCCCAGGGGATCACCTTCGTCACGAGGCTCTCGGCGGAGACGGGCGCCTCGGCGTCGGACGTGGTGAGCGCCTACCGGATCGCCCGGGACGTGACCCGGGCGGTGGAGCGGTGGGAGCGCGTCGAGGCCCTCGTGGACCGCCTGCCGGCGGAGCTCGTGGCGGAGCTCATGGGCGGCGTGGACCGGCTCGTGGAGACCTGCTCGCGCTGGTACCTCGCGAACGCCCTGGGGCAGCTGGGACGGGCCGTGGAGGCCCACGCCGAGCCGTTCCGGCGCCTCGAGGCCGTGCTCCCGGAGGTGGAGCCGGAGCGGCGGCGCCGTGAGCGCGAGCGCGAGACCTGGCGCCTGGTGGACCTCGGGGTGCCCGAGGGCGTCGCCCGCGAGCAGGCGCTCCTCGGGGCGCTCGCCCACGGGCCCGGGATCGTCGCGGTCTCCCAGCGGACCGGCAGGCCGATCGAGGCGGCGGGCCGGGCGGCGCTCCTGGTCGGCGAGCTCCTGCCGATCGACCGCCTCGAGGAGGCCCTCGGGCGGGTCCCGACCCCCGACCGGTGGCACCGGTGGGCCGTGCAGGGCGCCGGGGACGAGCTCCGAGCCATCCGGCAGGCGGTGGCCGAGCGGGCGCTCCTCGAGCACCCCGACCTGGGGCCGGACGAGGCGCTCGCCGCGGCGCTCGCGGCCCGCGGGGCCCTCGTCGAGCGTCTGGAGCGGTTCCTCGGCTCCTTCGCGGCCGAGGACGAGGCGAACCTGGCGGCGGTGACCGTGGCCGTGGGGATGCTGCGCCCGCTCGCCTCGGGCGGGTCGGGCGTGGGGTAGGATGGGCGGCAAGCACGAGCCGCCGACCGGAAGGAGCTTCTACGTCTCCGTGGCCACGAGCACGCTCCGCGCCCTGATCGTGATCGCCCTCGTCGTGGGGGGCATCGTCCTCATCGATCGCGCCTTCCCCACGGCCGAGACCCCCTTCGGCGGGGCGCGGACGACGCCGCCCGCGAGCCCGACGGCGACGACCTCGCCGACGCAGGGGGGCGGTCAAGGGGGCCAGGGGGGGCAGGGCCAGCAGGAGCGGCCGGACCTGACCGGGGTCGCCGTGGCCGTCCGTAACGGCACCGGGGTCACCGGGCTCGCCGCGGACACCGCCGCGCTGCTGCAGGACCGCTTCCAGGTGAGCGCGATCCAGATCGACGACGCCCCGATGACGGTGTCCGTGACGACGATCTACTACCGGCGGACCGCCGATCAGGACGAGGCGCGGTTCCTCGCGGACCGCTTCTTCGGCAGGTTCGACGTCCAGGCCGAGGTCGCCCCGCTCGAGGCCGGGAGCGGGGTGGACAAGGACGTCCGCATCGCGATCTACCTCGGGACCGACTACGCGACGGCCAGGGCCTAGGCTTGAGCGCCTCCGCGACCTCGCCCCGCGCGCGGGGGTCGTCCTCGACTTCGACGGGTCCTTGGCCGAGATCGTCCCCCATCCGGAGCTCGCCCGGGCGGTCCCGGGGGCCGTGGAGGCCCTCGCCGCGCTCGTGCCGCTCTACCGCGTCGTGGCCATCGTGACCGGGCGGCGCTCCGAGGAGCTCGAGGCGCGCCTGCGGGTCCCGGGCCTCCGCGTCCTCGGCGTGTACGGGCTGGAGGGCCACCGGGCGGAGCTGCCGGTCGCGGCCGTGCGGGAGCTCGTCCGGGTCGTCCCCGAGGCCTGGGTGGAGGACAAGGGCGCGACCCTAGCGGTCCACTACCGGGCGGCCCCGGATCCCGCCGGGGCTCGGGAGGCCCTCCTGCGCGGGCTCGGGCCCGTGGCCGCTGGGTCGGGGCTCGAGGTCCTCGAGGGGAAGATGGTGATCGAGCTCGCGCCGGCGGAGCGGCCGCGCAAGGGCGGCGCGGTGCTCGAGCTGGCCCGCGCGCTCGACCTCGCCGGGGTGCTCTACGCGGGTGACGACGTCGCCGACCTCGAGGCCTTCGCCGTCCTCGACGAGCTCGAGCGCGGGGGCGCGCTCGTCGTTCGGGTGGCCGTCGAGGGCCCGGAGACCCCGGAGGAGCTCGTGCGCGCGGCGGACGTGACGGTGCCGGGGCCGGTCGGGCTGGTCGAGCTGCTCCGCGGGCTCGCGTCGGCCCCTACGACCGACCGGCCCGTTCCCGGCGGCGGCGGGCGCGCTCCAGGTCCTCCAGCTGGCCCCGGACCCAGCGCTCCGGCGGGTTCGTGAGGACCAGGCGCGCCAGGTTCCGGGCCCTGCGCAGCCGCTCCTCGCGGGGCATCTCGAGGCCCCGCGCGATCGCCTCGGCCGTCTCCCGCAGGTCGAAGGGGTTGATGGCGAGGGCGTGTCGCCCCATCCGCCAGTAGGCGCCGGCGTTGCGCGAGAGCACGAGCACGCCCCCGCGGCGGTTGAGGAGCGGACCCTCCATGGCGACGAGGTTCATGCCGTCGAAGATCGGGTTCACGAGCAGCACGTCGTAGATCCCGTAGGCGGCGAGGGCGCCCGGGTGGTCGTCCTTGACCCGGACCTCGACGGGCTGCCACGTCTCGTCGCCGAACTCGCGGTTCACCTCGTCCGCCGCGGCCAGGCACTCGACCCCGTACTCCCGGTACTCGGGCAGGTCCATGCGCGAGGGCGACAGGAGCGCCAGGAACCGCACCCGGCGGCGCCACTCGGGGTGGGTGCGGAGGAACAGCGCGTAGGCCTGGAACCCCCGCACGATGTTCTTCGAGAGCTCGAGCCGGTCCACCCGCAGGATCAGGCGGTTGTCGCCGCGCCAGCGGTTCAGCTCGCGGCGCAGGCGGGCGACCTCCGGCGTCGCCGCCTCAGCGCGCAGGCCCTGGGCGTCGATGGAGATGGGGTGGATCCGCACGGCCACCTCCCGGCCCTCGGTGACCAGGCGCGAGCGGAGCAGGTCGGCGCGGACGCCGGGGAGGGACCGCGCCGACATGAGGAAGTTCTCGGCCCACATCTGCGAGTGGAACCCGAGGACGTCGGCGCCGAGCATCCCGCGCAGGACCCCCTCGCGGATCTTCACCGGCACGATCCGCAGGTACGTGAGCCCGGCCATCGCCGTGTGCGAGAAGTGGGCGATGTGCGCGTCGGGCAGGAGCTCCCGGAGCATCCGCGGCACGAGCGCGAGGTGGTAGTCCTGGATGAGGAACGCGCAGGGCTCGCCGATGCGCTCGGCCTCCTCGGCGAGGGCCTCGGCGAACTGCCGGTTCACCGCCACGTAATCGCTCCACGCGTCGTCGGCCGTCTCGTCGAAGACCGGCTGGTGGACCGTGTCCCAGAGGTAGTGGTGGGCGAACCAGAGGATCCCGTTGGAGATCCGGTTGTAGTAGCCGTCGTAGCGCTCCGGCGGTACGTCGAGGAGGCGGACCTGGTAGGAGCCCCCGGGCCCCGACATCTCCATCCTGCCCCCGGAGCGGGCGAGCTCGCGGTCCCCGTCCGAGATCGCGGCGGCGACCCACAGCCCGCCGACCCTGGACATGGCCCCGAGGAGGGCGGTCACGAGCCCCCCGGCGCCCCGGCGTGCCTCCAGGGCGCCGTCCTCGCCGGGCTCGAACGTGACCGGCCCTCGGTTCGAGGCCACGACGAGCGGGGCGTCGAGGAGGCTCAGCGCGGCGTCCTCCCGACGAGGTCGGCGATGAGACGCAGGTGGTCCTCGACCTCCCGGAGGCTGAGGAAGCGCTCGCCCACGCGCTCGTGCCCGGCGCGCCCCATCCTCTCCCGCAGGGCGGGGTCCATGAGGAGCTCGACCACGCGGCGGGCGCAGCCCTCCACGTCCTCCACGAGGTACCCGGTGACGCCGTCGACGATCTGGAGCCGGATCCCCCCCACGTTGCCGCCCACCACCGGCTTGCGCTTCCACATGCCCTCGGCGACGACGAGCCCGAAGCCCTCGCGCAGCGACTTCTGGACGATCACCCAGGAGGCCTGCTGGAGCGCGTTGATCTCCAGGTCCCCCACACCCTGGAGGTTCGTGAGGAGGTGGATGTCGGGATCCCCCGCCCGGTGCTCCTCGGTGAGCTCGAGGTAGCGCAGCCCCTCGGGGTCGTCGGTCGCGAGGGATCCCGCCAACACGAGCTGGACGTCGGGGACCTCCTTGCGGACCAGGCGGTAGGCGTCGATGACCCCGAGCGGGTCCTTCCAGGGGTCGAACCGGGAGACCTGGGTCATGATGGGCCGCTCGGGGTCGATCCCGCACGCGGTGAGGACCTCGACGATCGTCTCGGGACCCACCGGCCGGTTCTTCACCGAGAGCGGGTCGATCGAGGGAGGGATGAACGCGAGCCGCGGGCCCTCGATGCCAGGCCGCGCGAACCCCGGGAGGGTGAAGATCGCGGCGTCGTAGCGGTTCACGAGGGGCTCGAAGAACGCCCACACGGGTTCGTGGGGGGTGGAAAGGTCGATGTGGCATCGCCAGATCCACACCCCCGAGCGCCGGCCCTCCTCCTCGAGCACGCGGAGGATCGCCGCCGGCTGGGGGTCGTGGATGAGGTAGACGTCGAAGTCGTCGGGGAGCTCGGCCGCGTTCGCGACGATCCGGTCCCAGTAGGTCGCCGCCATCTGGGGCGTCCAGTCCACCTCCTGGCCCTGGAGCGCGTTGTGGACGGCCTTGGTGACGGCGAAGTACTCGTCCGAGCCCTGGAGGACGGCCCACGTCGTCTCGATCCCGAGGTCGTTCAGGAGGGGCACGTGCGTGTACAGGAGCTCGGCGACGCCGCCCCCGAAGGAGGTGCTGTTCAGCTGCAGGAGGCGCAGGCCGCGGAGGGGCTCCGCGACCCGCCGCAGCCGCTCGACGGCCTCCTCGCCCGCGGCCTCGACGTAGTCATCGAGGTGCCTGTCGGGGACCGGGACGGTGACGAGCATGCGCCCGCGAGTCTACCGACCCTCGCGGGACCCCACGGCCAGGAGCGCGGCGACGGCCTCGGCGAAGCCGGGGCCGTAACTCGCCTCGGTGACCTCCACCTCGGGCGGGGGCGGGGCCGCCAGCGCGGCGAGCCCGTTGCGGACGAGGAAGCACCGCCCCACCTCGGCGGCGACCTCCAGGTCGGCCGGGGAGTCGCCGACGAGGGCCGTCCGGTCCCGCGGCACGCCCCGGAGCTCCCGGTGGCGGCGCACGGCCGAGGCCTTCGAGACCCCCCGGGGGAGCAGGTGGTACGCGCGGACCTCGGGGACGTGGAGCCCCGGCGGCCGACGCCGCAGCCGGCCGTTGTCGAGCAGCCGGGCCCACCCGAACCCGGCCGCTCGCAGGACCTCGTCGGCCTCGGCCGGCTCGACGAGGCCCTGGAACATGAGCGAGACCTCGGCCCAGGGCGCCACCGGCAGCAGCCGGCCGGGGAAGCGCTCGAGCAGGAGGGCGGCCGCGCCGGAGCGCCGCAGCTCCTCGGCCGGTTGGATGCCCGCCGGGGCCTCGCCCGTGTCCACGATCTCGGTGCCGTCCTCGAGCACGAGCAGCCCCCCGAGCTCGGCGACGAAGCACCGGGCTCCCAGGACGCGGGCGACCTCCCGCAGGCCGCGACGGGTGCGCCCGGACACGAGGACGAGCTCCACGCCCGCCCGGTGGAGCTCCAGCAGGGCCTCCGCCGCCCGGCCCGTGGCGCCGCCCTTCGGCTCCGCGAACAGCGACCCGCCCGGCCCGAGCAGGGTCCCGTCGAGGTCCGCGTACAGGACGTCGAGCGCGCGCCGACCCACCGTTTCCTCCGTTGACACCTCCACGACCCGACCCTACAGTGCCGGTGGGTGGGTCGTCCGTGCTGAAGATCTCGCAGAAGCTCGAGTACGCGATGCGCGCGACGATCGAGCTCGCCATCCGCAGGGAGCAGGGGGCGGGGCTCGTGCCGGCGCGCGAGATCGCCCGGGCCCAGCAGATCCCGCTGCGGTTCCTCGAGCAGCAGCTCCGGGCCCTCCACAAGGCCGGGATCGTCGAGAGCTTCCGCGGCGCGGGGGGAGGGTGCCGCCTCGCGCGGCCCCCGGAGGAGATCCGGGTGGCGGACATCGCGGACGCGATCGAGGGCCAGCTCTACCCGATGTTCTGCCTGGAGCCCTCGGACCACCGGTGCTTCGCCGACTCCCGGTGCGGGCTCCAGGGGTTCTGGGGGGACGTGGCCCGGGCGATCCAGCAGGTGTTCGAGGAGACCACGGTGGCGGACCTCGTGGTCCGTCACCGGCAGAGCGGGGGCCCACTCGTGTTCACGCGGGAGCAGCTGCTCTCGCGCCTCGGGTAGCCCCTGCCGCGTGCGGCTCGGCTCAGGACGACTTGCCGAGGATCCGCATCACCTTCGTGCCGCAGACCGGGCAGTTTCCCTGGGCCGCCTTCCGGCCGTTCTTGAGCTCCACGACCTGGCCCTCGAACCCGCGCTTGGCGCGGCACTTCACGCAGTAGGCCTCGTACGTGGCCACGGCGCCCTCCTTCCCCCCGGAACCCCGCGAGCCGGTCGCGGCTCGCCCTAGGATGCTCGCCCGAGGGGGGCCTCGATGCAAGCACCGAGGCCGATAGGCCGAAGGACCGCCCGGCCGCCCCTCGACCGGCCCCGGTGGCGTTCGCGCGTTCGAGCACGGTCCGGATACGATGGCGGGCACACTGCGAGATGGAGGTCCACGATGGCCGAGTCCCAGCAGCAGATCGCCGCGCTCCTGGCCGAGCACCGGGTCTTCGAGCCGCCGCCGGGGTTCACCGCGAACGCGATCGTGAACGACCCCTCGATCTACGAGCGGGCCGCGGCGGATCCCGAGGGGTTCTGGGCCGAACAGGCCGAGCGCCTGGCGTGGTTCCGCAGGTGGGACACCGTCCTGGAGTGGAACCCGCCGTTCGCGAAGTGGTTCGTGGGCGGCACGCTGAACGCCTCCTACAACTGCCTGGACCGGCACGTGGAGGCCGGGGGCGGCGACAAGGTCGCCTTCCACTGGGAGGGGGAGCCGGGCGACACCCGGACCCTCACGTACCGGGAGATGCTCGAGGAGGTGGGGCGGTTCGCGAACGCCCTGAAGGCCCTCGGCGTCCGTCGGGGTGACCGGGTCGCGATCTACATGGGGATGGTCCCCGAGCTGCCCATCGCGATGCTCGCGTGCGCCCGGATCGGCGCTCCCCACTCGGTGGTCTTCGGGGGCTTCTCCTCCGAGGCCCTCCGCGATCGGATCCAGGACGCGCAGGCGAAGGTCCTCATCACCCAGGACGGCGGCTACCGGCGCGGGCAGGTCGTGGAGCTGAAGAAGGCCGCCGACGAAGCCCTGCGGGAGTGCCCGAGCGTCGAGCACGTGATCACGGTGCGGCGCACCGGCGGCGACCACCCCTTCACCCCCGGCCGGGACCTCTGGTACCACGACCTCGTGGCGGAGCAGCCCGCTGAGTGCCCGCCCGAGGAGATGGACGCCGAGGACGTCCTGTACCTCCTGTACACGAGCGGGACCACGGGCAAGCCGAAGGGGATCGTGCACACCACCGGGGGCTACCTCACCGGCGTCGCGGCCACGCACCGGATGATCTTCGACATCCACGATGACGACATCTACTGGTGCTCGGCGGACATCGGGTGGGTGACCGGGCACTCGTACATCCTCTACGGGCCGCTCGCCAACCACACGACCTCCATCATCTACGAGGGCGCTCCCGACTGGCCCGACAAGGACCGGTGGTGGGAGATCATCGAGCGGTACAAGGTGACGATCCTCTACACCGCGCCGACGGCGATCCGCGCCTTCATGCGCTGGGGCACGGAGTACCCGGCCAAGCACGACCTCTCCTCGCTCCGGCTGCTCGGCTCGGTCGGCGAGCCGATCAACCCGGAGGCCTGGGTGTGGTACTGGGAGGTGATCGGCGGCGGCCGCTGCCCCATCGTGGACACGTGGTGGCAGACGGAGACGGGGATGATCCTCATCACCCCGCTGCCGGGCATCACGAAGCTCAAGCCCGGCTCGGCGACCTTCCCCTTCCCTGGGATCTCCGCGGACATCTACGACGAGGCCGGCAACCCGGTCCCGCCGGGGGCCGGCGGCAACCTGGTGATCACCAGGCCCTGGCCCGCCATGCTCCGCACGATCTGGGGCGACCCCGACCGGTACGTCGCCCAGTACTTCAGCCGGTACGGCGAGCGGGTGTACCTGGCCGGGGACGGCGCGAAGCGGGACGAGGACGGGTACTTCTGGCTCCTCGGGCGCATCGACGACGTCATGAACGTGGCCGGGCATCGCCTGTCCACGTTCGAGATCGAGAGCGCCCTCGTGGACAACCCCAAGGTCGCCGAGGCGGCCGTGGTCTCCCGTCCGGACGAGGTGATCGGCGAGGCGATCGTGGCCTTCGTCACGCTGAAGCAGGGGTACGTGGGGGACGAGTCCGTCGCTCAGGAGCTCCGGGAGCACGTGGCGGGCAAGATCGGCAAGATCGCCCGCCCCCACGCGATCATCTTCACGCCGGACCTGCCGAAGACGCGCTCGGGCAAGATCATGCGCCGCCTGCTCCGGGACGTCGCCCGGGGCCAGCCCCTCGGCGACGTGACGACGCTCGCGAACGCGGAGATCGTGGAGCGGATCCACGAGATGGTGGAGGCCCAGCCCCAAGAGGACCAGTGAGGTCGTCCCTCTCCGAGGCCGAGGCCGCCTTCGTCCGCTGGGCTCGGGTCGCCCGCCTGGCCACCGTGGACCCCTCGGGCGCGCCGCACGTCGTGCCGGTGTGCCCGGTGCTCGACGGGGACGTCGTGGTCTTCGCGAGCGACCCCACGGCCAAGCTGCGGAACCTGGAGGCGGATCCGCGGTGCGCCCTCGTGTTCGACGACTACGTCGAGGACTGGGCGCACCTGCGGGGGGTCATGGTCCGGGGCCGAGCGGAGATCCTCACCTCGGGGCCGGACTGGGACCGGGGCAAGGCCCTGCTGGAGGAGAAGTTCCCGCAGTACCGGCCCCTGGCCCCCATCACGCCCGGCCGGACCCGCATCGTCCGGGTCCGGATCGAGCAGGTCGCCGGGGGCCTGGAGGGCTGACCCCGCCCCCTCCGGCGGCCCCCGCCGGACCCCTTGCCAGAAGGGGCCCGACCCGGGTACGATGCCTTAGCACTCGGAGCCTCAGAGTGCTAGCAGTCTGAGGGCAAGGCTGAGAGCCGAGGAGGAGGTTGGGATGGCACCGAAGCTCATCGCGTACGACGAGGATGCGCGTCGGGCCCTCGAGCGCGGTATGGACCTGCTCGCGAACGCCGTGAAGATCACGCTCGGGCCAAAGGGCCGCAACGTCGTGCTCGAGAAGAAGTGGGGGGCCCCCACGATCACGAACGACGGCGTCTCCATCGCCAAGGAGATCGAGCTCGAGGACCCCCTGGAGAAGGTCGGGGCCGAGCTCGTGAAGGAGGTCGCCAAGAAGACCGATGACGTGGCCGGCGACGGGACGACCACGGCGACCGTGCTCGCCCAGGCCATCGTGAAGGAGGGCCTGCGGAACGTGGCCGCCGGGGCCAACCCCATGGCCCTGAAGCGCGGCATCGAGCGGGCGGTGGAGCTCGCGGTCGAGGCCATCAAGAACCAGTCCAAGGACGTCGAGACCAAGGAGGACATCGCCCACGTCGGGGCGATCTCGGCGGCGGACCCCGAGATCGGTGAGCAGATCGCCGAGGCCGTGGACAAGGTGGGCAAGGACGGGGTCATCACCGTCGAGGAGTCCAACACCTTCGGGATGGAGCTCGAGCTCGTCGAGGGCATGCGCTTCGACAAGGGCTTCATCTCGCCGTACTTCATCACCGACCCCGAGCGGATGGAGGCGGTCCTCGAGGAGCCCTACATCCTCATCGCCAACAAGAAGATCTCGAGCGTGCAGGAGCTCCTGCCCATCATCGAGAAGGTGATGCAGGCGGGCAAGCCGCTCCTCGTGATCGCCGAGGACGTGGAGGGCGAGGCCCTCGCGACCCTCGTCGTGAACAAGATCCGCGGCACGTTCCGGTCGGTCGCGGTGAAGGCGCCGGGCTTCGGCGACCGCCGCAAGGCGATGCTCCAGGACATCGCCATCCTCACCGGCGGCCAGGTGATCTCCGAGGAGGTCGGCCTGAAGCTCGAGAACGCCACGCTCGACCTGCTCGGCCAGGCCCGCAAGGTCGTCGTGACCAAGGACGACACGACGATCGTCGAGGGCGCCGGCAAGGAGGAGGAGATCAAGGGCCGGATCAACCAGATCAAGGCCGAGATCGAGAAGACGGACTCCGACTACGACCGTGAGAAGCTGCAGGAGCGCCTGGCGCGCCTGGCCGGCGGCGTCGCGGTCATCAAGGTCGGCGCGGCCACCGAGGTCGAGCTGAAGGAGAAGAAGCACCGCATCGAGGACGCGGTGCAGTCCACGAAGGCGGCCGTGGAGGAGGGCGTCGTGCCGGGCGGCGGCGTCGCGCTGCTCGCGGCCCAGGCGGCCCTGGACAAGGTGGACCTCGAGGGCGACGAGCTCACCGGGGCGCGGATCGTGCGCCGGGCCCTGGAGGAGCCGCTGAAGCAGATCGCCGAGAACGCCGGCCTGGAGGGCGGCGTGGTGGTCGAGAAGGTCCGCACCCTGCCCGCCGGCTGGGGCCTGAACGCGGCCACCGGCGAGTACGAGGACATGTTCAAGGCGGGCATCATCGACCCCACGAAGGTCACCCGCTCCGCCCTCCAGAACGCGGCTTCGATCGCGGCGCTGTTCCTCACGACCGAGGCCGTCGTCGCGGAGAAGCCGGAGAAGGAGAAGGCGCCGTCCATGCCAGGCGGCGGCGACATGGAGTTCTAGGTCCGTCGGACCTCGCAAGGGCGGAGGGGCCCCGCGCCGGGGCCCCTCCTGCCATCTCGACTCATCCGCCCCCATCCCGCCGGGCGGGGCCGCGCCTGTGGGAGAATCCCCGCGTGACGAGGGCCCGGTTCCACCTCACCTTCCCGGAGCACCTGATCTCCGAGCCCGTGATCCACCGGGTGGGCAGCGAGTTCGGGCTCGTCACGAACATCCGCCGCGCCAACATCGAGGAGCGGTACGCGTGGGTGATCCTGGAGATGGACGGACCCGAGGAGGCGATCGAGCGGGCGGTCGCGTGGCTCGCCTCCGAGGGCATCCAGGTGGACCGCATCGAGGGCTGAACCCGTGCACGAGGTCCGGCTCCAGATCCGCTGGCGCGACATGGACGCCTACGGGCACGTGAACAACGCCGTCTACCTCAACTACCTGGAGGAGGCCCGGGACGCCTGGGTGCAGCGGGTGCTGGGCCCGGTCTCGGAGGACACGTGGCACTTCGTCCTCGCCCGCGTGGCCATCGACTTCCGCCGCGAGCTCACGCAGGCCGACCGCGAGATCCTCGTGCGGTGCTCCCTGGAGTCCATCGGGCGCTCGAGCATCCGCACGCGCGAGGAGGTCCGCAAGCTCGACGGGACCCTGGCGGCGGAGGCGGCCTCGGTCATCGTCCCGCGGGACCCCGCCACCGGCGGCTCGCGGCCGCTCACGGAGGCCGAGCGGGCCGCGCTCGAGCGGGAGCTCTCCGAGGGCTGATCCTCCTCAGCCGAGGATCCGCCGCCCCTTGACGAAGTGCTCCTCGTACCAGTTGCCCGCCACGTAGGTGATCGTGACGCCGGCGTTGCTGCTGCCCGAGTCGGCGGCCCAGCCGTTGCCGAGGTACGTGTTCACGTGGTCGACGGTGCCGTCCCCGTCCCCGTCGTAGAAGAGGAGGTCGCCGGGGCGCAGCTCGTCCCACCGCACGCGCTCCCCGACCGAGGCCATGAGGGCCGAGGTACGCTGGGCGAGGTCCCATCCCTGGTAGTCGCGGGGCGGCACGTTGTCCCAGCCCGTCGCCGGGCGCTTCATCACCCACCAGGTGAGGCCGGAGCAGTCGAAGCCGCCGATCGGCTGCCAGCCGCAGCAGTACCCGGACGGGGGTGTGGTGTACCACTCGCCGCCCCAGACGTAGGGGTAGCCGACGTAGCGGACGGCGAAGCGCACCACGCGCTGCATCTTGGGGCCGAGGTTGGGCAGCTCGAGGTCCGCGTACGGTGCCAGCCAGTCGCGCATCCAGCTCGGCATCGTGGCCGCCCGGTACAGCGACCAGGCCACCTCCGCCCGCGAGAGCGGAGCGTCGGGCCCCGGGACGTCGAGAGACTCGTCGCCGTGGTTGAAGCGGAGGCCCATCTTCATCCCGAGCAGGGTGGTCCCGAAGTCCCTCGGGACCTGGATCGGGGTGCCGTCCCGGAGGTGGATCGCCTGGGCGCCCCGCGCGAGGTCGCCGAAGCCGAGGGCGAGGACGAGCGCCCGGTGGACGTCGCGCATGAGCACGGGGTCGCGGGGGCGGAAGTTGCCCTCGGCGTCGGTCCGCAGCCACCCCTGGGAGACGGCGACGGCCGCGATCCGCCAGGTGGCGGTGCCGGTCTCGAGGTCGGGGAAGGCGAGCTCGGGGTCCGGCTCGACCTCGGGCGCGAAGGCCCGGACCAGGGCCCGGGCGAAGAGGCGTCGCCGCTCCAGCGCGTCGGGCTTGAACGGGTACGTGCCGTCCTCCGCCTGGGGGAAGTCGCGCATCCAGTCGTTCTGCCCCGCGACGAGGTCGATGGCCTTGCGGGCCCAGTGGTCGTCCGGGACGTCCGACCACGCGATGCCGCTCGTGCGGGCGAGTACCCGGGGCGCCGACCAGCTCGGGGGGCCCGACCCAGCCTCGCCCTGCGTGGCGGGGTCCCGGCCAGCCGCACCCGCCCCGGCCTCCACGGCGAGCAGGCCGGTGACGACGAGGAGCGCGGCGAGCGCGCGCCGCAGGGGCCGCGACGGTTCCATCACTCCGTGCCTCGGCCGCGCGCCCTCGGACCTTGAGCCCGAGGCGAGCTCTGCTACCCTACGGCGCCGTACGCGGAGAGGGGAAGGGGTGCGGAGATCCGGTGTTCGGTTGGACGCTACTCGACGGCTCGGGGCAGGAGCTCGGACGCTCGCCGGGGTTCGAGGACGCCGAGGCGGCGGAGGCCTGGATCGGGCTCTCGTGGGCGGACCTGATCGAGCGCGGGGTCGAGGAGGTCGTCCTCTACGACCACGCGCGCGACCGGCGCGTGTACCGGATGGGCCTCTCGCCCATGTGAGGGGGCGGCTCGCTCCCGCTCACCCGAGGTAGCTCGCGGGGTCCTCCAGGAAGTCCCGCATGCAGCCCTCGGCGCAGAAGTAGTACGTCGTCCCCTCGTACTCGTAGGACCACTCGGCCGTCGCCGGGTCCACCTCCATCCCGCAGACCGGGTCGATCTCCATCGTCGCCTCCTCCTCGCCCTCGGACGTGGACCAGGATAGGCTCCCTCGGGACGTTCGAGGGGAGGGGATCGCGATGGGGGCTCGGGTTCCGTCTCGCGTGGCGGCGGCGGTCTCGGTGGTGGGCGGGCTCGGGCTCGTGCTCGGGTCGTTCCTCGCCTGGGGGCGGATCGCCGGGGCCGGCATGGGCGGGTCCGCCAGCGGGGTCGACGGCTCGGACGGGTGGATCACGCTCGTCGCGGGGGTCGTCGTGCTCGGGGCCGGCGTCGGGTTCGCGAGGGGGCTCGGGCGGCGAGGGATCGCGGCCCTCGCGGTCGCCGCCGGCCTCATCGGAGCCACCCTCGGCCTGTTCGACGCGCTCACCGCGGAGGATCGCGTGCTCGATGCCATCGCCGCGTCCCTCGCCGAGGCCTTCGGCACGAGCGCGGAGGTGGCGCGGGAGGCCCTCGATGCGGCCGTCGCGGCGGAGGCCCTGGACTTCTCCCTCGGCATCGGGCTCTACGTGGTGATCGCCGGCGGCATCCTCGGCGCGGTGGGCGGGCTCCTGCGCGCCGGCGCGGTCCGGCGGCCCGCCATCCCGCCGGCGCCCGTGGGACCGTCGGAGGACCCCGAGCCCCCGAGCGAGTGACCGACCCGGCCTGGCGCCGAGTCGGCCCGGTAGCATCCATCGCGTGCGGTCGATCGAGCTCGAGCTGGACACCGCGGGCAGGCGGGTCCTGGACATCACCGAGCACGTGCGACGGTTCGCCGCCGAGGGGGGCGACGGCCTCGTCCACGTCTTCCTCCCCCACGCGACGGCGGGCCTGGCGCTCATGGAGACGGGCGCCGGGTCCGAGCGCGACCTGGAGGAGCTGCTCGAGCGGCTCTTGCCCCGGGACGACCGGTACGTGCACCGCCACGGCTCGCGCGGCCACGGCGGCGACCACCTGCTGCCGGTCCTCGTCTCGCCCTCCCTCGTCCTCCCGGTGGAGGGCGGGCGCCTCGTGCTCGGGACGTGGCAGTCGGTGGTGATCGTGGACCCCAACCGGGAGAACGACCGTCGCCGGGTCCGCCTCTCGTTCCTGCCGGGTTGAGCCCGGGCGCGAGGGTCGTTACAGGTACTGGCCGGGGGCCCGCTCCTGGCCGTCCGCGGAGGTCATGACGGCCTGGACGTCGCGCTCCCGCAGCAGGAGGTACTCCTCCCCGTCGAGCTCGACCTCCAGGCCGGCCTGGGGGAGGAACAGGATCCGGTCGCCGGCCTTGACGGCGCGGACGTCCGGCCCGACGAGCACGACCGTGCTCCACTGACAGCGCTTGGGCGCCGGCGCGGCGGTGGCGGGGATGAGCAGGCCCGAGCGGGAGGTGCGCTCACCGCTCTCGGGGTGCTCGACGATGATCCGGTCCCCCGTGAGACGGATCTCGTCGTGCCGCTTCTGCTGCCGACGCCGGGTCTTCGCCGCGGCCTGCGTCCTCGCCATACCTGCGATTCTACGGGCCCGGCCCTGGCCTCCACCGGGCCGGTAGGATGCGGGGGCCGTGAACGCCGCCGAGGTCCTCGCCCGCGCCGTCGCGACGCTCAAGGCGTCGCCCGCGATCGACCATTGGCAGCGGGACCGGGAGGAGATCGAGGCCGACGACCTGCTGTGCTTCGTCCTCGGGGTCGGGGAGGTCTCCCCCGAGGAGGAGATCCCGCCGGCGGTCCGGCGCCGGTTCGAGCGGCTCGTGCGCCGCCGCGCGGCGGGGGAGCCGGTCCAACTCATCAAGGGGTTCGCCACGTTCCGGGGCCTGGAGATCCTGGTCCGGCCCGGCGTCTTCGTCCCCCGGGACTCCACGGAGTTCCTCGCCGAGCAGGCGATCCGGCGCCTGCGACGGCGACCGGCGCCGGTCGCGGTGGACCTGGCGTGCGGCGGGGGGACCGTGGGCCTCGCCGTGGCGGCGGAGGTCCCGCGGGCCGAGGTGTACGGGACGGACATCTCCGAGCTCGCCGTCCGGCTCGCGCGCCGGAACGCGCGGCGCCTGGGGCTCCCGAACGCGCGGTTCGTCCGCGGCGACCTGTACGGCGGGCTTCCCCGGCGGCTCCGGGGCCGGGTGGACGTGATCACGCTCCATCCGCCGTACGTGGCGAAGGACGAGCTCCGGGAGCTGCCCGCCGAGATCCGGCGGTTCGAGCCGCCCCACACGCTCACGGATCGGAGCCCCGATGGCCTGGGGCTCATCGAGCGGGCCGCGGCGGAGGCCGGGACCTGGCTGAAGCGCGGGGGCTGGCTCCTCATCGAGGTGAGCCCGGACCGGGCCCGGTCGGTCGCGGCCGTCATGCGGCGGGCGGGCCTGCGCGAGGTCCGATCGACCGTGGACCGGGGCTTCAAGGTCACGCGGGTGGTCGTGGGGAGGTGGTGAGGTGAGCGAGCGTCAGGTGCTGCCCTACGGCACGTGGCCCTCGCCGATCTCGGCCGAGCGCGTGGCCCGCGGCGGCGTGCGGCTCTCGGAGCCGTGGGTGGAGGGCGACTCCGTCCATTGGCTGGAGTCGCGGCCCGCCGAGGGGGGCCGCGGCGTCGTCTGCCGCGCCGAGCCCTGGTCGAGCCCGGTGGACGTCACGCCGGCCGGCTTCGACGTCCGGGACTCCGTCCACGAGTACGGGGGCGGCGCGTACGCGGTGCGCGAGGGCGTGGTGTTCTTCACGCACGGGGAGGACGAGCGGATCTACCGGCTGGAGCCGGGCGGCGAGCCCGTGCCGATCACCCCGGCCCCCGCCGTCCCCCGGGCCGCGCGCCACGCCGACCTCGAGGTCTCGCCGGATGGGCGATGGCTGGCCTGCGTGCGGGAGCGCCACGGCGACGCCGATCGCTCCCCCGAGGGCCTTCCCGTGAACGAGCTCGTCCTCCTTCCGACGGACGGCTCGACCGAGCCCCTGGTCGTGGGCTCGGGGCGGGACTTCTACGCCGCGCCCCGGTTCTCGCCGGACGGCTCGCGCCTCGCGTGGCTCGAGTGGGACCTGCCGAACATGCCGTGGGACGGCACTGAGCTCGTGGTGGCCGCCGTGGGCCCCGACGGGCGCCTCGGGGAGCGCCGCGTCGTCGCCGGGGGCGCGGACGAGTCCGTCTTCCAGCCATCGTGGGGCCCGAACGGACTGCTCCACTTCGTCTCGGACCGCACGGGCTGGTGGAACCTCTACCGGGAGGAGCCCGATGGGGCCCTGCGCAACCTCACCCCGCTCGAGGCGGAGTTCGGCGTGCCCATGTGGGAGCTGCGCTACGCGACCTGCGCCCATCTCGCGGACGGTCGGATCGCCTGCCTGTACCGGCGGAACGGCGTGCACCACCTCGCGCTGCTCGATCCCGAGACGGGGGAGCTGCGGGACGTGGACCTGCCCTTCTCCTGCTTCGACCCCCCCTACGTGGTGGCCGACGGCACCCGGGTGGCGGTGCTCGCCTCCTCGCCGACCGAGCCGCCGCAGATCCTCACCCTCGACGTCGCCACGCGCGCCGTGGACGTGCTCCGGGTCTCCGAGGAGCTGGACGTGGACCCCGGGTACCTCTCGGTGCCCGAGGCCGTGACGTTCCCGACGGAGGACGGCGTGGCGTTCCTGTACCTGTACCGGCCCACGAACCGGGACGTCGTCGGGCCGCCGGACGAGCGCCCACCGCTCATCGTGCACGCCCACGGCGGCCCCACCTCGGAGGCCGTGCCCGAGCTCGACCTGCGGATCCAGTACTTCACGAGCCGGGGATTCGCCTACGCGGACGTGAACTACGGGGGCAGCAGCGGCTACGGGCGCGCCTTCCGTGAGCGGCTGTACGGACGCTGGGGGATCGTGGACGCGGTCGACTGCGTGAACGTCGCCCGGTTCCTCGTCGAGCGGGGGGATGCGGACCCCGAGCGGCTCATCATCGCCGGGGGGAGCGCGGGTGGGTGGACGACCCTCTGCGCCCTCACCTTCCACGACGTCTTCCGCTGCGGGCGCAGCTCTTACGGGGTCTCGGACCTCGAGCCCTTCACGACGATCACGCACAAGTTCGAGTTCAAGTACATCGACCGCCTGGCCGGACCGTGGCCCGAGGCGGCCGAGGTGTGGCGGGAGCGCTCGCCGGTGCGCCAGGCCCACCGCCTCCGCCGGCCCGTCCTCGTGCTCCAGGGGACCGAGGACGCCGTGGTCCCCCCCGCCCAGTCCGAGGCGATCGTGGCAGCCCTCGAGGCGAACGGGGTCCCCCACGCCTACGTGACCTTCGAGGGAGAGCGGCACGGGTGGCGGCGGGCTGAGACGATCCAGCGGGCGCTCGAGGCGGAGTTAGCGTTCTACGGATGGGTGCTGGGGTTCCAGCCGGCGGACGAGCTCCCGCCGTTGGAGATCCGGGGAGGCGACCATGGCTGAGCGAGGGACGAAGCAGGCACGCAAGCGCGAACGCGCCCTGGCCCGCGCCGAGGCGGAGCGTCGGGAGCGACGGCGCCGGCAGCTCCGGTACGGGCTCGGCGGCCTCAGCCTCGTGGTCGTGGCCGTCCTCGCGGTCATCATGCTGATGAGCGGCGGCGCCGATCGGAGCCCGACGACGGCGGCGCCCGGCGAGGTGGTGGCGGGCGGCCCGCCGCGGGATCGCCCGCTGCGGGCGGGCGATCCGGTGCCCGCCTTCGAGGCCCCGGGGCTCGGCGGGGGCCGGGTGGCGTGGGACGACTACATGGGCCGGCCCGCCGTGCTCGCGGTGTGGGCCTCCTGGTGCCCACACTGCCAGGTGGAGCTCCCGGTCCTCGACCGCGTGATGCGGGACTTCCCGGGGGTGGGCTTCGTCACCGTGGCGACCGCGATCGGGGCGCAACCGGGACCGACGCCGGAGGAGTACCTGCGTGAGCAGGGTCTCGAGTTCCCCGTCGCCGTGGACGATGCCCAGGGGACCTTGGGAGCCGCCCTCGGGATCCAGGCCTTCCCGACCCTCTACTTCGTGGGCTCCGACGGCCGCGTCGTCCAGGCGCTGGAGGGCGAGGTCGACGAGGCCACGCTGCGGGCCGTGATCGGCGCTCTGAGCTGATGGGGAGGGGGCGGGGAGCCGGGAGCGCCGGCTCCCCGCTCGAAGGGGCGCATCCTTCGGGTCGAAAGGCTACCCCCCCGGGATGACCGGGGTGTGGCGGCGGCGTGACGCCTTCGTGAAGGTTCTGGGGCGGCTCGGGGTCAGCCGCCGATCGCCGACATGCTGCGGCTCGGCCGGACGAAGTCGGGGTGGTTGATGCGGTGCCCCGCCCACTTGCGGGCCACCGTCCGCCGGATCAGGCGCTCGAGCTCCTCGTCGTCCGCGCCGGAGCGCAGCGGCCCCCGGAGGTCGGTCTCCTCCAGGGCGAACAGGCACGCGCGGACCTGCCCCTCCGCCGTCAGCCGCAGGCGGTTGCAGGTGTCGCAGAAGGGCTCGGTGACGCTGGAGATCACCCCGATCCCCCCGGGGGCCCCGTCGGCGAACCGGTAGCTGCGGGCGGGCTCGGCGTCCGGGCCCTGGGGCTCGAGGGGGTAGACGGCGTCGATCGCGGCGAGGATCCGCGCCGAGGGGACCACCTTCGCGCGCTCCCAGGCGTGCTGGGCGTCGAGCGGCATGTACTCGATGAACCGCACGATGTGCCCGGTCTCCCGGGACCAGCGGGCGAAGTCCACGACCTCCCCGTCGTTCGTCCCGCCCACGATCACGCAGTTGATCTTGATCGGCTCGAGGCCGGCGCGCTCGGCGGCGGCGATCCCCGCGAAGACGCGCTCGAGGGCGTCCCGGCGCGTCATCTCGGCGAAGCGGTGCCGCAGCAGCGAGTCCAACGAGACCGTGACGCGGTCCAGCCCGGCCTCGGCCAGGGGCTCGGCGAGGCGATCCAGCAGGACCCCGTTCGTGGTCATGGAGATGTCCAGGTCCGGCGCCACCTGCCGCAGCATGCGGACGAGGGTCGGCAGGTCGGCCCGGACCGTGGGCTCGCCCCCGGTGATCTTGAGCGAGCGGATCCCCAGGCGGACGAAGAGCCGGACGAGGCGGGTGAGCTCCTCGAAGGTGAGGAGCTCGCGCTTGGGGAGCCAGGCGAGGCCCTCGGCGGGCATGCAGTAGGTGCAGCGGAAGTTGCAGCGGTCCGTCACGGAGATCCGCAGGTCGTCCGCGACGCGGCCGAAGGCGTCCACGAGGGGCGCCCCCGCTCGCTCCGCCGAGGCTCGCTCCGCGGTGTCCACGATCGGACCAGCGTACCCCGGAGCGCTCACTCCGGGGAGGCCTCCGGCAGCAGACGGCGGAGCGTCTCGAGGGCCTCGCGGAGGGCCCCGGGGCGTCCGGCCCCCTCGGCCTCGCGCCGGCCCACCGCCGCCCCGAGGAGGAACGTCGACAGCGGCGTGATCCTCCGCTCCACGCGGTGCGCCACGTCGCGGGCGATGCCGAGGAGCGTCTCCACCTCGTCCTCGGAGAGGGGCTCCTGCGCCAGCGCGCGGGCGAGCTCGTCGATCCAGGTCTCCATGGGTCGGCCTCCTCGGTTCCGGTCGGCGCCCCAGCCTAGCGCGCCGTCGCTCCGAGTCTAACCAGTAGTGACAAATCCAACGTGAAGATGTATCGTGCGCATTACGAGGTCCGTGCCCGGGGAGGTCCGAGTGGTCGAGCGGTGCGAGGAGAGGGCCACGCGATGAGGCCGATCGACCGGCGCACCTTCCTGAAGGTCGCGGGCGGATCGGCGATCGGGGTGGCCGCCCTCGGCCAGGCGGGTCTCGCCCTCCGGCGGCTCGCGCCGGTGACGGTGGCGAACCCCCTCGAGTCGTACCCCGACCGCGGATGGGAGCAGGTCTACCGGGACCAGTACCGCTACGACTCGTCGTTCCCCTTCGTCTGCTCTCCGAACGACACCCACGCCTGCCGGATGCGGGCCTTCGTCCGCAACGGCGTGGTGATGCGGATCGAGCAGAACTACGACGCGGGCCGTATCACCGACGCCTTCGGCAATTCCACGACGGCGCACTGGAACCCTCGAGGATGCCCGAAGGGCATGACGATGCAGCGCCGCATCTACGGGCCGTACCGGCTCCGCTACCCCATGGTCCGCAAGGGCTGGAAGGAGTGGGCGGACGACGGCTACCCGTTCCTCACGCCGGAGCTGCGCGAGCGGTACCGCTTCACCTCCCGTGGCACCGACACGTTCGTCAGGGTCTCCTGGGACGAGGCCTTCCGGTACGTCGCCGGCGGGCTCGTGGCGGCGGCCGAGCACTACAGCGGCGAGGAAGGGGCCAAGCGCCTGCTCGAGGAGGGGTACGAGCCCGAGATGGTCGAGGCGATGGGGGGCGCCGGCACGCGCACGATCAAGATGCGCGGCGGCATGGGCCTCCTCGGGGTGCTCGGCAAGTACGGGATGTACCGCTTCAACAACATGCTCGCCCTGCTCGACGCGGAGGTGCGGGGCGTCCCGCCGGAGGAGGCCCTGGGCGGCCGGAACTGGTCCAACTACACGTGGCACGGGGACCAGGCGCCGGGCTTCCCCTTCGTCCACGGGCTGCAGAACGCGGACGTGGACTTCAACGACCTGCGGAACTCGCGGCTGCACATCCAGGTCGGCAAGAACCTCGTGGAGAACAAGATGGCGGACTCGCACTTCTTCCACGAGATCATGGAGCGGGGCGGCAAGATCGTGGCGATCGCCCCCGAGTACTCGCCGCCGGCGAGCAAGGCCGACTACTGGATCCCGGTGCGGCCGCAGACGGACGCCGCGCTGTTCCTCGGGATCGCGCGGCTCATGATCGACCGCGGGTGGTACGACCCCGACTTCGTCAAGCGCTTCACCGACCTCCCGATCCTCGTGCGGACCGACACCCTGAAGCGGCTGGATCCCGCGGACGTGTTCCCCGGCTACGAGAAGGGGCTGCGGCCCGACGGGCCGAGCTTCGCGGAGGAGGGCCTCACCCCGGAGGACTACGAGCGGCTCCAGGACTTCGTGGTGTGGGACCGGAACGACGGACCGACGCCGATCACCCGGGACGACGTGGGCGATCGGATGCGGGCCGACCCGGTGCTCGAGGGTCGGTTCACCGTGCGCCCCCTGGACGGGACGAAGGTGGAGGTCGCGCCCCTGTTCGAGCTGTACCGCCAGCACCTGCGCGACTACGACCTGGACACGGTGGCGGAGATCACCCGGGCTCCGAAGGAGCTCATCGAGCGCCTGGCCGAGGACATCTGGACCCTCTCGCCGGTGGCGATCCACGTGGGCGAGGGCATCAACCACTGGTTCCACGCGACCGAGGCGAACCGGGCGATGCACCTGCCCCTCATGCTCACTGGCAACATCGGCAAGCCGGGCGCCGGGTGCTACTCGTGGGCGGGCAACTACAAGTCCGCCCTCTTCCAGGAGACCCACTGGAGCGGGCCGGGGTTCAACGGCTGGGTCTACGAGGACCCCTTCGCGCAGAACCTGGACGAGCACGCCTCCCCGAAGGAGATCGTGGTCGCCAAGCGCGCCAAGGGGGAGGAGCCCGCGTACTGGAACCACGGCGACCGGCCGCTCGTCGTGGACACCCCGAAGTACGGGCGCAAGGTCTTCACCGGCGCCACGCACATGCCCACCCCCACGAAGGTCCTGTGGTTCACGAACGTCAATCTCCTGAACAACGCGAAGCACGTGTACGACATGCTCTTCAACGTGAACCCCAGGATCGACATGATCGTCTCGCAGGACATCGAGATGACCTCGTCCTGCGAGTACGCGGACGTGATCCTCGCGGCCAACTCGTGGCTCGAGTTCGAGGGGCTGGAGGTGACGGCCTCCTGCTCGAACCCGTTCCTGCAGGTGTGGAAGGGCGGCATCCCGCCCGTCTACGACACGAAGGACGACATGGCGATCCTGGCCGGGGTGGCCTCCGCGCTCACGGATCTCACCGGGGACCGGCGCTTCCGGGACCACTGGAAGTTCGAGCTGGAGGGCAAGCGCGAGGTCTACCTTCGGCGGCTGCTCGGCGGCTCGGCGACGACGGCCGACTACGACCTCGACGAGCTCATGGCGGGCGGGTACGGCGAGCCGGGCGTCGCGCTCATGATGTTCCGCACCTACCCGCGGATCCCCTTCTACGAGCAGGTCCACGACCACGTCCCGTTCTTCACGGACACGGGGCGGCTGAACGCCTACTGCGACATCCCGGAGGCGATCGAGTACGGGGAGAACTTCATCGTCCACCGGGAGGGGCCTGAGGCGACGCCGTACCTGCCGAACGTCATCGTCTCGACGAACCCCCTCGTGCGCCCGGAGGACTACGGGATCCCGCTCGACGCGATGGGGTGGGACGAGCGGACCGTCCGCAACGTGAAGATGTCCTGGGAGGAGGTGAAGCGGACGAGGAACCCCCTGTGGGAGCAGGGGTTCCGCTTCTACCTGCTCACGCCGAAGCAGCGGCACAGCACCCACTCGCAGTGGGCGGTCACCGACTGGCACTTCATCTGGTCCAGCGACTTCGCCGATCCCTACCGGACGGACACGCGGCAGGCGGGGGTCGCCGAGCACCAGATGCACATGAACCCGGAGGCGGCGCGCGACCTCGGGCTGCGCGAGGGGGACTACGTCTACGTGGACGCGAACCCCGCCGACCGGCCGTACCGGGGCTGGAAGCCGGACGATCCCCGGTACAAGGTGGCGCGCCTCATGGTGCGGGTGAAGTTCAACCCGGCCTACCCCTACGACGTCCTCATGATCAAGCACGCGCCCTTCATCGCCACCGAGAAGACGGTGCGGGCCCACGAGACGCGGCCCGACGGTCGCGCGGTCTCGGAGGACACGGGCTACCAGGCCTCCTTCCGGTACGGGTCGCACCAATCGCTCACGCGGAACTGGTCCATGCCGATGCACCAGACCGACAACCTGTTCCACAAGTCCAAGGACGCCACCCACTTCGTCTTCGGCTACGAGCCCGACAACCACGCGGTGAACACCGTGCCGAAGGAGACGCTCGTGCGCGTGGAGTTCGCCGAGGCGGGCGGGCTCGGCGGGCGGGGGGAGTGGCTCCCCGGCACCACGGGGCGCTCCCCGGGCAACGAGGGCCCCGAGATGGTGGCCTACCTGCTCGGCCGCTTCGTGCGGGTGGAGGGACGATGAGCCCGCTGCGGGACCCCGACGCCTCGGACCCGATGGAGATCGTCGGGGTCGTCCTGGACCGGCCGATGGACCTCGCGGGGCTCGAGGCGATGGCCCGGACCTTCGTCGAGGAGTACGCGCTCATGGGGTGGCCGCCGAAGCGGGTCCTCGAGGCCTTCCGGCGACCCTTCTACGCGGGCGCCCACGACGCCTACGAGGCCCTCGGGGAGGAGCGCATCCGCGCGCTCATCGAGCAGACGTACGGGCTGGGGGAGGGGTGGGCCGATGCCTGACGTCTACAACTGGCAGCTCGGCCGCACCATGGCCTACCGGTTCCCCGAGGCCCATCCCGAGTGGCAGTTCGCCTTCGTCTTCAACATCAACCGGTGCCTCGCCTGCCAGACGTGCACGATGGCCTGCAAGGCCACCTGGACCTTCTCCGAGGGCCAGGAGTACATGTGGTGGAACAACGTCGAGACGAAGCCCTACGGCGGCTACCCCCGGGGCTGGGACTCGAAGCTCCTGGCGATGCTCGAGGAGGCCAACCCTGGCGGTCAGACCTGGGACGTCTCGCGCGCCGGGCCGAAGGCGCCCTACGGCCGGTACCGCGGCGCGACGATCTTCGAGGCCGCCAAGGCCCAGGGCGGCGCGAACGAGGCCATCGGGTACCTCCCGAGCGACGACGAGTGGGCCTCGCCGAACGTGTGGGAGGACACGGCGACGGGCGCGAAGGGTCGGCCCGGCGCCTACGGGCGGGGGACGGAGCTGCCGGTACACACCCCGTGGTTCTTCTACCTCCAGCGCCTGTGCAACCACTGCACGTACCCCGCGTGCGTCGCCGCGTGCCCGCGCAACGCGATCTACAAGCGCCCCGAGGACGGCATCGTCCTCATCGATCAGTCCCGCTGCCGCGGGTACCGCAAGTGCGTCGAGCAGTGTCCGTACAAGAAGCCGATGTACCGGGCGACGACGCGCGTGTCCGAGAAGTGCGTCGGCTGCTACCCGCGGATCGAGGGCACCGACCCGCTCACCGAGGGCCTGCCGATGGAGACGCGCTGCATGGCGGTCTGCCCCGGGAAGATCCGGCTCCAGGGCCTCGTCAAGATCGCGAAGGACGGGAGCTGGGAGGAGGATCCCGAGCACCCCATCTACTACCTCGTGAAGGTCGCCAAGGTCGCCCTCCCCCTGTACCCGCAGTTCGGGACGGAGCCGAACGGCTACTACATCCCGCCGCGGTGGGTGCCGCGGGAGTACCTCGTGCAGATGTTCGGGCCGGGCGTGGACGAGGCGATCGAGACGTACACGGCCCCGCCGCGGGAGCTCCTCGCCGTGCTCGCGCTGTTCCGAGCCACCCGGACGATCCTGTTCAAGTTCCGGATCGAGAAGGGGCCGAAGGTGCGCGACGCCGTGATCGGCGGCCGGCGGTGGGCGATGTACGACGACACCGTGATCGGGTACGACCGCGACGGCAAGGAGGTCGTGCGCCTGCCGGTCGTGGAGCCCTTCTACGAGCGGCCGCGGAAGTACCTCAACTCGATCTGAGGAGGGCGGGGAGCATGGCAGCCGATCTCGTGGTGGAGGCGACCAGGGAGCTCGCCCGCAGCGCGGTGCTCGGGCTCTGCTCGCAGGCCCTCGCGTACCCGACCCGCGGGACCGTGGAGGCCCTCCTCGAGGAGGACCTCCCCTTCGCGCTCGCCCTCGCCGAGGCCCTGCCCGAGGAGGTCGCCGCGGCCGTGCGGGGCCTCGCGGCCGCCCTGGAGGGCCAGACGGCGGAGCGCCTCGAGGACGCCTACCGGGAGCGCTTCTCCCACGTGCACCCGCGCGACTGCCCGCTGTACGAGACCGACCACCGCGCCCGGGAGATCTGGCGGCAGACGGAGGTCCTCGCGGATCTCGGCGGGTTCTACCGCGCCTTCGGCCTGGCGGAGTCGGGCGAGCGCGGCGACCACGCCTCCGTGGAGCTCGAGTTCCTCCACGTGCTCGCCTACAAGCGCGCGTGGGCGCTCGAGCGGGGCGATGCCGAGCACGCCGAGCGCTGCGGCGAGGCGGAGCGCGCGTTCCTCGCCGGGCACGTGCTGCGGTGGCTGCCCGACGTCGCCGAGCGCCTGCGGGTCGTGGGGCGCGGCAGCCCGTACGAGGCGGTGGGGTCGCTCCTCGCGGCGACGCTGCGGGCCGAGGCGGAGCGCACGGGCCTGCCGCTCGCCGCGGAGGCGCCCGTGGGACCGGTGGAGCCGGGGCCCGAGGAGATCGCGCTGTGTGAGGAGCCGGCATGAGGAAGCTCGCGGGTCGTCCGTCCCTCCGGCGGGGCGCCGCGCTGCTCGCGCTCGCGACCGCCGTGGCGGGCGCGCTCACGGCGACGGGCACGCGGCTGGCCGCCTCCCAGGAGCCGGTCCTCGTCGCGATGCGCACGTCCGAGCGGGTGCCCGTACGTGATCCCTGGGATCCCTTCTGGGACCGGGTGCCGGCCGTGGACGTCGCCCTCTCCGCCCAGCAGAGCGTGCCCCCGATGGGGGGCAGGCGCCTCACGATCTCCGCGCGCGCGGTGAACGACGGCGAGAACCTCTACATCGAGGTCGAGTGGCCCGACGCGACCGCGGATCGCTCGGTCGGCGCGACCGAGGCCTTCACCGACGCCGTGGCGGTCCAGTTCCCCGCCTCGGGCACGACCCAGGTGCCGGCCTTCTGCATGGGCGACCCGACGGCGAGCGTGAACATCTGGCAGTGGCGCGCCGCCTGGCAGGCGGACGTCGCCCGCGGGTTCCAGGGCCGCGAGCGCGTCCTGCACCCCAACGGCTACGTGGACCTGTACCCGTTCGAGGGGGACGATACGTTCCTCACCGGGCGCGCCGCGGGGAACCCCTTCTCCGTCGCGGAGCGGCGCTCGCCGGTGGACAACCTCGTCGCGATCGGCAACGGGACGCTCACGGCCGACCCCACGCCCCTGGTGCAGGGCTGGGGGGCCTGGCGGGACGGCGTGTGGCGGGTGGTGTTCGCGCGGCCGTTCTCCGTCGGGCGCGAGGGCAACGTGAGCTTCGCCCCCGACGACTACAAGGACGTGGCCTTCGCGGTGTGGGACGGCGCGACCGGGGAGCGGGACGGGATGAAGTCGGTGGCGAGCTTCATGGCGCTCGACGTCTCCCCCGAGCTCCTCGAGGGCGGCGAGGGTCGCGCCCTGTGGCCCTTCGGGTACCTGGCGATCGCCGTGGTGTGGGTGGCCTTCGCCTGGATGATCCTCGACGGCTTCCGGAGGCGCGAGGCGTGATCGCAGGCGAGCGCCTCGAGGCTCCGGCGCCGCGGTCGGCGTCGCCGGGCGGCCCTCGGGGCGCGCGCGGGAGGAGGGGCGGGGCCCGGTCGGCGGGATCCGACGCGCTCGGCCTCCTCCTCGGGGCCCTGCCGGCCGTCGCGCTCACCGAGCTCCTGCTCATCCGGACCTTCTACCGGGTGGGCATCTACATCCCGAAGCAGGGGCCGTTCCGAACCGTCTACGGCGTCCTCACGGCGGTGGGCTCCTTCGCGCTGAACCTGTCCTCGGTGCTCGTGCTCGTCGCGCTCGCCCTCCTCGCGGCCCGGGCGTGGCGCTCGGGGCGGCTCGGCCCCGCGGTGGCGCTCGGGGCCGTGGCCGCGATCGGTGTGATCGTCGCGCTCGCCGGCGTTCGGGAGCTCGGCCCCGTGGCGCGCCTGGCCTTCGTCCTCGCGGCGATCGCCGTCGTCCACCCGTCCCTCGGCCGGGGCGATCCCGTGCACCGGCTCGCGGTGCTCGCCGTGGCCGCGGTGCTCGTCGTCTCGCAGACGGCCGGGCTCGCGGCCGACGCGGGGTTCCTCGCCCCGGGCCGGCCCCGACCCCTCGGCCCGGTCGGTCCGCAGCTCGCCGCGGAGGCCCTCGCGGTGCTCGCGGCCTTCCTCCTGCTCGCGAGCGCGGCGCGCTCGAGCCGCCTCGGCGTGCGGGCCGCGCTCCTCGGCCTCGTCCCGGCGCTCGCGCTCCTCGCCGCCTGGTGGGTGAACGGCGCGATCACCGGGATCCTCGTGATCTGGACCGCGGGGCTCCGCCTGTACCTGCCGATCCCGGTCTACGTCCTCGCGCTCTGGGCCTTCGCGACGGCCGCGGCGGCCTGGTACCCGAAGCAGCGGTGGCGCGCCGCGGGGCTCGTGCTCCTGCTCGTAGCCGGCGTGACCCTCGGGAACACCTACCAGCAGGCCCTCGCCCTGGTCGGCCTCGCGCTCCTCACCGAGGGCGCCGCGGCCGGCGAGCCCTCCCCCGCTCGGTAGCGCGCGGAGGGGCGGGATGACGGATACGAGCAACCGGTAGTCGCTCACAGGGTCTCGCTGTCCCTTGCGGAGAAGGCGATGGCTTCTTTCAGGATCTCCCGCTCCTCGCGCAGGATCCGGTTCTCCCGGCGGAGCCGGCGGAGCTCCTCCCGCTCCCTCGCTGGTGAGCCCGTTCCTGCGACCGGCGTCGACGTCGGCCTGCAGGACCCACCGGCGGAGCGTCTCGGGCGCGAGCCCGAGGTCGGGGGCCACCTCCCTCAGACTCTTGCCGGAGGAGCGGTACAGCTGGACGGCCTCGGCCCGGAACCCCCGGGGGAAAGCCCTCCCCTTCGGCAGGTGGGCTCCCTTCCTGGGGCCGTGCGTGCCCCGATCTTGGGTGTCCACGGAACCGGGTCAAGTCCACCTAGCTCCCGTCCACCCGGTCGGCCGCCATCACCCAGGCCGGCGCGCTGTCCAGCCACGGCCCGGACGTGAGCTGCTGCGATCCCGCTCCATCGACCCGCACGGCATAGACGTCGCCGCCGAAGTCCCCGCCACGCGCGAAGACGACCCAGTCCCCGGTGCGCGCCCAGGCGGGGGCCTGATCCTCCAGCCCGGCGCCGTTGGGATCGGTCAGCTGCCTCAGGCCGCTGCCGTCCGGGGCCATCACGTACAGGCGTCCCGCTCCCCCGTAGCCCTGCACCGCGACGATCTTCGTCCCGTCCGGCGACCAAGCTGGATCCGCGTACCCGCCGCGGCAAGGTGGGTGGCACGATGTGATTCGACGAAGGCCCGTCCCATCGGTGCGGATGACGTAGATCTCCGGCTTGGAGGTGGAGCCGGCAGGGTACGCCGAGAACACGAGACGATGCCCGTCGGGAGACCACGACGCCCCGCTGAACGGCACGAGATCGGGTAGGTCGATCGGATGGACGTGCCCATCGGCGACGTCCACCAGGAGGAGCCGCTGGCCCGAGCCGGAGGACCGCAGGAACACGATCCGAGAGCCGTCCGGCGACCAGGAGGGGCTGAGGTCAGCCGTGCACCTCGGGGGACGGCAGTACGTGAGCCGCGACAATCCGGATCCGTCCAACCGGACGACGTAGAGGCTGGGAACCGGCGGACCATCGCCGAGGACACGCGCCCAGGGGAAGACGGCCCGCGAGCCGTCGGGCGAGGGCGCCGGGCGCCCGATGACGCCCCCCTCCACCAGGGTCCTTGACGTCCCGTCGGTCAAGCGGAGGAGCATGAGCCGAGGGTTCGACGCGATGCTCGTCTCCCCTCCAGCCATGACGATCCCTGGTCCGGCCCGCACGAACAGGAGGTCGCCGGATAGCCTGGCCCCCTCGCCCGGCGGGCCCCCCGATGGCCTCGTGAGGAACCAGAGGGCGAGCCCAACCCCGCCGGCGAGCAGCGTCAGCACGACCGCGAGGGCAGGACGCCGCACCGCCCCATCCTCCTCTCATGAGGTCAGGTCACCCCGGGGCAGCACACCAGGAACCGGCATCGGCCCGGGCGTGACCGTCCATCGTCACCCGTGGACGTAGACCGTATCGGTGCGGCCGCTCGCTTGGCCAAGGCCGGCCGCATGCCAGTACGAATCCACCTGGGACATCGCGTCAGGCCAGCTACCCTCGGGGCTCCTCCGCCTGACCTTGATGCACCCCTGCGACAGGAAGTCGTTCGTACCGGCTTGTGAGTCACCGGGAGCCTTCGTCTTGTCCCAACACTGGCGATCGTCCGGATCGGACGTGCAGACCTGCCCGTTGTCCACCGTTTCCTCGGTGTGGATGAATAGCTCGGTCCTCAGGGTCCCGTCTTTGCAGGCCTTGTCCTGCAGGCTCCACACGCGGCCCCAGATCGAGGTCCCGCCGTAGTCGTGCACGTGCCCCGTGGCCTTGAGGTCGTACCAACCGTTCGGCAGCCATCCGTAGTAGCGCTGGCAAGGATCGGTGGTTACACCGGAACCCGCGCGCCAGCTCACCGCGTAGATGCAGCGTCCATAGTCATCCATATACCTCCAGTAGAGAGTCGAGTTGGAGTTCGTGCCCTTCGCGAATTCGAAGTAGAGACAGGATCTCGCTGCCTCGGCGCGGGGGAGCCACGGCAGCCCCCACGCGAAGGCCGCGGTCATCACCGATGCCACGGCCACCCGGAGAACACGATGCTGCGCAACCGGCATCCGACGGCCTCCTCATGCGGGCGAGGGACGGCTCGGGTTGTAGACGGCGTAGAAGGCGGAGGCATCCGTCGTTGGCCCCTGAACGCAGGTATGGCCCGAGATCGCGCAGTCGAGGTAGGCGTACCTCCGCTTTCCCTCGGCACCGGGGAGCGGCACCCAGGCCACGACCCTCGAACCGTCCGGGGTCAGGCGGGGTTCGTGCGGCGGCATAGGGAAGACATCCCGCGGCAGGGCGATGGCGTCCGTCATCCGCAGGGTCGAACCCGTGACGCTCAGCACGACCATCCCTGGACCGCCCTCGGCCACCACCCTGTCACCGACCCACGAACCGGCGTACGCGAGATAGCCGATGGGCTGGCCCGTGACCGGATCGGGCTGCCCGAGATCGAGGCTCCCCACGGTCTTCCCGGTCTCGACGTCGATCAGCGACGCGACCCCGGGCCCGGCGACCAGGACGTCCGACCCATCCGGGCTCACGGCGACCAGAACGGCGCCGGGGGCGAGGACCCGGCTCTTGCCCGGTCCATCGAACACCATGAGATCGGGCAGGTCCCCCTCCCGTTCCCGGTATACGAGGAGATGGGAACCAGCCCAGGCGGCGACGATGTATCGGTCTGGGCCGGTCGTCCACCGCTCAGGAGCAGCCTCGAAGGCCTCCTGGACCACCACATCTCCCCGGAACGGTTGGTCCGCCTCGTAGGCGTCGGACTCTCCCCGCAGGTAGGCGATGGCGCCGTCCGAGCGCCAAGCCAGCGAGAAAGCGCCATCCGCCAGCACTGCATCCCTGCCGCTCGCTACGTCGGCCACGTGGATGGACGGGGTTCCGACGGCCTCTCCCGGCGCTATGCCCTGCTGCGACCACGACCGCTCGGGATCGATCGGGGTCAGGTAGCGGAAGGTGTTGTAGGCGACGGATCGCCCGTCCGGCGACGGGACTGCGACCGGCGCCAGCCAACCCATGAGGCCCCCGGCCGGCGGTGACGCGAGGGGAAGGATGGTGGCGCCCGGAAGACCTTCGACGGTGGCGCCGGAAACGAACGGCATGGGGGGCACGGCAGGCCCTGGGGACACCGATGCGTACCGCGACCCCATCCCCGCTGTCTCGACCCGATCGGCTCCCGCCAAGCGCCCACAGCTCGCCGACAGGAGGCTCGCAGCGAGCACGACGCACACCCCGGCCACCCTGCTCGGAGCGCCGCTCCCCCCGCCGGAGACGCGCCCCTGCATGGAATCCTCACCCCCTTGCCCGGCCATGCGTCCTCGGGATGTGCCTTTCGGTAACCTACACCCCCCCCCCGCACGGGTCAAGCCGGATCACGGCCGCGATCGATCCGTCCGATATCGGCAGGGCCGGTCGCGCGCGACCTCAGCTGCCCGCCTCGAGCTCGCGCTTGCGGCGGGCGACGAAGGCGCGCAGCTCCTCCTCGATCGCGGGGTCCAGGCCTGGGTCCTCGTAGCGCTCGAGCCACGCCCGCGGGTCGAGCGCATCGGCGGGCTGGCGGGCCATCGCCTCCCGGAAGTGCCGGAGGGTGTGGGCCGCGCCGAGGAAGGTGCCGCCCGGGCCGACCTCGCGGAAGGCCTCGAGGGCGAGGGCCTCCTCGTCCACGGGGATCTCGGCGGCGAGGAGCTCGCGGAAGACCTGGAGGGCCGGGAGGTCCTGGGCCATCTTCTCGATCGAGGCGACGAGGGAGCCCTCGATCCACCCCGCCGCGTGGAGGATCACGTGGGCGCCGGAGAGGAGCGCCGGCCACAGCGCCATGAGCGACTCCCGCATCGCGTGCACGTCGGGCGTCGGTGAGCCGGTGAAGCCGCCCCCGCCGCGGAAGGGCAGTCCCAGGCGGCGGGCGAGCTGGCCGGCGGCGAGCATCGCGAGACCGTGGAAGGCCGTCGCGTACCGCGGCTGGCCGGAGTGCAGGTCGAGCTCGGAGACGGCGCCCCCCATGACCACCGGGCAGCCCGGGCGCACGAGCTGCATGAGGCACAGCCCGGCGAGGACCTCGGCCACGATCTGGGCGAGGGAGCCCGCGAGGGCGAGCGGCGCCGTGCCCCCCGCGAAGGTGAAGGGCATGAGCACGACCGGCTGGCCGCCCTCGGCGTAGGCGACGAGCGAGCCCGCCATCCGCTCGTCGTACGTGAGGGGGCTGATGGGGTTCACGATGGCGAGCATCACGGGCCGCTCCGCAATCTCCTCCCGCCCGCCGAAGACGATCGCCGCGAGGTCCACGGAGTCGCGGGAGGCCTCGTAGCTCGCGCCCACGGGGAAGTAGGGCTTGTCGGACCAGCGCAGGACGTCCAGGTCCATGTCCAGGTGGCGGCTCACCACGGGCAGGTCGTCGGGCTCGACGATGCCGCTCTCGTTCAGGTCGAAGAGGGGGACGGCCTGGGTGAACCGGACGAAGGTCGCGTGATCCTCCGCGGTCGGCGGGCGCTTGCCGCGCTCGGGGTCGAGCACGAAGGGCGCGCCACCCGTCGGCGCGAGCGAGAGGTGCTCGCCGCCCACGACGATCGAGCGCTCAGGGTTGCGCGCGTGGACGGTGAAGACGCTCGGCGCCTCGGCGAGCCGCTCGGCCACGAACCCGCGGTCCAGGCGCACGAGATCGCCCTCGACCTCGCAGCCGGCCTCGCGGAAGCGGCGCAGGGCGGGCTCGAAGGAGAAGCGGACGCCGACCTCCTCGAGGAGCCGCAGGCCGGCGTCGTGGATCGCCTCGGCCTGCTCCTCGGAGAGGACGTCAAGACGAAGCCGGTTCCTCCACAAGCTCGACGAGCCTCCGTTCCAGGTCCCCCAGCCCCACGTCCCGGATCTCGAGGGGGACGCCGAGGTCCTCCGCGATCTCGCGGGCCTTGGCCTCCAGGGACGGCTCGGGTGACTGCCGCAGGTACAGCACGTCGGTGATGTGGTCGAAGTAGGTGTTCCGCAGGAACGGGAACCGCCCGATCCCCAGCCCGTCCACGACGGCTCGCTCCCAGTTGCGTACGAGCCAGTCGGTGAGGAAGAAGGTGGACAGTCGCCGGTCGGCCTCCGCGGCGAGCTCGGCACCGCCGAACATCTCGTAGCAGTGGGGCCCCGCCGTGCGGACGGCCCCGAAGCGCTCGAGCACCCGGTCGAGCGCCCCGAAGGTCCCGCAGTCGCCGTAGACCACGACGACGCGCTCGTAGCGCCCGTCGAGCTCGGCGAGCTCGCGCTCCACGTCCTCCACGATCTTCCGGGGCGCCAGGTGGTGAAGGGCCGGGATCGAGTACAGGTCTGCGTCCCACCCGCGGCGGGCGGCGATCTCGCGCACCTCCCGCGCGAGCGCCCCGCAGACCACGAGCGCGAGCGGTCGGCGCTCGGTCACGTGACCTCCTCGAGCTCGGGGAACCGGACGGCGGTGAGGAAGGCCTCGTTGAAGCCCTCCTGGCCCGAGAGCTCCACGTACTCGACCCGTCGCAGGAGGTCGAAGGCCATCTCGCGCTCGCGGAAGGACACGAGGGCCATCTTCGCACCCTCGCCGGCGGCGTTGCCGACGGCCACGATCCGCTCGACGGGGACGGGCGGCACGAGCCCGATCACCCGCGCGCTCGCGGGGTTGATGTACGTGCCGAAGGAGCCGGCGAGGAGCACCTGGTGGAGGTCGGCCGCCGTGACGCCCATGAGCTCCATCACCGCGTTGATGCCGGTGGCGATGGCCCCCTTGGCCGACTGGAGCTCGCGGATGTCCCGCTGCGTGAGGGGCACGCCCGGCGCGAGTAGGAACGCCCGCATCCCCTCGATCTCGACGATCCGGTCGGCCAGGGGATGGTCGGGGACCTGCTCCGGCGCGACGAGCCGACCGCTCGCGTCGAGGAGCCCGACGAGGCGCAGCTGGGCGACGGCGTCGATGAGGCCCGAGCCGCAGATCCCCCTCGGCTCGGCGTCCCCGATCACCTGGAGGCGGACCTCCCCATCGGTGAGGCTCACCCCCTCGATCGCGCCCTCCGCCGCGCGCATGCCGGCGCGCACGTGCCCGCCCTCGAAGGCGGGACCCGCCGGCGAGGCCGTCGCGAGGATCCGGTCGGCGTTGCCGAGCACGATCTCGCCGTTCGTCCCCACGTCCACGAACAGACGCAGCTCCGGGTCGCGGGTGAGGCCCGTGGCCTGGATCCCCGCGACGATGTCCGCGCCCACGTAGGCGCCGATGGACGGCAGGAGCTGGATCCGGCCCTCGGGGTGGATCCGGATCCCGAGCTCGGCCGCGGCGAGGTCGAGGGGCTCGCGGAAGGCCGGCACGAACGGCGCCACGCTGATCGGGTGCGCGTCCACCCCGAGGAGCAGGTGGAGCATCGTGGCGTTCCCCGCGACCACCATCTCGTACACGCGCTCGGGCCCCACGCCGGCCTGCGCGTACACCTCGTCCAGGAGCCCGTTGATCGTCTCCACCACCGAGCGCTGGAGCTCGGCGGCGGCCGTCTCCTCCATCCTCGTCCGCGCGATGCGCGAGATCACGTCCGCGCCGAAGGGCGCCTGCTGATTCAGGTTCGAGGCGACCGCCGCCGCGGCCCCGGTGGTGAGGTCCATGAGGGTGGCCACGACCGTGGTCGTGCCGACGTCGACGGCCACCCCGTAGGAGACGCCCGTCGTGTCGCCGGGCTCCACCGCCACGAGGTGCTCGCCGCACAGCACCGCGGTGACCTCGAAGGCGGAGGCGCGGAGGGCGATCGGCAGGTGCCGGAGCACCGGCAGGCCGAGCCGGACCCCGTAGCCCTCGGCCTCCAGGGCCGCGCGGATCCGCTCGACGTCGGAGCGGGCGTCCTCGAGCGTGGGCGGCTCGAGCGCGAGGTGCACCTTGTGGACGTTGGGCTCGAGGAGCACGAACCGGGACAGGCCCATCGTCGCGGCTTTGGGGGCTCGCATGAGGGCGGGGACGAAGCACTCCACGTCCCCCTCGAGGACCGACTCGCAGGCCAGACGCCAGCCCGCGGCGAGCTCCTCCTCGGAGAGGTGTCGCCGGTCGGCCGGGGTGATCCCGACCTCGCCCGCCAGCACCTGGACCCGGCACTTGCCGCAGGTGCCGCGCCCCCCGCAGGTGGACTCGATCGGCAGGCCGATCCAGTGGGCGGCGTTGAAGAGCGTGGTGCCCTCCGGCACCCGGGTGGTCCGGTCGTGGGGGCGGAAGGTGACCTCGACCTTGCGCACGTGGCGCGCCCCCGTCTCAGCCCTCGGCCTTGGCGGCCTGCTCGGCCCGGATCGTCCGCAGCCAGGTGGCGGCGTACCGGTCGATGCCGAGGAGCACGTCGGTGCCGAGGGTCGCCATCCGCATCTCGCGCGAGAGCGGGTTCGCGATGGCCGAGGTGAGCCCCACCATGCGGCCCATCGCGACGAAGGTGGCCGTGAGCTCCGCGCGGCCCGGCATGCCGAAGGAGACGTTCGACGCCCCGCAGATCAGGTTCACCCCGAGCTCGTCGCGGACCAGGCGCATCGTCTCGAGCACGACCCGACCGGCGTCGGGATCCGCCCCCACCGTCATCGCCAGGGGGTCCACGATCACGTCCTCGGGCGGGATCCCGTGGTCGGCCGCCCGCTCCACGATCTTCCGGGCGACCGCGAGGCGCTCGCGGGGGTCGGGCAGCGGGCCGCGCTCGTCGTTCGCGAGGCCGATCACCGCGGCCCCGTGCCGCTTCACGACGGGGAGGATCCGCTCGAGCTTCTCCTCCTCGCCGGTGACGGAGTTCACGAGCGCCTTGCCCTCGTACACGGACAGGGCGGCCTCGAGGGCGGCGTCGGTGGAGGAGTCGATCGAGAGCGGCACGTCCACGGTCTCGGTGACGAGCTTCACCATCCGCACGAGGAGGTCCACCTCGTCCACCCCCGGGATCCCGGCGTTCACGTCGAGCACCGGCGCCCCCGCCGCGACCTGGGCGAGGGCCTCCTCGCGGACCGGCTCGAGGTCGCCCCCGGCGAGCCGCTCGGCGAAGGCGCGCCGGCCCGTCGGGTTGATGCGCTCGCCGACGATCACGAACGGCCGGTCGGGGCCGATCACGACCTCGCGGGTGGGGGAGGCGAGGACGGTCTCCATGGTCAGCTCGACGGGCGCTCGCTGCCCGCGAGCTCGAGCGCCACCCGCACGGCCTCGGGCGCGTTCGGCGCGTACCCGTCGGCGCCGATCTGCTGCGCCCAGTCCTCGGTCACGGGCGCCCCGCCCACCATCACCTTCACGGCGCGCCGGAGCCCGGCCGCCTCGAGGGCCTCGATCACGCCCCGCTGCTCGGGGACGGTCGTCGTGAGGAGCGCTGACAGCCCGACGATCGTCGGCTCGAGCTCCCGCACGGCCTCCACGATCCTCTCGGCGGGGACGTCCTTGCCGAGGTCGTGCACCTCGAAGCCGGCCGTCTTCATCATCGCGCCGACCATGTTCTTCCCCAGGTCGTGGAGGTCGCCCTTGACCGTGGCCATGACCACGCGGTGGCCGAGGGTCTGGCCCCCGGAGGCGAGCAGCGCCGGCTCGACGATGGCCTGGCACTGCTTGAAGATCTCGGCGGCGGCGACCACCTCCGGCAGGAACACCTCGCCCGCGTTCCACCGCCTCCCGATCTCGAGCATCGCCTCCGCGAGCCCCTCCTGGAGCACGCGCTGGGGCTCCACGCCTGCCTCGATGAGCTCGGTCGAGATCGACGTCGCCGTCGCGCCGTCGAGCGCGTAGAGCGCCTCGCGCAGGGCAGCGATCTTCTCGTCCATCAAGCGGCTCCTTCCGTGTACCGTGCGATCACCTGCAGGATGGCCTCCTCGACCCCGGGCGCGAGCGGCTCCGGGCGGTGCTCGGCGAGGATCTCGCGTACCCGGGCCTGCGCCCGGTCGGGCGGCGCGGGGCGCCCGGCGGCCTCCCAGTCCTCCCAGGGCTCGCGTCCGAAGTACCGCGGCTGCCACTGTTCCCGCATGTGCTGGAGCGTATGCGGTTGGGCGAGGAAATGCCCGCCGGGCCCGACCTCGCCGATGACCTCGACGGCGAGGTCCTCGTCGGAGTCGGGGACGCCCTCGGTGAGGGAGCGGACGAGGGAGAACACCTCGGCGTCGAGGAGGAGCTCGACGACGGAGTACACCCGCGCCCCGTACAGCAGGCCCGCCCCGCACAGCATGTCGGCCCCGCCGAGCCAGGACGCGAGCGCGGACAGGCCCCCCTCGAGCCCGGCCTGCCAGTCCGGCGCCTTCGACCCGGTGGCGAACGTGCCGATGCTCGAGGGCAGGCCGTAGCGCCGGGCGAGCTGGGCCCCGGCCATCTGGAACAGGATGTCCTCGGGTCCGCCGCACGCCGCCGCGCCGGTGCGGAGGTCCATCACGGTGCCGCACGCGCCGTAGAAGGTCGGGGCGCCCGGCACGAGGAGCTCGAGCGCGACGATCCCCGCGAGGATCTCGGCGTTGGACTGGACGAGCGCCGCGGCCCGGGTCGCCGGGGCGGTCGCGCACGAGATCGGCATGGCCACGAACCCCGCCGGCACGCCCGCCTGCGCGTAGATGGCGGCGGCCTCGAGCGGCGGACCGTCGTAGGTGAGCGGCGACAGGCTCGTCTGGAACGAGGAGAGCACGGGGCGGGATCGGAGCTCCTCCTCGCCGCCGGCCACGATCGTCGCGATCTCGACCGCGCCGCGCGCCTGCTCCGGGAGCGCCGCGGTCATGAGCTGGACGTGCTTCGTGGTGTTCGTGAACTGCGCGTGGAGCTCGTGCAGGGGCTGGACCGGCAGCGGCGTGTCCCGAGCCGCGACGGGCTGCCAGCAGAAGCCGATCTCCGGGAGGGCGTCGGCGACGCGGGTGATCTCGGCGAGGTCGGCCTTCGTGGAGGGACGCCTGGCGCCGGTGTCGAGGTCGAGGATCTCGGCCGCGTTGCCGTCCACCGCGAGGTAGCCGGTGGAGCCGTCGAGGACGAGGTCGCAGGCGGGGTCGCGCCCGGCGAGCAGGAGCGTCCGCGGCGCGCGGGCCAGGGCCTCCTCCACGAGCTCAGGTGGGCA